>Ga0187871_10000688_pt1 | contig 31417 bp, 26 predicted proteins | sample June2016WEW_16_1_FD_132988 | JGI IMG/M metagenome (GOLD analysis project Ga0187871, IMG submission 132988) | Peatland microbial communities from SPRUCE experiment site at the Marcell Experimental Forest, Minnesota, USA - June2016WEW_16_10 | ecosystem: Environmental > Terrestrial > Soil >...
AAACTGCTCGATCTACATCCCAATTCCCTGCATCGCCTGATTCGCAACTTGAACTTGAAGTGAGGCTACCGCCGACTCCCGCATGAACGAGGAGCCCGACGTGCGGAATTCGTGCGTCACAATGGTAATGGCCGCCCTCCCCGGCTCGATCCGCACGGTCCGCCCTCTCGCCACCAGTTTCAAATGTACTTTTTCGAGGAGCAGCGCCGGCCAGTCGATGCAGAGTTCCACCCGCTTTCCCAACGGCAGAGGCCTTTCTGTCGTGAATAGGGCGCCGCTGCTGCTGATGTTGACGAGTTCTCCCCAGCCCGAGTCGTTAGCAAGCGTGTACCGTATGGGAAGCCTTACCGGGAACCGGATCGCCCGCTGCCGTTCGGCATCTGCGCCGGCCTTCTTGAGTTTTCGCTGGGTAGCCATACCCCGCTAAATGCAATTGGGTTACCAAGATTTACACGGCTGTACGCCGAACTCTTCGGCACCGGAATCTCATTGATAAACAGGGGCTTACGGAAGCTCCGTACCACCATCCCCAGGGTCGCCCGCACGGCCTGCGCAAACCCATCGGTTTCCGCGGCAAACCGTCCGGTTTGCGTAACATGCCATCGGCCGAGCCGCCAATCGGCCGAGCCGCGACCGTTAGGGAGCGTCCCAGCGCTCGTCTCCAATGAGAAGTCTTCAGCCTCGGCAATGACGTACTGGATTGCCGCCGCACCTTCCAACGCCATCGTGTGCTGCCATGGCGTGCCCACGTTGTATGGCGGCCTTCCATACGTTCCGGTTTGCGCGATCCGGATTGGATGCCTCAGGAGCCATAATGAAAGATGCGGAATGACGCGGCAGCGCAGCTTCGAGAACAGGGTGTAGTTCTTCTGCGGGATGCCTTCCCGAAAGATGTTCTGGGGGGCCTGAAGGCCGCGGCGTCCGGCTGCTTTGAAGCCGTCGAAACCGGAATGTCGCTGGCCGGCGACTACCGTTTCAACCCCTTTTCGCATTCCCTGCTTCTGGCCGCGCTCCTTGACTTTGGCTTTGGTCCGCCCGAAGAACTGACCGCCCCTCTATCGGCCCCGGGTCTCGTCCCATTGCTTTCGGAAGCCTTGGGATGCGAATGGAGTTGCCAACTCGAACAATCGTGGGTCCGCAAGAAGTTCGCTCCATCCCAGACTCCTGGTCCCCGCTATCATCCCCAGGACTGGCACCAGGACGGAGCGCTAGGAGTGCGCTTTCCCTTGGAGCCTGGGCCTGTCGTCCCGATGACCCGCCTGGCGACCTGCTGGATTCCGTTAGATCCCTGTGGCGAAGAGAGCCCGGGCCTGGAATTCGTGCGCGCCCGCCAGGAATCCTTGCTGCACTTCACCGAACTCGCTGATGCTGCCCTCCGGCAGCGGTTTCCCGCCCACGAGTTCTGGGCGCCGGCGCTCGAATTCGGCGATGGGTTGGTCTTCCTGAACGGCACGCTGCACCGGACCCACACCTATCCCGGGATGCGCAAAAACCGGATCAGCGTGGAGTATCGCATCTTCCCTCGCTAAGGTCCAGCGGCCATGCCCGGGTAGCGGTAAAATCACAGATGGAGGCTGTTTGCACTCACATTCTCACGCGCACTCGCACGGCGCTGCCACAGGGCGTATCCTCTGGTGGTCCCAGGTGGCGACTTTTGCGTTTGTGGGCGTGGAGGTGTTCGCCGGCATCCAGGCCCACAGTCTCGCGCTGCTTTCCGACGCCGGCCACAACTTCACCGACGGGCTGGCCCTCCTATTGGCTTGGTTCGGCGTTTATCTCCAATCCAGGCCCGCCGATAAAGTCAAGACCTACGGCTACCACCGTGCCGGCGTGCTCACGGCTTTCGTCAATGCCCTGACCCTCGTCGCGCTGGCCGCCTGGATCTTCTATGAAGGCTGGCAGAGGCTGCGCCATCCGGTCCCCGTAAGAGAAACGGTCATGATGTTGGTGGCCGGCGGTGGGCTGGCCCTCAATGGCGGCATCATGTGGGGTTTGCGCGCGGCGCGCAAAAGCGACATTAACATCCGCAGCGCGTTCGTGCACATGTTGGGCGACCTGCTGGGATCCGTGGCCATCATCCTCGGCGCCCTGATCATTCGCTATACCGGTTGGATCCAGGTGGACCCGATCCTCTCCATCCTGATCGGCATCCTGATCGTGTGGACGGCCTGGGACATCATCAAGGAAGCGCTCAATATCCTGCTGGAAGGCCTGCCCCGCGGTCTGCAACTGCAATCGGTGACCGCCGCCATGTGCCGGGTCGAGGGCGTTCTCGACGTGCACGATCTGCACATCTGGAGCCTGGGATCGAGCACTCACGCCCTGAGCTGTCACGTACTCATTGAGGATGTGCCCCCCTCCGCCAGTAACTGCATCCTGGAGCGCATCAACGACATGCTGGCGCACGAGTTTCGAATTTGCCACTCCACCGTGCAATTCGAGCACGTCGGCTGCGCCGTGGCGGAAAGCGGCTGCGTGATTCCCACCGAAGAGCCGCCATCGCACGCCCACTCTCATCCGCACTGACGCTCGTTGCGCCGATTCTCGCGGAGACCGGAGTGCTGGTTCGATCACCAATTCGCAAAAACGCGAGATAATGGCTCTGTGTACATTGCGCGGGCGTTTGCACAACAGCCTCAGTTCTTCGCCGCAATTGCGGCGGCCGCTAACGAAGTGCGGCACTTGGTCGTGAGCGTTACGCCCTCGCTGGGCACGGATTGGAATGGCGAATCGGCTGTTTTCTTTCTGGTCGTACTCGCCGACGGAACGACCCGGGGCCAACTACTGAACCGCACGAAGGAGATCTCCCAGGCCATCGTTCGACAAGTTCAGCCCCTCGAAGAATGGGGCGTTCTACCGTATTTCAACTTCCGCACACAGTCCGAGCAAGCCAGGGCCAAAGAACCCGTGTTGGCGTGACCCATGCCGTACGCGGAAGAACTGCTTGAACTCGCTCAGGACATCGCCAATCTCCACCCTGAGCAGGCTCACCAGTCGAGTTTGCGTCGTGCAGTTTCGACGGCATACTACGCGCTCTTTTACCTCCTCATCTCCGAGGCTACTACGAATTGGAGTCGTCCGGAATTACGCGCTACTCTCGCGCGGGTATTCGACCATGGCCCGATGAAACAAGCCGCCGACAGGCGCAATACCATCGCACCGAAGCCGACTACAACACATCCAGGCGATGGGATCTAACGGAAGTTTTGCTACACATCGACGGCATTGTCGATGCGTTCAAGAGTTGGAAAATCATCAGCCAAGAACCGGTCGCGCAGGCCTACCTTGTTTCGATGCTTGCAAGCAAGGAACGTCGGCAGAATGAAAGACCGAGTCCAGAGAAGCGACCAACCTTGACGGATGTTCCAAAGAAGCCTGGGACCTGAGGAGCGGGATAGCTATCGGCACGCCGCCACGTAGCCGGCCCCAGCCAGGCTGGCCTGCCCTACCTGTCCACCCGCTCCGTGATAGTCACCGGCGCCCCCAAACGAAACGTCATCTTCGACTCCGTCGGCAGCGTCACCGCCTTGTTCCGCGTGGCGACCACTCCGCCTCCGCCGGCCGCGCCACCCGCGCCCGCCCCGATCGCTGCACCCTTGCCGCCACCGGCCAGCGCTCCGATGATCGCGCCAATGCCGGCCGCGGCGGCTACGATTCCCACTTGATCTCCCGTGGCCATCGCCTCGGATTGCTTCCGCAGAGTCTCTGTCTTGATCTCCACGCGCTGCCCGTCGGAAGTGCTTAGCTTGGTCAGTTCCAGCGCCAGTGTGGCTTTACCTTTCGCCCCGGACTTCTGGGCTTCCACCACGCGGCCTTCCACGCGCGCGCCTTTTTCCGCAATCACGAATCCGCCGGCGGTAAGAGGCGCATCCAGCGTGGCCGTAAAACCGTCGCCCGCCTGATTGTGCTCGCTCGAAAGGCTTTCACCCAACCGCACCGGCAGCGTCATGCCCGACTGCAAGGTCACCGAGGGCGGCGGTTGCGGGGCCGGCGGCGCGACGGGTTCGGCGGCGGGTGCAGGCGCGGGCGCGGGCTCCACGGGAGCTGCCGGCTCCGCGGGTTCCGCTACCGGCGCCGGATCGGCCTGCGCCACCGGCTGCTGCGGTTGCGCGGGCGGCAGGTTCTGTGCCACCGCTACGGGGGGCGTCTGACCGGCCGGCTTCACATGGCGCACGGGCTGAGCGGCCGGCGCGGCACTCTTAGGCAATGCCGTGGGCTTCGATAATGTGAGATTCGGTTTGGCGGGCGCTTCGGGGACAGCCTGGTCGGGAGTGGGCGAAGCCGCCTGGGCCGCCGGCGCGGGTACGGCGCTGGCGATCGGCACAGGAGCCGGAACCGGCTTCGGCCGCTGGGTGAACTTCATAATCAGGGCGCCACCCAATGCCCCGACGAGTACGAGCAGTCCAATTTGAAACGGTTTCATCTGGTCGGCCTATCCTTATTTGTCGGACGAACCGGTTTGTACTTCCGTTTCCAGTGTAGCGCCGGGTTAAAATAAAGATTCCAACGCGATGCTCCGCTTCCCGACTCAATTCGCAATCGGCCCCGTCTGTGTGGCCCCGGCTACCGTCCTGGCGCCCATGGCCGGCGTCACCGACACGGTGTTCCGGCGCTTCATCCGCAACTTGAGCGGATGCGGCCTGCTCATGACCGAATTCACCAGTTCGCACGGCGTCAGCGCTTCCCTGCGCGCGCGCAAACCCACGCGTACGCTGCTAAAATATCTGACCTTCGACCCCTCGGAGCGCCCCATCACCGCGCAGCTGTTCGGCGCGGACCCGGCCGTCATGGCCGACGCCGCGCGCGTTTGCCAGGATCTGGGCTTCGACATCGTGGATATCAACTTCGGCTGCCCGGTGAACAAAGTGGTGAAGTGCAACGGAGGCTCCGGACTGCTGCGGGACTTGCCGCTCGTCGAGCGGCTGTTGCGCGCGGTGAAGGCCTCCATTTCCATTCCTCTCACCATCAAGTTCCGCGCCGGATGGAACGACCAGGAACTTGTCGCGGTCAAAATGGCCCGCCTGGCGGAGGATTACGGCGTGGCGGCCATGGCGCTGCATCCGCGCACGCGCGAACAGGGCTATAGCGGCCAGGCCGACTGGAGCCGCATCGCCGAGGTGAAGGCCGCCGTGCGTATTCCGGTCATCGGCAACGGGGACATCAACTCGCCGGAGGATGCCGTGGCCATGGTGGCCCAGACCCAATGCGATGCGGTGATGATCGGCCGCGCCGCATCCTCCAATCCGTGGATTTTCCGCCAGATTGCGCAATACCTCGCGACCGGCACTTACGACCATCCCACCCATCGGGATCGCTACCAGATGATGCGCACTTACTACGCCATGCTCATCGCCCGCGACGAACCCGACCGCGTGGGCAAGATGAAGCAATTCGCCACGTACTTCACGCATGGCGTTCGGCATGGCGCGCAGTTACGGGCGGCCATCTACCATGAGACGGAGGCGGCCCGCATCCTGGAACTGGTGGACGAGTTCTTCAGCCGGGAAGTGGTGGCGGCGTGAGCCCGGTGAAGCAGGTCAAGATCGTCACCGACGGTTCCTGCCTGGGCAACCCCGGCGCCGGCGGCTGGGCCTGCATCCTGCGCTTCAACGAACATAAACGCGAGTTGTACGGATACGCGCCGCACACCACCAACAACCGCATGGAGCTGACTGCCGCGATCGAGGGGCTGAAGGCGCTAAAGGAACCGTGTACCGTTGAGGTCATCACGGATTCCGAATATTTGAAGAACGGCATTACCAACTGGGTGCCTAACTGGAAACGGCGCGACTGGATGACCAGCGCGAAGAAGCCCGTGATCAACCGCGACCTTTGGGAGGAGTTGGACGAGGTCGCCGCCAAACACCAAGTCACCTGGTCGTGGACCAAGGGCCACGCCTCCCACTCGGACAACAATCGTTGCGATGAACTGGCCCAAACGGCCGCGCGCGAGCAGCGCCGCGGAACCGGATAAGGCCTCAAGCGGCTGGCTGTTAGACTAGCTGCATGTATTTGCGCCTCATCGTTACCTTCACATCGGGCATGGCTCTGGCGGCCTTGGCCCAGCCACTTTCCCCGCACCGTCAGGTCGAAGCGCTCGTCGACCAGCACAACGCCGAGTATGCCCAGACGTCCCGGGCCATCTGGGAATATGCGGAGCTGGGCTACCACGAAGACAAGAGCTCAGCGCTCCTGCAGCGCCATCTGAAAGAGGCTGGCTTCCGCATCCAGGCCGGCGTGGCCGGCGAGCCGACCGCTTTCGTTGCCACCTATGGCGACGGCAGTCCGGTCATTGGCATCCTGGGCGAATTCGACGCGCTGCCCGGTCTCTCGCAAAACGCCGTGCCGGACCGCAGTCCGGTGGCGGCCGCCGCGCCCGGACACGGCTGCGGACATAATCTCCTGGGATCGGGAGCGGCCCTGGCGGCCGTGGCTCTCAAGGAATACATGGAGGAGAACCATGTGCCCGGAACTTTGCGTTACTACGGAACGCCCGCCGAAGAGAGCGGCGACGGCAAGGTTTACATGGTCCGCGCCGGGCTCTTCCGCGATGTGGATGTGGTCCTGCACTGGCATCCGGCCGACCGCAACTCCGTGATCAACGGTGGGGCGCTGGCCATTACCTCCGCCAAATTTCTGTTCCACGGCGTCGCCGCGCATGCGGCCTTCGCGCCGGAGCGCGGCCGTTCCGCGCTCGATGCAGTCATGCTGATGGGCACCGGAGTGGAGTTTATGCGCGAACATGTCCCCAGCAACACGCGCATTCACTATACCGTCAGCAACGGTGGCGCGGCCCCCAATATCGTTCCGGATACCGCCGAACTTTTCCTGTTCGCGCGCAGCCCGTCGCTCGATACGCTCGATGGCATCTGGGGCCGCATCCTGAAGATCGGGCAGGGAGCCGCGCTGATGACGGAGACCACGCTCGAAGTCAAGATCCTTGGCAGCGACAACAACATCGTGGCCAACGAGGCCCTGGCGAAGGTGGCCCAAAAAAATCTGGAGGAGGTGGGCGGGTTCAGTTACACGGTCGAAGAAGATCATTTCGCCGGCGAATTGCAGAAGAGCCTGCCGCCGGGCGGCGCGCGCGACACCGGCTCCACAGCTTCCATCCAGCCTCTGCGGCCGTTCGATCCCAATGAGCCGGCCGCCTCCACCGACGTGGGCGACGTCAGTTGGAACGTTCCCACCATCGGTTTCACCGCGGCCACCTTCGTGCCTGGAGTGGTGCCGCACACCTGGCAGGCCGCCGCCTGCGCCGGCATGAGCATCGGGCAGAAGGGCATGCTGGTCGCCGCTAAGGCGCTGGCCGTCACCGGTGCGGATCTATTGGCGAATCCGCAACTGATCCAGGACGCCAGGCAGGACTTCACCCGCCAACTCGCCGGCAAGACTTACAAGTCCGAGATTCCGGCCGGCCAGAAGCCGCCGCTCGACTACCGCTTTTGACCGTGGCGCACGCTTTCAGCGTGCCGGCGGGACTTTTAAGTCCCGCTGTGGTTTCGGCTCTTCAATTCCCTCGCAGCGCAATCATCGGATCGATCCGCGAGGCCCGCCGCGCCGGGATGTACCCCGCAATCAAAGCCACCAGCCCCAGCAGCACCACAGTTCCCGCGAAAGCCGCCGGATCGTTAGGCCCCGTGTTGAATAGCAGCGCTACGATCCACCGGCCGGCCGCCACCGAGGTGACGCTTCCCACGGCGATACCCGCCAGCACCAGTCGCATGCTGCGCGCGACCACGTCCAGTTGCACCCGCTCCGTCGTGGCGCCTAGCGCCATGCGAATGCCGATCTCCTGCGTCTGCCGTGTCACCGCGTATGAAATCACGCCATAGATGCCCAGCGAAGCCAGCAGCAAGCCCAGCCCCGCGAAAATGGCCACCAGCATCGCGAAAAACCGCCGCGGCGAAACCGCATGGTCCACGAGACTTTGGATCGGACGGAATTCGGCCGCCGGCTGCTCGGGATTGTACGCCCGCAGCGTTCGCATCAGGCTCGCCCCCAGCGTATCGGGCGGCAACTGCGAGCGCACCACGAGTTCCGCCCCTTCCGGATCGGCTTGCGTTTCCGGCAGATACATTTCCAGACCCGATCTTTCCTCCAGGCTGCTTTCCCGCACATCGGAAATCACCCCGATGACGCGCGTGTCTTTGCCATTCACCAACGCAGTGCGGCCGACCGGGTCCTGACCTGGCCAGTGGTAGCTCGCGGCCGCCTGATTGATAACCACCACCCGCTCGCTCTTCGGCGCATCCTGCCAGTTGAAGTCGCGGCCCGCGCGCATCTGCATGCCCATAGCGCCGAAGTATCCGGGCGTTACGATATAAACGAAAGCCGCGCCAAAATCCTCTTTGCGGTAAACTCTACCCTTCGCTTGCAAGCCCCAGTTTCGGTTGCGGTCGAGGGGCAGCATATCCGCCACTCCAGCGGCTTGAACTCCCGGCATGGCCGAAACACGGCGCAGAATCTCCCGCAAAATCGGGCCGCGCTTCTCGGCCTTGCCCTCATCGTTGTAGTCGATTTTGATCGCGGCCGCCTGGCCCGGCTGAAATCCCAAATCCACATCCAGCAAGCGGAGAAAACTGCGCAACAGCAGCCCGGCGCCCACCAATAGCACACAAGCCAGGGCGACTTCCCAAACCACCAAAGTGGCGAGCATGCGGTTGTGCGTCAGGCCGGCGCTCATCCCATGGCCGCTATCCTTGAGGACGCCCTGCAGATTGCCGCCGGAGATTCTTAGGCTCGGCGCGAGCCCGAACAGGACCGCCGCTGCCAGTGCGATCGCCACCGTCCAACCCAGCGCCGCGCCGTCTACCCGTACTGTGCTCAACAGTGGCAGCGCAGTCGATCCCTGGTGCGCCAGATAGGACGTCGCGCCGAACGCGATGCCCAGCCCCAGAACCCCGCCGCCGGCCGCCAGCACCAGGCTTTCCGTGAGCAGTTGCCGCACGATGCGGCCGCGTCCCGCGCCCAGCGCGCTCCGCATCGCGAACTCTTTGCTCCGCGCCGCCGTGCGCGCCAGCAACAGGTTCGACAGGTTCACGCAAACGATCAGCAGGATGAGTCCCACCGCGCACCACAGCACCACCAGCGACCGGTGCAGCTTTCCGCTCACATGGACCTTCAATTCCGTCATGGCCGTGGCATAGTCGTCATACCAATCCTTGTGCGCCGCGCGGAGCTGCGGCATCAGGATATCCACCTCTGCCTGCGCCTGTGCTACCGTTACTCCCGGCTTCATCCGCCCGATCAGCGCCAGCGTGTTACCGGCATTGCGCAGCATGTCCATCACCGCCGGCACATAAACGTCGATCTTTAAGCCCGGCGCCAATACCGAACCGAAATCGAACGACGCTGGAAGCACCCCCACAACCGTTACCGGCTGATCGTTAAGCAGGATGGCCTGCCCGACGATGGCCGGATCGGCGCCAAACTGCCGCTGCCAAAAGAAATACCCCAACAGCACCGCGGCCCGGCCGCCCTTCCGGCACTCTTCGGGCGTAAACAGGCGGCCCAGGAAAGGCTTGATGCCCAACATGCCGAAGAAATCGCCGGCCACCGGTACGGCGGCAATCTGCTGTGGCTCGCCGCGGCCCGTCAGCTTATAGTCCGAATCGCCCAGAAAGGGGTCGTACGATGTCACGTCTTGAAAGGAGCGGTTGTGGCGCAGGAACTCCTCGTATACAGACACCGTGTAAGTCACGGCGGAAAGACCGCCCACGCCGCGGTTGCTCGACATCCACACGAGCTGCTGCGGATCGCGAAACGGTAGCGGCCGCAACAGAATGGTGTTTACCACGCTGAAGACCGCGATATTCGCCCCGATGCCCAACGCCAGGATCAGCACGGCGACCGCCGCGAAACTACGGTCGCGGCGTAGCGTGCGATACGTGTAGCGCAGATCCTGCATCAGCACGTCCAGCGCCGGCAGGCCGCGCGCATCGCGATGCTCTTCTTGCGACTGGGCCACGCCTCCAAAGCGCACTAGAGCCTGGCGGCGGGCTTCCTCCTGCGTTAGTCCGCGCCGCAGATTTTCTTCCACCGCGAATGCCAGGTGCGCGGCCATTTCCGCCTCCAGATCGCGATCGAGGGGCGCTTTGCGGAAAAAAGAGCGCAGACGCGCCAGCGCTTCCCTCATCGGTCACCTCCCTCGTTCTGCATCGCCAGCACCCGGCCCATCACCCCGGACAGCCGCTCCCAGTAGGCGGCATCCTCCGCCAGTTGCTTGCGCCCGCGTTGGGTAATCGAATAGAACTTGGCCTTCCGGTTGTTGTCGGAGGTGCCCCATTCGGCCGAGATCCACCCGCGCTGCTGCAGACGGACCAGCGAGGCGTAGATGGTGCCCTGGTTCAACAGCACGGCCTCCCCGCTGGCCTGTTCGATGCGGCGCGCAATGCCATAGCCATGCAGCGATCCCATGGCGGCCAGCGTCTGCAGCACCATCAGGTCCAGCGTGCCTTGCAATAAATCGAGTTTCTTCTCCGCCAAATGTCCTCCTGGAGGGCGGCCAATCTTGGCCGCAGCCGCCTTTTAGGCGGCCAGAGCCGGCTGAAAGCCGGTCTCCTGTGTTATCCCCACATTAGCAGCGCCGGGCTTCATGTGTCAAGACCACAGGAGCAGGCCGAGCAGGCCGCGGGAGAGTGCTTATCGCGGCTTCCGGGCCAGGAAAGCCGCGTGCGCCGGCTGGAATCGGAACCGGCCGTACCCGCCCAGTAACCGTGCCTTGAAACCCGCCGCGCCCAGTTCCGTAAGCAGTTCTTCCCCCGAGTACAAATGCAATTGATGCGTCTCTTCGCTGCGGCGGTACAGCTTCCCCATCCGCCGGAAGCTCACGATCTGCCGCGTCAGCGTCTTCCGCCTGCGGTCCTCTTCGACCTCCAGCAGGATCGCCCAATCGGGGCCTTCCAGAAACCTCCTAGGGGGCGCACCACTAGCCACTCCCGGCTCTACAATATCGAAAATGAACACGCCCCCAGGACGCAGGGCGCTATACACGCGGCGAAAAAATCCCCCCAGCCCCTGCTTGCCGACGGACCGGTCAAACGCATAGTTGACGCACTCGCCTATCGCGGTAACCGCGTCGCAGGGCGGCAATTCGCCGCTTAGGAACGACCCCACCCGGAACTCCGCGGCCGGCGCCAGCGCGCGCGCCCTGCGGATCATGTGCGCGGATATATCGATGCCCAGCACCCCATAGCCGCGATCGGTCAACTCCCGCGCCCAAACGCCGCTGCCGCATCCCGCGTCCACCACTAGCCCGCTACGAATGCCGTTTTGCCGGAGCAATCGCAGCATTCCAGGCGCGGCTTTACGCACAAAACCGGTGAATCCGGTGTCGTGAATGTAAGCCAGGTCGCGGTCGTATGCCGGCATGCGTTACTTGCGGGAGAATTCCTGGTCGATCTTGGCCGCCAGAATGAAATCGCTCTCCGTCAAACCGTCGATTTTGTGCGTGTAGGTCTTCACGTCTACCCGCCCCCACGCCAGCATCATGTCGGGATGATGCCCCTCGGCCTCCGCCACCGCGCCCGCGCGATTCACAAATGCCAAGGCCTGCTTGAAGTCCGGAAAAACGAAGGTCCTCGTCAGGTGATGCTCGCCGACTACCTTCCACCCCGGCAACTGCGCCCATAAACTCTCGAGTTCCGCGCCGCGCAACGCAGGCACGTCTCCCTTGCAGGGAACACAATGTTTTTGGATCAGAGTGCCTTCAGATTCAGCCATAATTCTCCTTCTTTAACCGCGATGGATTTGCACTTCGGGGCACATCCTCTGGATAAGCATTCCTGGGGAGTGGTTCTATCCGATCCTTCCATCATACTGAAGGATCGGCCAAATCGAAAATCCGGGAGGCCGGCAATTCTGCCCCGGGTCGATTTGGACCTATTTCTCGCGATGACAGACCGCAGCCCGTGGCGCACGCTTCAGCGTGCTGCGGCGGACTTCAGTCCGACGTCGGGGCGGCAGCGCCGTCAAGCCGGGTCCGGTACCGCCGCGCCATTATGCCGCGCCGCCCGCTGCGGACGCCCGATGCCGCAGTAGTCGAATCCCGCCTGCCGCGCGGTTTCCGGATCGAACAGGTTGCGGCCGTCCACCAGGATGGCTCGCGCCATGCGCCGCGCCAGAACGCGCAAATCCAGGCGGGCGAACTGCGCCCATTCCGTCACCAGCACCAACGCATCCGCATCCTGGGCCGCATCGTCGGCGGATCCGCAGTATTGGATCTTCAGCGCGGGGTGACTCTCCCGGCACGCGGGCATGGCGATCGGATCGTATACCTTTACCCGCGCGCCCATCTGCACCAGCCGCTCCGCGATCTGCAGGCTGGGTGCGTCGCGCAGGTCGTCGGTCTCCGGCTTGAACGCCAGACCCAGCAGCGCGATGGTGCGGCCCTTCAGGATAAACAGCTTCTCCTGCAGCTTCTGAATCACCAGTTGCCGCTGCGCCCGGTTTACCTCCAGGGCAGCCTCCAGCAGCCGGCTCTGGTATCCGTACTCGCGCGCAGTGTGCAGCAGCGACTGGATGTCCTTGCCGAAACAACTGCCGCCCCAGCCCAGGCCGGGATTCAGGAAGCGCGATCCGATGCGCGCGTCCAGCCCGATGCCCGCCATCACCTCGGGCGCTTCCGCGCCCACCCGCTCGCAGATGTTGGCCACTTCATTCGCGAAACCGATCTTCACCGCCAGAAACGCGTTCGCCGCGTACTTGATCATTTCCGCGCTGGTCAGCGTCGTGGTGACCACCGGCACCCGCTCCATGCCGGCCGGCCGGGGCAGAAAGGCCGGCGCCGGAAAACTCTGCGCCACCAGCGGCTGGTACAACTCCCGCAGCACCTGCAGGGTGCCCTCTTCCTCGGCGCCAAGCACGATGCGGTCCGGATATAATGAATCCGCAATGGCGCTGCCTTCACGCAAGAACTCCGGATTGCTGGCCACCCCGAACCGCACGTTTTTTCCATTCTCCGGATGCGATTCCCGCACACCTTCCCGCACCAGCGCATCCACCAGGTTGCCGCTGCCCACTGGCACCGTGGATTTGTTCACCACCACGCGGAACCTGGAATCGCCCATTGCGGCTCCAATGCTGCGCGCGGCCGCTTCCAGATAACAGAGATTGGCTTCGCCCGTCTCCATCGGCGGCGTCCCCACCGCGATGAAAATCACGTCGCTCTCCGCGGCCGGAGCCGCCAGCCCGGTCGTAAAGTCAATGCCCCCGCGCCCGGCCGCCAGTACCAGCAATTCCTTGAGGCACGGCTCGTAGATGGGCATTTCACCGCGCCGCAGCTTCTCGATCTTTTGCGCGTCCGTGTCCACGCACGTCACGCGATGGCCAAAATACGACAGGCAAGCGCCCGTAACCGTTCCTACGTAACCCGTTCCAATAACTGTGACGCGCATGCGATTAACTGTTCCCGCAGCTTGACTATTGAGCTTAACACGCTCAATTTACAAGACTCGAATGCATGGTTGGATACAATGGTTAGCGTCCCTGCATGCAGACGATTCTGGTAATCGACGACGACGAGAGCCTGCGCGATACCATCGGCGTGCTGCTCGAACAGGAGGGTTTCCGCGCCGTCCTGGTGGCCGATGGCCGGGCCGGTTTCGAAAAATCTCTATTGCTCAAGCCCGACCTGATCCTCGTCGATCTGCGGCTGCCGGGCATGAACGGCGTGGAGATCTGCAAGCAACTGCGCGCCGCCCAGGTAGTCACGCCCATCATTGTGCTCAGCGCCCTGGGCGATGAAATCGACAAAGTGCTGCTGCTCGAAATCGGCGCCGACGATTACCTGGTGAAGCCCTTCGGCACGCGCGAATTGCTGGCGCGCATCCGCGCCGTGCTCCGCCGTACCTCCCCGGAAGCGCGTAAGGTGGTGCACTTCAGCGAGGTGGAAGTGGACATGGAACGCCGCGTGGTCAGCCGCCGCGGCGAAGAGGTGAAATTGACTCCCGCGGAATACAATCTGCTCACCTACTTCCTGCAGAATCCCGACCGCCCGCTCACCCGCGACATGATTCTCAATTCAGTCTGGGGCTACGAGTTCTTTCCGAATACCCGCACGGTGGACGCGCATGTTGTCAAACTGCGCCAAAAACTCGAGCCTGAGCCCAACTCCCCCCGCCATTTCCTGACGGTGCATGGAGTGGGCTACCGCTTCCTGCCGTAGCCAGCCGGTCCGAAAATCTCGCTAAGATGAAATTGAACTTCGGAGGGAATCTTCACGCGTGCCCTTTTTCTCCAATCTGGCTACCGCCATTTCGCTGGCGCTCGATTCCATCCGCGCGCATAAGCTGCGTAGTTTTCTCACGCTGCTGGGCGTGATCATCGGCGTCGCCAGCGTGATCCTGGTGGGCGCCGCGATCGACGGCTTGGGCGTGTATGCCGAAAACATTACCGCCAAAGCCTTCGGGTCCGACAGTTTCCTGGTGGCGCAGATCGCTTCGGTGGGTCGCCTCAGCAGCCGCGAGTTGGCCGATAAGCAGCGCCGCAACAAGCGCATCCGGCCCGACGATGTGGCCTACCTGCGCGAATCTACGGGCGACTCCATCATGTATAGCCCGTACGCCCAGCACACCGACGACGTCAAAGGCGATAACCAGCTTTACGAAGGTTCGAGTATCATCGGGGTATCGGCGACGCTGCCCTATATGCGCGACATCCCGGTCGAAGATGGCCGCTTCTTCACAGACAATGAGGAGCGTCTCCGCAAGCCCGTCGCCGTGATCGGGCCCGACATCCGCGACGCGCTGTTTCAAGGCAATTCCCCCCTCGGGCGAACCATCCGTGTGGCGGGCACCGAATTCACTGTCATCGGACTGCTTGAAAAGCAAGGCTCCTCATTCGGCCGTAGCCTGGATAATCCCGTGTACATCCCCATTACCGTCTATTACGAAATGTATGGCGGACAGCGCGGCACCGCCGTATTCGGCAAGGGGCGCGCAGGCACGGGCCTTACCATGGATGCGGCTCTGGACGTCACCCGCGCCGCCCTCCGCAGTCACTTTCATACCCCCGTGGGACAGGCGGACAATTTCGATACCCTCACTCCCGATTCGGTACGCTCCTTCGTGGATAGCGTGCTCGGCGTAATCGCGGCGGTGGTTGTGCCGATCACCAGTATTTCACTCGTCGTGGGCGGCATCGTGATTATGAATATCATGCTGGTGAGCGTCACCGAGCGCACCCGCGAAATCGGCATCCGCAAGAGCCTGGGGGCGCGTCAGGGGGACATCCTCTTGCAGTTCCTGATCGAATCCGTCATCCTCTCGTTGGCTGGTGGAATCATGGGCCTGATGTTGGGGGCGCTGGTCGCCACGGGACTGTCGGCTCTCTTCGGCGCCACGCTCAAAGTGACCGCCGGGTATGTGGTGCTGTCCATCTTCGTGTCCAGCGCGGTGGGCATTATTTCCGGCTGGTACCCGGCCAGGAGGGCGGCGCGGCTCGATCCGGTCGCCGCATTGCGCGCCGAATGAACATACCTTTCCGGGTGAGCGCCGGTGAGACGCTCCATATGGCTTTGGGCGCGGTATGGGCGCACAAGTTCCGGTCGGGCCTCACCATCCTGGGCATCGTAATCGGCATTACCACGGTGGTTACCGTGGCTTCGCTCTTGACGGGGCTGCGCCAGGGGATCGTGGATTTCTTTCAGGAGTTCGGCCCCGACAACGTTTTCGTGGCGCGCGTCAGCGGCGATCCCAGCGGCCAGGGCGCGCGTCCCAAGGAGTTGAAGCGCAAGCCGCTGCGTCCCGAAAACGCCGAGTATCTGAAGAACCTGGTACGTTCCATCGAGGACGTGGGAGTCAGCCTGTATATCATCCCGCAGGCGGGCAACATCATCACCGTCAAGGTTCCCGGATACGAGTCCGACAACCTGTTTCTGATGGGCGCGACGCGCAATCTCTATGACATCTCGCCGCGCGATTTGCAAGCGGGCCGCATCTTCACCCGCGAGGAGGAATTGCGCGGCCAAAGGGTCTGCATGATCGGCTCCGCGCTCGGTGAGGCCTTATTTCCTGCGGGCGATGGCATCGGCCGCACCATCTTTCTCGACGGCGGCGAGTTTACCGTAGTGGGCATCTTCGCGCCCGCCAAAGGCGGCTTCTTCGGAGAAAACGGGCTCGACCGCCAGATTGTCATCCCCCTCGAAACCGCGCGCATGCGCTATCCGCAATCGACCAATTTCTTCCTCACCGCCAAGGCCCGCCCCGGACAGCGCGCCGACGCCATCGAAGAGATTCGCGGCGCCCTCCGCAAGTTGCGCCACACCGCGCGCAACCAGGAAGACGATTTCACAATTTCGACCGCGGACTCCATCATCGAGAACTTCGACAAAATCACCGGTATGATCGTGCTGATCTCCATGGCCATCTCGGCGCTGGGCTTGCTCGTGGGCGGCATCGGGGTGATGAATATCATGTTGGTGAGCGTGACCGAGCGCACCCGTGAGATCGGCGTGCGCAAGGCCATCGGCGCCCGCCGCCGCGATATCGTCCTGCAATTCCTCAGCGAAGCCGTGGCCCTGACGGGAGCCGGCGGCCTGATCGGTATCGTATTCTCGATTCTGGTCACCCTGCTGGTCAGCGCCATCTTCCCCAGTTTGCGGTGCAAGGTGCCCGGCTGGGCGGTGGCTACGGCCTTCAGCGTTTCCGTCGCCGTGGGCCTGTTTTTCGGCGTCTGGCCAGCGGTCACGGCCTCGCGTCTCGACCCCGTGGAAGCCCTGCGCTACGAGTAGCGTGGGGCAGGCCTCCAGGCCTGCATCGGGTCTCCAGACCCGATCAATTTCCCACCGCAAAAAGAATCGCATCGTTGATCGCGTAAACCGTGCCGTCCACGCCGATCACCGTAGGCGTATAAGCCTCCCCAATCCCTGCCGTGAGGACCACCGACTGGCTCAGTGTATTGGTCGTCAGATCCCAACGGTACAGCTTCCCGTCCTCGCTATTCGCCAGGATGGCCTTCCCCGGAACGTCCACGGCCGCCGAGTTGATGCACCACTCCTTCACGCCGGCCAGGGGCGGGTTGGGAGTAGGCCCCAGAATCGACAGCACCTCGTTCATCACCGTCACACCCGTGATCGGGTCCGTTTCCGTGGCATTGGGGTCGACTACTGCGATCATGTTCTCGCCGTTCCCGCCCTCGTTCGCGTAGTTGTTGTATTTCGTCATCAGCAGGTAGTCGGATTTGCCGGTGTACGACGGCACCGCGGATGCCGGAACCACCGAGGCCGTATCGTCCCATCCGAAAGCGCCCGGAGTCTTGGCCTTCGTAAGACTGGCATCGAAATGCAACAGCCATCCCCGGTCATGGTTTTCCGGAAACGGGTTCTCAAGCACCCCGTAGTAGACATCTCCATCCCGGCCGGTGGTCGGGGAGGCCGACGAGTTGTCCGTGAGCCACGCGTCGTTTCCGGATTTCGGATCGATAAGCCGTACCCGCGCGAGGGGCGCCAGCGTCGTGCTGTCGAGTGCCACCAGGTAGCCGCCGGAAGTATTGCTGACCGCGATATAGAGCGTTGTACCGTCCCAACTGAGGGCCGGAGCGCAATTGTAAGGCACCTCGGTCATGGCCGGGTCGCCGGCCGCCGTAGCCACCGCGATCCATGTGCCTTTCCCGTCGGCGCCAAGGCGCGCGATGCCGCTCGTTAGCCCGGCTAACGGACTCGTGCCGCTTACCACGAAGCCGAAGTAGAGTGTCCCGCTCTCATCGACCGTAAGCGGCGTGTTGATGTAAACGCTGCTGTCGAAGCCGCTGGGATTCGCTTTATAGTTCGCCAACCCATAGAATGCGAGGCGCCCGCCGGCTCCCTCAGCCGCGTCGGGAGAGTCGCGAAAAATGACCGTGCCGCCCGCGCCCGGAAAATAGAGCCGCTTCGTCGCGAGAGCCGGCCCAAAGATCGAAATCCACCCGTGTGACGGCGGCAACAAGTAGTCCGACTGCACGGTCCACAATACGTCGCCATTGGCGGCATGATGCGCGTTCACGCGGAAGCCCTTGCTGACCCCGGTTTTCACCGGGACGATCACCGTATTGCCGGGCGTAATCAGGGGCGACCCGTAGTGGATCAACAGTTCGTCGGCCCCGTCCGGGCGAGCCGCGCTATCGCCGCCGGGCGGGTGCAGATCGACCGGCGTCTGCCAGTGAATTCCATTGAGTGCCTGCGACGCGGTGGAAGACGTGGCCACGTGATGGTCGCTCTTGGCAAAATTGGTCCACGCGGTCTGGCCGAAGGCCGTTGGCCCCCAGCCGCATATCGTCACCAGCGCCAGGGCCGCAAAATTACGCATGACAAGCATCTTACCATCCACCCCGGCGCGCATCCGATTGCCAAATGTTACATTGCGATTCCGGTATCCCCCGGCCCGAACCCAGCATCCATTAAGCTGATCCAAGGAGGATTCATGAAACGTAACGCATCCGCCGTGTGGCAAGGCGATTTGAAACAAGGCAAGGGAGCCGTTTCCACGGCCAGCGGTGTACTGTCCGGTACGCAATACTCGTTCGCCACGCGCTTTGAAAATGGCGTCGGAACCAATCCGGAGGAACTGCTCGCCGCCGCGCATGCAGGCTGCTTCGCCATGGCGTTGTCCGGACAACTGGGCGCGGCCGGCCTGACCGCCGAACGCATCGACGTCACCGCCACCATCTCGCTGGAGAAGACCGAAAGCGGGTTTGCCATCACCGAGAGCCACCTCGAATTGAAAGCCAAGGTTCCGGGCGCCACTCAGGCGGCCTTCGATACCGCGACCGGGAATGCCAAAGCCGGCTGTCCCGTCTCCAAGCTCTTCAATACGAAGATTACCCTCAACGCCGCGCTTGAATCGTAGTCTTGCAGGCAGCCTAAGGAGCGGGTCCCCGCCTCAACGCGCCGCGGCGGGCGATTCGCTCAATAGCGGCTCCTGGGCCTCGTGGCGATGGAAGAGGGCATGTTTCACGTCCGGCCAGAATTCCTTCATCACCTGCGAGAACCCATCTGTCGCGCACGCAATCCCCAACCTCTCGATATTGCTGCCCACCGTGCGCGTATCCGGATAGTAGGCGTTCGAAATCGCGACCGCCGCTCCGTTCCCGAGCCACTCCGAGAAATTGAATTGTTTCCCGCCGCTATCGGTGCGGCTGACGAATATGCGCGTCAGCGCGTATCCGGCCCGGTGCATGACGCTGCCCCCGCGGCGCCCGATCCGGAAATATCGCGGATCCTGATGCAGCAGGCTCGGCATAATGCTCTCCGTCATCATGTTGCCGATCACCTGGTCGGCCAGGGCCGTACCATATCGCCGCGCGTAACCCTTCATGCCTTGTCCGAACGAAGGGTTCTGATCCTCAAGCTGGTACAGCAGCGCGAAGGCTCCCGCCACCGGATAAACGGGCCAGTCGAAGGAATCTTTCAGGCCGATGGTCAGCTTTTGTTTACTGGTGATCGGCTGGAACGGCACGTTACCGTCCGTGGTCCGATAGTTCGGAAATACGCCGAAAACCCGCTTGTCCTGCTGTTCCGGCTGGGGATTCTTGGCCGCATCCGGAGGGTTTTGGCCCGGCAGGATGGGCGGCGCGCCACTCGAGTCGGGTGTCTTCCCGGTGCCTGCCCCATCCGCGGATTGCCCCCATGCCGGAATCAGCGCCAAAAGCGCAAAGCTGACGGCAGAAAGGCATCTTGTACGGCCGAAATGTATTGTCATCAAAACAGGTTCCTGGTCAAGAAAACCCCCGTATACACCAAGGACTCAAATACGAAGTATGCATAATCTGATGCGGTTGCACCGGTAATGGTTACCGGTACCATTTCCGGAGGGCGGCCAATCTCGGCCGCAGCCGCCTTTTAGGCGGCCATAGCCGGCTGAAAGCCGGCTGCGGGCAGAATCGCCCGCCCCACAAAAACCAAACTGACCCAGTGCCCCATTTCCGGAGTCAGCCCGGCGAGTGGTTCTTAAGGGCCAATAACGCATCTAGAGGCGCGCCAGTGTGGCGGCCCTCGACAGATGTGAAGCCGGCCGCACGCAGCAGTACCGCATATTCGGAGACCGTGCGTTCCCGGCCCTCCGTGCAGACCAGCATGTTCAGCGACTGCATATGCGCGGGCGTAGGGCCCGCTTTGTCCTCGTCCAGCAGCTTCTCGGCAATCAGCAGCCCACCGCCCACTGGAATCGCCGTGTAGATTTTCGACAACAGCAGCCCGATTCGCTCCTCCGGCCAGTCATGCAGGATGCGGCCTAGAGAATAAAGATCGGCATCCGGCAGTTCATCACGGAAGAAATCCCCGGCGATGAGCTGGATGCGATCCCGCGCAGCCGATTCAGCCAGATATTCGCGGGCCATGTCGATGACTTGCGGAAGGTCGAAGACCACCGCACTCAGTTGCGCATACCGTTCGCAGGCGGCCATCGCCAGATGCCCCGTCGCGCCGCCCAGGTCCGCCAGACGCCGGAAGCTCGAAAGATCGAAAGCCGCCGCCACTGCCGCCGAGCTCAACTGACCGAAGCCGTGCATCCCGCGCAGGAAGCTGCGCCGCCGCGCATCCGTCTTAAAAAAGTGATCGAATATGGAGCCCTGCCAGCCAAAGGTTTGAGTCCAGCGATGCGTGCCTTCCCGGATGGCATCCTCCAGGTTTGCCCACATCGCGTAGAGCGCCTCATTGGAATAGTGGACATAGCCGGTCAGAGACAGCGGGCTCCGATCGCACAGATAAGTCTCGGCGATCGTCCGGTTGGCATAGGCGCCGTTGTGCTTTTCGAGCAGCCCCATGCCCACGCATCCATCCAGCAGACGCTCCAGCGCCGCGGCATTCAGCTCCAGCCGTGCCGCGAGAGTATCGAGGTTCGCGGCGTCTTCGCTGAGCGCCTCGAAAACGCCCAGCGCCGTGGCCGCGAACATAGTCTTCGAGCGCCGGAAGGCGTCGATCAGTTCCAGAATGGGAGTTGCATCGGGAGGCCGGTCGGGAAGGCTCATGCGGAACCCCGGAAGTGGTCGTAACCGAGCGGCGGCAGAGGCTTACCGCACAAGGATACCGCGCCCGCTTTACCGCGTCGCATCGCGCCGATGCGCGTCAGCGGAATGGTCCCGAAACGCTTCGGCACCTTGACCCGCGGCCTGACGGTGAACAGTAGCTCGTAGTCTTCTCCGCCGTGCAGCGCCTGCTCGGCACTGGCCCCTGGAAACCTGGGTGGCATCTCGATATCCGCCTCCAACCGGGAGGCCAGCGCCAGACGATGCAGGTCCAGTGAAATCCCGTCGCTAAGATCCATGCCGGCTGTCGCGCCGATGCGTTCACGCAGGAATACGCCCAGCACCAACCGGGGTTGCGGGCGCAGATGCCGCGCCCAAGCCCGCCCGGCTTTACTTTCGAGTCCCAGGGCGGACCCGCCCAGGCGCCCCGAGACGTAAATCGCGTCGCCGGCGCGGGCGCCATCCCGCCGTAGCGCAGTGGCTCGCGGGACGGCGCCGCAAACCACGATGTCGCACGCGGTCTGGGCGGAATGCGCCAGATCGCCCCCCGCCAATGGCGCGCCTGCGGTTCGCGCTAACCGTAAGAATCCATGATAGAAGCGATCGATCCAGCGGCGATCCGCGCGTGGCCCCAGAGCCAACGACAAAAGGCAGAAGCGCGGGCGCCCGCCCATGGCGGCAATATCGCTCAGTCCACGCGCCAGCGCCTTGTGTCCCACCGCCTCCGGTGAATGTGTATCATGCTGAAAATGAACGTCTTCAATTAGTTGATCCGTTGTGAACAGCAGATCGTCCGGCGCGCCGCGCGGGCGATAAATCGCGCAATCGTCGCCGATGCCCAGCGTCAAGCCATGTCCCGTGGGCAGTCCCGCTCGCCGGCGGACCCGCTCCAGAATCCCAGCCTCTCCGCCACCTAACGGCATAGTACCCCGTCACGCATCTGCTTCCTCCGCAAGATTTTATACCAAAGTGGGCTTGACCGCACAATTGCCATCTGCGATAATTCCAAGTGCAAGTTTCGAAATGGTTGTTTGTCCCGCGCCACCGAAAGTCCAGAGAGCTACGAGCTTCGGCTCGTAGCTTTTTCTATTTTGGACGACTCGTCTTAAAGCTAGGGCGAACAATGAATCAGGAGAAGAAGCAGTGAGAGAAAAAGGCATTGTGAAATGGTTTAACGCCGCAAAAGGCTATGGTTTCATCCAGCGAGGGAGCGGCGATGACGTGTTTGTACACTTTTCGGCCATCCAGGCGAACGGCTACCGTTCCTTGGATGAGGGCGCGGAGGTAGAGTTCGAGGTGAAGCAGGGACCCAAGGGACTGCAAGCCGAGAACGTGGCTAGGGTCTAGAATTAACCCAATTTCTGTGGAGTGGAGGGGCCCCCGTTTGTGGGGCCCTTTCTTTTTGGAGAGCGCTACGGTTCCAGCGCCACCTGCACCCGGTTGCTTTCCTGCCCGTCCGCCGTGATGTACAGTTCCGCTGGCCCGGCATTCACCAACTCGGGCAATTGCACCTCGATCAGATAAAACCCGATATAGCCAGGCGCCAGCGCAGCCCGGGTCACCTGCACCGGCACACGGTCCAGATAGGCTTTGACGGAAGCGGCCACCACCGGCGGATTCTCCAGCGGCGCGGCCATCCCCGTCGGCCAATCCGGCCGCACTTTCCCCAAACCGGTTGCCAGGATTTGCAAGCGAGCGCCCGAATGCGCGGTGCTGCGCCCGTCCAGCATCAGGCCGCTGTCGCCATCGAGAACCATCGGCGAACCGTCCCGGTTCACGAAAATGGCCGGCGAGACCGATTGCACTGGCAACCCCAGCGTGAAGCGCCCCGTACGGGTCTCGAGAGCCAAAGAGAAATTGGAAGAAGAGGCTTCAAACGGCACCTGAATCTGCGACTCGGAGTCGGAGGCCGCCAGCACCGGGAAGCTCAAGGCGCCGGCACTCGCCGTGTTCACGCGCCCCCCGACGACGCTGATCAACGAGCCTGGCGCGGCCGCCCGGGTGCTGAAATCCGCCGCGTTCAACAGGCGCAGTGTACGCGCCCGATGCGGCGCCGCAGCGGCGTAAATGCCATAGCCGTCCAAAGCCGCATAAAGCTGATAACCATTGGCATCCAGCTTCACGTCCGTGGCCGGAGCCGTCGGCAGACCGGTCGAGATGGATGCCCAGTTCACCACCGCCGAACTGGCATTCTCCAGGTCGGCCGAGGCGTAGAAAATACCTTTGTCGGTGGCGACGTACACCGCACCGGCGCTGCGCATGGCGGCGATGCCGTGGGCCGGCGCGTCCGGCAGGTTGGACGTCAGATCGTCCCAGAATCCGCCGCTGTTGGTCGTGCGCAGCACGTGTACGCCGGAGCCGCCCACTGCTGCCAAAGCCACCCGCGGCTCATTCGGATCGGCAAAAAATCGCTCCACAGGTCCATTCGCTCCAGGCCGTGGAGATGAGGTCCAGCTTCCGCCCCCATCGAGCGAAACCCAGATCCGCCCATCCGCTGCGCCGGCATAGACCGTTTGGCCGGATACCGCGGCCGCGGTAATGCGTGCGCCCAGAGCTTGCGCGGCGCGCCGCATGGTGTTGGCTTCGACTTCCGCTTGTCCATCGGACGTCGGCTGCCAGGCTTCCGCGCCCGCAGCCAGTTCCATCGCCCCCAGATTCAACGTCAAAATGCGGGCAGCTTGCATACCGCCGGGAGTAGCCAGTATGCGGCTGGCGGGCAGGTTCGGCAAATGCAGATTCAACCCCGACCACGACAGGCCCCCATCCATCGAACGCCACACGCCAAAATCATTGGCCACCGCCAATTGATCGGGATCTCCGGGCGAGACCGCTACGGCGTGTTGCCTCGGTCCGATAATCGATTGGTTGTGGAATGCGGTCAGGTTGGTCCAGGAATGTCCACCATCGTCGGACCGGTAGAGCTGCGTTCCGAGGGCGTAAATCCGTCCCGGAGCGACCGCCGCCGCAGCCAGTTTCGCGCCGGGCTCCGGCGTGTGATCCACGGCGGACGCGGCTGTCTCGCCCGGTTCGCCAACTCCCTGGCCAGGCGTCCAGTTTTCAAAATCGGCGGTCTCGAAAACGCGTCCTGCGCGCGTCCGGGCATACAGACGGGAACCGTCCGCGGAATACCAGACACTTTCGACAGGTCCGGTAGCCGGCGAAGCCAAACCCACCGCGATGGCAGGATTGCCCACCCGGCGCCACTCCACCGGAGCGGTTTGCGCGGATAACAGGCTAACCCAGGTAGCCAACGATGCTGCCAATAGATAACGCCATCCCGCAACTGTTCCTTTGTGACACACAGCCGAGTCCTATTTTAACCTATTCGAGCCCGCATGCCTATCCCAAAGAGTTGAATCGATGGAATTTGTGAGACTTTTTTCATGCGGCGCGCGATTTGCTCTGCAACTTTGGTGCTAGACTTAGGTTTCTAAAAGCACTATCTCCAATTGATGGTGCTAAAGTATCGAAGGTTGTTTCATGTTTTCGCGTAGATTGCACAGGACGGCCTGCTGGCTGCCGTTAGCGGCGGTGTGCATCTATGCCGTTCCGATCCACGCCCAAAGCGGCGCTGCCAAAGTAGTCACTTTGAACGGGCAGGTTTCCGTACTGCGCGATGATTCCCCTTGGGTGCTGAATGTCGGCGACTCCGTGCAACCGCGCCAGATTATCATAACCGGACCAGACGGTTTCGCGGTCTTTCAGGTTTCCGATGGCAGTACCTTCGAAGTTTTCCCCAACGCCCGCATCGTTTTTCGCGAAAATGCCGGCTCCTGGCGGGACTTGCTGGATGTTCTCCTCGGCCGCGTGAAAGTCCACATTCAAAAGCTGGGCGGCGGGCAGCCCAATTACAACCGCGTACGCACGCCCACAGCCGTGATTTCCGTGCGCGGCACCGTCTTCGATGTCGCCATTGAGGATGAAGACGATACCACCCTGGTGAGCGTCGAGGAAGGGCAGGTCGGCGTACTGCACCTGCTCAAGCCCGGTCCCGAGCGGATTCTGAACGCGGGTGAATCCATCCGCGTTTTCCGGAACCAGCCGCTGGCCCAGGCTTCCGTCGATAAGAATTCGGTTATACGCGGCTTCCTGCGCGCCGCCGAGCAGGCTATGTATCAGATCGTGTACGGTTCGCGCCTGCCTGGAGTCGGCGGTGCGGCGGGCGGCTGCCCCAATCCCGCGAATTGCGATACCAAGAATCCGAAACCGCCGCCGAATACGGGACCGCCCAGCGCTCCCACTCCCCCGTAGGCGCCGGATTATTGCGGTCGATTCGCGCGCGTGTTGATTAGCTTTGCGGCGCGGTGCGCAACCAGCCCGTAGCCTTTGGCTTGCGCCTCTTCCGCCAACGACTCCAATTCCGCGCGGCCTGCAGCGGAACGGCCGGACCGGATTTGAATCTCGCCCCGCGCCAGGCGCGCCTCCATCGCCACCCCCGCAAAATTGGCGCGCCGGGCTTCGGCAATCACGCGATCGAGATTCCGCAGGGCATCGTCTGTGCCGTTTCCCTTCCGGCCATTTCCCGTGGCGGCCTGCACCCGCGCCGCGGTGATCGAGATATCGAAGATCGTGTTGACCGCGCACTTTCCAGCCAGGTACCCTGGCGCGCGATCGATGGCCGCCCGTGCTGCCGCCACGTTTCCTTCCGCGAGCAGGCATTGCGCCAGGAGGTTGCAAGCGTCCGCTGCCTCTTCGGAACGGTTGCGCGTCTTGGACCGCTCTTCCGCCTCGCGCGCCATCTTTTCGCCCTCGGCCGCGCGCCCTTCCTCAAGTGCCAGCCCCGCGAAATCATCAATGTATTCCGCCCGCAGGTTGTCGTTTCCGTCCTTGCGCGCCTCCGCCTCCGCTTGAACCAGGGTCGGCCCCGCGGCCGCGATATCGCCCCGTAAAAGCAGCGTATGCGCGATGCGGGCCAGCGGATCCCAAGTTCCGCGTCCCGCCGTTCGCTGTAGCGCAAGCCATCTCTGGCGGCTCTCCATGGCGCCGGCAAGATCCCCTTCCACCTCCAGGACATCTCCCATATTCAAAAGATTAGCTGGAAGATAAGTCTTATCTTCACCTTTGTCCATGATTGCCGACGCCTTGCGGCACAAACCCTCCGCGGCGCGCAGTTTGCCCGCCTGCATCAGCACGGTTTCGCGATTGATCGTCAGCCTCAACAGGAACGTATTATCCCCCGCTTCCTCGGCGCCCTGCGCAGCCTCGTTCAACGCGCGGTCGGCGCCCGCGCAATCGCCGTCCATCGACAAAGCGCCCCCCAAATTACTCAGGGCGTTGGCCGCATAGTAGCTGCCCGCACTCCGGGCTGCTTCGTAGGACTCCCGGAATTGCTTCTCGGCCTCTGCCATGTTCACGCCCACCGCCAGGATGCCGAGCCGCGCGAACGCCCGTGCCACGCAAATTTGATCCCCCAGTTCCCCGCAAATCCGGCGCGTCTCTTCCGCCGCATCTTTCGCCTTCTGGACGTCGCCAAGCGGCTGCCACGCTCCGGCTTGTACCAGACGCGCCTCCGCCAACAGCCTCCGCGCGCCGCTTGCCCGGGCCTTCCGCTCCGCCTGGTTCGCCGCGCGCAGAGATTCTTGCGGTTTTTGCAGGCGCGCGTAAGTGAGGCCTTCCTGCAGGTCCACCCGCGGGTCGTCACCCAGCGGAGCTGGCAGATGCCGCAGGCGCTCGATGGTCGTCAGCACCAACCGGAGTTTCTGCTCGTTCATCTGCGCGTCCGCCAGGTGCAGCCCGTACTCCAGGTTATCCGGAAAGAGGCCGAAGAGTTCCCTGTAAATTTGCTCTGCCTGGTCCCATTCCCCCGCCGCCGCGCGGTATCGGGCTTCCACCACGCGCCTTTCCTCTGGGCTCAGGTTGGGCGAGAGATCGAAGGCGGTCTTGGCCTCCTCAGTGCTTCTTTGCTTGTAAACAAGTACGTCCCAGACTTCCGACAGGGCGGCGTGCGTCAATGGAAAGGCAGGGTCGCTCGCCGCGGCTTTTTGCAGAAGATCTCGCGCGCCTATCCAGTCGTAGCTTCGCATGCGCGACAGGCCGTCGTAATAAAGATGCACAGCCTCGGGTGTGGATGGCTGCGCAGCCCGCATCCCCACGATGGCCGCTACCGGCGCCGGTTCGGCGCCCAGCGATTCCCTGAGTTGCGCGCCCGCCAATGCCACGACGTCGAACAAGCCCGTTTCCGTCCCGGTCTCCGCAAACGCTTTGACGGTTTCGCCGGTCAGCGTGTCTTGCACCCGCAGATCCACCCGTATTTGCCGCCCGCTTCCGCTCGCTTGTGGTGGCAGCACGGTGTAGCCTCCCGCCACCACCAAATCCGCGCCGAGAGCGCGGCGTACGCGGGCGAGCGTGTCGCGCGAAAGCGCCTCCGCGCTGGCCAGCGCAAGATCCCGGCGGGTGCGCGCCACTTGTTCGCCCGGAATCGTGCGTAGGGAACTCGCGCCGAGTTCGGTCGTCAGCATTTCGGAGAGTGCCGCCGCTAGCCAGCCGGCATCCGCCCGCGCCGAAAGGTTGTCGAAACCCAGAATGGCGACCGACCGCCGCGGGGGAGCCTGCGTGTTAGGCGTGCGCACCGGATACCCGATCGCGGCCACGAAGAGCAGTAAGACAGCCAGGGCGGCAGCCGCGGGCCAGCGAGGGCGGGCGGCTTTCGCGCGCAGCCGCTGAGGCGCTTCCACCGCCTCGACTTCTGGCGGCCGCGCGCTGAACATCGGCACGTAGCTGCCTTTTGGAATCTCGATCCGGATCGGGTCGCCGCAGCCCTCCGCGCTATAATACTCCGCCAGCCGGTTGCGAAGATTCCCCGCCTGCACGCGCACCTTGGAGTCCGCTCTCGTGTCGAACTCCGGGCTGCAATCGAACACCTCAAGCGCCAGCACATACTCCTTGATCGTGGCGCCTTCGCCCCTTAGGGTAACCTCGACGATGAAGCGCAGGAAGCGGTTCAGCCGGTACGCCCCCCTAAAATGCCGGGAGGCCAGCACCCGCTCCAGTTCGGCCTGAATCGCGCCTGGGGTGAGCCGACCCCCGTCACCCTTCAAGGCCCCGGTAATTAATGTCCCTTCAGTTTGTGGCATGCCTGGGTCGCGGTTCCCTAAGAACACGGTCTCTTTACCTTGCCACAGAAATCGCCCGCCGCCAAATCGCCGCCTTTAAGTCATTGATTCTACTGACGATATTCCGGTTTAACCGTTAATTGACCCCAATTTGATTGAACTTGTCAGGCACGCCTGGTCAAACTTGGGAAGGCCCGATAGGAGGGCCTTAGAGATGATCTTTCGTAGGGGGATTATTGCAACGAACCGAACTTGGACGTCCGGGTGCCTGGTTGCCGCGCTGGCAACCGCGATACTGGCTGTGCCCGCAGCCGCGCAATCGGGCGAGACCGTTCTGCACGCGTTCACCGGCGCCGACGGCGAGAACATCAGTACCGGTTTAGTCTTGGGCCCTAAGGGTGTCTGTGGCGCTGGCGTGCAGAACTGCCGCATCGTCTACGGCACGGCTCCCGACGGCGGCGGCACCAACTGCGTCGACTACTGGTCCCACGGCGCTGTGACGGGCTGCGGGGTGGTTTTCGAGCTCATTCCGCCCGTGGCCTCCGGAGATCCATGGACGGAGCAAACCATTTATACGTTTACCGGCGGCGCGGACGGCGCATTTCCAGAGACGCTCCTCTACGGAGGGGAGGGTGTCCTCTATGGAACGGCCAGGGCCGGCGGACCGGGTGCGTCTGCTGGGAGCGGCTTAGGCACCCTGTTTGTACTCGAAAAGCCCAAGGGCGCCGGCGCCTGGACGCATAAGGCTCTCTACAGCTTTTGCCGCGCGCAGAACTGCGACGATGGCGCCAATCCCGGCGACGGACTCCTGGCTTCCGGCGGCGCCCTTTATGGCACAACCTCTTACGGCGGGAAGAGCGGCGATGGCACAGTCTTCAAATACACGTTACGAACGAGCACTTCGCCGCCAAAATTCAAGAGCCTCTATGCGTTCAAAGGCCTGGACGACGGCGCCATTCCTTTCTCCGGCGTGACCATCGATACCTCGGGAATCCTCTACGGCCTCACCTACTCAGGTGGCGGAGCCGGCTGCGGTGGCAACGGCTGCGGGACGGCCTATGAACTGTCGCCGGTCGGTACCAGCGGTGCCTACCGCGAATCCCTGATCTACGCGTTCCAGGGCGAACCGGATACCGCCCAACCCGGTGGCCGCATGACCCTACTCAGCCCAGGCCATCTCGTCGGCGTCGGCGGCAGCGGCGGCGATACGAATTACGGCACGATCTTTGAATTGATCTCCCCTGGGTCCGTCGGCCAACCATGGACGGAGACGATCCTCACCGACTTCGGCATCCCGGGCCTGGATCCGCCGGACAGCGCTTTTCCCAACGGCAATCTCGCCCTGGCATCGGACGGCTCCTTCTGGGGAACCTCCTACGGCGGCGGGGCTACCGATATTTACAACGGCAACACCTATTACGCCGGCACCATCTTCCAGCTCCAACCGCCGTCCCAGGGCAATGGGCAGTGGTCGCGGAACATCCGCTACTCGTTTGCGGGCCCTGGCGGACTCGGCCCGAACGGCTTCGGTACCGATGGTTTCCTGCCGGGTTGGGGCCTGATCGCCGCGCCCGACGGTTCGTTCTTCGGTACCACAACCGAGGGTGGCGGGTACGGCTGCCCTCTCCAGGGCAATCTGGGCTGCGGCACGGTCTTCCAGTTCGTCCCGTTCTGAGTCGGTACAATTGTTGGGCAGCAGGCCGGGGTTACTGCGCCGGCGCGGCTTGCAGTTCCGCCAGGCGATAGCCGATCGCGCTTAAGCTGCCCTGCACGCGCACGATGTTCACGTTGGCGTTGCCATAGGGAACGATGCTCTGATACAGTTCCAGCGCCCGGCGATAGTCGTCCGCGGCCTTCTGGATCTGGTCCTTTTCCTGGGGCAAGCCGCGCACGTCACGCGAATCCCACCACAAACGATCGGCCCGGTCGCGGTAGCCGTCCCCGAGTTGCGCCTTTTCACGGCTGCCCAGCTTGTATCCGCGCTGCTCGGCTTGCTGTAGCGCGGCGTACGCTTTGTCGATATCCTTCAAGCCGTAAACATAAACCCGCGCCAGGCCCAGGTCCGGATCTGGCGAGCGCGGCAAGGCCTGTTGTGCCTCTTCGAACTTTTGCACGGCTTCGTTCAGCACCGCGGCGTTGTGATGGCTGAGGCCGTTGATGCGATCGATCTGTCCCTCGCAAAGCCGCAATTCGCCGCGCACCGTCTCGTCGCCCGGATCCATTTCCAGCGCTCGCGCCAGGTACAGCTTGGCCCGCTTCCAGTCATTCTCGTAGACAGGCTGGCTCTCGCTGTTGCGATACGTTTCGATCACCCGGTCCGCCGCCGCTACCAGCCTCTTCTTGACCGAGCGGCGCGGCGCAAACAACGCCAGCGACTGCGCGTTGCCTTTTGAGACATCCGCCCAGCGGCTCCAAATGGCGTCCGGATCGGTCAATACCTCGGCGTGGATATCGCGATCCAGTTGCTGTCCGTTCCGCCACAACAGCACGTTAGAAGTCGTGGCATAAACGACGTAAGCCAGCGCCAGTCCCGCCGTCATCACGAATACCCGCCGTGCCCGGTAACCAAAGCGGCGGGCGGATTTGCCGGCGGGCTTGCCTGCCGTCTTTCCTGCCGGAGCCGCCCGCCCGAACGCCGCACCCGGAGCGGGCTTCGTCGTACGCCGCGTGCTATCGTCCACATCGGCTGCCGGATGAAACGTGCGCCGCGTGGCGTTGGCGTCTTCTTCGCTTTCGGCGTTCACCGGCGCGCCGGCTCGAAATGCCACCAGGTCTGTCGCCAGATCCGCGGCGGTCTGATAACGACGGTCCGGCTCCGGATCCATGCTCTTGATCAGGATGCGCCGCAGCGCGTCTGGGCAAGGGTCCGGCGCGGGCGGCGCCGGAATGCGCGATCGGATCGTCCGTTCTAGCCGCTCGGTCGATTCGGCCTGGTAAGGCTGCGACCCGGTCACCAGTTCGTACAACAGCACGCCCAGCGACCACAGATCCGACATGGAGTTCACGTCGCCCGAGTCCAGCCGTTCCGGTGAAGCGTAAGGCACGCTGCCGAACTCGTTGCGCGTTAGCTTGCGCGACAGGGAGAGCGCTTTGGCGATGCCGAAATCCAGCACCCGCACCCGATTTTCGCTATCGATGCGGATGTTCTTCGGCTTGATATCGCCATGTACGATGCCCCGGCATTCCTTGCCGTCGATGGTGACTTCGAGCGTATGCGCATTGTGCAGCGTCTGGCAAATCGCCAGCGCGATATCTACCGCATCGTCCACCGGCGCGGGCCCGTGGCGCATCAGGTCCGCGAGATCCTGTCCCTCCACGTACTCCATGGCCACGCCGAAGTAACCATCCATGTCGCACATGTCGAAAATCTTCACCACGCGCGGGTCGATCTCGGCCAGCCTCTTCTGCAACTCGGAGCCGCGCCG
>Ga0187871_10000691_pt1 | contig 31376 bp, 28 predicted proteins | sample June2016WEW_16_1_FD_132988 | JGI IMG/M metagenome (GOLD analysis project Ga0187871, IMG submission 132988) | Peatland microbial communities from SPRUCE experiment site at the Marcell Experimental Forest, Minnesota, USA - June2016WEW_16_10 | ecosystem: Environmental > Terrestrial > Soil >...
CATTGCCAAACCGGCGGCGCGTCACCGCTTGCGAACGCCGGGCCATCGGTTCCAGCAATTCACACGCCGCGGGCGAAAGCAAGCTGGCGAAATCGGCCAGAGCCAGCTTCGATTTTCCAAGGCTTCGCCGTGCCTCATCCGTGGATGTCTGGCTGCATCGCTTCGCCAAGGCCTCTTGCGGCAGGCGGTTCAATTCTGTTACAAAACTCATTGTTCTTCCCGGTGCCTAAATGGCAAAATCCATCGCCCCAGCTACAGACTTCCGGAGGCGCAGCGACCGGTCGCGCAAATCCGCCAGCGTCAAGCTTTCCATGACCTTAACCACCGCCTCGCGGGCATCCTTCATCACATCACGAACGGGGCATAGCGCTTCGTCGGGGCATGTGCAACGTTTGTAGAAATACTCGCTCACGCAGCTTACCGGAGCCATTGCCCCCTCCACATGCCGCACAATGGAGGCAACGGTGATTTTCTCCGGCGGGCGGGCCAGGCGATAGCCGCCACATGCGCCGCGCCTGCTTTCCACAGCCCCCAGAGTTTTCAGATCGTTGAGGATCTGCGCCAGGAATTTCTTCGGAATTCTCTGCTCTGCGGCAATCGTCCGGATATGAACGACGTTTTCACCGTAGTGCAAGGTCAAGACCAAGAGGGCGCGCAGAGCATATTCTCCACGAACAGAGAGTTTCATGGCCTGTACATTATCATCTCTATTGATTTAATCAACATCCGCGACCGGCAATCCAAAAGCCGTCATTTTGACTTGCAGCGGTTTAGGGGTATATTTCAATGATACTAATACGATATATGATTAAGTCTAAATCTTATTTATTGTGTCTTCTCCTGGCTGGTGGTTGCTGTTCTACTTCGACCATGAAAAATCAACCCGGTGGCAATCCATCTGCATCGGCTCAAGAGCCGAAGCAGGCGTCAAAGGAAGCATCTCTCCCACGGTACTCACACGAGACAGTGACCGAGGCTACGGATGGCGGCACCAAATTCCTTGAGTTGGTTTCAAGCCCTGCGGAATGAGCGTTGGTGATCAAGCTCGATCCGCGGCACATAAAATTCGGATCGGCTGACCAAAGCCATATTGACCGTCCATGCCAGTCCGCATCAATGGCCGCGTCCCCTGGCTCTCTCGCGCAGCTTGAGCAGCCGTTCGCCGGCGGCTTGCAACGTCGGGGTCTGTTTGGCGAAATGGAACCGGATCAGGTGTTTCACCGGCTCGCGAAAGAAGCTTGATCCGGGCACCGCCGCCACCCCAGCCTCGCGCGCCAGCCATTCGCAGAACGCCGTGTCGTCGTTCCAGCCGAACTCCGTGATGTCCACCATCACGTAATAAGCGCCCTGCGGCTTGGTGTAGGTCAGGCCGGCTTGGTCGAGATATTTCAGAAACACGTCGCGCTTTTCGGCATAGACGGCTTGCAGTTCGTGGTAGTAGCTTTCGGGCAACTCCAATCCTGCCACGGCCGCTTCCTGCAACGGAGCCGCCGCGCCCACGGTGAGAAAGTCATGAACCTTTCGGGCGGAGTGGATCACCTCCGGCGGCGCAATGACATAGCCAAGCCGCCAGCCTGTGATGGAGTAGGTCTTGGACAGCGAGCTGCACGAAATCGTCCGCTCGAACATTCCGGGCAGCGCCGCAAAATAGACGTGCTCGTGCGGCGCGTAAATAATGTGCTCATAGACTTCGTCCGTGATGACAAAGGTGTCGTGTTCGGCCGCCAGCTTTGCGATGAAGAGCAACTCCTCCCGCGTGAAAACCTTGCCCGACGGGTTTGACGGGTTGCATAGGATCAGCGCCTTTGGCTTCTGTTCGAAGGCCCGGCGCAATTCGTCCGTATCGAACGCAAAATCAGGCGGGCGGAGTGCGACATAGACCGGTTCAGCGCCGGACAGAATCATATCCGCGACGTAATTCTCATAGAACGGCGAGAACACGATGGCTTTGTCGCCCGGATTGCAGGCGGTCATCATCGCCGCCATCATGGCCTCAGTGCTGCCGCAGGTGACGACGAAATGCGCGTCGGGATCGAGCGGCAACCCCATGAATCGCGATTGCTTTCGCGCCAGGGCCTGCCGGAAGTTCGGCGCGCCCCATGTGACGGCGTATTGGTGCGGGCCGTGGCGGGCGGCCCGTTCGGCAGCCTTCAACAAAGCCTCCGGCGGATCAAAATCGGGAAACCCCTGGGACAGATTGATCGCGCCGTGCGCATTGGCAACGCGGGTCATCCGCCGGATGACGGACTCACCGAAGACGCTTGTTCTCTTGCTGGCTTGGGGCAATGGAATTACTCCTTCAATGCGTTGACCAGATCGGCTTCCAAATCCGAGGCGTTTTCCAGGCCGACAGAAAGCCGGACCAAATTGTCATGAATACCACGCCGCGCGCGCTCCTCAGGCGACAGCGCGGCATGGGTCATGCGCGGCGGATAGCAGAGCAGCGATTCCACGCCGCCGAGGCTCTCCGCGAGCACAAATAATTTCAGGCGCGACACCAGCCGTTCGACGGCTGGAAATCCGCCCTTGAGTTCAAAACTGATCATGCCGCCGAAACCGCGCATCTGGCGTTTTGCCAACTCGTGTTGCGGATGGCTTGGCAGGCCGGGATAATAAACGCGATTCACCGACGGATGTTTTTCCAGAACCTGTGCCAGATGCATGGCGCTGGCGGTTTGTTCGCACATTCGCACCTTCAACGTTTTCAGCCCGCTCAACACCAGCCATGAATCCCATGGTCCGGGCACGGCGCCAGCGGCGTTCTGATAATACTTTACGGTTTCATAGACCGCCTGGTCGGAGGTGATGAACGCGCCGCCCACGACATCGCTGTGGCCGCCGAGATACTTCGTTGTGCTGTGAACCACGGCGTGCGCGCCGAGGTTGAGCGGCTGCTGGAGGTACGGACTGGCGAATGTGTTGTCCACGACGAGCAGAAGATGGTGCTGATTGGCCAGCTTGGCCAGCGCGGCGATGTCCGCCAGCTTGAGCAGCGGATTGGTCGGCGTTTCGATCCAAATCAGCCGCGTCGCCGGCGTGATGCCTTCGGCAAACCGGCCGGTGTCGGAGGCGTCCCCATAGCGGGTGTCCACGCCCCACGGACGGAGAATGCGCTCAAAGACGCGATACGTGCCGCCGTAGGAGTCATTGCCGGCGAGAATCTGGTCGCCCGGTTTCAGCACTTGGAGCGCCCCCACCGTCGCCGCGACGCCGGAAGCAAAGGCGAGGCCGTGTTTCCCGTTTTCCACCAGCGCCAGCGCCGATTCCAACGCCTGGCGCGTGGGATTGATGCTGCGCGAGTAATCATATCCGAGCCGCGGGCGGCCGATGCCGTCCTGTTCGTAGGTTGAAGTCTGGTAAATGGGCACACTGACCGCGCCGGTACGGGGTTCGGGCGCCTGGCCGTCGTGAATAGCGAGAGTTTCAAATTCCATAAGTGTCCTGATTTATGAGTGCGTTGATAAAGTCAAACCGGCTGATCAGGCCGAAGGGCGTTTCGCCGCGCAAAACAACGATAGCCGGTGAGCCGCCCAGCAGCAAGCGGTAGGCTTCCGCGATGTCGGTGTTCTCATCGAGCACCGGCAGCGGCTTGCCCATGACCGCGCGGATTTCCTGGTTGTTCAAATCCACGCCATCATGGAGGGTTTTCATGATGGAAGCCTCATTCAGGCTGCCGACGACCCGGTTGTTCTCAATGACCGGCAGTTGCGAAATGTTGTGCTGCTGGAAGAGTTGGATGGCGGCCTTCAACTTGTCCTGTGGCTGCACGGAAATCAGCGGCGGCAGGACTTTTTTCTGGCCGAGCACCTGGGCGATTTTGACCGGGCGCGCGACGCGGTCCTGCCAGAAACCGTTTTCCCGCATCCATTCGTCCGAGAAGATTTTGCTGATGTAATTGCGGCCCGTGTCGGGAAGCAGGACCACGATCTCGCGCGGTTGGGTCAGGCGTTGGGCATATTTGAGCGCCGCCGCCAATGCGGTGCCTGACGAACCGCCGGCCAGAATGCCCTCCTCGCGCGCCAGACGCCGCGCGGTGTTGAACGAATCCTTGTCGCTCACGCGCACCATTTCGTCCACGACCTGGCGGTTGAAAGTTTTCGGGATGAAATCCTCTCCAATCCCCTCAACTTTGTAGGAGTGCGGCGCGTCGCCGGAAAGAATGGAACCTTCGGGATCAGCACCGACAATGGTGATGGCCGGGTTGCGTTCCTTCAAGTATCGCGCCGTGCCGGAAATAGTCCCGCCCGTGCCCATGCTGGCGACAAATACCTCAACATGCCCCTCGCTGTCCGTCCAGATTTCCTGCCCGGTGGTCAGATAATGCGCCAGCGGGTTGTTTGGGTTGCTGAACTGATCCGGCCTGTACGCGCCTGGAATTTCCCGCGCGAGCCGCTCGGCGACGCCGTTGTAGCTTTCCGGGGAATCCGGCGGCACATTGGTTGCCGTAATGACCACTTCCGCGCCATAAGCGCGCAAGAGGGCGATTTTCTCGGCGCTCATTTTGTCAGGCAGCACGACGATCAAGCGGTAGCCCTTTACCGCCGCCACGAGGGCCAGACCCATCCCGGTGTTGCCGGCGGTGGCCTCAACGAGGGTGCCGCCGGGTTTGAGCAGTCCAGCCTTCTCGGCCGCCTCAACCATCGCGAAACCGACACGGTCTTTCACGCTGCCGCCGGGATTGAGCGATTCGACCTTGGCGTAGATTGGCGAAGCGATGTCCGCTCCGATCCGCCGCAGCCGGACAAGTGGTGTGCGTCCGATTGCCTGTAAAATGTTTTCGTATCTGGCCATAAGGATGATGAATTAGATTCCGTTGTCCGTCACAGTTTTTGCCCTGGTTGGAAAAGCCGCTGGTAGTAGAAATTGCTCGTGTAAAGCGCCGCGGCGGGATTGTGGGCGAGGACGCGATCCTTGGTGATGAGGGTGGTCACCGGCGCGTCGGAATACTTGATAAACAGTGAATCGTGTCCGACACACAAACCGACCATCACGTTGAGATCGGTCTTTTGCTGGTTGAGCAGCCGCGCTTGAAGGATCGGGTTACAAATCGCCTCATAAGAACCTTTCTTGACTTTAAGTTCATCGGGAATCCCGATCTCCATTTTGTCCACCGAACCGACCTTGCAGAGCACGGTGTAAGGGAGGAGGCCATGCGCCTTGAGGACTTTGACAAAAACCCGCGTTTCCTGGATCAGGCCGATGCACGTCGCGATGCCGATGCGTTTCGCGCTGATGCGATTGGCAAAGGCAATGATTTCCTCAACGCGCGTCAGTTTGCCGTAATAGACGCCTTCGACCTCGGCTGCCGCGCGGGCGATGACGGCGTCCGGGTTCCGTCCGCGATAGCGCCTCGAGATTTTGCGAACGGCTTCGTGATCCGCCCCCTTGGTCAGGCAAAAATCCGGGAATCGCTTGTCGTGGCGATAGCAGTTGAGCAGGCCGCAATCCGAGCAGGAGATGGAGGGTCTTGTTGGCATAATCAAAAGGAGAGCGCTTGAACAAAGGTTTTCTCGAACGCCGGATCATTGGCCAGTTCGAGCACGCGCACCCGCTGCACCAGTTGCTTCAATTCGTCCCGCAAGCGGCGGTTGAGCAGAAAGGCCCGCGCCCCGGACTTGGAGGTGTTGCCGACAAAATCCACGCGATCCTTGAACTCGCGAGGCAGGAGGCCGAGATGGATCAAGCTGGCCGTGCGCAAATGAAAGCCAAACGAACCGGCGATCAGAACACGGTCCACCCGCGCGGCGGCAAGACCATTGGCGCGGAGCATCAGTTCAATCCCGGCGCGAACGGCGGCCTTGGCCAGTTGCACCTGGCGCACATCTTTTTGCGACAGATAAACCGGATCGGCGATGCGGAAGAAGAGCTTCCCATCGAGCGAGCCAAACTGGTGTTTCCACGGGCGGTTCGGCAAAGTGCCGTTGGTTTGAAAGCGCCCATTCTTGTCCACGCCGCCGTGCGCCGCCAATTCGCCGACGACATCCAGCAGCCCGCTGCCGCACAATCCCGCCGGCGGGGCGTTGGCGATGGTTTTGATCTCGATGCTGTTTCCTGAAAGCGAGACCATTTCAATCGCGCCCCGGCTCGCTCTCATGCCGCAGGCGATGTTCATGCCCTCGAACGCCGGACCGGCGGCGGTGGACGTCGCGGTCAGTTGTCCGTTCACGGCCAGCACCATTTCGCCGTTCGTGCCAATGTCCACGAACAATGTCACGCCGCGCAACTCCGCCAGCTTTGCCGCGAGAATGCCGGAAGTGATGTCCGCTCCAACGTAGGCGGACATGATTGGCGGCAAATAAACTTGTCCACCTGACGCGATGGCCAGCCCAATTTCCGCCGCCCGCATATTCCCGCCGCATTGAAGCGCTGGCGTATAGGGGTACTTGCCGAGCGACGCCGGGTTTGTCCCGGTGGCCAGATGGAGCATGGTGGTGTTGCCGCTGAAAACCGCTTCGTAGATGTGGCGGACCGGCACGTTGGACTCTGCCGCCGCCTCGCTGATGAGCCGGTTCAACTCCACGATCAGTTCGCCTTGCAGCAGTTGCAGCCCGCCCGGCTGCGAGCCGAGTTTGATGCGGGACAGCACGTCCTGAGCGTGCCGCGCCTGCGGATTCAGGCTCGACGCCACGGAAAGCTCGCGTCCGTCGCGCAAGTCTATCAGCGCCACGACCAGCGTGGTCGTGCCGATGTCCACGGCCACGCCGAACAGGGACCGCGTGGTGTCCCCGGGCTCGTTGCCCAGCAAAACCCCGCCCGCGTTCACCGAGGTTTGTCCTTTGGCAGCGTCAAAGGTCTTGGTGATCCACGAATCCAATTCCACGGCGACGGATTGGCCTTCGCTGAGGATCTTCAAATCGTCGTCGGCGCATTGGTACGGCTCGACTTGGAGATCTCCAAAGACGGTGCTCTGACAGGCCAGCGCCCAGCCGTCGGCGCGCTCCGCCTGTGTCAGCCATTCGTGCGGCGCTTCCTGGAAGTTCTGCCGATGCGCCACTGGAATTTTCACCCTGCATTTTCCGCAGGTGCCGGAACCATCGCACGGCGCGGCAATGAACACTCCCGCTTTTCGCGCGGCTTCCAGCAGGTTTGTCCCGTCGGCAACGGTGACGACCTTGTCTTCGGGAATAAAACGAATCGCCGCCATTTTACACCCCTCCGTTCTTCACCTCGCCGGTCATGACTTGGATGGTTTCCAGTTTTGTGGACGTGCTGAGGCCGCAGGCGGGCGAAATGATGTTGACGCCGTTGTTCACCAAATTGCGGGTCATGCGCCGGATTTTTTCCTGATCGTTCCACTGAAGAGCGAACGTGCTGACGTTGCCCATCGTGGTGATTGATGGAAACTCCTCCTTCAAAACCGTCAGGCTGACCAGGGCATCAGTGCTCAGAGCGTCGCAGCGCAATTGCGGCAGCAGACGCCAGACGCATTTAAGATCGCCGCAGATGTGGATGATTAACGGGAAGCCGAGCGCGTGAACGCGATCCGCCAGTTGGTTCAGATAACGCACGGCGAATTTCTCAAACATGGCCGGACCCAGAATCTCGCCCGTGGCGGACGGATCGCCAACGGCAATGGCTGTCGCGCCGTGATCGGCAACCAACCGCTCGGCGAAGGCGCCGAGCAGACTGGTCACGTAATCCAGCAGCCGGTCCGCGCCAGCCGGATTCTTCCGCAACTCTTTGTAAAAGGTCAGTGGATCAACGATGGAGGCCGCGGTGCTGATGGGACCTGTAAGGCTGGCGATCACCGGCACGTCCGGATTGGCGCGGGCAATGAGATGCGCCGCCTCGACAACGACCTCAATCCTGCCGGAGCGAACCAGTTGGGACACATCCCGGAATTCCACCGCGCCGACAGACGGAAAAACTTCCCGGAAAATCTTCGGTTCACACCCCAGTGTGCCGTGGTTGATTTCACTGCCGAGCAACTCCGCCTCGACGGTCATGCAGAACGGGACGCCGATGTTTTCAAAGCCGGTGTGGGTGTGAATGTCCTGCGCCAGGTCCGCCATGCGTTGGGGATCGAAGTGCGCCTCGGGCAGCGTGTGGCCGGTGGCGCGCATGATCTCGACGATGGCGGCGTTCATCATGCCGCCAGTGCAGATGACCGGCGGGCGGTCCACAAGTTCCTTGCGCAGGACGCGCAACAGGCGTTGTTTGGGTGTGAACGGGATCATGCGGCTATCTCCGTTTCCAGTGCGCCGGCATCCACCGGCCAGCCGATTTCGCGGACGGCTTCGAGCATGGCGTCAATGTTCGCGAAGGGCGTCTCGACCGGCAGGCTGCAACCGGACGCCACGACCAACCCTTTGGGATTGTTGTGCGCCTTGCGGACGCAGGACCGCACGGCCTCACGCACCTGGGCGGTTGTGCCTTGCAGCATGATTTCCGAGGGCGGCACGTTGCCCATGAGGCGGACGCGATGGCCGACCTTCGCCTTAGCCGCTTCGAGGTCGGCCGCGTTGTCAATCGAAAGGCAATCCGCTCCCGTGTCTGCCATCGCTTCCCAGATCGGCGCGGTTTTTCCGCAGATATGCAGGGTAACGGCGCGCCCCCGGCCATGAATGAACTCCACCAGCCGTTTCAAGTAAGGCTGGCCGAATTCCTGGAACTGTCCCGGACTGATGACGGTGGTCGAACACATCGCATCGGTCAGGCTGGGCGTGCAACCGGTGTCAAGAATTGCCCTGGCATAAATCAACGCGCCCTGGCAGGCCACCTCGCAAAGTAGATGCACCGCCGCCGGATTCTTCAGAGTCAAGCGCACAAGATTTTCCGTGCCGATGAGAAAGGAAGCCGTGGTGAATGGACCGGTGAGCGCGCCCGTCACAGGAACTTCCTTGCCGACCGCTTGAAACGCGCGTTCCATCGCTTCAAGATGCTGAGGCAGGTTGCCGTCCTTACATGGATCCGCCGGCTTTAGCGAAGCAATCCCATCCGCGGATTTGATTGCCGGTTCGGCGAGATAGGCGGTTTCATCATCGGGGTAATAGACCTTCGCGCCCATCGCTTCGGCCTGGGTGTAGAGGTCAGTGAAGATGCGGATAACATCATAACCGAACCGGTGATATGCGGCGACCTGCGCGTCCGCGATGAGCCTGCCGTTGCCGCGAAATTCCGAGACCTTGACGCCCGACACTCGCGCCGCTGTGTTTCCGACGATGGGCACACAAGGCAGCCGGTCCAACGGCTCACCGCGATGATAAGCGGCAAACCGTTCCATTGGTGTCAGGCGGTCGGGCTTCATCAAGCCGCCTCCCCGATGAGTTGTTTGACGAGTTTTACCGCCGCCGGCGCTCCGGCGGCATAACCGTCCGCGCCGATGCGATTGGCGAAGGCTTGCGAGATGGGGCCGCCGCCAACAATGACCTTGAATTGCCCGCGCACATTGGCCTTGTTGAGCAACTGGATGACTTCGGCCATGCCGTCCATGGTGGTGGTCATAAGCGTCGAAAGAGCGATGACGCTCGCCTTGGACTGAATCGCCTCGTCCACGAAACGCTGCGGCGGAATGTCGCGCCCCAGGTCAACAATATCGAAGCCGGAGGCTTCCAACATGATCTTGACCAGATTCTTGCCGATGTCATGGGTGTCGCCCTCGACAACTCCAATCACGATCTTGTGGCGGATTTGGTTTTCCTCGTGCTTGAGGTGCGGACGGAGAATATCCAGACCCGCGTACATGGCGTCCGAGCACAGGAGCAACTCGGGGATGAAATACTCCTCGGTTTCAAAGAGCTTGCCCGCGCGATTCATCCCTTCGACCAGACCATGCTCGATGGCGCTCAGGGCGTCAACGCCCTGGTCCACGGCTTGGATGGAAAGTTGGCGGGTGCGTTCTTCGTCCATGCCGACGACGGCATCGGACAGGGCGCGGAAGAGAGTTTCAGTTGGGTTGGACATAATTGGGAATGACTAGCCGGGTGAGTTGGTTCGTTGTGTCTCCTCGCTTCGAACGGACTTGGCGTAGGCAGACAAGGTGCGCACGTCAGGCCCGGTCCAAGAATAGACTGCCAGGAGCGGCTCGGCGTGGGTTCGCATGGCGTGGACGGCCTGCGAAGGGTGGAGAACATAGGTGCCGGGCGGGTGGTTGCGCGGCTCGCCGTCCAGGGTCCATGTGGCGGTTCCGGCGGCCACCAGGTACAGTTCAGTGGCGGGATGGTGGTGGGCTGGATACAGCGTTTGCGGCCCGATCAAAGTCAGGCCGAGGCAGACGGAGTCGCTGCGGAACGGGGCTTCCGGCCCGATGATTTCGGCGAAAGCGATATTCAGCTCCAGGCCGGGGATGTCGTGGCACGGCGGATAGCTGTAATGCCACGGGAGGAAGCGTATCACCGGGGCAATTGCATCCAACAAGGCCCTGGTGGACTCGTTCCCCGCGCGGAGGGCCGCCTCGATGCATCGGGTTGCCGCATGGCTGCTTTTTTGAAAGCGGCCTGTCAGTGGAGGCAGCGGTTTCAGCAACGAGAGAACCTTCTTAATCTCCCGGCCCGCCGCGTCATCGGCGGATTTGCGCTGGATAAACGCCGCCTTGACGGAAGCGATGAGCGAGAGAACGCGGGATGGAATGGTTGCGGGCATGGCGCTATTTGAGTTCAGATTTGAGAACGGCAACCGTGTGGCCGATTCGCTCGCCCTTTTCCAGAGCCTCATAAGCCTTGATGGCGTCAAACCGTTCGGGCAACAACGACCGTTCGATTTCAAGGGCATCCTTGCCGGAAGCGGCGATGTCAACAGAAGCAAATGTCCGTTCCAGGGTTTCGGCGCGATAAAAATAGAAGGGACCGAATCCTTCCTTCTGCTTTTGGGCGTGATCGCGGATCATCTCCTTCGGATCAGCCTGGACTTTCCAAGTGTAGGCCAGGAAAGAGGGGAAGAAGCCGGCAAGGGTTCCCAGGGAGAGAAACACACGCAGGGGGACCCGGCCTCCCAGGGTCGAAAGGACTACGCCGCCCGGGAGCAGAAAATCCTTCGCCTGCCACAGGGCCAGGTAGTGGAGGTCCAACATTTGATTTGTGACCAATTCGGGCAGCGGCTCCTTGCGCGGCGCCAGATAGGCGGAACTCTTGCGGTCAGCGCCGATCCCGGCCGCGCTGGGCAGCGGGACATTGGGAAGGTTCTCGTAGATCAGATCGTAGCGGGTGTTGAAAGGACGGAGCGGTTCGAGCAGATCGCCGAAGCCGGCTTCGATCACAAGCGGGTGAGAAGGCAGATGGTTGCGCGCGATGTTGTCGGCGGCGGTGGCGACCACCTCCTCATGCAGGTCCGTCAACCCGACGCGTTGGGCACCCAAGATTTCAACAGCCGAAAGGACATCCAGCCCCGAGCCGGTTCCGATGGAGCAGAAGGAGCCAACGGGGACATTCCCGCGTTGTTGCCCAAAGAGCTTGAAGGCGGGGACAGCCACATGGGCCACCCAATCGCTCTGCAAGTCGGCAAGTCTCGGAACATAGGATTGGCTGGACAACGCGATAGATAGGTGTCGTTTAATTCGCGCCGGTTTGCGCAGGGCCAAATAGGTTTCGGTGGGCACGTCAACGGTCTCGAACGCCGTGCGCGCGGCGGACGGGTTCGACCGGTCTGTGTGGGTTTGTGTCGGCATGGCGGTTTGAGGGCGAAAGAGACGGGTCAATGGATGCTCCGCAGAGCCTGGTCGAAATCGGCGATCAGATCTTCCACGTCCTCGATCCCAACGGAGACGCGGATCATGTCCGGGGTAATGCCGGCGCTGATCTGTTCTTTGGCGGTCATTTGGGCATGCGTGCTGGTGGCCGGATGCAGAACCCCGGTGCGCGCGTCGCCGATGTGAACTACCAGGGCCGCGACCTTGAGGTTCTTGACGAAGGTCCTAGCCGCGCGGGCATTGCCTTTGAGGCCAAAAGTGAGAATGCCGCTGGCGGCGTTTCTCAGGAAATACTTCCGGATGCGCGGATAGCTCGGATTGTCCTTGAACCCCGGATAGACGACCCAGTTGACCCGGCTGTGGCGTCTGAGGAAATTGGCAAGGGCCAGGGCGTTTTTGCTGTGCTGCTCCATGCGCAAGTGCAGCGTCTCCGCGCCCAGGTTGATCAAGAACGCGTTGAACGGGCTGAGGCAGACGCCGAAATCGCGCAGAAGCTGGGCGCGGGCCTTGGCGGCATAAGGAAACTTCGGGAACGATTCGACATAGCGCACGCCGTGGTATGCCGGATCCGGCTCGGTCAGCTCGGGAAACTTTCCGTTGGTCCAATCGTAATTGCCGCCGTCAATCAACACGCCGCCGAGGCTCGTCGCGTGGCCGTCAATGTATTTTGTGGCCGAGTGGACGATGACATTCGCACCAAGCTGGAACGGGTTGCACAGGCAAGGCGTGGCCAGGGTATTGTCCACGATGAACGGCACGTCGTTCTTGCGGGCCAGCCGGGCGAACTTGTCAAAATCCAAAATGCCCAGCGCCGGGTTGCCAATCGTTTCGGTGAACAGCGCCTTGGTGTTTGGCTGAAACGCTTTTTGAAGCTCCTGCTCCGGCGCTTCGGGGTCCACGAACGTGACTTGAAGTCCATATTTTTTCAGCGTGATACCAAACAACGTGTAAGAACCGCCATAAACATTGGAGGCGGACACGATGTGGTCGCCGGCATGGCAAAGATTTGTGACGGACAACAGCGTGGCGGCCTGCCCGGAAGAGAGTCCCACGGCGGCAGTTCCACCTTCCAGTTGCGTGATTTTTTGTTCCAGCGCCGCGACCGTGGGATTTCCGGTGCGGGTATATTTGTATCCAACTTCCTTCAACGCGAACAGGCGTTCGACTTGATCCAAATCTTCATATTTGTAAGTCGTGGATTGGGAGATGGGCAGGATGCGGGGTTCGCCAACTTTGGGAGTGTAACCCGCTTGAATGCAGATGGTGCCCTTGCCCCGGTTTGTGGGCTTTTCGGCTGCTGCTTTTTTGATTTTTGTTTTGCTCATTTGAAAAGTGATTTTTCCGTCATAATGGATATGCGCGCGCGGTTTCGACCATGGTTCGGACGTTTTCAACCGATACACTCGGGGGGATGTCGCAACCGGGCATAAGGATGTAACCGCCGGTGACGCCGGCCTTGCTGATGGCGTCGCGGCTGGCGGTCGCGACGCCCTGAACGGTCTCCTTCTGCATGATGGCCACGGGATTCAAGTTGCCCGCGAAAGCGATTTTGCCGTCCAAAATCCGGCGCGCGTCCGAGAGATTGACCTTGTAATCAACGGACATGATGTGCGCCCCAGCCTCGGGAATGCGGTCCAGGCGGTTGGTCGTGTTGCCGCAGATGTGAACGGTCACCCAGATGCCTCGCGCGCGTATCCTGTCGGCAACACGTTTGAGATACGGAAAGGAAAACTCGATGAACTGATCGCGGGAGATGAGGTCGCCCGAAGCCGTTGGGTCGGCCAGCGAAATCATCGAAACGCCGGCGTCAATAAATGGTTCCAGATAGTCGAAGCACAACTCGGCGGCGAATTCCATGACCGCATGCACCGCGGCCTTGTCCTTGCGGATGCCGCGCATGAGGTTCTCGACTCCATAGGCCAGACCGCCCAAGGTGAATGGCGCCCACTGGCTGGTGCCGACCACCGTCTTGTCGCCGATGGATTCGGACAGGAGACGCGCTGCCTCAACCAGCACACGGATGCCCTCGTCCCCCTGCACGCGTTTGGTGGGGATTGGCGCGGTGGCCCAATTCCCGTGCAAGACCGGTTCCTGGACATCGGGAGTGCCTTTGGCGCGGAACTTGATGCGCCCGCCGATCCCCCGAATGGCGAGGTTATGATAACCCGAGCCGGGCCAGACAATGTCGCAGCCAACGGTTTCGTTGGATTTGGCGATGGTCTTCGCAATCCGCTGCGGGCCGGCGACCAGCGCCTGTTCGAGTGTCAGGCCGTCTTGGTTCAGAGTCCATGCGCCTGCGGAGAGCAGGGTCACGGGCAGCCGCGGGGTCTGTTCAAGCTGGATGACCTTTTGGATGATCTCTTTGGATGTCACGGGGGTGGCTCAGTTCTTTGTTTTTAGGGTGTTTGGGTTCACTTCATCCAAAACAGCGCCCGGCGTTTGATTCGTTCAAGCAATTCCATGCTCAACAGCACCACCAGACCGGTATAGAGAATGCCGGCGACCATCCGGGGATAATCCGAGTAATCGGCATAAAGCTGCACAAAGCGCCCCAGCCCGGCGCTCGCGCCGAAAAGTTCCGCCACCGTCAGCATGATAAAGGAGAACACGAGGCCGACGCTCATGCCGGCGAAGATATGCGGCAGCGAGGCGGGAAAAACGATGCGCCAGAGATATTCCGTGCGTTTCAAGCCGAGAATGCGGGCGTTGTCCCGGTATCGCTGCGGCATCGAAGCCGCGCCGGCGGCCGTGTTCAAAAAAACAGGCCAAAACGCGCCCACAAAAACCACAAAGCCGGCGGCGGTTCGGAACGTGGGCAGCAACGCAATGGCGTAGGGAATGTAAATCGTCGGCGGCACGGGTGACGCAAAGCGCGCAAACGGCGAAAACATCCGGCTCACCCACGGTATCGTGCCCACCAGCAATCCCCAGACAATGCCCGCGGCCACCGCCAGCGCGTAGCCGGGAACGAGCACGAGGAGCGATGACCATGTGCCTTTGAGGAGTTCCGGCAGCGATCCCCACAACGCTTTCAGCGTCACCGCCGGCGTAGGGAAAAGATACGCCCCCTTAAAGTGAATGGACGAACTGACAAACTCCCAGAGCAGCGCGATGCCCAGCAGAAACAAAACGCCTTCTTTGCCCCGCAAGCGCAGCCGGGAAACCCGGCGGACAAAGGCGGGTTTGGCCGCGGAGTCCGCCCGCACCCGGTCGGCGACCGGGAAGCTTGCGGAGGAGGTGATCTTCGATTGAGCCATGATTGCTTTCATTCAAATGCCCTCCGCGTCACCACTGACAACGGATTCGGCTTCGATGCGCTGCAAGGTGTCCTGGCGGAAACGCTCGGCGACCTGCTCCCGGAGGGCCAGGAATTCCGGCGAACAAGCCAGGGTGCGCCGCAAACGCGGACGCGCAAACGGCACACGCAGTTCCTGGATAATTCTGCCCGGCGATGCGCCGAGCATGACAACGCGATCCGCCAGAAACAGTGATTCCTCGATGTCGTGCGTGACAAAGACAACCGTTTTTCGGGGATTGGCGTTTGCCCACACATCCAGCACCAAATCCTGCAACCGCGCGCGGTTCACCGGATCTAGCGACCCAAAAGGCTCATCCATCAGCAAGACCGGCGACCCCAGCGCCAGCGTGCGCGCAATCGCGCCGCGTTGCTGCATGCCGCCGGACAGTTCAAAGGGATGCTTTCGCGCGGCGTCCGCCAAACCGACCTTTTCCAGAAATTCTTCGGCCAGATTCAGCCGCCATTTCTTGTCCGTTTCCGGGTGCGACTTGGACAAGGCGAGCGTGATGTTGTTGACCAGGCTCATCCACGGGAAAAGGGAGTAATCCTGAAAGACCACGCTGCGTTCCAGCGACGGCCCGATAATCGGCCAGCCTTTCCAAGAGAGATTCCCCGACGACAGCGTCTCCAGCCCGGCCAGCAGGCGCAGGAACGTGCTCTTGCCGCAGCCGCTCGGGCCGAGCAGGCAGACGAACTCGCCTTCCGGAATCGCAAGATTGATGTCGAGCAGAACCGGCGTTCCATTGTAGGCAAAGCGGAGAGCTTCCACCTTGAGACCGGAGTCAGGAATGGAATTCGTTGGTCGAGTATCCAATGCGTTCATAATGGTGCAACCGGCGAGCTTCGTCCGGCGGCATTCGCGGGATTGCCGTTGCTCAAAATGGTCGGGTTGAATTGGGTGGCCATGTTTCTTTCGTGCTAAATCAGCAGCCGCCGCAGCGAACGCCCGATCGCCACGGCGGCTTGGAGGAACTACCGACACCAAAATGCACTTCAGCGGCGGCAGCAATCCGGTTCTTTAAGGCTCGAGGCAGCAATCCAGTTCTTCAAAAACGGCGCGGGCCAGTAAGACTCCCTCTATCTGGTCTAACTCCGCCTTCTTGGTCACTGAGTCCCGCTCGGCAAAAGTCTCCAGCCGCTTCTTCCAGAAAGCGTCATTCGGATTCTCTTTCGCCACTTGATTGAGCGCTTTCTCGTATATTTTTGTGTCGATGAATTGCGTGATGTCCTTGTCGGACGTGACAAACTCGCTCTTGATCATGGTCTTCCAGAAACGGACGATGCCGGCCACGTTGGGATCCGAAGTCTGGTCCAGATAGCCCTCGTAATACGCCTTTTGGATTACGGCGCGATCCAGCTTCAGATACTTGCTGATATCGTCCAGAGTCTTTTCGTGGTTGTCGTTGGCAAACTTCTCCGCCCGCAGGAAGGCGTGAATGAACCGCTCCCACACTTCCGGCCGCTCCTGGAGGTCCCTTGCGTTGACGGTCAGCCGGCAGCAGGGATGCCCCGGCTGCAACGTGCGGCTTCGGATGACGACTTTGAGCCCCTGGGCTTCGGCGGTGACATCATGCGGCCCCCAGGTCACTCCCGCATCCACCTGCCCTGATTTGACCGCCTCCAGCACGGCGGGCGGGCTTTTCAACTCGAAGATTTGCACGTCGGTCTTCCAGTTCAAGCCGGCTTCTTCCAGCGCGCCACGGAACACCGCGTCGCCGGTCGCCAGACGGACCGTGGCCACCTTTTTGCCCTTCAAGTCGGCGACGGTCTTGATGGTTTTTGCGTTCTCCGGCGTGGCGATAATGGCCGCGTCCTCGCCCATGACCCCGCCGATGATGCGGATGTCCGCGCCGGTGGAGATATGCACGAGCGGGGCCGTGGTGCCAAACGCGCCCAGATCAAGCTTGCCGGCCCGCAACGCCGCCAAGCCGTCAGCGGAGTTGGCGAATTCCACCAACTCCACGTCCAATCCTTCCGCCTTGAAGAATCCCTCCTCCTTGGCGATAAAGAACTTGGCGTGCCCTGTCACGGGCAGATGGCCGACCTTGAGAGCCACCAGATTGGTGTTCGCCGCCAGAGCTGCCCCGGCGATCTGCATCGCCACAGCCAGTCCGGCCAGCTTTTTGTATCCGAATATTTGAGAACTTATTTTCATAATTTTCGTTTGTTAATTGTCGGCAATCCGGGTCGCCGTTTGCGGCAGAAATGACATCAATACTTGAATGTCACTCCGAGGGAGATTAGTTCATGGTTGAAGGAGCGGGGGAGGTACGCATTCCCACCCGGCTCAGTGAGGCCGCTCTGCTCATTGACCCCCAGATCATAGGAGTATGCCAGATTCGCGCTGAAGTTGGCGTTGAAGGCATACTGGAGACCAAGTGAAGCCGTGTATTGCCAGTCGTCACGCTGCGCCCTTTCACCAAGTCCATACCCGCCCAGGCCGGTGGTCTGGCTGGCCACGTTGTTGGGATTATAGTCCGCCCCAAGAGCCTTGGCGCCAAGTGACAGTGAGAACGAATCCGTCACCTTCCGGACATAGCTCAAATCAAACGCGCTGTCGAAATACGGCACCAACCCGGTGCTCGAAACCCACTCCCATTGTTTATACTTGAAAGCCAGGGTGTCTTTGGGGCTGAACGTGGCGGTCAAGGCGGCTTCGCCATAATAGGTGACCTTGTTCTTGTCATCCAGCGGGGCATAAGGGCCGAAACTGCGGAAATCGGGGCCGATTTGCAGTGACGCCGCCAGCCAGTTCCACGGTTTGCCCTCATAACCAACCAACACACGCTCGTAGTCGTTGGGAGAGTGGGCGGCGGCGACCGGAATTGCCGCCGCGTATGTCGGCCCAAATGAATACTCCGCCTGGTACTGGTGCCCATAACGGAAACCCAGCGTCAGAGCGGACTGGGGCTGGATCTTGTATCCGAAATCCGCTCCACCGTTGACATCGTACCGGTTGACATAGTTCTGGTAGCCGGGATAGAAGTATTGGGCCGTCTTCAAGTTGTAATCCAACAGGGTTGCGGTTGGCCGAACAAACCATTTTTCCTGGTCGTATTGGATGGTCGCGGTACCCCGCTCTTGAAACTGCTCCCGCCGCTCGCGATCTGCGGCCGTCGCGAAGGCGCTCAGGAGGTCGTTTTGATATGTTGGGCCGTACTTGTTGCCCTCAATATCGTTGAAGCCCTCGTTCAGGTTGAACGACCAATCGCCCGTCTGCCCCTTGATTACGGCGGCGAGGCGATGAGCGTCGTAGTTTTCCGAGGAGGCGTTGTTGTAGGTGACGAAGTCCGGCGCGTAGGCTAGTGTCAGAGCCTGCAAGACCTTCTGATCGCCCAGCAACGGCGCAAAGTTCACGCCGACCTTGGGTGACACCGTCGTGACGAACGAATCCACGTTTTTCAACGCCGCCACACTTCCCGGCGACGGGGTTGCGACCGGTCCGCTTGGGGCCACACCCAGTTCAAAAACATTGACCTCGTAGCTTTCCTTGATTCCGAGAGACAAATCCGTCAGCCAAGCGGGCTTTTGAGGCAGTACGGCGGGAGAGGTGGTGGCAGTCTGGCTGTCATCGGCGGCTCGGCTCGTGCCGGCCAAAAGGAGTCCGCAGATGCCCAACATGCAGAACAGGGGGAGTCTTGAGAAAGGGTTTCCACCCCTTAAACCTGTAATTGAGGGGTGACTATAAGTGTTCCCGTCCCGGAAAAGCGAGGGAGCCGCCTTCCGAACAGGTTCAGGTTTTGTGGGGTGCGCGTCGGGCCATGCAGGCGTTTTGCTGCCGGTTAACTGAATAGGGTTCATGTTTCTTTTGTCTGTTGTTGTTCATGATGGCCTCCAGTTGTCCGGTCAGTTTCACACGATTGATTGCCGTTATGTTCTTCTATATTTTCATTCTTCGTCCAGCCGTCTGGTTTCGATTCCGAAGAGATCGCTCTTCACGTTTTTCACGAACAATCGGGCGTTCTTGACGCCCCAATTGCTCATCGCTTCGATTCCCAACAACGCCCCCAATACACTCATAATGAAGGCTATTGTTGATAATATCTAGCGACATGCTAGACATTAAATTTCCAGCGTCAACGCAAATGTTGCATAAGCAAAACTTTTCATATTGTCTAATGTTGAATATTAAGGCTCATGTGGCCAATAGCATTGAGTCATGCTGTAATTCGTTTATGGCGAGCATCTTACAAATACACCATGCCGACCGCACCTCCTGATGGACGCTTGATTCTGAAATGGGTGGTGTCGCTGGCATGAATTCCATCTTGCCTTACGCTGGCACCGTCAGACTCCTTGGGGTGGCCCATTATCACCATCAACCAACCGCATCCGTCTGGATGGGATATCCCCCCTGGGCGTTGCGGAGACTCCCGGAATTGACTGCCGCTATTTGTGAACCAATCGTCAAGCCAATTGGCGTAATCGTAAACTCGGACGGGTGCCAGCGTTCTTGGAATCGTCCGATTCATGAAACGGCCCAGCACGATAATGAGCGACGCGCGAGAAGCATGTAAAAAATATCCATCAGGCTCCGTTCAAGCTCCACTGTCGCCCCGAAAACAGGGCACAATCTGCTCCTTGGCCTTCGCCAAAATGCAGTACTATGCAGTACACTTTTCCAGTTAATTTGAGGCCAGTTTGCCCATTTGAATCAAAAAGTGAAAAATTGAAAACAACCAATATAATCAGGCTTTTCAAGCACTATTGCTGATTTTTGCCGAAATGGCATAACAGGTTGTTGACCTATTTCGTGTGCCAACCAGCGCCGATTGCTGCTGCTCCGGCGCGGCCAAAATGCCCGCGCTGCGGCAGCGATATAATACCTTTGCGCTGAAGTTTTTCCTGCAAGTGCCATGATGGCAGCAGCCTCGGCGCAATTTACGCCAACCTCGAAGCCCCGGATGTAGGGATTGAGCCGACTTGGCGCTGCGCGTGATTGGTCGTCGAGGCCGGCGTCGTTGCCTTGGTGCTCACCTTCCAGGGCGTTGCCGCGCTTCCGGTTATTGTCGCCCGGTTCGTCGTCACTGCTGCGATGTTTGACGATCGTATCTTCTGGACAATTGCGGCGGCAAGTTTCTTCTGGGGCTGATTCCTGGAACTGCCCGATGCGGTGTATTCCAACATCGTTGATACTCCTGTTTCAAGATGAACAACCGGCAACGGTTTCAGGACGAACGAACCAACCGGCCGCAGCGCCAGCGTTCATTTCTGCACCGTTGATGATGCGCGTCGCAGAGCGTGCAGAAGGCGATCCCGTCCGCCGGGCCGGTTGTTCGCGGGTCACGGTTTTTGCCCGGTTGCTGGCGCCTGCAAGTCTCGATCGAGTGCCGCCCCATCAAACGGGACAACGATAACTTTGCTGCCGTTTTGGTCGTTGCCCTTGTCCTGCTCTTTTTCAACGTTGATGGACGCAAACGTCATCGCGGCCACATGACCGTTCACAATATACACACTGGGACGTTCCATTTTCGCCCAATGATTGACCGTGCCATCCGCATAATACACAAATTTCGACGCCGGGGCATAGGCGTATCTTGGCTCCAACCTCCAGTCGTGGATGCCTCGGGTCGTGTGCAGAAGGTCTTCACGGACAACGAATGGCAACCTACCGATCTGGTTTTGGAAATGAAAAAGGCGATGGAGGCAAAGAATTGAAACGTGCCTATCGGAAATATGAACGCGACCAATAGCTCCCCAACGGCCGATTCAGGCGCGAAACCGACAAAAGGTGCCACGCCACAACCCAGTTCTCTCGATGAGCGTATATTTATGGGATTCGTGGCTGTGGGTGTCCTTGTCATGCTGGCGGCAATGAAATTTGCTCACTTTGGCAATGATGGCGGACAACCGCTGCGTGAATACCGTCAGGTCGGCAACTTTCAACTGATCGAACGTAGCGGTCGCGTTGTCAGCGAAGCCGATTTGAAAGGGAAAATTGTGGTCGTGGATTTCTTCTTCGGCGGCTGTTCGGAGCAATGCCTGACTTTGAGCCGATAGTTCTCGGAGGTGCAGCAGTTGACCGCAGGAATGGACGACGTGATGCTGGTTTCCATCACCGTTGATCCTGCCTCGGACACGCCGCAGGCCCTTACACGCTATGCCAACCTCATCCACGCCGACACCAGCCGCTGGCTCTTTCTCACGGGCGACCGGAAAATAATCTATTCGCTCATTCAGGGAAGTTTCCTGCTGGCCGTCGCCGACGAGAACAGCCACTTTCCATCCGTGAACCCGGGTTTCATTCACAGCGACAAGATCGCGCTGATGGACCGGCGAGGGGTTGTGCGAGCATATTACGACGGGTTGGATTCCAAGGTGCCACAGCGGATTCTTGCAGGTATCAAACAAGTCCAAGCCGAAAAGCAGACAACTGACCTATCAACCTGGTGGATGCCCGTGGGCTCTATCAAACGGTCGCTCGCGGAGATCCATCAATGCGGATGCAAATGGCGGAGCATGTGGGGACGCTCCAATCCGTGCGCAAGCATCAATTCTTCATTGTTGAGCAACTCCCGTGTCGGACCGTCCGCGACGACGGCTCCGCGGTCTAGGACGACGACACGCGAACACATTTCCACCACCAGTTCCAAATCGTGCGTGGCCATGAGTTTGGTCGCCGGAATCTGCCGCAGCAGCGCCTTGAATTCGTGCCGGCCGCGCGGGTCCAGATCGCTGGTCGGTTCATCCAGCGCCAGAATTTCCGGGTCGCACGCCAGCACGCCGGCCAGGCAGAGGCGGCGTTTTTCCCCGTGACTCAAATGATGCGTGGCGCGCCGGCCAAATCCCGCCAGACCCACCTGTGCCAGGGCGCTGCGCACGCGACCGGCGATCTCCGCCTCTGACAGTCCCAGTTGTTGCGGGCCAAACGCAACGTCCTCCGCGGCGAGCGGGCAAAACAATTGGTCGTCGGGATCTTGGAAAACCAAGCCAACTTGGCGCCGGATTTTTTCAAGATTCTGTTTGCTGACAACTTCTCCCATGATTTTGACCGCTCCGCCGCCGTCCGGCTTTTCCGGCAGGATGCCATTGAGGTGGAGCAGCAGGGTGGATTTGCCCGACCCGTTCGGGCCGAGCAATCCCACGCATTCGCCCGCCGCAACGCGAAGGTTGACCCCAGCCAGCGCGACTGTGCCGTCGTGATAGCGGTATTGCAGATTGGTGATTTCGATGACGTTGCTCATTTCCAGCCTCTCGCGCACATGGCGTCGTAAATGCGCTCCGCGCGCTCCGAGGAGCGCACGAACAACTGGCCCACAACCGTGGCCAGCGTTTGCCAGCGCAAACGGCGGCCGCGATGAAAGGTCCGGCTGCTGCGCGCCCGCCGCATGCGTTCGGCTTCCTCCGCCAGAACGAATAGGTAACGGTGCATGAGCGCGATGGTCGTGATCAGCAGCGCCGGCACCTGAACGCGCCGGAGCACCCGCAGGATGTCGCTGAACGGCGTCGTGTTGGACACCAGGACGACCGTGAGCAGACAGAGCGCGCTCCGCGCCGCCAGAACCATCCACTGGGCGCGTCCGGAGGGTTGGAAAGCGTTGACCAAAGCCGCGCCGAGCACAAACGGGGAAAGCAGGAGCAACCGTTTTCCCAGAAAAAGCAGCGGGATGCGGCTCAACAAAATCGCCAGCGCGAGCACCGCCGCGACGCCGGCAAACCAGCCCGTCCAGGCCGGGGGCGCCAGGACCGTCCCGACGATCAGCGCCAGCGCAATGCCCAGTTTCAATGCGGCGGGCAGCCGTTGCATTGGGCCATCTCCGTGGCTGTGGTGATGACCGAGCGTGTCTGTTCTCACGCGTCTTTCAGGCCTCCGGTGATTCCGTTCGCCCGCTTTGGCACCAGCAACCAGCCGAGCAACAGCGCCAGTGCGAAAACGATCAAGGAACCCGCCGCGCCCGCGACGGCTGTCGCGCCCACAGCCCAATGAATTCCCGGGACCTGGTAATCGGGTGCCAACGCGTGGAGCAGTGGTTGCGCGGTTTTGTGCTCGAAACCGAGCCTGGCGGCGACACGTTCCAATCCGTCTGGCCAGGGACATGCAAACGGGGCGACAAAGATCGCAACCCCCAGACTGACCAGCAAACCGTAACGCACCAATTCGCCCCGGCGTCGCGGCTGGCCCGGCTCGCCGTTGCCGGCAATCATTTCCGGCCGAGTGCGTTGGATCGCCAGGAACACCAGCGCGCTGATGAGTCCCTCGCCGACGCCGATGAGCATGTGAGTGCCGGCCATTGCTGGAAAGGCCGCCGACCAGGGCACCGTGCCCGAGAACGCAAGCTGGCCCGCGCATCTGATCGAAGCCAGCACGGTCGCGCACCAGCCCGCAAAGGCAACGGCGGTAATCCGGCCGCGAACCCCGGGCAGAACGCGGGACACGCTCCGGTAGATCGCATAGCCGCCGACGGAATTGACAATCGCCATGTTGAAAATGTTTGCGCCCAGCGCCATGACGCCGCCATCGGCGAACAAGAAGCATTGCACGATCAGCACCGTCGTCACCACCACGACCGCCGCGCTCGGGCCGAGCAGAGCCGCCACCAGCGCGCCCCCGACCAGGTGGCCCGACGTGCCGCCCGCGACGGGAAAATTCACCATTTGCGCGGCGAAGAGGAAGGCGGCCGCCAGGCCGAGCAGGGGGATTTTTCGCGGCGGCAGTTCGCGTTTGACCTGCCGGAGCGCCACGCCAACTCCCACTGCGGAGAGCGCGGCGGTGGCCAGCGCGGTTTTCCCATCAATAAATCCGTCCGGTATGTGCATGGCAAAGGGCGAGCGGCAGGCGTTTCCGTTTGGACCATGGTTTCGCGCCATCAGAGCAGCCAGTAACACTCATTGATATAAACGTAACATCGAATTGGAAGCGGCGTCAACTTAATCCGTGCCAACTCCCGCCGCAGACAAGCGGGAAGGTGGAAGAAGAATCTTTCACCGGTTGTGTTGCGGGAGGAGGATGAACCGCCGCGAGACGGCTTGTTTTCCCTCGAAAACCGTCCGGTTCTCCAATCTTCCCAATTGGGTCAATCCCACTGCTGGCTAACTGGGCAGGTCCTTGCCCGTTGTTGTCACCGTCAGCTTTCCGTGCTTCACGCCTTTGGCCGTGGTCAGTTCATCGGCGATCTTCTTTATGATGTCCGCCTTGCCGCGAACGACCAGAACCTCCAGGCAATTGTCGTGATCGAGATGAACATGGAGGGTGGAAACGATGACTTCGTGGTGATCGTGCTGGATATCGGTCAAGGCGGCCTGAACGTGCTGCTTGTGGTGGTCATAAACCAGCGTGATGGTGCCGGCGATCTCCGCCGTGCCGAATTTCTGCCGGTGTTCCACCAACTGGGCGCGGATCATGTCGGCGATCGCTTGCGAGCGATTCTCGTAGCCCTTCTCTTTAGCCATTCCATCCAATTGTTCGAGCAACTGAGGCGGCAGCGAGACGCTAAACCGCGATACTTGATCTTGTTTCATAATCATCTGGCCTGGCGCGAATCATAGAGCGTCTGCGCATTCTGTCCAGTACCGCCAACCGGCGCAAGTTTGGGAATCCAGCCGTCGAACCGGCAACGAGTCCCGCCGATTTGCAGGCGGAGGCAATCGGCACACGATATTTTGTTTGCGTAACACCGGCCCGCGAGTAATACTTATTCTTATGCGCGTAACATTATATCGGGACCATGAGAGCGGCTTCACGCTCATTGAGTTGCTCGTGGTCATCGCCATCATTGCAATTTTGGCGGCGCTGCTGCTTCCCGCTCTGGCGCAGGGCAAGGCGGCGGCCAAGCGCGCGGGCTGTTTGAGCAACCTCCGGGAAATTGAACTCGCCACCCAAATGTATGCCGATGACGGCGGGGTTTACCCGCCGGCGTGGATTGATTCTGAAACCCGCTGGATGGATCTGATCAAGCCGTTCGTCAGCAAACAGTCGGGCGTTTACCTTTGTCCGGCGGATTTGCAACGAATTACCGTGGCCTGGGACACGAACATTTTCCTGAGTTACGGCATGAACGTATTCAACTTCGCGGGGGCCGAGACCTGCTTCTGGTACGGCGTCAAAGCCAAACGCGTCACCCAGCCGTCGGGCACGATTATTTTCGCCGATTGCACACCGGGATTATATTATTGCGGCGGCGGCAGCACGTTCACCAATCCGGTGGTGTATGCGGACTACCGGCATCCGAAGCAGAGTTTTGCGGTCGCCTACTGCGACAACCATGTCGAATCCAAAATCCTCTCCACCAAGGAGGAATGGGAGGTCTCAAAATAGCAGCCGTTTCCAAAGCATGACAATCACCCACAGACTGAAAAGCATCAAACCATGAAGAACACCAAAACAACGAAACATTCGATCCCTCGGATCGCGGTCGCACTGCTGGCGTTGAGCGGCGGCGTTGCTTCCGCCCAGTTCTCTGTCCTTCACTCGTTCACCGGCGGCGCGGATGGAGCCAATCCTTACTATGACGCGCCGGTCGTTTCCGACTCGACCCTTTACGGGACAGCCAATCAAGGCGGTGCGGGCGGCGGCGTGGTCTTTTCGGTGAAAACGGATGGCACCGGCTACAACATCCTGCACACGTTCACCAACACCGTGCCGGACGGATACCAGCCGCTAGGTTCAGTGGTGTTGAGCGGGTCAACCCTTTACGGAACAACCTATTACGGCGGCAGCGGCAACGGCACCAGTGGCAACGGCACCGTTTTCGCGGTCAACGTGGACGGCTCCGGCTACCAAACCCTCCACAGCTTCGTAACCACCACCAACGGCTACAAGCCATATGGCACTGTGACCCTGAGCGGCTCGACCCTTTACGGGATGACTTACTATGGCAGCGGCACTGCCGTCGGTTCGATTTATTTGCTGAACACAAACGGCGGCAGTTTCACCAACCTGCACAGTTTTGTGGGCGGCACGGCTGACGGTTCCAAGCCCTTGGGCGGCACATTGATCTTGAGCGGCGGGACGCTTTACGGCACGACGGTGCATGGCGGAACTGGCAGCAGCATCGGCACCGCCAACGACGGCGTCGTGTTCGCCATCCATACCGACGGCAGCGGTTATACCAATCTGGTGAACTTCACCGGCGGCACGACCAACGGGGCCAATCCCTACGGTTCGCTGATTTTGGTGGGGACGACGCTCTACGGCACAACCCGCGTGGGCGGCACCTCGAACTTGGGAACGATTTTCTCGGTGAACACCAACGGCACCGGATACAGCACGCTTTTCAATTTTACCGGCGGCACGACCAACGGCGCCAACCCGAACGGCGCTCTCACCCTGGCTGGCTCCTTTCTCGTCGGCACAACCAAGGCTGGCGGCAGCGCCAATGACGGCACCGTTTTCAAGATCAATCCCGACGGCAGCGGGTTCAGCATCCTCCATAACTTTACCGGCACGGACGGGATTAACCCGGATGGCGATCTCACTTTGACCAACAACACCCTGTATGGCTGGACCTCGGCTGGCGGCGCCAGCGGCAAAGGCACAGTTTTCGCGCTGGCGGTGGGAGGCTATGCTTTCGCGGGGCTGGGAATGACCAATGTGCTCACCGGCAGCGTGGCCAACGGCGGCCTGTTCTGGGGAACGGTTCCCACATGGCTCAGCGCGTCACAAGGGCCTATCCCCTCCATGCCGTACACCAATGCAGTCTCCTTTGTCCTGCCGGCATGCGATAGCGTCGTCGCGAGCCGGTTGGTTATGGCGCTCTGGGGTGGGGAGCCGGATTACACATGCCAACTGACCGTGGCCATCAACGGCACCAACCTGCCGACCGCCAACCCCTTCGTGTTCGGCGCGACGACCGACATGAATGCGCTTTTTGTCTCGGATGCGCCGTGCGCCTACGGTTCCGGCTATGGCGTCTGGCTGGTGACGCTGCCCATGCCGGGCGGAATGCTTCGCACCAGCACCAACGGCTCGACCAACACGGTCACTGTGGTCAGAACGACGCCGGATGATTTCGACGGACGCATGCAGCATGTCACGCTCGTGGCGGTGTATCAATCGTCCGCGTTGACCAACGAGTTCGATTACGCGCTCGCCGAGGGCAGCGGCGATATTTACGGCGCGCCCACCTCGCCCGAGGTGAATCAGCGCACGGTGGTGTTCGGCGGGGTCAACCCCACCGACGCCACCACCGCCACGCTCACCGCGCTCTATACCTACGGTCACACGGGTGAAAACGACGAGTTGTTTTTCAATGGCGCACAACTCGGCGGTGACGACATTGCGCAATGGGACATCAGCGTGGCGGATTACGGCCCAAGCGTGGTGAGCTTTGGCGTGCTTGCCAATCTGGCGGCAACCAACACGGTGAATTTCACCGTCGCCGCCGGCGTGGTTCCCGCCACCACCGAACCCGATTTGCGCCCGCAATTCGCCGCGCTGGTGGTGACACGGCCGATCCTTGCTCCGACTCTGACCATCACGGTTCAAACCAATCAGGCCAGCCTCACCATCACCGGCGAAAGCAACCGCACCTACACTGTGCTGTCCTCAACCAATCTGCTTAACTGGAACCAAGCCGTGAGCCTTGTCAGCTCCAACTCCGTTTCGCAATGGCTCGCGCCGGCGACCAATACAGCCCGCTTCTTCCGCGTTCTCGCGCAATAAATCAAACCTCATGACTGCCGTTGATCAACTCCGCGAACTGTTTCATCACATCGCCGCACTTCTTGTCTGGCCGGTGCTGCTCGGATTGCTCGGCCTGCTGGCCGCGATGCTCGTTGCGGTTGGCGCCTTCCTGCGCGAAGCGTGGAATCGCCGCGCAGGACAGCGCCCAGCCTTGGAGCGCACACAGAAAGCCTTGGATCAAATTGCCGCCGCCCAACCCGGCGAAGGGCTGGATCTGCGTCTCGAAGAGATTCTTCAAAACACCGAGCGCGAGCGCTGGCGCGCGCTCGGCCGTCTGCGGCTTGCTGTGCGCGTCGGCCCGTCGTTGGGCTTGATGGGCACGCTCATTCCGATGGCGGACGCGTTGCAGGGGCTGGCCGAAGGCAATCTGCCCGCGCTCGCCAGCAACATGGTCACCGCCTTTGCCGCGACCGTCATTGGCTTAACCATCAGCGTGACCGCTTATCTCATTGCTGCCGCCCGCGAAAGCTGGGTGCGCGCCGATTCGCAGGCGCTCGAATTTCACGCAGAACGTGTCCTGCGCGCCGCCAAGGAAAAAGAATGACCATGCGCTTTGTTCATCGCCATCGTCTTTCCGCCCACGGCCCGGCGCCCGGCCAGGACGAAGACCCGCTCGCCGGCATTGCCAATCTGTTCGATGTCAGCGTCGCCTTCATCGTCGCGCTGTTGATCGCGCTGTTCGCCCTGTTTTCGTCAGGCGCGCTGCTCGACAAGAATTCCAATGTCACGCTGGTCAAACAGACCGAGTCCGGCGAAATGGAAATCATCACCAAGCAAGGCGCGCAAATCAAAGTCCAGAAAGTCACCGACAAGACGCTTTCCGGCCAAGGCACTCGACTCGGCACGGCGTATCGCCTTGCCAACGGCCAGGTGGTCTATGTGCCAGACGACGACACCAAACCGAAATGAGCGACGCGTGAAGTTCTTCGCCCAATTCCTTGTCATCGCCGCCTGCCTGCCCGCCGCGTTTGCCCATGCCGCGCCGGTCAAGGTCGCGTTGCTCACCGGCGACGCGCAATCGGCCGCCGCCATTGGCGCAATCTCAGAGATCAGCCACGATCCCGCGTTGAAGGACATTACCGTGCGGTCATTTCCGCGCGCTGAATTGTCCGATGCCGACCGGCATTTTGTGCGCGAAAGCGGCATTATCATCGGCTACACCCGCTCCGGCGCGCTGCTCCGGGCGCTTGCGCCGGAGATTCGCGCAGCGGCTGACCGAGGTAGTTTCGTCGCTGGCGTTGGGGGAGTACTCGATCCCGAATTTGCCGATTTGGGTTTCAAACGTGACGCCGCGCTCGCCGCATATTTCGATGCTGGCGGCCAGGCCAACTTGGCGCAAATGGTCCGTGCCTCCCTGGCGCGTCAACATTTTCCCGGTCTGAAATTCGCCCCGCCGTCGGTCTTTCCTGAAATCGGCTTCTTCGATCCCGCCAACCGCCGGGCATTCGCACGATTTGAAGATTACTCCACAGTGTATCTGACCGGCCATCCCGATCGTGCGGGCCGTCCGTGGATTGGCGTGTATTTCTCGCGCGACACGGCGACTTCGGGCCAGACCGAATTGCTCTCCGCCATCAGCGCCGCATTGGAAGCGCGCGGATTCAACGGATTGTTCGGCTTCGGCTATCCGCCCGACGCCGCGCTGCCGGTTTTATTCCTGGAAACGAACGGCCACAGCCGCGTTGAGGCGATAGTGGGACTGACGTTGAAGATTGGAAATGTTCCCGCCAAGCTGGCGCCGCTGCTGGCGCAGCTTGATGTGCCGGTTGTCAATGCCATCGAATTGAACAGCCAGAGCCGCGCCGAGTGGGAGCGCTCCGCCAGCGGCCTCGATTTCATTGAACGCTCCTGGCAGATCGGCAGCGCGGAACTCGCGGGCGCGATTGCGCCGACTATCGTTGCGTCGAAGGAGAAACTCGTGGACGTGGCCACCGGTGAAACCTATGTGATGACGATGCCGATTGCCGAGCGTGTGGAACGGCTTGCCGACCGCGTGCAGGCGTGGGTGAAATTGCGCCACGAACCGCCAGCCGCCCGGCGCGTGGCTGTCATCTACTACAACTATCCGCCGGGGCGGGAGAGTATCGGCGCGTCGTATTTGAACGTCCTGCCGGGATCACTGCTGCAAATTCTCAATCGACTTCGCGCCGACGGTTTTGCGGCAAATGGCGCGCCGACGAACGCGGATGAACTGTTCACCGCTATCCGCACGTTCGGTAATAATCCCGCGCCGGGAACGAATGTCGCCCTCGAACTGGACAAACTGGCGCGTTCCGGTCGTGTGCAACTGCTTCCAATTTCCGAGTACCGCGTGTGGTTTGATCAATTGCCCGCGAGTCTGCGCGCCCAGATTGTCGCCAAATGGGGCGAGCCGGAGCAGAGCAAGACCATGGTCTGGCACGATGAAACCGGGAAGCCGTTCTTCGTGTTTCCGGCGCAACGATGGGGCAATCTGCTGTTCGCGCCGCAACCCACGCGCGGCTGGGATCAGGACATTGAAGCCGTCTATCACGATGTCACGCTGCCGCCGCATCACCAGTATCTGGCGTTTTATCTTTGGCTGCAAAAGAGCTTTCAGGCTGACGCGATGGTCCATGTCGGCACGCACGCCACGCACGAATGGCTGCCGGGCAAAGAAGTCGGTTACACCGCCGCCGACACGGGCGAAGTCATTGTCGGCAAAGTGCCGCAGCTTTATCCCTATATCGTGGACGACATCGGTGAAGGCTTGCAGGCCAAGCGCCGTGCCATGGCGACCATCATCACTCATCTCCCACCGCCGTTGGATCGTGCCACTCTCAATCCCGAACTGCGTGAGATTTCCGGACTCATCAACGACTACCACGTCGCCCGCGAAAAAGGCTCGGTTGCCAGCGATGACATGCTCGGCGAGATCGCGCGGCGCTGTGAAAAAACCGGGTTGTTCAAAGACCTTGGCATCACGCTGGCGCCGAAGGAGCAACTCAACAAAGAGCAGCTTGAGGAGATTGACGATCATATCGAAAAAATCGGGGAGAAACTGACGCCCTTTGGAATGCACACGTTCGGCATCGCGCCCGATGAGGCAAAACGCGCCGCCACCGCCGAGGCGATTCTTTCGCTCGAACCAAATCTCTCGCCCGAAGAGCATGTGCGGCGCAAAGCGGATTTGATGGCGCGCATCGAAGATTCCGCCCGTGCTGAACTGGATGCCCTCGCCGCAGGGTTGGCTGGTCGTTACATCGCCGCTGGACCAGGCAACGACCCAATTCGCAATCCGGACGCGCTGCCGACGGGAAAAGACTTTTATGGTTTCGATCCGTCGCGGCTCCCCACGACGGCGACGTTCGCCGCCGGTTCGCGGCTGGCGACGGATCTCGTCGCATCCTATCGCAAGCGGCACGACGGACAGTTTCCCGACCGCTTGGTTTTCAATCTTTGGGGGACAGAGACAAGCCGGCACGAAGGCGTGATGGAGGCGCAGATTCTCGCGCTCATGGGAGTGCGCCCGAAGTGGGATGCTCGCGGCAGAGTGCAAGGCGTAGAGTTGATTCCGCAAACGGAACTCGACAGGCCGCGCGTGGATGTCACCGTGATTCCGTCCGGCCTTTATCGTGATTTGTTCCCGAATCTGATGTTGTTGCTCGATCAGGCAGTGAACGTGGTGAAGACCGACACCAATGTCGACAACCCTCTATTGCACAACATCGCCGCTGCGCGCGCCGAACTGGAAGCGCAGGGCGTTGCGCCCATTGATGCGGAGCGGTTTGCATCAGTGCGGCTGTTCAGCCTGCCGTCGGGAACTTACGGGGCGGGACTTGACCATGTCATTCAGCAGGCGGACAGTTGGACAA
>Ga0187871_10000698_pt1 | contig 31162 bp, 25 predicted proteins | sample June2016WEW_16_1_FD_132988 | JGI IMG/M metagenome (GOLD analysis project Ga0187871, IMG submission 132988) | Peatland microbial communities from SPRUCE experiment site at the Marcell Experimental Forest, Minnesota, USA - June2016WEW_16_10 | ecosystem: Environmental > Terrestrial > Soil >...
GCCACTCCCTTGCCGCGAGTGATGTAACCCACAATGCTCTCTCCGCGAATCGGATTGCAGCAGCGCGCGCGGTAGACCAGCATGTCGCCCTGGCCCTTGACCATGATGGCGTTGTGATCGCCAAACACGCGCCGCACCACGCTGGCAATTGCGCCCGGAGTATTCGAGAGTCCCTCGGCCTCAATGTCGCCCGCCATCGAAGGCGTCGCGCCCGCCGGCAACAGCCGGGCCAGCACCTGCCGCGCAGAATATTTTCCGTAGCCAATGCCGGACATAAGGTCATCCACCTTGCCCAGCCCGTAACCAGAGGCAACCTTCTGCAGCTCTTCGTCTTTAATTTCTTTCAGAGCGATGCGATACTTACGCGCCTCTTTCTCAATCACCTTGCGGCCAATTTCAATGGCGCGCTCGCGCTGGTGCACGTTGAGCCAGTGCTTGATCTTGTTGCGCGAGCGCGAGGACTTGACCAGCCCAAGCCAGTCGCGGCTCGGCTTGTGTCCAGTCTGCGTGAGAATCTCGACGATGTCTCCCGAATGCAGCTTGTGACGCAGCGGCACCATGCGTCCGTTCACTTTGGCTCCAACGCAAGTGTGCCCGACTTCCGTGTGAATGGTGTAGGCAAAGTCGATTGGCGTGGCGTCACGCGGCAGCACCACAACTTTGCCCTTGGGAGTGAAGGTATAAACCTCTTCGGGATAGAGATCGACTTTGAGTGCCGTGAGAAATTCATTGGGATCGCTGACGTCGCGCTGCCATTCGACCACCTGCCGCAACCACGCCAGTCGCTGCTCATCCTGCGCCGAGACCGGGCCGTCCTTATATTTCCAGTGCGCGGCGATGCCTTCCTCCGCCATCTTGTGCATCTCTTCAGTGCGAATCTGGATCTCAAAAGGCGTTCCATCTTCTGTGATCACCGAGGTGTGCAGCGACTGATAAAAATTCGGCCGCGGCATCGCGATGAAATCTTTAATACGTCCCGGCACCGGCCGCCAGATGTTGTGAATGATGCCAAGAACTGCGTAGCAATCCTGCAGCGAGCGCGTGATGATGCGCATGGCAAACAAGTCATAGACTTGATCGACCGAGATGCGCTGCCGTTGCAGCTTCTTGTGGATCGAGAACAGGCGCTTGATGCGGCTCTCCACGCTGGCCTGGATGCCGGCCTCTTTGAGCTTGTCGTTGATGATCGCCTGCATCTTCGCGAGAAAAGCTTCGCCCTGTTTGCGGCGCGCGTTGACAGCTTTTTCCACCTGCTCGTAGCCTGCGGGGTCGAGGAAGCGGAAGCCCAGGTCTTCAAGCTCGCCGCGAATTTTTCCCATGCCTAATCTGTGGGCGATGGGGGCGTAGATCTCGAGCGTCTCTTCGGCGATCTTGTGCTGGCGATCGGGCTGAAGGTGTTCGAGCGTGCGCATGTTGTGCAGGCGATCGGCGAGCTTGATGAGCACCACGCGAATGTCATCGACCATGGCGAGCATCATCTTGCGCAGGTTTTCGGCCTGCGCTTCTTCTCGCGTGGCGAAATCTATTTTGCTGATCTTGGTGACGCCTTCGACGATGTGCGCGACCTGCTCGCCAAATTCCTTGCGGATGTCGACGATGGTGACCGAGGTGTCCTCGACTGAGTCGTGGAGCAGGCCGGCGGCGATGGCGACCGGGTCCATCTTCATTTCGGCGAGCACCAGCGCGACTTCCAGAGGATGCACCAAATAAGGTTCGCCGGAGGCGCGGGTCTGGCCTTCATGGTTTTTCAGGGAGTAGTCGTAGGCTTTCTTGACTATGGAGAGGTCGTCCTGCGGACGATTTTCCTGGATCCGCTTCATCAGCTCGCGGAATTTTGTGAGCGTAAGAGCGGTGGTCGCGATCTGTTGGCGCAAGCTCGCCATGTGGGATTATAGCGTGCGCTGGGCGGCAAACGGGCTGAGTGTTCCGGCTGGAACATATCGCTGAATGTTCCAACTGGAACATTCGAACTTTGCAGAAAATTATCGGCGTAAGTTGTTGATTCTTCGTGCGGGGTTTTGGGCTGATCAATGGAATCATAGGGTTAGCCTGTGGAAGAAATGTCTACTTTCGTAGGTATCGGATGTCTAGTAAAGTAGACTTGACAGGCTCGAGTTGTACTTTATATGGTACTGAGCCCCGACGGCTTTTAAACGCTTTTCTGAGCAGGAAATTCTGGGTGCTGGGGGCGAACAATCGGGGGGGCCGCTATCTCCAGTTTATCTCCGGGCCTGTTATGGAACAGGACGATATTGACGACGGTTTAAGCCGCATAGCCGGGCACGGCAAGGTAACCGTTCAACAGAGCCCGTCAAACAATACCCTAGAGGTAAGCTAACCACGCGAACCGAAGCCGACTGTTACTTTTGCCAGTCGCTTCAAGCCTCGGCATGGCCCGAGAATCAACCTGACTTAACTTGAGCATTCGTAGCGAAGTTAATCCACTGAAGTTACAGGAAATCTCAATGAAGCAGAAAGTGTTTTTCGCCGCTTCGCTTCTGCTCATGACCTCGCTAAGCCTGATTGCGATTGCCCAACAGGGGGCGACCGCACCGCAAACTACGCTTGTAAAAGGTCATGGGTGCGTAAAGCCGGGAAATGTCTCGGGCTGCTACGTGGTAAACGACTACAAAGCACATCGGAAATACAACGTCTTTTTCCGTGACGCAAAACCTGATATGGATACAGGCGTTTCGTTCGAAGGCATCGCATATGGACATCGAGATCCTCACTGCAACCAAGGACAAAAAGTGGACGTCACCGAGTGGAAGCCGCGTGCGGGGGACTGCCCGCAAAGTGAGAAGAAGTGACATGTTCCCGGTTACCAACTAGAGGCCACCCGATTCAAGCTCGCTTCGATACATCCGGTAGCGTTCCGTGGATTAAACCGACCAAACAAAAGAAGAGGCACAGCTACCCGGCCGATACCGAGCACCCACGTCTCATTAGACAAAACAATTTACGTTCTCCAGCGGAAAGCTCTCGAATTATGGCGATAAAACCCAAACTTATCGAGGAGCCGCCAGATTTCTCGTTGATCCTAGGAGGTCCAACTTTCCAGTTCTTTCGGAGAGCATATTTTGAAGGCGATCACCTCGAACTCTTATTCCGACGCCTGATTCCCCGATGGTGCCTCTCTTACTGACGGTCTGGACGCCGGAGGAAGTCATCATGCGCGTCCTCAAGGTTGTCTTTTGAAGTGATACAGAGACGTTCTGGGTTCTCCGCTCGAGGACCAACTTCCAGTGATTCGAAGCAATGCACTATTCGCTGGGCTGCTTTTCTCAGTTTGTGGCTGGGCACAGACGTACGAGCCCAAACCGCAGCCTCACAATCCTGCGCCAAGGTCGGTGGCCTCCGATGCCGAGTCCTGGCAATACTCACTCACTTTGGATGGCTATCTCCCTGCCAGCGGAGAAGCCTACGCAACACCCACTTTCACCGCGGACCACAAGTGGCTGCACCTCGAAGGTCGCTATAACGATGAGGACTTGCGTACCGGGTCGCTCTGGGTAGGCTACAACTTTGCATGGGGTGAGAAGTGGCAATTCGAGGTCACACCTATGATTGGCGGAGTCTTTGGTCGCACCAATGGCATTGCCCCAGGATGCGAGACTTCGCTTACATGGAAGAAACTGAATTTTTCTCTCGCCAATGAGTACGTCTTCGATACCGCATCAAAATCCGGCAACTTCTATTACGGTTGGCCCCAAGTCACCTACCAGGTGCTGAACTGGCTGCGAGTGGGAGCCGTCGCGCAACACACCAAGTACTACCAAACGGAAACTACTATCGAGCGCGGTTTTCTCGTGGGCTTCGACTACAAGCGGTACCAGCTCACGACCTACGTACTAAACCCCGGCGTGAGCGGCCAGTTCGTGCAATTGGAAGTCGGCGTCAACTTCTGACTCTTTTTGGCAACGCGCTTCGCCTTGGCGACCCGTCCCGAACTGTAGCCACTGCCAGGCGAGAAAGGTAACCATGGACGCATTCTTTACTTCTTCCGGTCTGCTCGCGCTCATCACGCTGACGTTCCTTGAGATCGTGTTGGGCGTCGATAACGTCATCTTCATTTCGATTCTGTCGAGCAAACTTCCTGGGTCGCAGCAAGGCTCGGCTCGGCGGACGGGACTATTGGCGGCGATGGGGATGCGCATCCTGCTTTTGCTTTCCATAGTCTGGATCATTAGGCTGACGACTCCGCTTTTTTATGTCTTGGGGCGCCCCATTTCCGGACGGGATCTCATCCTGATCGGCGGTGGCCTGTTTCTACTCGCGAAGGCGACGATCGAAATTCACGAGCGTTTGGAGGGCGAAGAAGGCCACAGCTCGGCGCGAGTGCCGCCGTCGTTTGCCGCTGTCATTACCCAGATCGCTTTTCTGGATATCGTTTTTTCGCTGGATTCAGTCATTACCGCCGTCGGCATGGCCGACGAAATCGCCATCATGGTTACAGCCGTGATCCTGGCCGTCGCCGTGATGATGTTATCAGCGGGACCCATCAGCTCCTTCGTTAATCGCCATCCGACCGTAAAAGTCCTCGCGCTGTCATTCTTGCTGCTGATTGGCGTCTCGTTGATAGGCGAAGGTCTCGGCATGCACATACCAAAAGGCTACATCTACTTTGCGATGGGCTTCTCAGTGCTTGTGGAAGTGATCAACCTGCGCGTCCGGAGAGTCGCTGTGCCTGTTCACCTGCATGAGCCGTACGTTTGAGCGCCGGTTGGCGCTAACGGGCGTTAACACTCATTGAGCCAGGGCCGTGGTTAACGGGCCCCTTGGTTCACCGTGCCGTAGGTATCCCACAGCTCGCAAATGAGGTGCATCCACACTGTTGGAATTGGGTAACGCGAACTGAAAACAAATGAGGTTACGCCGCATAGCCTTCCTTTAAAGAATCAGGAAACCGCTGCTCTATCCGTTCGATGCGCGAGGCCGCGTCGCTTCGCTCCTTGGACGGCCGAGCGCGGCCGTCTCCACATGAGTTGTGGCGGTGCTGGCGGATAGCGGGTTCCCTCCGACTCCGCTCAGGGCAGGCTCTCGCGCGCTTTCGCGCGCTCGGAATGACAAGAGCTGGTAGAGTTGGAATTGGCTTTCATGAATTCCAGAATTCTGGTTAGCGGGGTGTCGGGGCCTATTGGGACTGCGCTGCTTCCAGCCCTTCGCGCTGGCGGGTGGTCAGTGGTGCGGCTGGTGCGCGGGTCGGCTGCGGGGGCTGGTCAGGTGGCTTGGGACCCGGCGGGGGCGATTGCTCCCGAGGCTGTGTCGGGATTTGATGCGGTGATTCATCTGGCGGGCGAGTCGATCGTCGGACGATGGTCCGCGGCTAAGAAGGCAAAGATTCGAGAGAGCCGCGTGGTTGGGACTTTGAATCTGGCGTCGGCTTTGGCGCGGGCGGAGGCGAAGCCGAGAGTTTTCATTTGCGGGTCGGCGATTGGGTATTACGGTGACCGCGGCGATGAAGTGTTGCGGGAGGAAAGCGCTCCGGGGACGGGATTTCTGGCGGAGGTTTGCCGGGAGTGGGAGGAAGCGTCTGTGCCTGCGGCGCAAGCCGGCATTCGCACTGCGAATATCCGGACGGGGATTGTGCTCAGTCCCAAGGGCGGCGCGCTGGGGGCTATGCTCACGCCGTTCAAGATGGGACTGGGCGGCCGTACCGGGGATGGGCGGCAGTGGATGAGTTGGATTGATGTGTCGGACATGGTGGGCGGGATTTTGCATATTCTGAAGAACGATTCGCTCCGGGGAGCGGTGAATATGGTTGCGCCCTTGCCGGTGCGGAATGCGGAGTTTGCTTCTACGTTGGCTGGGGTGTTGTCGCGTCCGGCTATTTTTCCTATGCCTGGGTTTGTAGTTAGGGGTCTCTTTGGGGAGATGGGTGAGGAGCTTTTGCTGGGCAGCCAGAGGGTGGAGGCTGGGAAGCTTATTTCTAGCGGGTATTCGTTTCGATTTGGGGAGTTGCGGGAGTCGTTGGAGGGGTTGCTGGGGCAGAGTGGAAATCCTTCTTAGCCACGGATTGAACGGATCAACACGGACAGAAAGTTTCTGCGTTTTATTTATGAAAATCCGTGCGAATCCGTGGCCGATTTAGTTTTTCGGATTGTCGGTTGAGCGGTTCATTTCTTCTTGGAGCTTTTGCAGGAGTTGGGTGCGCTGTTCGGTGCTTAGCTCGCGCTGTAGCTCTTCCAGGGCCAGGGCCACTATGTGGTAGTGGTGGGCCCCGGCGAATTTGGGGTCGGTAGTGATGTCGAGCCAGAGCTTGTGCATTAATTCGACATCTTGAGGGCGCATGCGCGGGGTGTGCGGGCCGATTACGTACTCGCGGACCGTGCCGTCGGGAGCGCAGACTTCGAGGCACAGGCGCGGGCGCGGCTCAGGCAGGCGCTCCCAGGCGTCGCCGGTGAGCTTGGCTTGCTCGTCGGAGGTGAGTTTGTTGGAGAGGCCGCAGATGACGCGCGCGGAGTCGAGGCGCTGCGCGGTCACCATGATGGCATCGAACACGTCGGTTGCTGGGACTACGAGCAGCGAGATCGGCTTGCCTTCCTTTTCAGCGACGGCCACGGCGGCGGTGAAGAGTTCCTGCTCGTAGTGGTCGAAGACCTGGCTGGCTTCCATGACCGAACTGCCCCCGAAGCTGGGCTCGCGATGGTAGAGGCGCGCGCTCATGACGACTACATCCTGTTCGATCGTGTTGGTATGGCTCAGGATGTGGCGCAGGTAGTAGAGATTGCGGGGATCGCGCACCGCGACCAGAATGTTTCCCTGGCGCACGCCCATGGCTCCGCTGCCCAGTTCCTGGTTGCCATAGACGCGGAACTGGTCGAGCTGCTCGGGCTTGCCGTGACGCTCTTTGGTGACGTGGTGTTCGGAAACCGTGAAGATGGTGAAGAACACGGCGCTGAAAATCACTCCGGCGATGGTGGCTTCGTATTTGGTGAACAGGTTCACGACCGCGGTGATCAGCAGGACGGCGGAAATCAGAATCAATCCCACTGGAATTTCGGTCTTGCCGATATGCAGGTTGCCGGGGACCTTCCAGGCGCGGTTGCCGGGCTCGGTGAAGCGGAGCACGAGCACGGCGATGGACTTCATGGCGAAGCTCCAGATCACGCCGAACGCGTAGAGCGCAGCCAACATGTAGACGTTGCCGCGGCTGAGAATGATGGTTAACAACTGCAAGCCGACGATCAGGTTGATGATGCGGAAACTGGTTCCATAGCGGTCGTGCGGCTTCTGAAACCAACTGGTGAGCACGCCGTCTTCCGCGACACGATTCAGAACGCCGTTGGCTCCCACGATGGAAGTATTCTGCGCGCCCGCCAGGATTAAGACGCCTACCAGCACCACGAATCCGTGGAAGAGCAGCTTCAGGCTTTCGGGCCCGGCGAGGTAAACCGCGATGCCGCCGATTAGATTGGCGAAGTAGTCGGGGCGAACTTTGTCGGGGATGATCATCACGGCGAAGAACGAGACCAGCGAGGTAAAGAGCAGGCTGTAGATAAAAATTACCAGCCCGGTCTTTTCCAGGTTCTTCAGCTTGGGATGTTCGATCTCGCGATTGACCTGGGCCAGAGTTTCTTCGCCACTCATGGCTAGGACGGAGTGTCCGAAGCCGACGAATAGGATGAGAGTGGTGAGAACGCCGAGAGGCAGATGCCTGAACCACGTTGTATCCAACCAGCCTAGCGAGTCTTTGTTCAGCGGCACCACGCCTGCGTGCAGCGGATTGGGCGGCAACTGGATGGGAGCGCGTAGAACCGTGATGGTGCACCAGATCAGCAGAATGACGACCATCACGGTGGTGATCGCCATGATTTGGAGGGCTTTCTGGCTGGACTCGTGCATGCCCTGGGTATTCTTCCACCAGAAGTAGGCGACGACGATTACGGCGAGGCCGGCGGCGAAGTGGTCGTCGGAAAAACTCAGCGGGCGGTGCAGGTAGACGCCCATATCCTTGATGAAGCCCGCGAGGTATTGTCCGGCGGAGACGGCGCTGATGGGCCCGGTTAGAACGTAATCGAACAAGAGGGCGGAGACGGAAAATTTGGCGAGGCCACCGCCCATGGCTTCTTTGACGACGCGGTACACGCCGCCGCGAACGAACATGCTGCTGGATTCGATGTAGAGCGCCCGCACGGCATAGCTGAAGAGCATGACGGCGAGAATGAACCAGGGAGCGCTCTTGCCGATGACCTTCTCAGCATCGCCGCCGGCGTAGTAGGCGGACGAAGCGAGATCAGAGAGGACAATGGCGGAGGCCCGCCAGAAGGAGATAAAGCTCAACATCACCGTGGTGGCGACGAAGACCTTTATGGCCGGTTTTGAACCTGCGGATGTAGCCATGCCTCAAAGAGTGCGGCGACTGCTTATTGGGATAAACCTAATGAAGATAGCATAGGGGAAGGCGGGGCAGGAGAGACATGCGGACAACCTCTTTGACGTTAAGTGGATACGGCCTTCACGGCTGACGTTTCACGCGGGCTTGACTCGCCGTGCGTGGCGCCAGGTAGGTATGGGTGATACGGTCGTGCCAGCAGAGCGAGTCTTCGTCGAGGAAGACCCAGGCGTAGCCCATGCCGAGAGAAACGGCGGAGAGGAATGAAGCAAGGACGCGCCAGCGGCGCAGGCCGCCGTGGGCGCGACTTCCGTCGAAGCGGGCCAATTGGAGACGCGCGAGGAGCAATCCGGGCGTTGTGCCCGAGTAAACCACTAGCAAGTATTGATAGGCGGCCCAGAACAAGCAGTAAAGGGCGGCCGTAAGCGCGAGGATCTGGAATCGCGGGGGACGGATCGCGGGCGGCGTCATCTTGGAGAAGATAAATCCGAAGAGAACGCAGGCTATCGCGATGATTACGCCGTCGATGGCGGCGGAGAAAATTCGGCGGGCCAGCGGGGCGCTCTGCAGCGGGATGTCGATGCCGGGACGTTTCTCCAGTTCCGGTTGCTGGGCAGGCTCGATGGTGATTCCGCCCAGGGCTGGAGGCGGCGGAACAACTTCGGGCGCTTCGAGGATGCGAGGACGGTCACGATCGACGACCGGTTCGGCTAGTTCGTCGAGTGGAGCGGGCGGAGGCGTCCAGGAGCGCGGGAACTCGATGATCTTTGCCGTAATCGGGGCCGTGATCGGGACTGTGAGGGGGGCGGTTGGCGGAGTCGTCGGCTGAGGCGATTCGACGCCCTGGGGAAAGGCAGCCGTATCTTGGGGGGCTTGAGTCTCGGAGCCGGCCAGTGGCGTGAGTGCTGGTGTTTCAACCTCTTCAGCGGCGCTGTCGGCGAAAGTGTCCAAGGCTAAAGCCTGGTTCGAAGTTGTCGAGATTCTCTGCTGGTAAGCCTGGGAGTCGACGGGAATGTTGCTTGCGTCGCGAGCGGAATCTTCCTGCTCGAAGCGCAGCCTCAGCGACGGATAGCGGGGTGGGCGCGGCTTGCGGCGGGCTTGATAGCGATTCAGGCGGGCGGCGACTTCCTGCCTCCATGCGGAAGAATCTTCAGGCGCAGACTCGTTGCAGATGGAGTTGTCGGGCGGAGAGTCTTCCTCCGGATCGCCGCCGACTGTCTCGGTTCGCCGCGCTTGCGGTTCTGCAGGAGGCGTGGCTGGCTCTATATCGGCATCGTTTAGCCAGCGCGGCGCGGCGGCGGATTGCGCGACGGACGAGCAGCGGCAGATGTCACCACAAAGCGGACAAGGCATGAATCACAGTCTCGCCAGAATGCCCGAACTCTGACACGCCGGATAACCATTCTGGATACTCATCTTTGGATAACCAGGAAGACACCTTCGGAATCCAAGACTTGGAGCGGCTTTGCCTCCCGAGGCTCGGGCGTGCTAAGTTCACTCGACTGCCGCCGGTTGAGCTTCGGAGCGTTGGTTGCAGGCGCTTCGCATGGCTTGTTCCGACGATCTGGTTCCGGCGATCTCGTTCCGATGACTCTTCGCAACAGATTCCTTATCACGGCGGCGATGCTTTGTCACCTTCTTCTCGTCACGCCATTAGTTACCAGCCAGTTGCCGCCTGTGAATGCTGCAGCCTCGACGGAAAAATCCTCGATCTCCCAGGCTAAGATCTCGCAGGCTACGAGCGCTCAGGCAACACCGTGCGCTCTGGCAGCCGCGGCACAGAAGGAGAAGGGAGAGGACGTCTACACCATCTGCGCCATTCAGCAGGAAGAAGAAAGTTCCGTTTATAAGCTGCACGGAGCGGTGGAAATCTACTATCAGGATTATGTGCTCCGGGCCGATGACGCTACTTACAACGCTGACTCGAAGGAGGTGACTGGGACCGGCCACTTCGCCCTCGACGGCGGCCCCAATGACGACCACATTCGCGCCTCGCATGGTACCTACAATCTGGATCTGGAAACGGGACGCTTCTACGATGTAACTGGGACGACCGGACTACGCTTTCGCGGCAATCAGGTGATCTTGACGTCGACGGCTCCCTTCGCATTTACGGGCAAGATTGTTGATAAGACCAGTCCTGAGCACTACCTGGTCTATGACGGCACCATTACAACCTGCGAGTTGCCGCATCCCAAGTGGGAATTCGATGCGCACAGAATTGTCGTGGACGTGGGCGGCAATGCGAAGATCTACCGCAGCAATTTTCTACTGCATGGCATTCCGGTTCTCTATTTTCCGTTCGCCACCCATCCGGTGGAGAAGGAATCGCGGCAATCCGGCTTTCTGCTGCCTTCGGTGGCCCGGTCTTCGACCAAGGGCACCGTGGTCGGCGACGCCTACTACTGGGTGATCAATCGCATGATGGATGCTACCCTGGGGGCGGAGTACCTGTCTCTGCGGGGTTGGTCGCAACGGGGAGAGTTTCGCGCCATGCCCTCGGAACACTCCTACCTGGACTTAAACTATTTCGGAGTAATCGACCGGGGCATCGGCACGCCGCCGGTTAAGGAAGGCGGGGAGAACGCGCGCCTGAACGCAGCCGGGAACCTCGATGGATTCCGCGCCGTGGCCAACATCGACTACTTGAGTTCATTCCTCTTCCGGCTGGCTTTCAATGAAGTCTTCAGCCAGGCGGTGTATTCAGAGGTAAAATCGCAGGCCTTTCTCTCGAAGTCGTCGGACGGCATCAGTGTGAATGGATTTCTGGAGCGCTACCAGAACTTTCTGAGCACTACTCCGGGGCAGGTGGTCACGATCTTGCACACCCCCAGCCTTGATTCTGCGAGCGTGGACCAGCGGCTCGGGCACACTCCGCTTTACTGGTGGTTCGATGCGTCGGGGACAGGCTTGTCGCGCAGCGAGCCGGGGCAGTGTTCGACCTCAAGTTTGTTACTGTTTTGCACTGCGCCTTTTCGGACGGCGAATCTGGTCGGGCGATTCGATCTGAACCCCGGTATTTCGCTGCCCTTGTTGTTCCGGGGATGGTCTTTGCGTCCGGAGCTGACGTTGCATGAAACCTATTACACGGAACGCCTGGTTGGGGAAAAAGGAGACAATCCCGGACTGTCGGTCAGCGACGACATTAACCGTCAAGCGCTGGAGACGGCCGTGGAGCTGCGGCCACCCGCGCTGGAACGCGTCTTCGACAAAGAATTCCTCGGCCGAAAGTGGAAGCACGTGATTGAGCCGCGCGCGGTGTACCGCTTTGTGACCGGCGTGAACAACTTCTCGAATATTCTGAAATTCGATGAGCGCGACATCCTCACCGACACTCATGAGGTTGAGTACGGCTTCGTGACGCGCCTCTATGCCAAGCGCACTTCGGCGAAGCCGGAAGATTGCGATGCCATCATGAAGGCCCTTATGGTGGGGGGTCCTGCGCCGGAATCGATCATCCCGTGGCAGCATCCCACCATCCAAGCGCTGTCGAATGCGCCGTGCCCGGCCGGGCCGCAAGTGCGTGAGGTCGCCACTTGGGAATTGGAGCAGAAATACTTTCTCGATCCTACATTCGGCGGTGCGCTGATCCCCGGCGAGCGCAACGTGTTCACCACCACCGCCGAACTTACAGGGATAGCGTTTCTCACCGAGCCGCGCCATCTTTCGCCGCTGGTTTCGCGGCTGCGGGTTGAGACCAGCTCACGCACGGACGCGGAGTGGGACCTGGACTACGACTTCCACAGTAACAGCGTCAACGCCAGCACGCTGCTCGTTAACTATCACTTTGGTCAGGTGACGCTCGGTGGGGGCGATGCCATCTTGCAGATACCCGTGCAGTCAACTTTGTCATCGAGTCTGGCGGAGCCAGCGCACTTCAACCAATTTCGTGCGGCCGTGGGATACGGCCGGCCCGTCAAGCGAGGATTCAGCGCCGCCGGCAGCGTTGGCTTTGACGCAGAAGGCGGGTCGTTACAGTTCGTCAGCGCACAGAGCACCTACAACTGGGATTGCTGCGGTTTGACTATGGAATACCGCAGCTACACGGTGGCCAACGTGCGCACTGAAAACTTGTTTCGCTTCACGTTTACTCTGGCCAACATCGGGGGTTTCGGCAGCATGCGGCCGCAGGAGCGGTTGTATTAAGGCAGTGGTCAGTGGGCAGTGGGCAGTGACCGGCAAAGCCGAATACACTGAGGCCTGTCAGATACGCCTTCCCCTCGACAACCGAGTTGCCTGCTAACATGGTTGGCATGTTAGGCGCTGGCACCGACATTGAGACCAAAATAGCTTTTCTGCAGGCCCGCCTGCGCACCCTCGGACGCCTGCTCGTGGCCTACTCGGGCGGCGTCGATTCCGCCTACTTGGCGTGGGCCGCCCATCAAGCCTTGGGAGGTCAGATGCTGGCGATCATCGCCGATTCTCCCAGTCTGGCTCGCATTCAGCTTGCCGATGCGATTGCCTTTGCCAGGGAACAGGCGATTCCGCTGGAGGTTATTACGACCTCGGAACTCGAGCGCCCGGAGTACGTGCGCAACGATGCGCAGCGCTGCTTTTTCTGCAAGGACGAACTCTTCACCCTGATGGAAGAATTGCGTGTGGCCCGCGGTTTCGATGCCATCGCATACGGCGTCAACCTGGACGACCAGGGGGATTTTCGTCCCGGCCAAAAGGCAGCGAGCGCGCACAATGTTGTGACGCCTCTGCTCGATGCGCAGCTCACGAAAGAGGAAATTCGCGGCGTGGCGCGGGCTGCCGGCCTGCGCATCTGGGACAAGCCCGCGTCCGCTTGCCTGTCATCCCGCATCGAATATGGCCGTCCGGTTACGCGAGAGACACTCAACGCCGTCGAAGAAGGCGAGGACGCTCTGCGTGCGCTGGGCTTCCGGCAATTCCGGGTACGGCACCACGGGGAGATCGTCCGCATTGAAATCTCTCGCGATGAGTTGCAGCGGGCGCTCGATTCCGCCATGGTGGAGAAGTTCACCAGCATATTCAAAGCCCTCGGCTTCAAGTTTGTGACCCTCGATCTGGAAGGCTTCCGCTCCGGCTCCATGAATGCCTTGCTGCCGGCAGAAAAGCTGCTTCACAAGACGGGCTAAGGAAGGGCGATTCGCGATTTGCGATCTCTGCGTTGCTCTGCGGCTTTTCTCGGCGGCCGCCGCGCGGTTAGGGCCTTGATCAAGACCTTGTAGCCGAAATCCTAAATCGCGGAGGCTGCGGAGACGGCCCGCGGAGTGACGCGGAGGAACCTTCGCAGCGTGGTACCTGTGGCGCTTCCATGCCCGCATGCCGCTCAGCGCTGTGAGATAATCGACATGCAACCTGTGATATTAAGGCGGTTATTAGTGACCCTAATTCGACGCTCTTTTCTTCTACTGCTTGTGGTCTGTTTGGGATGTGTTGCGCAGTCTGCTTCGCCCGATTTAACCCGGAAAATCGAGCGTCAGGTCCGTTCCTACTATAAGATGCCTCCGGAGATCCACGTTACTGTGGGCGTGCCATCACCCAGTCCAGACTTTCCTAACTACGATGCAGTGGTGGTGACTGTGGACAGCGGGGAGAAAAAGCAGGACCTCACGTTCCTGGTTTCCAAAGACCGCTCTTCCATGATGCGGATGACCAAGTTTGATCTGAACAAGGATCCATTTGCCGAGACGATGAGCAAGATCAACGTCAGTGGGCGACCTACGCGAGGAGCGAAGGCATCCAAGGTTGTGGTGGTAAATTTCGACGATTTGGAGTGCCCGTTCTGTTCGCGCATGCACCAGACGCTGTTTCCCGAGATTCTGAAGGAGTATGGCGACCGCGTCACTTTCATATACAAAGACTATCCTCTGACGGACATTCACCCCTGGGCGACGCATGCCGCCGTGGACGCCAATTGTCTGGCGGCGCAGAACGGCGACGCCTATTGGGATTTCGCGGATTACATTCATGCCAACCAGCAAGAAGTGAATAGCGAAAAGACGCCTGCGGCGCGGGTGGAGGCGCTTGACCGGCTCACCATGCTGCAGGGTCAGAAGCATAATCTTGACGTCGCGAAATTGCAGTCCTGCGTCAAGGCGCAGGATGACAGCGCGGTGAAGGCGTCCATGAAAGAGGGGGATGGGATCGGAGTGGAAGCGACGCCGACACTGTTCATCAATGGAGAAAAGGTCGACGGTGCGGTCCCGATCAGCCAGGTGCGGGCCACGCTGGATCGCGCCTTGAAGGATGCCAACCTGCCCGTGCCGGAGCACGCGGCTACAGCGGCGGCGGCGACCCCGGCCTCCAAGTGATCGCGGCGGGTGCAGCCGGATTAGTTACAGCCGTAAAAGATGCAGACGGACGAGGCTTATCCGACCGTCATGGTGAGGGAGAAACTCTTTTGAGAAGAAATGCGGACTTTGCCCGGCTCGCCGGCGTGTTGGCTGCTGCGGTTCTGCTGGCAGCTCTGCTGGGCTGCAAACCACAAGTCGGCGGCGACGTGATGGCCACCGTCGATGGACGCAAGATTTTCCGTTCCGACGTCGACAAGTACTACGACAATTATGTGTCCAGTGCGCAGCAAGCGCCCACCGGAGAGCAGGCGACCATCCTCCGTCTGAACATGCTTCGTCAAATGATCGACGACGAAATGGTGATGCACCGCGCCGAAAAGCTCGGCTTGCTGGCCACCGAGGAGGAAGTGGACCGCAAGCTCAACGAGATCAAGTCGCCTTATACGCAGCAGGAATTCGATAAGAGGCTGCAGGAAAAAAAGATCAGCCTGGAAGATTTCAAGCGCGATATCCGCCGCTCGATCACCGTGGATAAGGTCATGAACAAGGAAGTGTCTTCCAAGATCACCGTCACCGATCAGGACATTAACGATTACTTCGCGGCGCACAAGTCTGAATTCAATTTGATCGAGCCGCAATACCACCTGGCGCAAATTTTTGTGACGCCCGCTCCGAATCCGCAAGTGCACAACCAGAACAACAAAGCGCAGAACGAGGCCGACGCCCGCAAGAAGATCCAGATGATCAACAACCGCCTGGACAGCGGTGACGACTTTGCAACCCTGGCGATGAATTATTCCGAAGATCCGGAGACTTCCGGCAATGGCGGAGACCTGGGGACACTTCCGGAATCCTCGTTGCGCAACACGGACCCAGGTACGCGCGACGCGGTGATCAAACTGAAGCCGGGGCAATACAGCCCGGTCATTATCCTGAGCAATCCTGCGAACAAGCAGGTGATGGGATTCCGCATCGTGAAGCTAGTCTCGAAGGAACCGGCGGGACAGCGTGATTTGTCGGATCCACGCGTGCAACAAGCCATTCGCTCGCAACTCCACGACCGGCGCGAGCAGTTGCTGAAGGCGGCCTATTACGAAGTGCTGCGCGATTCGGCCAGGGTAGAGAACTACTTCGCCAAGAGGGTGCTCGATACTAACGGGCTCATGAAGTAGGCGCTTCGATCACTCGATAATCGCCAAAACGTCGCCGGCATTCACGGCGGTGCTTTCGTTGACGAGAATCTTCCGGACCGTTCCCTTCTTCGGCGACTTGATTTCGTTCTGCATTTTCATCGCTTCGACCACGGCCACTCCGGCGCCCTGTTCTACCTCGTCGCCCTCATGAACCATCAGGCGGACAACTTTCCCGGGCATGGGGGCGGTAATATTCCTGGGTCCGTGATCGTCTCCGGCGCGTGCGCGGCCACGCAACGAGCGGGGATCACGGATTTCCGCGGCGAAGCGTGTGTTCCCAACCCAAAGGTTCAAATCGTTTGCCAAGGGCTCCGATTTGACCTCATAGGCCGTGTTTCCGACGCGAAGCGAAAGTACATCGGGGCGGACGAGGACGGCGTCGACCTCCAACTCCCGGCCATCGAGACGGCAGGACCAGCGTCCGTCAACGTGGTTGAGTTCGAGCCGGTAACTCTTGCCGTCGATGGTTACTTCGTAAAGCATAAGAACCAGTGGCTAATGGCTAGTGGTCAGTGATCTATGGCCAGTGATCACGGATCACATCTCTTTACCGCAACGCTTCGCGACGACTGGCGTCTTTCCATTTTGAAGGCGCGGCGTCGACCGCGGCAGAGTCTTTGCCGACCGCTCGTCCGCTCACAGCGGCCGCCGTTGCTCCTAGGACGGCGAACGCGCCCGCGGCAATAGCGGCCACTTCGGCTGACTCCGAATCGACTCGCTTGTCCTCAGGCCGTTTTAACATACGGTCGAGGAATCCAGTATCGAGTCTGGCGTCTTGAAAATCCGCATCGCGCAGGATGCGGCGGAACAAAGAAATGTTCGTCTTGATCCCGCCCACAAAATATTCGCTGAGGGCCCGCGTCAGCCGCGCGATAGCCTGATCCCGATCTGCGCCGAAGCCGATCAGCTTGGCGAGCAGCGGATCGTAATCGATCGGCACGTTCCAGCCCTCATACATGCCGCTGTCGATGCGGATGCCCGGCCCCGAAGGCTCCATCAGCAGGCTGATCTGGCCCGGGCTGGGAAAATAATTGTTGTCGGGATCTTCCGCGTAAATCCGGCACTCGAGTGCGTGGCCGCGGAGGCGCACATTTTCTTGCGTGAACGGCAGCTTTTCCCCGGCCGCGATCTGAATCTGAAGGTGTACCAGATCGAGACCAGTGATCAGTTCCGTCACCGGATGCTCCACCTGCAAACGCGTATTCATCTCCAGAAAATAGAAATTCTTGTCTTGATCGACCAGGAATTCGACTGTGCCGGCATTGGTGTAAGCCGCGGCCTGAGCGACGCGAACTGCAACCTCGCCCATCCTGCGCCGCATGTCGGCGTCAACCATTGGCGATGGCGCTTCCTCCAGCACCTTTTGATGGCGGCGTTGCAGCGAGCATTCGCGTTCGCCGAGATAGAGGGTGTTTCCGTGCTCGTCGGCGAGCACCTGCATCTCAATGTGCCGTGGATTGAAGATTGCCTTCTCAATGTAAACTTCACCGTCGCCGAAAGATCGCTCTGCCTCACTGCGCGCGGCTTCGAGCGCAGACTTCAGTTGCTCGGGAGCGTGCACCAGCCTCATGCCTTTGCCACCGCCACCCGCCGCAGCTTTCAACATAATCGGATAGCCGATTCTAGCGGCCACCTGCTTGGCCTCTTGGAATGATTCAACGCCGCGCGATGTTCCGGGAACGAAGGGGACTCCAGCCTTCTCCATGGCCTGGCGGGCACGCGTTTTCGATCCCATGGCTCGCATGGCTGCGGCGGTTGGGCCGATAAATTTCACGCCGGCGTCGGTGCAGGCTTTGGCGAACTTCGCGTTCTCCGAGAGAAATCCGTAACCGGGATGAATGGCGTCGGCGCCGGAACGCTTTGCCACCTCGAGAATCTTGGAAATGTTGAGATAGGACTCGGAAGCCGCGGCAGCGCCGATTGGATAGGCTTCGTCAGCTTTGCGCACGTGCAGCGCGGCGCGGTCTACGTCCGAGTAAACCACGACTGCGGCAATTCCCATTTCGCGGCACGCGCGCAACACGCGTACTGCAATCTCGCCTCGATTGGCTATGAGAATTTTCTTGAACATTCTCGGGAATATCGCCGCTTGGGCGAATCAAAGATTCTACAGGAAACCTGGCGCGGGTCTGTGACCTGCATTCCTCAAGATAGTTTTTCAGGCTGCGAATAGAGCGCCCACGCGGTCGATAAATCCTGGACAACATGCCCAAGCGATTTGTAAACCGTGATCTCCTCAGCCGAACGGCGGCCTTCGATATCGCCCGCTAGAACCTGGCCAATTTCGGCGACGATGTGGTCGTCACCGATTAAACCCGCAGCCTTGGCTTTTAGAAACTCCGCGCCCTGGTTTAGAACTCCCTCGCGGCTATCGGCAATGAAGCGTGAGCGGACGACCAAATCGTTATCCACCTCGACTGGCCCCGCGTGGCTTGAGCCAACAAGATTCAAATGTGTGCCCGGCCGCACCCACGCGCCCTTCAAGATTGGTTCGACTGCCGAGGTGACGGTGCAGATTATGTCGGCCTCGGCTACTGCCTCTTCCACAGTTTTCGCACTTGAAATAGGGAACGCTAATTCCGCTTGCATACGTTCAGCAAAATCCCGGGCGCGTTCGGGCGAACGTCCCCAGATCGAAATCGAATCCAGCTTGCGGACCTTACTGATAGCGCGTGCATGGGTCACAGCCTGTTCTCCGTAGCCCAGGATCGCCATGCGGCGGGCGTCTTTGCGCGCCAACGCGTCGGTGGCGACCGCACTGGCCGCCGCCGTGCGAATGGCCGTGATCTCGCCTGCGTGGACGACACAAACCGGCGCGCCGCTCCCTGGATCGAACAAAATCACCAGACCCTGATGTGACTGTATTCCGAGAGCGAAGTTTTCCGGGAATACGCTGATCAACTTCGCGCCGAAGGGCGCACGCGTACCCATCGCGCCGGGCATTACGCCAAACATCCGGCCGCCTGCGAGCGGGATGATAGATCGCAAAAGTTGCCGGGTTTCACCGCGCGAGAATGCGATCATGGCGGTGCGCACGATCGGAATGCACATCTCATACGTGAGACGCCGGGCGACTTCTTCGCGATCAATGAATCGCATCAGAGGCTTCCTTGCTGGATATTCTTCACTCCGGGGGAACGCGAGAAAAGCTCACGGTAAAGGGCGTGGCCTCATCGCCACCTGATCTAACCCAGCGCGCGCGACGGCTGAAGCGGTGGCGGAGCAGGGTCCAAATAGCGAGCCAGCCATCGGCGTGGCGAATCTTCTTGCCTTCGCCCGCCGAGCGCGGCGAGTAGGCAACGGGTACTTCGGCGATCTTCTCACCCATGCGGCAGAACTTGGCAGTCACTTCAGGACAGAACTCAAAGCGCCGGCATTGCAAATCAATTTGCGAGATCAGCGACCGGCGAAAGACTTTGTAGCAGGTGGCTTCGTCGTGGATGTCCGCGCCATAGAGCAGATTGGTCAAGTGCGTCAGAAGCTTGGCTCCCAGAAAAAATCGCAGCCCGCGTTCGGGGCGGTCAGGGCGCACGCCATAGACTACATTCGCCTGGCGCTGTTCGAGCGGCTGCAGCAGCGCGGCATAGTCCTGCGGATCGTATTCAAGATCGGAATCCTGGATCAGGACATATTCTCCGCGGGCGTAGCGGAGCGCAGTGCGTATGGCTGCGCCTTTGCCATAGTTTTTCTCGTGGAAGGCTACCGTGACGTCGTTTGCGAGGGGCATGGCTTGCAGCTTCTCGCGGGTGCCGTCAGTGGAACCGTCGTCGACGATGATGATTTCCTTTTTGACCGGGGAGGCATGGATGGCCTGGAGAATTTCATCCACGTGCGCGACTTCGTTGTAGACCGGAACAATTACGGAAACGCACCCCACCCAGCGCTGACCGGCAGCAGCGTCAGTGTCGTTCCGCGGCGATGTCGCGAGCGATGCTGCACCCATCATGCGAGGACCCGAGGTTGCGGGCCGAATTGTTGATTACTTCGTAGCAATAATATCATCCAGAATCCGCACGTTTCGCCAGTTGCGCCGCGCCAAAAGTAAACCCACGGCTTTCGCCGTGGGTTTGATGCGTTTCGCCGCTGCAACTATTTCGGCTGGTCCATGGTGATGCCTTGCTGCCCCGGCTGCTTCTCGGCTTTCGCTTTCTTGGTGATCAGAGTCTGGTCGACCCAATGGTCGGCGGTCTTCAGATCTTCCTGCCGGGCGGCGAGGTCGTCGCATTCCACATCGGCCTTCTCGCGATACATCAGGTTCAAGTAGGCCATGGCGTCGTCGTAGTCGGGACGGAGTTGGATGGCTTTGTTGAGGCTCTCAATGCCTTCCTGGATCGAAGGCGAATTCTTCTCTTTCAATTCGGTGCAGGCCTTTTTCTGGTCTTTGTTCTTGGGATTCAGGTTCTCGTCCGGCTTCAGGCCCAGCTTTGCGCGCTCTTCCATGCGCGGCTGGTAGCAAGCCGTCCAGTCAATGACGCCCACGGAGTAGTACGGCTCGGGGTCGTTGGGATCCATGTCGGCGGCCATGCGGTAATACTTCTTGGCGTCGTCGAACTTTTTCATGTTCAGGTAGAGGTACGCGATTCCCTTGGCGGAGTTTACCTTCTGTTCACGTGCCGCTCCAGGCATATCGAGCACACGCTTGTATTGCTCAATGGCCTGTTCCGCCATCTTGAGGTTGTCGGGATCCTCGACGCCGGGAATGTATTGCTGAGCGAAAGCGGTGGCCAAATACATTTTGGCATTGATGAGGGACGGATCCAACGCAACGCTCTGTTGGAAGTGGTCGATGGCCTCTTCGTACTTGGCGTTTTTGTAAGCGGTAACGCCTTTGTTCAATTGGTCGCGGGCCCGCAGCTTGCTACAGCCCACCGAAGAGAAGAGCGCCAGCACCGTGGCCGCCAGCGTCAGCAGTCGAAAGTGTTTATTCATTGCGGTATAAGTCTCCCTTGCCACAGCATCCTAGGCCCAGAGACAGCGGGTTGACAAGTCGTGGCCGCGGGCGGCAAAGGAACCATGGCTCCCCTGCCGCGGACCGAATGCGATGCGCGACCTTCCGGGCGCTGCTTCACGCTTAAGTCGTTGACTCGCTTCTAGCCGCCCGCTTCGATCTTGGCGGTAATCAGACCGACCTTATCTACTCCTGCGGCATGCGCAATGTCAATCACATTGGCTACGTCGGCGAAGGGGATAGCGTCATCGCCCTTCACGAACATGACTTTCTCGGCGCGGGTTTTGTAGATGTCGGCCAGACGCCCCTGCAGGTTGTCCCACGTGGCGTCTTCCTGATTGATTTTGACTCCTGGATCCTGACCGGGGCCGCGATCGATCAACTGCACCACGATGGTGCGGTCCGGCGTATTGTTCTTGGGCGCGTTAGGCGGAGGCGGCTGCGGAACCAGAGCATCCAAGCCCTTCGGCGTCAACGGCGTGATCACCATGAAGATGATCAGAAGCACCAGCAGCACGTCAATGAGCGGAGTGACGTTAATATTCGCGCTTTGGCCTCCGCTCGGGCCAACTGCCATACTCATATAAGTTCTCCTCTATTGCCCGCCCGTCGGAGTGGCAGGCGGAGCGTTTGGAGCATTTGGAGCACTTTTCCTCTGTTCGGTGAGCAGGCCGAGATCATCCACACCAGCAGCTCTCACCGCGTCCACCACCTGGACCACGTTGCCGAAGTGGGTGCGGGCATCCGCCTTCAGGTAGACCTCTTTGTTGGTGCGATTGGTCAGGCGGTCCTTCACTTTGCCGGTCAAAGTATCCACCGGAACCTTATCGGCGCCGAAGTAGACCGTTCCATCGCGCATCACAGAAACCAGCAGTGCGTCTTCCTTGTCGGCGTCCTGCATCGGCGTTGGATTATTCACCTTGGCCATATCGACGCTGATGCCCTTCTGCAACATGGGCGTGATGACCATGAAGATGATCAGCAGCACCAGCATCACGTCTACCATGGGCGTAACGTTGATGTCGGAGTTGACGTTCGCCCCTTCGTTTCGTTTGGCTAATGACATAGTTTCTCCGTAAAGCACTTGCCGGCGGCCAGTTTTCAGTTGCCGGCAAAACCTACTGCCGCCTGGGTTGCGAGAGTGTTGGGAAAGCCCGGCGCCAGAATGCTCCCAGCGCCGGACAGCAACTCATGCGGGCTTACAGCCCAAAACTTCTAGGACCGGCGAACGTCCCGCCGCTTCAGGAAGTAGTCGATCAGTTCGCTCGACGAGTTGTCCATCTCCACATCGAACGCTTCAACGCGGCCGGTGAGGTAGTTGAACATCATGACGGCGGGAATGGCCACCAGCAGCCCGAAAGCCGTGGTCACCAGAGCCTCAGAGATGCCGCCCGCCACCGCGCCCAGACCGGTTGCCTTCTGCTCCGAAATACCTTTGAAGGCATTCAAGATGCCCATCACGGTTCCGAACAGGCCGACGAACGGCGCCGTCGAACCGATGGTCGCCAAACCTCCCAAACCGCGCTTCAGTTCGGCGTGGACAATGGCTTCAGTCCGCTCCAGAGCGCGCTTCGAGGCTTCGATGGTTTCGCCAGGGATGGCACCGGGGCTGTCCTGGTGGGCCTTGAACTCCATGAGGCCGGCGGTGACAACCTTGGCCAGATGGCTCTTCTTGTTGCGCTCTGCTACCTTGATGGCCTCGTCGATGCGGCCATCGCGCAGGGCCCCGGCTACTGCTGGAGCGAAGGCGCGAGACTGCTTGCGGGCCGCGTTGTATGCCATGGCGCGGTCAATCATGACGCCGATCGACCAGCCTGACATAATGAACAGAATGATGACCACGATCTTCGCGATGATACCCATCTGCTTCCATAGCGAAATCGGATCCCATCCCACTGCGCCGCCTTCCTGCACGATCCAGGCGGCCATCCTAGGCACATGATTGAAAACTTCCCCTGCCAAGTTAGCTGCTAACATGAGTTGCTTTTCCCTCCTCGGAACTCCTTAGACTTTGATGCGAGAACTGTTATACGCGCAAAAGCTCGACGGCAGAAAGCTCACCGTGAAACCCGGTTCGCGTACCTGAAATGAAAGGCACAGCGGCCGCGCCCTGTAAAAGGGACCTCCCGGCCACCGTTTTTGGGTGGGAGGGGGAGGGCCATTACAGTTACACCTTCCGACGCCACTGCGTCAATACCTCACTGCGTGAACGACTCTACAACCTTGAGCGTTGTCGTGTCACGCCCGCCACGGAATCCTATCCTCCGGAGAGCGTGAAGTTGACCTGTATTTCCGTATCTACCTCGACGGGTTCGCCATTCAGCAGATAGGGTTTATACCTCCACTGCTTGACGGCGTCTAGGGCACTTTGCACCAGCATGGGGTGTCCGCTGATCAACTGCAGGTTTTCGATGGAGCCATCCTTGCTGATTTGTGCCCGGAGCAGAACTTGACCCTGAATACGCGCCTGCCTCGCCAGAGGCGGGTAAACCGGGTTGACTTTGCGGATGAGCAGACCCGAGGTCACGCCCGCGGAAACGCGTACGCGCTGCGGAGTAGCGACTTTCGGCACTGCGACCGGCGTGGAGCTGATAATGCCGCCGATCACGCCACCCATCTGGCCGCCGGGAATGCCTCCCGGAACGCCGCCGACCACGCCGCTCGACGCCATCTGTGGCGGAGCTTCGTCTTCCTTGATCATCTGTACTTTCTGCGGAATCTTGGTGGGCGTGCGCAGTTCACCGTTCACGATATCGGTCTGAATCTGCTTCACGATTTTGACTGGTGCCGCCGCCGGAGGCGGAGGCGGTGGAGGCGGCGGGGGGGCCACAAGAAATGTCATCAACTGTTGCTTGGGCAGGGCTTCCGTAAAGATGAGGGGCATCAGCACCATGAGCCCAACCAGCCCTATTTCAAGAATGATAGCGAAGGTCGTCGTCCGTCCCCGCTTTGTCTTCAGCCTGCCACCAGATTCAAGAAGGCTATCTTCAAACATAAATGTTCCTCCCCACAGAGCCTACGTAAACTTAGACACCGACTGATTCCCCTTTGCTCCCGAATTGAGCCACGTGACCCGAGCAACTCGCAACTACCTTCCAACCTTGTACAAACAAACGGCTAACGTAGATCGCACCCTACCGGGCGCGAACCGACATCACCGCCGCCCGTTTGCCCTTTTCAACCCGCCAATCCTGGTAAGCCACCAGAATCGGCGCTGCAATCGCGATCGAGGAATACGTTCCGATCAAGATGCCAATCACGAGTGCGAGGCTGAAACCACGCAGCACCTCGCCCCCGAACAAATAGAGTGCAAGTACGGTAAGGAAGGTCAGGCCCGCTGTCAAGATCGTTCTACTTAAAGTCTGGTTAATGCTCCGGTTGACGATTTCCGACAGCTTTTCACGCCGCATGAGTTTAATGTTTTCCCGGATGCGGTCAAATACCACGATCGTGTCGTTATTAGAGTAACCAATCAGGGTGAGTATGGCGGCGATCACGGTCAGGGAAATCTCTTTATTGAGCAGCGAAAATGCGCCTATCGTGATCAGCGTGTCGTGGAACACGGTAACCACGGCGGCAATGCCATAAATCCACTCGAAGCGGAATCCGAGGTAGATCAGCATTCCGGCGAGCGAATAAGCCGTCGCCAGCAGGGCCTGCTTGCGCAGTTGCGCCCCCACCTGCGGACCGACGATCTCCACGTTAAAAACCCCGTAGTCTGAAAGGAAGAAGGCATCGCGCAGAGAAGTCACGACGGCCGGATCGACCGCATTCTTCAATTGATCGAAGGAACTCAGCACGCCGCCTTGCACTTTGTCGCGTGTGTCCACGATCGCCTGGGCTTGCTGGCCATATTTCTGGTCGGCATCCGAACCCAGGTGCATGGGGTCTTTGTCCAACAGAAAATTCTTGATCGTCAAGAAACTGGAGTTGTTCAGGTCCTGCTTGCCCCCCGGCGTGTTGGTCGCCAGCGTGCTGATGATTTTCGTCTTGCCCTGGTCGAGGGCCTGTTCGCTGGTTTCCTGCACGTCGAGATCGATCAGTTCTTCGTTGTCGGAAACCGGGCCGAAACGCTGGATCTTCGCATTGTGCAAGCCGGCGCGATCCATGGCTGCGCGCAGAGCGTTGTCGTCCGGCGTGTGTGAGAACTTCACGTACACCAGAGTGCCGCCGCGGAAGTCGACCCCGTACGGAATGTGGTGCCAGAACAACATGGAAAACAGGCCCGCTACACTGAACACCAGCGAGAAGGCGAGAAAATACCACTTCTTGCCGAGAAAATCTATGTTTGTATTGCGAAAGAACTCCACCTTAACCCCTTAAGTTTCTAGTTTCCAGTTTCTGGTTTCTAGTCTTCGGCTTTCCGGCAGCTGTACTGGAAACTAGAAACCGGAAACTAGAAACTTGCTTGTCTAAATGCTTAAAGCTTCACCGCGCTGCTTGCGGCTCAGAACCCAGTCAAAAATCAGGCGCGAAACGAATACCGCGGTAAACAGGTTGGCCAGCAAACCGAAAGTGAGCGTGACCGCAAATCCCTGCACCGGGCCGGTTCCGAAGATGAACAGAATTGCCGCCGAGACGATGGTCGTGACGTGCGTATCCACAATCGTGATCCAGGCGTGGCTGAAACCTTGATCCACCGCCGATGGCGGAGTCTTGCCGTTGCGCAACTCTTCGCGAATGCGCTCGAATATCAGCACATTCGAATCCACGCCCATGCCGACGGTAAGAATCACTCCGGCGATCCCGGGCAACGTCAACACCGCTCCGACGTAACCCATGAAGCCGAGCAGGATGATGAGGTTCAGAATCAAAGCGATGTCCGCATTGATGCCGGCGGCACGATAGTAGACCAGCATGAAAATCAGCACCACCAGCATGCCGATAATCGCGGCACGAACGCCCGCGCGAATCGAATCGGTGCCCAGTGACGGCCCGACCGTGCGCTCCTCGAGATACTTGATACCCGCGGGCAGCGCGCCCGAGCGCAGTATCATCGATAGGTCCTTGGCCTGCTGGGCGGTCATGCTGCCTCCGCTGATTTCGCCGCTATCGCGGATGGCTTCTTTGATGTTTGCGACTTCCTGGACCTTATTGTCCAAGACCACTCCCAGCCTCTCGCCCACATGCGCGGATGTGAAGTTGAAGAAGCGCTGCCCGCCTTCGCCGGTCAGGTTGAAGTGAACGTCGGGCTGGCCATTCTGGTCAGTACTGGCTTGCGCATCGCGTAGATCTTTACCTCTCACCGCGGAAACACGCGACACTAGATACCAGGCCTGTTCATCTCCGGGGGTTCCGGGGGCCGAGTGCCCCGTCATGAGAATCGCGTCCGGCGGCAAAACCCCGCCTTTTTCCTGTAGCGCGGCTTGCTCGCTCGCATAAGGCCCACCGAGCACTTGCTTGATTTCGAGCACCGCAGTGGACTGCATAATGCTCTTCACGCGCTCAGGATCGTCCACGCCGGGCAACTGCACCAGAATCTGGTATTGACCGAGACCGTGTTCCTGAATCGTAGGCTCGCTGACGCCGAGAGAATCAATGCGGTTGCGGATGGTCTCGATCGCCTGGGTCACCGCTTTTTTCTTCAGTTCGGTCAGCGTCTGCGCCTTCATGGTGAGAGTGTAGGTACCCTCGGTTCCCGGACTCACGTTGTATTCGGGCAGGCGCTCCGAAGCGATATCCAGGAGGTCTTTGCGGCCCTCTGTCGGAATGCCCTTTAGTACGATCTTGTCGGGAGTGTTTTGCGCGTCGGGTTTGGAGATGTCGGTGAAGGCGATCTTGCGTTTATTGAGTTGCTCCTTGAGCACTTCGACGGCGTTGTCGGAATCGGCGTTTACCGCGTCGTTCACCTGCACCTGGAGGATCAGGTGGGTTCCGCCCTTCAAATCGAGCCCAAGGTTAATGCGCTTCGTCATGGCGTCAAGCAAGCCTTGGCCGGAAAAGCTCTGCGGGACGCCGAATATCCCGAACAGGAACACCAGCAGAATTACGACGACAAGTCCCAACTTCCAGAGAAGATTCTTATTCATGATGAAAACAGAGTCCAAATATTAAGGTTGTACCGCGCGCTGCTTTCTATTTGCGCTACTTGGTCTTGGTTTCTTCCTCCGTGGTCGTGACTTGCGTCACGGAGGCCTTGGTCACTTCAAGCACAAGGTTGTTGGGCGGAACCCGCAGATGAATGGAATCATCCTTGAGTGCCATGATTGTTCCCCGCAAGCCCCCGCTGGTGACGACCTTGTCACCAGTCTTCAGGGCATCCAGCATGGCCGTCCATTTCTTTTGGCGGCGCTGCTGGGGAAGAATCAGCAGGAAATAAAAAATGGCAAAGATAAAAAGAAGGGGGGCGACGCTTAACCACCCCATTCCGCCCCCGCCCGCTTGCACTGCCAAGAAGAATTGCATGTTCACGATTCGTACATCCACCTTCAAACCACCTCAAGCCACGCTCTTAAGCCGCAAACAATCGCCCATGCCTAAAAGCGCCGCTGGCCTGCCATTTCACGACGGGGTTGCTGATCGGTTCCGGCCGGATCATTTACCGCTCAGGCTCAATCCGGGGAGGTTTTCCCATGAAGGTCTATGGTTTCTGTCGAGACCAGATACCAGAAAGAAATCGGGACTCTTCCCCAAGCTGAATAGAATGACGCACCCGTCGCATAGTGTCAAGGTAGAAACTGAGGTTATGCAGGGTATTTAAGACCTGAGCCAGCACTTCGTTAGAAGCATAAAGGTGCCGCAAATATGCCCGCGAGTAACGCTGGCACACCCGGCAGCCGCAATCAGGGTCGAGCGGCCCCGCGTCCTGGGCGTAGCGCGCCTGCTTGATCGAGATTTTACCCTCGGAGGTAAAGAGCAGGCCATGGCGCGCCGCCCGCGTGGGCATGACGCAATCCATCATATCGACGCCAAGGCTGGCGTACTCGACAATCTCCTCGGGAGTGCCCACTCCCATCACATATCGTGGCTTATCGGCTGGAAGATACTCGAGCGTGGCCTCGATCACTTCGCGCGTGCGGTCCCGGGGCTCGCCAACGCTCAAACCGCCGATGGCATAGCCGGGAAAGCCGATCTCAACGGTCCGCTCGGCCGATTCTTTTCGGAGATCGAGATCCATTCCGCCCTGGACGATGCCGAAGAGAGACTGAGTAAGGCAGTGGTCAGTGCTTAGTGGCCAGTGGTCAGACTGTTGGTTTTCACTGACCCCTGACCCCTGGCCACTGACCACTGCTTTCCAAGGCACTTCCTGCTTATGCTCTTGAAAATACTTCTTGCTGCGTTCCGCCCAGCGCAACGTCAATTCCATCGAAGCCTTCGTGCGCGCCCGGTCGGCGGGATACTCCGTGCACTCATCAAATGCCATAATGATGTCTGCGCCCAGCCCGATCTGCGCCGCCATCGCGCTCTCTGGACTGAAGAAGTGCGACGAACCGTCGAGGTGCGAGCGAAACGTCACACCTTCTTCAGTGACCTTGCGAAGTTCGTTCAAACTGAAAACCTGAAAACCGCCGGAGTCAGTCAGGATGGCGCGCGGCCACGCCATGAAGCGATGCAGCCCGCCCAGGTTGCGGACAGTTTCGATTCCCGGACGCAAATAGAGGTGATAGGTGTTGCCAAGAAGAATCTGCACGCCAAGTTCTTCGAGAATATCCTGTGGCACGCCTTTGACGGACGCCGCCGTGCCGACCGGCATAAACACAGGAGTTTCGACCTCCCCGTGAGGCGTGGTGAGTCGCCCAGCGCGGGCGCGCCCGCCGGTAGTCTCGATGCAAAACTCAATGGACATGGTCTGGGAGCACTGTTTGGAATTGTAGCGTGAGGCGCCAGGTCTCAGGTCTTGGGTCTTAGTCTAGACTGGGTACTGGGTACTCGGTACTCGGTACTGTTCTCACTTCCCTTTCATCTTCCCGACAAACTTGCCAACGCTCACGACGGTGCGCCCCACCGTTCCGCGCCCGATTTCCTGGACGTCGTCGCGCACATTCACGCGCACCGTGTAGAAACGCCCGTCAAATGATTCGAGCACAGCCTCGGCGTGGATTTGCGCGCCCACGCCGCTGGCGGCGCGGTGCTCGATGTTGATCGAAGTTCCCACGGTGATCTCGTCGCCCTCGCAGTAGGGTTGCAGCGCGAGAAACGCCGCGGTCTCCATGAGGCGGATCATGTCAGGCGTGGAATAAACCGGCGGCAACTCGGCGTGGTGCGCGGAGAGAGTGTGTTTGAACTCGACAGTTTCCTGGGCCTCGCCCCGCGTCCCGATCGGAATCTCTTTGGCCATGAAGATTCGTTGCTTCGGCAGCCTTTCGTCTATTAGAAACCAAAAGCCAATGATCCGAGGGAAACGACTTCCAAGGAATCATTGGCCGAGCCTGTGAGAAATATTGCGCCTACGCTGCCGATGCCATCCGCGCCGCTTCGATTCCATCCAGAGCCTGCCACAACGTCTTGGCTGTGTTCTCGGCCGCATCCAGCGCGGCTTGCGCCGTTTGCGGATTGGCCACGATGCGATTCTCCAGTTGCTGACGCCAGACATTCGCGTGGAAGACATCGGCAGTGGCGTGCAGCGAGAAATAGCCGCAGGTCTTGTCGTCGGCGGCATACATCTCGCGCAGGCCGCGTTCTTTTTCCTTGGCGATGCGCGGCACCTGAGATTCGTAGACATAAAAAGCTGCGAGCGCCTCTTCCGGCGTTCCTTCACTGGCCACGCAGTGGAAATGCCGCATTAACTGATGCATTTCCGCGACCGGCGAGTGCCAGCGCATGTCTCCTCGTGCTCCCATCCCCTCGGCAAAATCGAGCCAGAGTTCCGAATGAGGCTCGGAGTGAGCTTCCGAATGAGGTTCGGAATCTTTCCCGTTTCCAATTGCGGCGCCTTTCTCGTCACACATGTTGGCCAGCACGGCGCGCCGCAACTCGCCCTCGTCCAGGCGAAGCGCAAGCTCGGCCAGGTAGCTGGGAAACGCTTCGACGTGATGGTAATAGTTCTGGGCATACTCGCGCAGATCGTCGCGCGTCAACTCACCCGCTGCCCACGCCTTATAAAATGGATGGCAGAGCAGATCGTACTTCGCGATCGATGCCTCCAATTGTTTGAAGAATTGTGCGGTATTCATGATGGCCTCCTGTCGCTTTAGGATGACTCACTACTATACGGACGAGGGCGCAGGGTCGGCAAGTTGCTAGAATGAATGTGCACAGTTCCCAGTTTCTAGGAAACGCAGCACAAGCGGAAGCCAGGACTAGACATTGGAAACCGGAAACCAGAAACTGTTCTATGCCTTTCACCGAACAATTCGACGTAGTCGTCGTAGGCGCCGGCCACGCCGGATGCGAGGCCGCGATGGCTGCGGCGCGCCTGGGGCTGAAGACCGCTCTCTACACGCTGAACGTCGATTTGATCGCGCAGATGTCGTGCAACCCAGCCATCGGCGGCATCGCCAAGGGACACCTCGTCCGCGAGGTCGACGCACTCGGCGGCATAATGGGCGAGATCACGGACGCTGTCGGCATCCAGTTCCGGCTGCTGAATACTTCGCGCGGCCCGGCCGTGTGGTCGCCGCGCGCGCAGTGCGACAAGCAAGCCTACCGGTTGAAGATGCGCGAGGTGCTCGAGTCGCAGCCGAATCTTAAGATCAAGCAGGCGGAAGTGGCGGAGTTGATTGTGGAAGGGGCTTCGGGCTCCGGGCTTCGGGGTTCGGGCAGTCCTCCAGCGGACGACAATGGTGATGAAGATTCAGCCGAAGCCCGACAGCCGAAGCCCGAAGCCCGCGCACTTGGCGTCAAACTCCGCGACGGCCGCACCGTGGGCGCGCAGGCTGTCATCATCACTACCGGCACGTTTCTCAACGGACTCATTCACTGCGGCGAGCAGCAGTATCCCGCAGGACGTTCCGGCGAGCCAAATGCAGTTCTGCTCGGAGAAGCGCTGAAGAAGCTTGGCCTGCGCGGCTGCCGGCTCAAGACTGGAACACCGCCGCGCCTCGACGGACGCAGCATCGACTGGTCGCGCTTCGCGGAACAGCCCGGAGACGCCGACCCAACGCCCTTCAGCTTCCGCACCAGGCGCGTGGCGCATCACGACTCGCAGGTTCCTTGCTACATCGCGTGGACCACGCCCGAAGCGCATCGCATCATCCGTGAGAACGTGCATCGCTCGCCCATGTATAGCGGACAGATCCAGTCGATCGGTCCGCGCTATTGTCCGTCGATCGAAGACAAGATCGTCAAGTTTCCTGACAAGGAGATGCACCAGCTCTATCTTGAGCCCGAAGGACTGAACACGCACGAAATCTACGTCAACGGCATGAGTACCTCCCTTCCGGTAGACGTCCAGCTAGCGATCCTGAAGTCGATCCCCGGCCTCGAAAGCGCTGAGATGCTGCGCCCCGGTTACGCCATCGAGTACGACTCGATTGATCCGACC
>Ga0187871_10000703_pt1 | contig 31072 bp, 26 predicted proteins | sample June2016WEW_16_1_FD_132988 | JGI IMG/M metagenome (GOLD analysis project Ga0187871, IMG submission 132988) | Peatland microbial communities from SPRUCE experiment site at the Marcell Experimental Forest, Minnesota, USA - June2016WEW_16_10 | ecosystem: Environmental > Terrestrial > Soil >...
ACCGGCATGGAGAAGACCGGCGAGGAGTTGAGCTACATCCAGGGCGCGACGAACGTGACGCTCATGGAGTACCTCAGCCCGGTGATCAACGAACTCTGCTACTCGATGGCCGTGGAGAAGTTACTGGACATCGAGATCCCCGATCGCGCGGTGTGGATTCGCATGCTCATGAGCGAACTCAATCGCATCTCGTCGCACCTCGTGTGGATGGCGACGAACGGCATGGACCTGGGCGCGTCCTCGATGATGATCTACGGGCTGCGTGAGCGCGAGCTGATCCTCGCCTTCTTCGAGAAGACGGCGGGACTGCGACTCAACCTGAACTACGTGCGCCCCGGGGGCGTGGCGGCCGATCTGCCCGACGGCTGGCAGGATGACGTGCTCGTCATCTGCGACACCATCTACGCGCGCACCTTCGAGTACGACGAACTCTTGACCGGCCAGCCGATCTTCCGCAATCGGATGATCGGCGTGGCGCCGTTGACGGCCGAAGAGGCGCTGGCGCTCGGCGTCACCGGGCCCTTGCTGCGCTCGACGGGCGTCGCGTGGGACCTGCGCCGCGCGATGCCGTACCTCGCCTACGACGAGGTCGAGTTCGACGTCATCGTCGGTACCTTCGGTGACAACTTCGACCGCTACGCGATCCGCCTGAACGAGATCCGCGAATCGATCCGCATCGTTCGCCAGTGCATCGAGAAGATGCCCAAGGGCGACTACCGCAGCCAGGACCCCAAGGTCACGCCGCCGCCGCGGGCGCGCATCGGCGAGTCGATGGAGGCGTTGATCCACCACTTCAAGCTCTTCACCGAGGGCTTCCAGGTCCCGCCGGGCGAGGTCTACTCGGCCGTCGAGTCGCCGCGCGGTGAACTCGGCTGCTACATCGTGTCCGACGGGACGGCCAAGCCCTATCGCCTGCACGTGCGCGGTCCGAGCTTCGTGAACCTCCAAGCGGTCTCGTTACTGATGCGCGGCGGATCGATGTCCGACACGATCACGGTCATCTCGACGATCGACCCGGTCATGGGCGAGGTCGACCGGTGAGTCACTTTCGCATCGACATCCGTCAGCGCGCCGAAGAGGTGCTCGCCCTCTACCCGCGACCGCGTTCGGCGATGCTGCCCCTCTTGCACCTGGCGCAAGAACAGGACGGCTACGTCAGTGACGAGGGGATCGCCGAGGTCGCCGAGTTGACCTCGACGACGCCGGCCGACGTGCGCGGCACCGCGCTGTTCTATGACATGTTCCACCTCGAGCCGGTCGGTCGCTACGTCGTCGGCGTGTGCACCAACATCGCCTGCCTGCTGGCCGGGGGGGATGAGTTGCTCGAACACGCGAGCGCGTCGCTCGGCTGCCCGGTCGGTGCCACGTCGAGTGACGGCTTGTTCACGCTCGAAGAGACCGAGTGTCTCGCCGACTGCGACTTCGCGCCCTGCGTGCAGGTGAATCATCGCTACGTTCGCACGACGACGCCTGACGCCTTCGACGAGGTCGTCGCGTCGCTTCGCGCCGGGAAGATGGATCACGACGTGCCCCGACACGGCACGCTCATTCGCGTGCGCCGCGCCGGGGGACTGCACGCGACCCGTGCCGACGTCGCGGCCGAACGCGCCGCCGCCTCGGCGGCGCGCGAGGAACGCGCGCCGAAGGAGACGAAGTAGTGGCGACGCTGACCGCTCCGCGCATCGTCCTGTCACGCCTGGACCACGCCGACTCGCACACGCTGTCGCGCTTCCTCGCGACTGGCGGGTACGAGGGACTGCGTAAGGCCCTCACGATGTTCCCCGAGGCGGTCGCCAGTGAGGTCGACCAGGCCTCGCTGCTCGGTCGCGGTGGCGCGGGATTCCCGGCCGGTCGCAAGTGGTCCATGTTGCGCAAGGCACCGATCTCGTACCTCGTGGTGAACGGGGACGAGTCCGAGCCGGCAACGTTCAAGGACCACCTCCTGCTCGAGCGTGATCCGCACCAGTTGGTCGAAGGCGTCATCATCGCGGCCTACGCGCTGCAGGTCTCGGCCGTGTTCATCTTCGTGCGCGGCGAGTTCGCCCTCGGTCTCGAGCGCGTCCAGCAGGCGGTGAACGACGCCTACGAGCACGGGGCCCTGGGAAAGAAGATCTTCGGTTCGGAGTTCTCCGTCGACGTCGTGGTGCACCCGGGTGCCGGCGCGTACATCTGCGGTGAGGAGACCGCGTTGATCGAAGCCCTCGAGGGCAAGCGGGGCTTCCCGCGGATCAAGCCGCCGTTCTTCCCCGCCGTCGCCGGCCTCTACGGCGAACCGACGGTCGTCAACAACGTCGAGACCATGTCGAACCTGCCCTGGATCATCAACCACGGTGGTGCGGCGTTCGCCGCGTTGGGCGGCGGACGTTCCACCGGCACCCGTCTGTTCGCGCTCGCGGGACGGGTGAACAATCCCGGCGTCTTCGAGATCGAGATGGTAAAGAACACCTTCCGTGACCTCATATACGATCCCCAACTCGGTGGGGGCGTGATCGACGGCAACCAGATCAAGGCGATCATCCCCGGTGGCGTCTCGGCCCCGTGGTTCGGTCCCGAACTGCTCGACCTGCCCCTCGGTCAAGACGAGGTCGCCGAGAAGGGTTCGATGCTCGGCTCCGGTTCGATCGTCGTCATGGACGAGACCACCTGCGTCGTGCGCGCCGCGTGGCGTATCACGAAGTTCTTCTCGCGTGAGTCCTGCGGGCAGTGCACCCCGTGTCGCGAGGGATCGGGGTGGATCGAGCGAGCGATGTATCGCGTCGAACACGGCGGCGGCCGCATGGAGGACGTCGACCTGCTCCTGGACCTCTGTGACAACATCGCGCCCGGCCTCACCTGGCCGCCCCAGCAGACGACCATCTGCGTGCTCGGTCCGAGCATCCCTTCGTCGGTGCACTCGGCGATCCAGATGTTCCGCGACGAGTTCGTCGAACACGTCACCAACGGCGGGTGCCCCTATGACTGACGTGATCCGAACCACCGTCACGATCACGGTGAACGGCCGATCGATCGAGGCCGCCCCCGGTGAACTCCTCATCGAAGCGGCCGAGCGGGCCGGGACTTACGTGCCACGTTTCTGTTACCACCCGAGGATGGAGCCGGTCGGGATCTGTCGCATGTGTCTCGTCGAGGTCGACTCACCGCGCGGCGCGACGCTTCAGCCGGCCTGCTACCTCAAGGTCAACGACGGCATGAACGTCGTCACCGATTCGGAGAAGGTGAAGAAGGCCCAGGACGGTGTGCTCGAATTCCTGCTCGCGAACCACCCTCTCGACTGCCCGGTCTGTGACAAGGGCGGTGAGTGTCCGTTGCAGGACCAGACGCTGGCGCACGGTTCGGGCGAGACCCGGTTCATCGAGGAGAAACGACACTTCATCAAGCCCGTCGAGATTGGCGCGCTGGTCCTGTTGGACCGCGAACGCTGCATCCAGTGCGCGCGCTGCACGCGCTTCGCCGCTGACGTCGCCGGCGACGCCCAGATCGCGTTCGCCGGTCGCGGCGACCTCATCGAGGTGGCCACGTCGCCGACGCAGCCCTTCGACTCGGTCTTCTCGGGTAATACGGTCCAGATCTGTCCCGTCGGGGCGTTGACCGCCAAGCCCTATCGCTTCAACGCGCGACCGTGGGACCTCGAGCAGATCGAGAGCACCTGCACGACGTGTGCCGTGGGTTGTCGCGTGGCGGTGCAGTCTTCGGGCAACCGCCTGACGCGCGTGTTGGGTGTCGACAGTGAACCGGTGAACCACGGCTGGCTCTGCGACAAGGGTCGTTTCACCCTCGAGTCGATCGACGGGAACGAAGGGTCCACCGACCCGCTGGACGCCGCGACGCGAATCGCCGAACCGCTAGTGCGACGAAACGGCACCCTCGTCGCCGTCAGTTGGGGCGAAGCCCTGGCCGAAGCGGCCGAACTACTTCGCCGCGCCTCGAGTACCGTCGACGGACTCGGCGCCATCGGCGGGGCCGCCTTGACCAACGAGGGCGCCTTCGCGTGGGAACGACTACTGCGCGGCGTGTTGCGCACCGATCACATCGACGCCCAGTACGGCGACGGCCTCGACGCCGCTCTGTTGCAGGCCCTCCCGCGCGCGACGATCGACGACGCGGTGAACGCGCGTGTCGTCGTCACGTTGAGCGGCGACCTACGCGAGGAACTCCCGATCCTCTTCCTACGACTTCGTGAACGGGTCGTGCGCTACGACCGTCCGCTCGTCGAACTGGCCTTCGGCACCAGTGGGCTACGCTCGGTCGCCGACGTCGCACTGCCGGTTCGACCGGGCGAGGCCCAACTCGTCGCCCGGGCACTGCATGACGGGGTCCTCCCATTGGGTGTCGTCTTCAGCGATAGCGAGTTGCGCGACGCGCGTGACCTGATCGGCGAGACCGGCGACGGCGTGGTCTTCGTGGTCGGTCGTCCCAACGTCGCCGAGTCGTCCGCCGTCGTAGAGCACGCGATTCGACTCCTGGCGACACACTTCCCCGACGCGAAGTTCCTCCCGGCGCTGCGTCGCTCGAACGTCATGGGTGCGCTCGACATGGGACTCGCTCCGAAGCTACGACCGGGACGGGGCTTCGACGCCGAGAGCGAGGGGCGCGACACCTTGGCGCAGCTCGAGGCCGTGCGCGCCGGTGAACAGACCGCGATCTTGATGCTCGGTGGGGGCGTGCTGGGCAACGTGCTCGATGTTGTCGCCGCGCGCGAGGCGCTCGATACCGCCGACGTCGTCGTCGTCACCGGTCACGGTGGCGCGTCGCTCGCCTACGCCGATGTCGTGTTGCCGGCCGCGGTGCAACACGAGCGCCTCGGGACGGTCACCAACATCGAAGGTCGCGTCACCGCGGTCGCGCCGAAGATCGTCGCGCCCGGTTCCGCGTGGCCCGACGTCGCCATCGCCTCAGAACTCGCCGAGGAGCTCGGCCAGAGCATCGGATTGGCATCCGTGGAGCAGGCCGCCAAGACGATCGAGGAGACGACGGGCTACCCGGCGCTGTCGGTGCTCAACGACTCGACGAGCGACGGCGTCGTCGTGGGCGACGTCGCCGAACGAACCGCCCGCCGACCGCTCGACCCGATGGCCTTTCCCGGGATCCGATCGACCGAGGCCGTCGGCCTCGGGGCGAACGCCGGGACCACGTTCCTCGACGACGTCGATTCGACGAGCCCGACGGCGGCCGCGACGCTCGACGATCTGGGCGGGGACGCCAAACTCGAGGTCCCCCTCGCCGACGCCTACTCGCTTCGCGTGAATCTCAGTCGTCGCCTCTACGACGACGGCATCGCCCTGCAGGGTTCGCCGTCCCTGGCCACACTGAAGAGTGTGAGTGTGTTGCTGCTCAATCACTTCGACCTCGACCGCCTGGGCGTCGCGACCGGCGACGAGGTCGGCGTGAGTGGCGCGCGCGGGTCGATTCGTCTGCCGGTCGCGCTGGATGACGCGGTGCCGCGCGGCGTCGTCGAGATCGCCTTCGGCTCCCTCGACGTAGACGGCGTCGACGTGATACGACCGATCCTCGACGGTGGCGACGTCATTTCCCAGGTTCGACTGGAGAGCTCGTGAACTGGCTCGCCATCACCGATCCGCTCTTCGACCATGGCGTCGACTGGGCCGTCATCATCATCGTCGTGATCAAGTGCCTGGTCGGCCTGGGGCTCTTGATGACCTCGGTGATCCTGATGATCTGGTTCGAGCGCAAGGCGATCTCGGACATGCAGAGTCGCATCGGACCGCAGCGCTGGGGGCCGTTCGGTCTGCTCCAAACCCTGGCCGACGGTTTGAAGTTGATCCTCAAAGAGGACCTGATCCCCTCCGAAGCGGACCGCACGGTCTTCAAGCTGGCGCCGTTCCTCGTGCTGGTGCCGGCGATCATCACCTTCGGCCTCGTGCCGATTGGCGGCGAGATGACGATCGCCGGTCACAAGGTCCTGCTCCAGATCGCGAATCCGCCGATGGGGATCTTGTTGCTGTTGGCGATGTCGGGCATCTCGGTCTACGGGGTGATGCTCGCGGGGTGGAGTTCGGGTTCGAAGTATCCACTGCTCTCGTCGGTTCGCGCGAGTGCGCAGATGATCAGCTACGAGGCGGCGCTCGGCATGACGATCGTCACGGTCGTGCTCGTCACCGGGTCGCTCTCGGTGCACACCATCGTCACCTCGCAGGCGCACGGTATCTGGCACTGGAACCTGATCCGCCTCGGCGTCGTGCCCTTCGTCGTGTTCGTCATTGCGATCACCGCCGAACTGAACCGACCGCCCTTCGACGTGGTCGAGGCCGAGAGTGAGCTCGTGGGCGGGTTCCACACGGAGTACTCGTCGTTCCGATTCGCGATCTTCTTCCTGGCCGAGTACATGAACACGATCACCATGTCGGCGATCATCGTGACGCTCTTCCTCGGGGGCCCGGCCGGCTGGGCGCCGAACGTCGCCCACCTGAAGTGGCTCTTCCCGATCGCGTGGTTCCTGCTCAAGACGATCGGCTTCGCCTTTTGCTACATCTGGTTCCGGGCGTCGCTACCGAGGTTCCGCTACGACCAGCTCATGGACCTCGGCTGGAAACGTCTCATCCCGCTCAGCCTGGGCTGGATGTTGATCGTGGCCGGATTCCTCATCGCCAAGGGCTGGGGCTTCCTCATGGCGGCACTGGTGCTGCTCGCGTACTCGGTGCTCGGGCGGGCCTTCGAACTCGGACAGACCCGCGAGGTCGGCGCCGACTCGGTCCTGCCGATCGTCGGCGGGCGCCCGTTGCCCGGTGAGGTCCTGCGTTCGATGACCGACGAGGAGGGCGACTGATGGCCAACCCTCTCAACTTCTTCGGCGGCTTCAAGTTGACCTTCCAACACCTTTCGCGACCCACGGTGACGACGAGTTACCCGAAGGCGAAGCGGCCCAAGCAGCCCCGCCAGCACGGACGACACGTGTTGAACCGCTACGAGGACGGGATGGAGAAGTGCATCGGCTGTGAGCTGTGCGCCGGCGTCTGTCCGGTGAACTGCATCTACGTGCGCGGACTGGACAACCCGCCGGACCACCCGGTCAGCCCGGGCGAGCGCTACGGCTACATCTACGAGATCAACTACCTGCGCTGCATCCACTGCGACCTGTGTGTCGAGGCCTGCCCGACCCAGGCGATCACCGAGTCCAAGATGTTCGAGTTCTCCTTCACGAACCGCGCCGACGCGATCTACACCAAGTCCGAGCTGCTCGTCGACGACCAGGGCTTCCCGCAGCGCCTGCCGTGGGAGGACTGGCGCGAGGGCGAGGCGGCGATGACCGGCGGCTGGATGCGCGCGACCTCACCGAACGGCGACGCCGCCTACGAGGGCGTGGTCCAGTGGACCGCCGACCTCGGGGCCGGTGTCCGGGCCGCCGAGGCCGGTCAGAGCGGCGTGCGCGACGACGAGGCGACCGGCTCGAAGCAACTGCGCAACATCTTCCCCAAGCACTTCGAGCCCGAGGACGTGCCGCTGCAGTTCCGGGGACTCCAGGGCCGGTTGAACGAGGCCCGGGCGAAGATGCCCACACGTCGGCGCAAGGCGAAGTCGTGATCGCCGCCACCTACGCGCTTCAGTGGGAGTTGGTGTTCGTCACCTCGGCGCTGTTGATCATCGTCGGCGCGATCGGCGTGATCGCGGTGAAGAATCCCGTGCACGCGGCCCTGTGCTTGATCATGACGCTGATCGGTGTCGCCGTCGCGTTCGTGGCCCAGTCGGCCGACTTCTTGGCCGCGGTGCAGATCATCGTCTACGCCGGCGCCATCGTCGTGCTGTTCTTGTTCGTGATCATGTTCCTCGGCGTCGATCGTCGCGAGCACATCCACTTCGAACCGCTCGTCGGTCAGCGGGCCTTCGCGGCGCTCGGGGTGGCGATCACGGTCGGCGGACTGATCGCCCTGATGGCGAGGGCGCACTGGGTGAGCGGCGCGGCGTCGGTCACGACCAAGTTGGCCTCGGGCAACGGCAACGTTCGCGCCCTCGGCACCGCCGTGTTCACGACCTACCTCTTCGCCTTCGAGGCGACCGCGGCTCTCCTCATCATCGCCGTCGTCGGTGCCGTGTTGCTCGCGCGCCGCGAGCGTCCGCTCGTCGATGAGCCCGTGGAGGAGGTCGCGTGAACGTCCCCGCCGCGTGGTATCTCATCTTGGCCGCCGTCCTCTTCGGCATCGGCGCCTTCGGACTCTTGACCCGGCGCTCGGCGCTCATCATGTTCATGTGCATCGAACTGATGCTGAACGCCGTCAACCTCACCTTCGTCACCTTCGCGAGGACGCTGAGCGACATCAGTGGTCAGGCCATCGTCTTCTTCGTGATGGTCGTCGCGGCCGCCGAGGTCACCGTCGGTCTCGGCATCGTGGTGTCGGTCTTTCGACGGCGCTCGTCGACCTCGGTCGACGAGCTCTCCGAGTTGAAGGGCTGAGATGGCCTTCGTCGCGACCTGGATCCTGATCGCGCCGCTGCTCGGATTCCTCGCCGTGCTGCTCCTCGGCCGCTACCTGAGCGAGAGGCAGGTCGGCGTCGTCGGCACCGGCGTCGTCACCTTGAGCTTCGTCCTGTCGGTCATCTGCTTCGTCATGTTGTTGCACCACTCGTCGCGCGAGGTGACCGTCAACCTGTTCTCGTGGATCACCGTCGGGACGCTGCACGTGCCGGCGGCGTTGCTCGTCGACCCGCTTTCGATCACGATGTGTCTGTTCGTCACCGGCATCTCGGCGCTGATCCACCTGTACTCCACCGGCTACATGCACGGGGAGAGGGACTTTCGCAAGTTCTTCCTCTACATGAACCTCTTCGTCTTCTCGATGCTTTTGCTGGTCCTCGCGAACAACCTGGTGCTGACCTTCGTCGGCTGGGAGGGCGTCGGACTCTGCTCGTACTGGCTCGTGAGTTACTACTTCGACCGTGACGCGGCGGCCTCGGCCGGCAAGAAGGCCTTCATCTACAACCGCGTCGGCGACGTCGGCATGTTGGTGGCGATGTTCCTGATCTTCTCGCGTCTGCACACGCTCACCTACGCCTCGATCTTCGAGCGCGCCGGCACGCTCTCCCCGACGATCGCGACGCTGGTCGTGTTGGCGCTGCTGCTCGCCGCGACCGGCAAGAGCGCCCAGATCCCACTCTTCAACTGGCTGCCCGACGCCATGGAGGGCCCCACGCCGGTCTCGGCGTTGATCCACGCCGCGACCATGGTGACGGCCGGCGTCTACCTGCTCGTGCGGATGTCGCCGGTGCTGGCGCTGTCGCACTCCGGTCGCCTGACCATCGCCGTCATCGGGGGAGTGACGGCCTTCGTCGCGGCGACCATCGCGACGTCCCAGAAGGACATCAAGAAGGTGCTGGCCTTCTCGACGGTCTCCCAGATCGGCTACATGGTGCTCGCCGTCGGGGTCGGGGCCTATTCGGCGGCGATCTTCTTGATGATCAGCCACGCCTTCTTCAAGGCGCTGCTCTTCTTGGGTTCCGGTTCGGTCATCCACTCGCTCAACGGCGAGCAGGACATGCGAAAGATGGGCGGGCTCCAGAAGTACCTGCCGCTCACCTTCCCGACGTTCCTGATCGGCTGGCTGACGATCTCGGGTATCCCGCCCTTCGCCGGCTTCTGGTCCAAGGGCGACGTCCTCACCAACGTCTTCGAACAGAACCGGGCGCTCTGGGTCCTCGGTGTCCTGACCGCGATCCTGACCGGGTACTACATGTGCCGGCTCTTCGTGCTCACCTTCCGCGGGACCGAGCGATTCCGTGAGGACACCGAGGGTCACGACCCGCACGAGTCACCGTGGGTGATGACGACACCGCTCATCGTCCTCGCCGCGCTCTCGGTCGTGGGCGGCGTGCTCGACCTGCCGTGGGTGCACCACGACTCCCTGGCCGGGTTCCTCGCCCCGACGTTCGGCTACGTCGCGGCCGGCGCGCACGCCGACACGCTCGCCCAGTACGGACTGGCCCTGGTCGACGTCGCCGCGGCCGTGCTCGGGCTCCTCGCGGCCTACTCCATCTGGAAGAACATCTCGGAGTCCTCGCGCTACGAGTCATCGTTCCTCGAGCACGTCTGGCACTGGGACGACGTCTACGACGCCACCATCGGCCGTCCGCTGACGAACCTCGCGCAGTTCGAAGAGGACGTCATCGAACCCAAGGTCATCGACGGCGCGGTCACCGGTCTCGCCGTGAGCGTGCGCAACAGCGGCGAGGGACTGCGCAAGGTGCAGTCGGGCTTCGTGCGCCACTACGCCCTGGCGACGGTGCTCGGCGTTGCGGTCATCATCGTCTTCTTGGTCGCGAGGGTCATCTAGTCATGCACTCCTCGCTGTGGCTCGCCTTCTTGCTGGTCGTCCCGCTCCTCGGGGCCATCGGGGCGGCCCTCACGCGCAAGGTCGAGGGCCGGGCCTACGCCGTGGCGATCGCCGCTTCGGGCGTCGAGCTCGTGCTCTCGCTCGTGGTCGCGTGCCTGTACAACGATCACGTGGTCGGTGCCGCGACCTTCGACTTCGCCACGCGCCACGTCCTGGCCGCACCGTTCGGACTGGCCTACGACGTGGCGATCGACGGTATCTCGCTGCTGATGGTGGTGCTCACGTCACTCACCGTCTTGTTGGCGTTGCTCGGCGCGCGCGATCGCCGCCAGGAGCCGGCCTTCGTGGCGTGGATGTTGTTGCTGACGTGCTTCACGATGGGCAGTTTCATCTCGCACGACGTGCTCGAGTTCTTCATCTTCTTCGAGCTGACGCTCGTGCCGTGCTACTTCATCATCAGCCAGTGGGGCGGCCGGGAACGCTCGAAGGCCGCGCTGAAGTTCTTCATCTACACCTTCACCGGTTCGGCCTTCTTGTTCGTCGGGATCCTGTACCTCGGCTTCGTCCACGAGCACCAGGTGCCCGGTTCGGCGCTGACCTTCTCCTACAGCGCGCTGTCGGCGACGGCGATGTCCCACGGCACCGCGGTGTGGCTCTTCATCGCCTTCGCCATCGCCTTCGCGGTGAAGGCGCCGATCTGGCCGTTCCACACGTGGTCGCCCATCACGTACGCCGAGGCGCCGACGGCCGGTTCCATCGAGATGTCGGCGCTGCTCGCCAAGCTCGGCACCTACGGACTGCTGCGTTTCGCCGTCGGACTGTTCCCGTTGGCGCTCGTCGACATGCGACCGGTCGTGATGACCTTGGCCGTGATCGGCATCCTCTACGGCTCGATGCTCGCGTGTACGACGCCCGATCTGAAGCGCTTCGTCGCGTACTCCTCGCTGGCCCAGATGGGCTTCATCACCTTGGGCGTGGTCTCCGGTTCGACGATCGGCACGGTCGGGGCGGTGTTGTTGATGTTCAACCACGGCGTGATCACGATCGGCTTCTTCTTGATCATCGGCTTCATCGAGAAGCGCCGCGGGTCGATCATGATCAGGGACTTCCAGGGCCTCCAGGGACCGGCGCCGATCATGGCCGCGCTCTTCACCGTCGTCATGCTGGCCTCGATCGGCCTGCCCGGGCTCTCGGGATTCGTGAGTGAGTACCTGATCCTCATCGGCACCTTCGCCACGCACTCGTGGTGGGCCGTCGTCGCGACCTTCGGCGTGGTCGCCGCGGCGCTGTACCTGCTCTGGGCCTACCAGCGCGTCTTTCACGGCCGCGCGGTCGGTCCGAACACCGAGATCGCCGACGCGACGCCCAAGGAGCAGTGGGTGCTGGTGCCCATCGTCGTACTGATCGTCGTGCTCGGCGTCTTCCCGAAGCCGGTGCTCGATCGCATCACGCCCTCGGTCGAGCAGCTGATCCACCACGTCGCGCCCGCGGGGTTGAACAAGTGAACCTCGTGATCCCGTCGATCCACTACCTGGCGATCCTGCCGGTCCTGATCTTCTTCGGCGCGGCGCTCGCGTTGGTGCTGGCCTCGGCGCTGGCGCGCGGCAAGATCCCGCTCGTCGTCGCCACGTCGACCGTGGTCACGGCGGCCGCGGCGAGCCTCGTCGTCAACTACTTCCAGTGGCGCTGCGTCGCCAAGGCCGGTGCGACCGAGACGATCGCCCACGCGATCGTGCTCGATGACTTCTCGGTCGTCGCCTCCGGCGTGATCGCGCTGAGCGTGATTCTGACCGCGCTCGTCGCCCACGACTGGGCGAAGCGCGAACGCGTCTCCGGGGTCGAGTTCCACATCCTCGCGCTCGCCTCGTCGGCCGGCGCGATCGTGATGACCCAGGCCAATGACCTCATCGTCATATTCCTCGGTCTCGAGATCCTCTCGATCGGCCTCTACGTCCTGGTGGCCTTCGACCGTCACCGCTCGACGTCGGCCGAGGCGGCCCTGAAGTACTTCTTGCTCGGGGGCTTCGCCTCGGCGATCTTCATCTACGGCGCGGCGCTCGTCTACGGCGCGACGGGCTCGACGAACCTCTCGACCATCTCGTACTTCTTGGGCGCGAACGTGTTGCTGCACCCCGCGCTCCTCTACGCCGGTGGCGCACTGTTGCTCGTGGGCTTCGCCTTCAAGATCGCCGCCGTGCCGTTCCACCTCTGGTCGCCCGACGTCTACGAGGGCGCGCCGACGCCCGTCACGGGCCTCATGGCTTCGATCGTCAAGGTCGGCGCCTTCGCCGCGCTGATCCGCGTCCTCATCTCGGCCCTCGGGACCCAGTTGGACACGTGGCGCCCGATCCTGTGGATCCTCATCGCGCTGACGACGGTCGTCGGGGCCTCGCTCGCCGTGGTCCAGCGCAACGTCAAGCGCATGCTCGCGTACTCCTCGATCAACCACGCCGGGTTCATCCTGCTCGGCGTCTGGGCCGGAACGATCCGCGGCACCGCGGCGACGCTGTTCTACGTCGCCACCTACGCGCCCATCGTCATCGCGACCTTCGCGATCGTGACGCTGGTCGGCGGCGTCGGAGACGAGCACCACTCGATCGAACGCTACGTCGGTCTCGCCAAGCGCCAGCCGTGGCTCGGCGCCGCGCTCGCGGTCCTCCTCCTCAGCCAACTCGGGGCGCCGCTGACGACCGGCTTCTACGCCAAGTTCGCGGTCCTCGCCTCGGTGGTGGACGCCGGCGGGGGAGCGTTGGCGTTAATCGCGCTGATCAGCGCCGCGATCGCCGCCTTCTTCTACCTGCGCTGGGCGATGGCGCTCTTCTCCGACGACGGGCCCGACAGCGACCGTATCGCGGTGCCGCGACTGACCGGTGGCGTCATCGCCTTCGGCGTCGCGGTCACGCTGGTCTTCGGCATCTGGCCGGGACCACTGGTGACGCTCGCCCAGCACGCGACCGTGCTCTTCACTCCGTGAGGCGTATCGCGATCGCGACGAGCGACTTCGACGACGTCAACTACGATCCCGACGGCCAGATACTGATCGAGGCCCTCGCCGGGGCCGACCTCGAGGGCTCGATGTGCGTGTGGGATGACGAGTCGGTGGCGTGGTCGGAGTTCGATCTCACGGTCATCCGCTCGACGTGGGACTACACGGACGACCTTTCGGGGTATCTGGCGTGGGCGCGAGGGATCGCGCACCTGCTCAACCCCTATCCGATCATCGAGTACTCGACGGACAAGCACTACCTCGGCGATCTGGCGCGACGCGCTCACCGAATCGTGCCGACGACGTTCTGTGACGTGGGTGATGAACCCGCGTTCCCGGACGGCCCATTCGTCGTGAAACCGACCGTCGGACGCGGTGCGATCGACGCCGAGAGGTACCGACACGACGAACACGAGCGTGCGCTCGCGCACGTGCGACGACTGCACGCCGACCGACGAGACGTGATGATTCAGCCCTACGTTGCGTCGATCGACGAGGACGGCGAGCGCGCGCTGGTCTTCATCGACGGGGAGTTCTCCCACGCGATGACGAAGGCCGCGATGCTCAATACGCCGGCCGATGTTCGCGACGCGCTCTTTCGCCGCAGACAGATGTCGGTGGCGACCGGGGAACCCGACGCCGTGGCCTTCGCCGAGGCCGTGATGGGGGAGGACGCCTTTCGCGGGATTCTGTACGGGCGCGTGGATCTCGTGCGGATGTCCGAAGGATGGGCCATTATGGAACTCGAACTCGTCGAGCCGTCGCTCTTTCTGGCGTACGACGACCGGGCGCCACGACGGCTGGCCGAAGCCATTCGGGCACGACTCGACTGATCGTCAGCCGCTAACTCGCCAGGAGCTGCGTCAGCCGATCCATCGAGTCAAAGAGGACGACGCCGTCTCGTTCGAGGTCGTGGGCTTTCGTGACGCTCCCGCTGAACGCGAAGACGCTCATGCCGGCCGCCACTCCCGCGTCGACTCCCGAGACGCTGTCCTCGATCACGGCACAGCGACCGGGCGCCGCTCCCATCGAAGCGGCGGCGAACAGGAATACCGCCGGGTCGGGTTTGCCGTGCGCGACGTCGTCGGCACTGAAGATACGGCCCGCGAAGCGCTCGGCGAGACCCGTGAGTCCGAGTTTGAACGCCAACATCTGATGGCCACTGCTCGACGCCACGCAGCTGGGCACCGTGAGTTCGTCCAACACCGCAACGACGCCGTCGACGAGCACGAGTTCACGTTCGCAGACCTCTCGGACACGACGTTCGAACTCCGCCTTCCAATCGACCGGTCGACCGATCTTCTCCTCGATCACTGACTGCATGTAGGTCGACGATCGACCGACGAAGCGATCGATGACCTCTTCTTCGGTGAGCGGCCATCCCAGTTCCGTGAGTATCTGTGATTCGGTGCGGATGGCGAGACGCTCGCTGTCGATGAGCACGCCATCGCAGTCGAAGATCACCAGGTCGAAGCGTGACATCCGTTCATTCTACGAACGCCGATCTCCGGGCTTTCTCAAAGAACGTGTCCACGTCTCGAGTCGTCGAACAACTATTGGACAATCGTGCGTGACGCATCGCGAACGCGAAGTAGACCGGTTGGATGACTCGCAATCGACATCGAGGACGGTCGCGCCGGAAGGCCGTCGTCCTGGCCGTGATGGTCGTGGTGCCGATGCTGGTCGCGCCCGTCGTCTCGAGTGCCACGACGAGGTCCGTCAGGCCGCCGACCGAGGCGTCGGCGCGCGTCGGGGGTCCGACGTTTCCCGGTACGAACTGTCCCGCCTTCCCGGCGGACAACGTGTGGAACACGCCGATCACGTCACTGCCGGTTGACGCCAACAGTGCCACGTGGTTGGCGTCGATGTCCTCGGCCACGACGTACCTGCACCCGGACTACGGCCCGTCGGGCAACCCGCGAGCGCCCTACGGCATCCCGTGGACGGTCGTTCGCAAGAACACCGTCTTCACGCACGTGACGTTCGACTACGCCTCGGAGAGCAACCGGCGACCGTACCCGCTGACGGCGTCGACGCCGATCGAGGGGGGATCGGACCGTCACGCCCTTATGGTCGACCCGTACCGATCGTCGTCGTCGGCCCCGTGCACGCTCTTCGAGACCTACGACACCTACTACCACCCGAATGGGCGATCGACGGCCGGGTCGGGCGCGACGTGGAACCTGCGATCGAACGCGCTACGACCGGCCAGCTATACGTCCGCCGACGCCGCGGGTCTGCCGATCCTGCCCGGCCTGGTCAACTACGACGAAGTGGCCTCGCACGCCATGGATCACGCGATCCGCTTCACCGCCGACTGCACGCAGGAGTCGTATCTCTGGCCCGCGCGTCACGAGGCCGGCCAGAACGATTCGTCGTGCCCGCCGATGGGCGCACGATTCCGATTGAACGCCGCCTTCACGTTGCCGGCGGCGCAGTGTTCGGCCCTCTGTCAGACCGTGCTCACGACCATGAAGACCTACGGACTCATCCTCGCCGACAACGGCAGCAACTGGTACTTCCAGGGAACGGCCGACACCCGCTGGACCTACACCGACGTCGATCAGCTCAAGGCGATCCCGGCCAGCCAGTTCGTGGCGGTCGACGAATCGTGCTTGATGGTCAGTGTGAACTCCGGGCTGGCGCTCCAGCCGGGGAGCGCGGCCTACGCCGCGAAGTGCGCCTCGCCGACGGGGACCTCAGGGACGTAGGTACGTGGCGTGTCCCTCGATGACGAGGGGACCGTCGAACGTGAGGACCTCATTCACGAGCCCGCCAGAGTGGTTGCGGTAGTGGATGACGATCGTCGAGACGCCGAGGTAGAGGTCCTCGATCTCGAAGTGCAGTTCGGGGCCGCGACGCAGTCCCTCGCGCCAGTACGCGCGAAGCGCTTCCTTGCCCCGGATGACGCCGTCGGATCCTTCGACGATACGTTGGGCCAACGGTGACGAGAAGACGACCTCGTCGGCGAAGTGACTGAGGATCGCCTCGAGGTCGTGGTCGTTCCACGCGGCGAGCCACTCGGCGGCGAACAGATCTGCGAACGTGTCGTCCATGGGGTGAATTTAGACCAGGAGTACGTCGAAGCCCTGGTGCTGGGTGGAAGCTCGAGCGTCACGAGACAATCGGTCCCGAACAGTGACGCGACCCTTGTCCTGTCACAGGGGTTGTCTTATTCTGGGTGGCGAATCACCGGCCACGAAACGAGGAGACCGCCGTGACGACACTGAAGGATCGACCCAATACCGCGCTGTTGGTCATCGACGTCCAGAACGGCGTGGTGGCGAACGCCCACGACCGTGACGGCGTGATCGCGAACATCAACTCACTGGTGGCGCGCGCACGTCGTGAAAACGTGCCAGTCATCTGGGTCCAGCACTCCAGTGAGGAACTGCCCGTCGACAGCGAACAGTGGAAGTACGTCGCCGAGTTGGAGCGCGACGACTCCGAGCCGCTGGTACCGAAGTTGTACGGCGACTCCTTCGAGGACACGAACCTCGAAGACCTCCTCGCGCAGCGCGGTGTCGGTCGACTCGTGATCACCGGTGCGCAGACCGACGCCTGTATCCGCTCGACCATGCACGGGGGCTTCACCCGCGGCTATGACGTGACGTTGGTCGCCGACGCGCACACCACCGAAGACCTCAGTGAGTACGGCGCGCCGACGCCCGACAAGGTGATCGCGCACACGAACCTGTACTGGGAGTGGCAGGAAGCTCCCGGTCGCCGCGGCGGCACCGTGCCGGCGGCCGACGTGAAGTTCCACGAGACCGAAGACTGACTTCACCAGCCGAGGTCACGCCGGCCTGATCCGCGAGTCGATCGACGGCGTCGTGGGCGAGGACCGACCGGGCGTCCGCGACGATTGATTGACTAAAGGCGTGTCTAGCGATCGTCCAAGATGTCGAAATCACGCTCGGCGTAGAGCCGGTGTTGCCACTCCTCGTTCAGCACAATGAGCAGACACCTGCGAATCGGATACTCCTTCGGCGGCGGCCAACCCGGCGCGTCGACGGGCGTCGTCTGAGCGTCAAGAGTGTCTTGCGTGAGCTCCTCGAGGTAGTCGCGCACCGTCGCGGTGCGCTCTCGTCGCACGGCGAGCACCTCATCGAGCGACGGCCGCGCGTTACGAGCGCGCGAGAACTCCGGTCCGTCGGGAAGCTCAGCGAAGGGTAGGCCGAGCGCGTCCCACGGTGACGGGTCGCCGAGAATCGTCCGCCGGACCCAGCAGTCGGTCGCGAAGACCAGATGTCGCAGCGTCTCGATGAAGGACCACTCATTGTCAACGCACTCGTGGAGTTGATCGGGCGTGAATCGGCGAGCCCGGTCGAGGGTACCCTCCCACAGACGGTCCAAGATGTGCCACGCCTCGCGGAACCCGTCCGGATCGGTCGGTCGCATCTTCGCCCGATCGGGATGACGACGATCGAGTTCCGCCTCGATCAGCGGAGCGACGTCGACGCCGTTGATCGTGAGGTTCTCGATTTCGCCATCGATGTCGACGTCGATCAGGTCGACGCCGCGCATCACGACGCGACTCATGTCCACGGCACGGAACTGGGCGTCGTCAAAGTGCACGCGACGAAATTCGGCGCCGCGCAATTCGACGTTCTCGAACAGGGCACCGCGAAGGTCGGCGTCGATGAACTCCGTCACGCGACGACCCTACGTCTCACGTGTGACCGGCGCCAAGGGTGCCGGTCTCGGACTACGACGGCGGTGCGAAGAACTCCAGCGCGATGTTGTCGGGGTCGCGAAACGACAGACCCGACCCGTAACCGGCGTCGACGACGCCGCCGTGGGCGATGCCGAGTTCATTGAGTCGGTCCTCCCACTGGGACAGCTCGTCGCGGTTGGCGCACTGGAAGGCCAGGTGGTCGAGGCCTACTCGTCGCTCGTTGAAGGGCGAGGCGTCAGCCAGGTCCGGGAACGAGTGCAGTCCCACCAACGTGGTGCCGCCGACCAACCACACCACGTGGGTGAACGGTCCGGTGTCCTCGTTCACGATGGGCTGGGCGTCGAACAGCTGCTGGTACCACGGGACGCTTCGACTCAGGTCGCTGACCGTCAGCGCGACGTGCGTGATGGTTGGGAATTCGGGCATTGGGCTCCCTTCGTTGGACGGGCAGCCACACTCTATCTATCGAGTTGAGACCGTGCTCGAGGCGAACGACCACGGACGATCAATGGAGCACGCGTTCGTCGACCTTCTTCGCGGCCGCGAGTACCTCGGCGGGCACGACGGTGCCCGGTCGGTTCGACGGGTCGCTCACCAAGAAGCGTCCGAGCACCGGCAGTTCGGTGAGTGACTCGGCGCGCAGTACGGCGGCCGCCACGGGGACGAAGCTCTCGGCCGCGGGATAGATCACGTAACGGGGCAGCCAGGTCGGGTCGTACTTCGCGTTGAACGTCCACAGTGACTCGATCGGGAAGATGCCCGAGAGCCGCTTCAGTGCCCAGCGCTCGACGCGCGTGAACGTTCCCTCCCCGCGCTCGCCGTCGAGCACGGAGCGAAATGCCGCGAAGTTCAAACTGAGCCCCCGCGCCCCGATATCGCGCAGGTGCTCGATCGTCGAGCAGAGCGCGAAGTCGATCAATCCGTTCGGATGCTCCCCGGGGTCTCGTCGCATCAGGTCCAGCGAGTAGCCGTTGATAGCGGGCGACGGCACGAACTGACAGACCGCGGCCGGCTTGCCGTCCGGACCGTGCACGACCGTCAGAAGCAGCCCCTTGTCCTTGGGATTGAAGAGTCGACCGAGCATCATCGAGAAGCCCCGCTCGGCCTCACCGCGGCGCAGCATCGAGATCAGTTCGAGGATGTCCGTGACGCGACTGGGATCGATGTTCGCGGGATCGAGGAACTCGACCGTGTAGCCGTGACGGGCCAGTCGCGTCGTGGCCTGGCGCAGCCCTTTCATCTTGCCGCCGGCCAGGCTGAACGTGGGACAGTCCACGATGGCCTCGTCCCCCATGTAGAGGTGATGCATTCCGGCCGTGCCGTAGATGGGGAGCCACTCCTCACTGGCGCCGATGACGCCGACCGTCCAGCCCCGGCCCTCGGCGTAGGCGCGGAACGCGCTGAAGGCCTCGGCCCGCTCGGCCTCTGGTCCGATGGGATCGGGCGAGACCAACGCGACGCCACCGTAGACGGCGTAGGCGACGAGCGAGTCACGGAAGAAGAAGAACTGCTTGTCGTCGCGCAGGGCGAAGTAGTCCAGCGTGCCGCGGCCGTGGCGTCGCACGATCTCGCGCGCACGAAGTTCGGCCAGGCGTCGCTCGGTCCCGCGGCCGGTCATCGAGAGCCGTCGATCCACGACCGGTCTGGTCAGTAGGTACAGCGCCGAGACGAAGAGTGAGACGCCGACCGCGAGCAGTGACGGGTCGACGAAGTCGGCGGCGGTGTCCGGTAGGGCGATGTTGTTCTGTCCGACGAAACGCTCGATGCACGCCATCAACACGACGCCGAACGCGGGGAGGTGATGGCGGCCCGATGAGACTTCGATACCGATCGTGGCCGCGACGACCGAGACCAGCGCGATGAGCCCGAGGCGCGGCATCGCCGTGCGCGCGCTCGAGCGGTCCGTCGTCGCCTGGAAGTACCGTCGCTCGACGATGAGCAGCGTCAGGATCGACAGGGCGATGAGCGAGGCGACGAACGTGCCACCGCGCAGCACGTGGGCGAAGACCGTGATCGCGAGCACCGCGCAGGCGACGAACCACACGCGACGCTGCCCGCGGCGAATGCCCCGAGCCATCATGATCATCGCGATGCCCGCGACGGCGGTGAACGCGGCCGCCGACTGGGCCACGCCCAGGGGGAAGAACGTCTGGACCTCGTGGAGGCGACTGCGCAGCGGCGGCGTCGCCGTGACGATGACGTTGACCAGTCCGTCGAGGAAGAGCAGTCCGCTCGCCCAGCGGCGGACCGTGCGTTGCCGGCGCTGTTCCTTGAGACGCTCCACCGTCACGGGGAAGGGGTTGCCGGTCGGCCACGAACCGACCGTGGTGGTCGCGCCGGAGGGCGCGGGCTGCACGTAGGTGTGCGCGACGATCTCTTCGAGGAGCCGGTCGTGGCCGCGGCGCGTCTCGCCGGCGTAGAGACGAACCTGCACCGCGCCCGCCGCCTCGATCTCGACGACCCCGAGTCGTTCGACCGAGGTGAAGACCGGTGGGAGACCGAAGCGTCCGCGACGTTCGACGATGACGGTCCTGGACGGTCCGGGTGCCGCGCACACCCCGCGGTCGAGGAAGGCGAGCGCGGGACGCGGGGCCCCGCCGACCACGGCGCCGGCGCCCCCGCGCTCGGCGTTGCGGCGCGCGAACTCGAGGGCGTCGACGTCGTCGACGAACGTGAGCGCGAGCGGTTCGCTCAGCTCGGTCGGCGCCGCTCGACGGGCGTCGCGGTCGAATCGCCGGCGCACGATGAGTCCCGCACAGCACACGACGATCGCCTCGACCACGACCAAGATCAGGAGGTTGATGACGAGATTGCCCCAGAAACTGCCGGTGTGGGGCGTATGCACCCGAACGTGGTGACGGGTGAAGTGGTAGAAGATCGCGTTCAGAGACGTCAGTAGGTCGAAGACGAACAGCGTGATCACAGGGAACCACACCCAGCCACCGAGTCGGCGGTAGAGGACGCGCGACGCGACGAAACGCGGGAGCGCGTGCGGGTCTTCGAGTCGGTGCGCGTCGATCCGGTCGTCGACGTCGGCGCGCATCGTGTCAACCGTGCAGGTGCCGGCCGCGACCGCGAGGTCGCGCACGCCGCTGGCCGTCGCGACCTGCAGTATCAAGTCGCTCGCCAGCGTGACGCCGAGCCGTTCGAGTCGCTCGCGCGCCGGATGGTTGTGTGACAGTTCGTGGTCGTCGCTACCGGGCAAGACGATAAGGCGGTGTCGGACGTTCGAGGTGAAGGCGACGATCTGATCGCGCAGGGTCGGCAGCGCCTCCAGGGTCGCGTCGATGAACTTGACGAGGTCCGAGGTCGGCTCGGGATGGAAGAGATTGCCGGCCACCACGACGAGGGCCGCGTCGTCGATGTCTCCCAGGAGGTCGATGAGCTCGCGCACCGGACGAGAGTCGACGTCGGTCGTGGGCGAGAGTGAGAGGTCGCTCACCACGTAGACGTGATGCCCGAAAGGTATTGGCAGCGTTTGGCGCTCGGTACAACCCACGGTGACCAGTCTCGCAGACATCACTCACGAGGACGCCGTTAGCCTTCAGGACGATGGAACCGGACCACGTGAACGAGAATTGGCACTGGCGAGAGGGCTCGTCGGGTGCCGGTCCGGCGGTCATTTTCGACATTGACGGCGTCCTGGCCGACGCGGCCGGACGACAGCACTACCTCGACTGGGGGGACTGGAAGCGGTTCTTCGACGCGTGCGGCGACGATCCGATCATCGAAGAGATCGAACGGTTACTGGAACTATTGGACTCGACCTTGAAGGTGGTGCTCCTGACCGGTCGCCCGCGACGGGTGCAGCCGCACACGGTGGCGTGGCTCGAGCGCTACGGACTGCGCTGGGACCTGTTGATCATGCGCGAGTACGGCGACTACTCGGGCGTCGACGAGTTCAAGCGCGGCGCCCTGCGCGACCTCGTCGACGAGGGCTTTGACATTCGACTCGCCTTGGACGATGACCCGAAGAATCACGCCATGTACGTGAGCGAGGGCGTGCCGTGCATCTACATCCACTCCGGCTACTACCTGTGAGATTCAGTGGTAACTGAAGTGCAGTAACTCGAGGGCGTCGTGTCCGGCGCGTCGACCGGAACCGACGCTCGCCGGGATGCCGACGCCGTCGTAACTGTTCCCGCACAGCGTGACGCCGATCGCGGTCGCGGCGGCCCGCGCCCGTTTCACCATGGAGTCGTGTCCGACGTAGTACTGGGGCAGCCCATCGGGCCAGCGCTGCACGAGCGTGTGGAAGGGCGCGTCCGTGCTCGAGAGCAAGACCTGCAACTCCGCTCGTGCGCGCGCTGCGAGTTGCTCATCACTCATCTCGGTCCAGCGTGCGTCGTCGATGCGACCGACGTGCACGCGCAGCAACACGTCGTCCTCGCGGCGCAGGTGCGGCCACTTGCGGTCGAGGAAGGTGACCGCCGTGGTCATCATCGATCCCTCTCCCGACCACGCCGTGGCGAGGGGCACGAGGACGCCGGTCCCGTGGGCGGGCAGTGCGACGGCGCGTCGCGCGATGCTGAAAGTGATCATGGCCGCGCCGGCGCTGCGCACGTTGGAGAGATATGACAGGGCCGGGTCGTGCGCGCCGAGGAGTCGGGCGGTCACCGTGGCCGGCGTCGCCATGACGACGGCGTCGGCCGGGGTCGTCGTCGCGTACGTGTCGACCTCCCACGGGTAGTTGCCCGAGGGGGTGCGTCGTAGAGCCGTGACCGCCACACCGGTGCGAATGACGACACCGCGCTGGCGCAGTTGTCTCGCGATCTCGAGGGGCAGTGATCCGACGCCTTCGAGGAGCGAGTAGAAGGCGGGTCCGCTGTTGGTGGCCGTCGACGACGGTCCAGGTGTGACCGGACCGCTCGTGCGCATCGCGCGCATGAGTGAACCGCCCTTGCGCGCGGCCTCCAACAGTGCGGGGAAGACCGACTTCGCCGAGAGTTCGTCGACGCGACCGGCCTGGATGCCGCCCAACATCGGTTCGACGAATTGGTAACAGAGTTCGCGTCCTAACTTCGTTCGCACGATGTGCCCGATCGTGGCGTCGTCACCTATCTTCATCCGTACTGGTGCGTGCTCGTCGCGCGCAGCGTCGAGTCGAGCTCGCCACGATAGTCCCCGGACGTTCTTCAATTGACCTGATGAAGTCGGTATTCCGAGAACGAGTCCCGTGGGGAGTTCGTCGAGCGCGCCCCGCAGCCACAGCGACGCTCCGGTCTCGTCGATCGCTTCGAGTTCGTCGTCACATCCCAATTCGCCCACCAATTCGACCGCTTCGGGCCGACGCGCGAGAAAGCCGTCGGCCCCGAGGTCGATCGTTCGGTTCGCGAACTGCGTGGTGGTGAGCGAACCGCCGACGATGGCGCCGTCTTCGATCAGTTCGATCCGGGGGGTGGCGTCGCTCGGTCCCTTCGCGCCGCCGGAGAGCTCCCACGCGGCACTCAGCCCGGCGATGCCGCCACCGACGATGACGATCGAACCTCGACTCACGTGACGCTGTCCAAGACGACGTCGCCCAACAGCGTCATGAACGCGGCGTCGTCGTTCAGTGACGCCGTTCGGATGAGGTTCAGTCCGATCTCACGTGCGACGCCCTGCGCCTCGACGTCGATGTCGAAGAGGACTTCCAGGTGGTCGCTGACGAACCCGATCGGACATGACACGACGTCGGTCACGCCGAGCGCGCGCTTGTCACGCAGGACCTGCAAGATGTCGGGACCGATCCACGGGTCGGGCGTGCGTCCGGCCGACTGCCACGCGACGTCCCAGCGTTCCACGCCGGCCAACGCGGCTGCGCGCTCGGCGCTCTCGCGCAACTGTTCGGGATAGGTGTCGCCGGTCGCCAGGATCTTCTCGGGCAGCGAGTGGGCCGAGAAGATCACCTCGGTTGAATCGAGACGTTCCGACGGGACGCTCGCGAGGGCGTCGTTCACTCGGCGCGCGATGATCTCGAGGAATCCGGGGAACGCCCACCATGCACCGATGGGTACGAAACGGATGTCGTCGCCGAGCGCCGCCTTCGCGCGCGACATGTATTGGTCGGTCGACATCGAGGACGAGTGCGGCGCCAGGGCCAAGCCGACGACGACGTCGAATCCGTCGGCGCGAAACGACTCGGCGGTCTCTTCCAGCAAGGGCGGTTCGTACTTGGATCCGAATCGAACGTCGAAGCCGCCGGGCAGGCGTCGCTCCAGCGCCTCGGCGATACCGTTCACCTGATCGGCGCTGCGCTGGGTCAGTGGCGATGTGCCGCCGATGGCGTTGTAGCGGCGCTGCAGGTCAGCGAGCTGTTCGGGGGTGGGGGCCCGGCCGTGACGGATCCGCGTGTAGTAGGCCTCGACGTCGTGCGGCGTCGTGGGCGTGCCGTAGGCCATGACGAGCACCCCGGTCGTCACCCGACGCCCGCCCTTCCCTCTTCGTGTACGACCCGCACCACCGCTTCGAGCGTGGCGGGATCGGTCGAGGGCAAGACGCCGTGACCGAGGTTGAAGATGTGGCCCGTATCGACGCCCGCTCGCACCAACACTTCTCGAGCGCCCGTCACGGCCGCATCGACGCCGGCCAGGCATCGCGCCGGATCGAGATTGCCCTGGACCGCGCGGCCGCCGACGCGACGGCGTCCCTCGTCGAGGTCCACGTGCCAGTCGATCCCCATCACCGAACTGTTGGCCGAACTCATGAGGTCCAGGAGTTCCCCGGTGCCGACGCCGAAGAGAATGGTCGGGACACCGAGGTCGGCCACGGCCGCGATCACACGTTCCGTGGCCGGGAGGGCGAAGCGACGGTACTCGTCACGCGTCAGCGCGCCGGCCCAGGAGTCGAAGAGCTGCACCGCGCGCGCGCCGTGGGCGACCTGGGATCGCAGGAACGAGACCGTGATGTCCGACAGCCGATCGAGGAGGAGGTCGAAGAGCAGCGGCTCGGTGTGCATCAAGGTCTTGATGACGGCGAACTCTCTGGTCGGACCGCCCTCGACGAGGTAGCTGGCGACGGTGAAGGGCGCCCCGGCGAACCCGATGAGGGGAGTGTCCGTCGACGCCAGTTCCTTGACCACCAGGTCGATCGTCTGGGTCACGTGGGCGATGTCGACGTCGGTCACGTCGCGCAGGCGCTCGAGGTCAGCGGCGCTCGCGAACGGTCGGGCGATCACGGGCCCCCGGCCCGGTTCGACGTCCACCCCGAAGCCGATCGCGTGGTAGGGCACGATGATGTCACTGAAGAGGATCGCGGCGTCGACGCCGTAACGGCGCACGGGCTGCATGGTGACCTCACACGCGATGGCCGGATCGGCGATGGCGTCGAGAATCGATCCGGACCCTCGCAGAGCTCGGTACTCGGGGAGCGAGCGCCCGGCCTGGCGCATGAACCACACCGGGACGTGCGTGACGCTTTCACCACGACAGGCCCGAAGGAAAACTGGCTCGCTCACTTCACTCCTTGGTATCCATCTCAATCTACGTGAGTGGGCTGGACCGTCGGTTTGAGTTGGCGCGGCGCGGTTGCCCTAGACTTGAAATTTCTCAATTTTGAGAAATGAAATGAGGACGAGATGGCCCACGAGCGTGAGATCAAAGAGGAACAGCTCTTCCTCGATCTCGCTCTTACGGCCCTCGATCACATGCGCGACGAGGCCCGCTCGCTTCGCGACAGTGCCGCCGTCGCGAACATGCGCGGTGCCGGCGACCTGGTCGAGCGCGACGTCGTCATGGGCACCGCACTACACCGTCTGGACCAATTGGCCATCGGCGACCAACCGCTCTTCTTCGGCCGCATCGATTACGCGCCCGACGACGTCGGTCGCGCCGATGAGTACCACGTCGGGCGCCTGGCCGTCTCGGACGATGAGCTGAACCCACTCGTGATCGACTGGCGCGCGCCGGTGGCCGAGGCGTTCTATCGCGCGACCGGCGTCGAACCGCTCGGTCTGGCCCGTCGCCGCCACGTCGCGATTCACGGTCACGACGTCACGGGAGTCGAGGACGAGTACTTCGCCGACGCGAACGGTGAACTGGCCCTGCCCGAAGAGGACGTGCGCGCCGCGACCGAAGAAGGTCTCGTCGACGGCGGCCTCGCACTGGGCGGTCCGGGGGCGCTCCTCGCTGCACTCGGACGGGCTCGGACCGGACGGATGGGTGACATCGTCGCCACGATCCAGGGCGAGCAGGACCGCATCATCCGTAATCCGTTGGCCGGAGTGTTGTTGGTGCAGGGCGGACCGGGCACCGGCAAGACCGCCGTGGCACTGCACCGCGCGGCCTACCTCTTGTTCACGCACCGTGCGACGCTGGAGCGGCAGGGCGTCCTCGTCGTCGGGCCAAACCCGCTCTTCTTGAACTACATCGAGAACGTCCTGCCGTCACTCGGCGAATCGGGCGTGACGCTCTCGACGATCTCGGGCCTGGTGACCAACGTCGAGATCCGAGGACGCGACGCCGAGCCGGTCGACGAACTGAAGGGTGACCTGCGGATGGCGCGGCTACTGGCGCGCGCCCTGCGCACGCGCCAGCGGCCGCTGAAGGAAGACGTCGAGATCCCCATTGGTCGAGCCATCGTCGTGTTGAAGGCGCGCTACACCCAAGAGACGGTGGAGCGAGCCCGGCGTCGTCCCGGTAACCACAACCAGCGCAGATCGGCCGTGGGCCGCGAGTTGGCGAACCGACTCGCCAACGAGTACTACGAACGCTTCGTGCGCGAAGGCGTCGACGAGGTGAACGCGGTCGGCGAGCTGGCCGATCTCATTCGCACGACGCCGCAGTTCAAGTGGGCGCTCGAGCGGATTTGGCCGCGACTCTCGGGTCAGGAGCTGTTGCACGACCTCTTCGGCGCGCCGGCCCTGTTGCGCGCGGCCGGTCAGGGGTTCGTGAGTGATGAGGAACTGGCGCTGCTCTACCGCGCCCGTTCGGCGACGATCGACGACGTGCCGTGGACCAAGGCCGACGCCGCCCTGATCGACGAGGCTCGCGTGCTGCTCGGGCCGATACGTCGTCCTCGTCCGGTCGTCAAGCCGGGCGACAACGGGATTCTCGAGGGAATCGACCTCGACGCCTACGCCGGCGACGTGCGCGCCGCGGCCCTGCGTGAGGCCCAACGCAACGCGCCGATGCTGAGCAACGAACTCGACGAGGCGGAGTTCGTGACCTACGGACACATCGTGATCGACGAGGCCCAGGACCTCTCGCCCATGGAGTTGCGGGTCTTGAAACGCCGCGACCTGACCGGCTCGATGACCATCGTCGGGGACATGGGCCAAGCGACGACGGCCTCGTCCTCGGCCTCATGGAACGCCGTGTTAGAGGTGCTCGAACCCCGGCGCGAGCCCGCGCGCGTGGATCTCACGGTCAGTTACCGCACTCCCGAGGAGGTCCTGGACTTCGCGGCGCCGACGTTGCGCGCCGCGGCTCCGGACCTGACGCCGCCGCGCCCGGTGCGGCGCGCCGGTCACGCGCCGCGTGTGCACGAGGTGAGTCGAGAGGAGTTCGTCGCGACCCTCGCCGAGGTCACCCGACAAGAGGTCGACGCGGTCGCCCCGGGTCGCGTCGCGGTCATCGTGTCGGGCGAGCGCGTCGAGGAGATCGTGTCGATACTGCGTTCGAAGGGACTGGACGCCGTCGACCCGCGCGACCAGGAGTCCAAGGGCTTGGGTGCCGACCTCATCGTGCTCTCGGCCGAAGGGGCCAACGGACTGGAGTTCGACGGGGTCGTCGTCGTCGAACCGTCCCAGATCGCCACGCGCGGCGCTCGTGGCGGCGCCTCGACGACGGCCCGCGGACTGCGCACTCTGTACGTCGCGATGACGCGACCGACCCGACGCCTCGCGATCGTGGCGGTCGAGCCGCTGCCCGAGACTTTGCGCTGAACCGAATCGGCCACGCTGACGCACCCGGGTCTCAATATCCGCTAGAAATGTAGCCGTGAGTCAGGCGATTTCCCCCGATAGCCTGGCGAAGCAAGAGAAGATCGTCCACGATCGTCCGCCGATGTTGGCCATTGGTGTGATGATCTGGCTCGGCAGCGAGCTGATGTTCTTCTCGGGACTCTTCGCCGCACTGTTTACGATCCGCGCCCACCTGGCGTCGTGGCCCCCCGTCGGCACGAAGCTCGACACCCTGCAGGCGGGCGTCTTCACCCTCATCTTGATCTCGTCGTCCTTCACGATGCAGTGGGCCGTGTGGCTCATCGAACATCGCCGACGGGCCGAGGCTCGACGCTGGATCATCGCGACGATGGTTTTGGGCACGTTGTTCGTCTCCAACCAGGCCTACGAGTGGACACACCTCGCGACGCGTTGGTACACCAACTCCTACGGTTCGATCTTCTTCATCACCACCGGCCTGCACGGCCTGCACGTGATCCTGGGTCTGGTCGCCATGGCGTTCCTGCTCTTTCGCATGCGCGGCACCGAGGGTGACCCCGGTGAGCTGTCCACATTCCAGGGCGTGAGTTACTACTGGCACTTCGTCGACGTCGTATGGATCGGGCTCTATTCGGCCCTGTTCTTGCTGAAGTAGGGATCGGCGTGACGTCACCTCTCTTCAAGCGCTGCTTCGCACTTTCGGTCGTCGCACTCGTCACCCTCGGACCGGCGCTGCTCTTGGTCGGCGGCGCGCAGGCGTCGCCGTACAAGTTGACGCCTTATCAGACGTCGCGAAAAAACGCCGGCACGCCGAACGCGACGTACGTGAAGAAGAACGCCAACGGCGTCATCATTGCCTACGGAAACTCCTCGATCACCTACCGCGCCCCGTCAGCGGCGTTGGTCACTCTGGGCGACGCGCTCTTCCAACAGAACTGCGCGTCGTGTCACGGCACTCAGGCCAACGGCGTACCGGCGAACGGCACCCTCGGCGCCTTCCCCGACCTCGTGGGACTCGGGCCGGCGACGATCAACTTCTGGGTCGACTCCGGTCGCATGCCGGCCGCCAACACCCGCGCCGTCGAGGCCAACCGCCGCGTCCCGCGACTGACCCACGACCAGGCGCTCGCCGTCTCGGCGTGGGTGAACTCGTTGTCGCCGGGATACCCCCTCATTCCCTACCCGCACCTGAAGAACGCCAACGTCGCCGACGGCGCCGCGCTGTTCGCGCTGAACTGCGCGTCGTGTCACACGATCGAAGGCGACGGCGACGCACTCGCGATGAGCACGTTCTCGCCGTCGCTGCGCAAGATCCCCTCGATCGAAGTCGCCGAGGCGATTCGCACGGGACCCGGCAACATGCCGCGCTTCACGGGCAACCTCAGTGACGCCCAAGTGAACGACATCGTGAAGTACGTCACGACCGAGATCCAACACCCCAACAACCCCGGCGGTTTCGGACTCGGTGGTCTCGGACCGGTCGCCGAAGGGTTCGTCGGTCTGGCCTTCGGCGTCGGCGTTCTGGCCCTCTTCGGCTTCTGGGTGGGTGAGCGCGATGACTGACGAACACCGCGCCCCGGTCTCGATCTCGGGGCTCGCGGCCGACGACCCGCACCTGCAGCCCGCCGCGCGTAACCCCGAACTGGTCGCCAAGGTCATCAGCGTCTGCTTCGTCGTCGGCACGTTGTGCATGGCCGGCTTCGGCGCCTGCTACTGGATCGACGCGCAACCGTGGAAGCTCGGGGCCACGCTCGGCGGCGGTATGTTGTTCCTCGGCATCGGCCTTATCGCGTGGGGCAAGTACCTCATGCCTCGCGGGCCGTTCGTCGAAGAGCGACACACGCTCGCCAACTCCGAGGCCGATCGCCAGGCCTTCGCCGCGGCCATCGTCGAACGTGGCGGCGGCGTCATGCAGCGGCGAAAGCTCCTCGGCGGACTCCTCGGCGGCGGGATGGGCATCTTCACCATCGTGGCGCTCTTCCCGCTGTTGCGCAGCCTCGGACCGTTGCCCAAGGACACGCTCCAGCACACCGACTGGCGTTCCGGCTCCTACGTCGTCGACCAGACCGGACGACGAGTCGAGGTCGGCGACCTCGCCATCGGGTCGATCGAGACGGTCTTTCCCGAGGGCACGCAGAACACCGATCGCGGCCAAGCCGTCGACCAGACGGTGCTGATCCGCGTCTCCAACGAAGCCTTCACGACCATGAAGGGTCGCGAGACCTGGGCCCCGCGCGGCTACGTCGCCTACTCCAAGGTCTGCACGCACCTGGGCTGTCCCGTCGGCCTCTATGAACAAGAGCTGCAGTTGCTGGTCTGTCCGTGTCACCAGTCGATGTTCAACGTCACCAACGGGGCGGTGCCGCAGTTCGGGCCGGCCCCTCGTCCGTTGCCGCAGCTGCCGCTCTACGTCGACTCCTCGGGGTTCCTGCGTAGCCAGAGCGACTACCACGAGGCCGTCGGTCCGGGTTTCTGGGAGCGCTCGTGAGCGACGTCATCAACACCAAGCGTTCCAAGAAGACGGCCCTCGGCCCCTACGGGCGCGTCGGCCAGTCGCTGAATGAACTCGATGACCGTTTGGGCGTCGCACGCGGCGGGCGCACGTTCATGGACAAGATCTTCCCCGACCATTGGTCGTTCATGCTGGGCGAGATCGCGCTCTACTCGTTCCTGATCCTGCTCGTCACCGGCGTCTTCTTGACGCTGTACTTCATACCCAGTTCGGCGATCGTGATCTATCACGGCACCTACAAACCGCTCGACGGTCAGCGGATGACCCAGGCCTTCGAGTCGACGGTGAACCTCTCCTTCGCGGTGCGCGGTGGTCTCTTGATGCGACAGATGCACCACTGGGCCTGCGACATCTTCGTCGGCGCGATCGTCATCCACATGGCGCGCGTCTTCTTCACCGGCGCCTTCCGCAAGCCGCGCGAAATGAACTGGATCATCGGTTCGACGCTGTTGATCCTCGCGATCGTGAACGGCTTCCTCGGCTACTCGCTCCCCGACGACCTCGTCTCAGGGACCGGCATCCGCATCGCGTACTCGATCATCCTCTCGGTCCCGTTGGTCGGTACCTACCTGGCCTTTTGGATCTTCGGGGGCAACTTCCCGGGCACGACGATCATCCCGCGCTTCTTCATCCTGCACTGTCTGATCGTGCCGCTGGTCATCATCGGTCTGGTCTCGGCGCACCTCTTCTTACTAGTGCGACAGAAGCACACGCAGTTCCCCGGTCAGGGCCGCACCGAGAAGAACGTCGTCGGCTC
>Ga0187871_10000705_pt1 | contig 31035 bp, 18 predicted proteins | sample June2016WEW_16_1_FD_132988 | JGI IMG/M metagenome (GOLD analysis project Ga0187871, IMG submission 132988) | Peatland microbial communities from SPRUCE experiment site at the Marcell Experimental Forest, Minnesota, USA - June2016WEW_16_10 | ecosystem: Environmental > Terrestrial > Soil >...
CAACAGTCCCAACATCAGCACGAACTTCTTGCCGCGCCGGTCCTGAAAGACGCCCACGGGAATCGAGAGCAACCCGAACATCACGAATCCCACGAAAGGGATGAGCGATGCGATTGCGTTGCTGAGGTGGAACTCGTTCTTGGCCAGGCTCACGAATGGCCCCACCGCGTCGGCGAAGCCCATCGCCAGGAAAGCCAGAAAGACCGGAAGCGTGCGTAGTCGCATAACGGATTGGATTCTCCGGGAATAAGGAGTATATCGCCCGGCGGGGCACTGCCGCGGTCCATCTCTTCACGGCCGTTCGCAGTGCAGGAAGCCTTTCAACGTCTCCACCAAACGATCCAAATCATCGATTTGGCACTGCCTAATGACAAGGACGTCCCAACCCGTGCGGCGCAACCGCCGGAGATTCCCCGTGTCGCGCTGGCGGTTGCCTTCGAGTTTTGGGCCCCAGTAGTCGAGCCTGGACTGCGGTAGGTGAGAGAACCGGCAAGATCCGTGTGGGTGCCAATAACAGCCGTAGATCTGAACGATCTTCCGAAGGCGCGGGAACACCATGTCCGGGCGGCCGGGCAGAGTGGGGACGTGCAGCCGATAGCGGTAGCCCATCCGATGAACCAAGCGACGCACAAGGAGTTCCGGCAACGTATCCTTGCTCCGTATGCGCCGCATGTTTTCACTTCGCCGCTCTGGTGAGATTTTGTCCGTAATCGCCCAGCTTCGAGCCTGCGATTACAGCCTACCAAAAAGCCAAAGACGAGGCGTTCTCAATCGAGCAGGGCCAACCATTGCGAGAGGCTGATCAAATGCCCGCGATGAATGTGATCGACGACGCTGGCTGCCGAGCGCTCCGGTGCGGCGCCATAGGCAGCCTGCAATCCGTCGGTCGTTATGTGCACGACATGCGTGAACATCGGCGCGTTCCGCTCCAGGCGTTCGCAGGCCCTCTTCAGTCGAGCTGGATCGAATTCGTTTGTGACAAGCACATAATCGAATTGACGGTTGAACGCCTCGGCCCGTATGTAGTCGTCGTAGTCTGTCTTGAGTTGCTCCTCGCGGTCGGCCCGGATGCTCCACTTCGCCGTGATGAGTGTGCGGCCCCGGTCCTGATGCACGACAGCCAAATCCACCTTCTTCCGCTTGCCTCCTCGCGGCATGGGATGAAAACCTGGCACTTCATCGAGCCAGCGCCGCACGTGTACGGTCGCTTCCTCCTTCTGCGAGACCCGTGCAATTACGGACGCCAGAACGTCTTCGAATCCTTCGCCGACGAGATTCTTGCGCTTGTTCTCGTGGGTCATGTGCTGGCGCAGCCGTTGGATAAGCGCCCTCCACACGTCGGGGGGCGGCCGCCGGGCAAGGTACGGCCGAAGCGCCTCCGACAACAATAAGAGCAGTTCGCGATCCTCGCCGGGTTCGGGGAACTGCCGATCAGCGTATGGTTCCCGTTGACGTTCGGCAATGCGGACGATAGCGTCCCGGCGGCGGAGCGCTACCGTCGCCAAGTCCTCCGTCGCCCGCCGGAATAGATAATCTATCTCGTCGCCGAGCTTTAAAGGTGTCACGCCCAGCGCGGATGAGATCCAGTCGTGAAACGCCAATGAGCGCGCATACCAGTTCCTGCCCGGCTGGCTTTTGTCGCTTTCGTAGCAATGGGCCAAGCCCGTCGTCGCATCGATCCAGAGCAGGAGCCTGTATACACTTTGCCACGCATCCGCCGCGGTTGGGACTCCGTGGCCGGCAAAGTGAGCATCGATAATGCGCGAACGATTTTCTGCGCCGAACGCATTGTCGATAATAGCCGCCGAGAGTTCAGGCGGGGCGGGGGGTGTATCGTTCTCTGCCAGGACTTTGCCCCCTATGCTGTTCGCCGTTTCTGCATCGCGGCAGCGGCGACGACGTCGCGTATCGCCTCGCCTATCGCACGCGCGAGGAGTACGGGCACGGCATTGCCGGCCTGCCTGTAACGAGAATGGCCGGGACCACCCTCGATTCTACCCGGAATCGCCCCCTTACGGGGGTCCGTCGTGAAGACAAACCGGTCTGGAAAACTCTGCAATCGCGCGAATTCCCGCACCGAAAGGGAACGCGGAGCAGCGTAGTGATACACTGCATCCGCCTTCGTGCTGAGAGTCCAGGCCCAGATCCCTGGGTGGAGCCGCCGATATGCGTAGAAGTGACGGCGCGACAATTGGCCTGTCCCATTGTCCTGCCCCCAGTGCTGATCCGTCAGGTACCGATGAAGGAGCGCTTCGCGCAGATCCCGGTAGTTCCCACCCTGTGGAATGCCCCGCAGCCGCATCGCGGTATCCGCATTCATTCGGGGCACCTGGACATTCGAGAGCATGGGACCGGCGCCTCGCCGCATGAGACGCTGATACCCACTGTTTGGCGCAGGAAGCTCGACATAGCGGATCTCATCATTCCGGCGCCCTGTCGGTAACGATTCCAGATCCGAGATCGCGTCGGAGGCAGATACAACGCTGGTGTCGGCTGGATCCCGCAGGGCGTCGGCGAGCCCGGTTGTGAAAAGGTCGCGCCGTGCCACCAACTCGTAGCGGCGGTTTCGCGATCCGGGGAAGCGCACCAGCGTGATCGACTCCGTTGCGCCGGTCCCCTCTGGGGCTGGTGGCATGCCGAGCGAGGCGTGCAGCCCCAGAAAAAACAAACGCTTCCGGGTTTGCGGCACGCCAAAATCGGCGGCGTCCAAGACTTGCGGCCGCACCAAGTACTCGCCGCCAAGTGCGAGATCTTCAGTTATCTGCGCCCTGACGCCCATCTGGTCCATGCCCGTGACATTCTCCATGAGGAATGCCTTCGGGCGAATTGCGCGGAGGATGCTCACGAATTCCGTGTAGAGGGAGTTACGTGGGTCGTCGATAACTCGGCTATGATTACGGACCTGGGAAAACGCCTGGCACGGCGGGCCTCCAACCACCACGTCTGCCGCGCGGCCAAGATCGAGCACTAATTCATAAACCTCGGATCGCCGGATGTCGCCCACGACGGTCCGGGCCTCCGGGAAGTTTAGGTGGTAGGTTGCAGCGGCGTCGGGGTCGTGGTCGACGCCTCCGAGCACTCGAAAGCCCGCCTGGCGGAAACCCTCAGAGATTCCGCCTGCGCCAGCGAACACGTCGATGAGGGTGAGTGTTGGCCCATCGGCCGGACAGTCGTCCTCTGACTGCCGCACGTATTCTGCTCGGATCGCCATGGTTGGATTTTAGCTTTCTCTCTCGCCCGTTTGCAACGGAGTATTCCTCCCGGGGAGGCGTCCTTATGCCGCTACGTGAGCTGCGTCGGGCGCGATAGGCTAAAACAACGTCCGTTCGTTGCGTTTGGCGCAGCCGTAACTCGCCGCACCCGATACGTCCCGCATAATGGGATTGCCGGAGACCCGCAGAATCGCCGCGCCCGCTCCCACCAGCATCACCGTCAGCAAAAAGCGCGCGAAGGTAGTGAGCCCGAAGGCGGCATTCAGCAGCCCGACCAAGGCCACCAACAGTCCCAACATCAGCACGAACTTCTTGCCGCGCCGGTCCTGAAAGACGCCCACGGGAATCGAGAGCAACCCGAACATCACGAATCCCACGAAAGGGATGAGCGAGGCCACCGCGTTGCTGAGGTGGAACTCGTTCTTGGCCAGGCTCACGAATGGCCCCACGGCATCGGCGAAGCCCATCGCCAGAAAGGCCAGAAATACGGGAAGCGTGCGCAGTCGCATAGCGGATTGGATTCTCCGGGAATAAGGAGTATATCGCCCGGCGGATCGGGCGGGGAGGCGAATCGCGGGATATTCCGGCAGCACCCAAAAAGGTGCTATATTCAGGCGAGGTCCGCGTGGCATGCTCGACATCACCAAAGATATCCAGTCGTTGACGACTTTCCGCCGCCGTTCGGGCGAATTCATGAAGCACCTCAGGAAGAGCAAACGGCCCGTGGTGCTTACCGTAAAAGGCAAGGCCGCCGCCATCGTGCAGGACGCCACGGCCTACCAACGCCTGCTGGACATCGCCGCCCGTGCCGACGTGCATGAGGCCATCCGTCAGGGACTGGAGGATGCCGCCAACGGCCGTACCCGGCCGGCACGAGGAGTCCTCAACGAGATCCGCCGGCGACATGACATACCGCGTTGAACTCACCGAGAGGGCCGCACGCGACCTCAACGTTCTTTATATCGAGAAGCATGCTACCGACTCGCCCGCGGCTGCCCGTTGGTATAACAGGCTTGAGGAAATTATTTACAGCTTGGAACGCTCTCCTTACCGGCGTCCCGTGGCTCCCGAGGCCGGGCGGTCCAGGCGGCCACTGCGCCATTTGCTTTACGGCAAAAGGCCGCATGTCTACCGCGCGATCTATGAGATCGATGAACACAGGCAACTTGTCGCCATGCTCGCAATCCGGCACGGGGCCAGGGAGCCGGCGGAGATCCACGTGTGAGTCCGGCCGCGAAGCGACGCAGATGAATACAATGCGCACTTATATCGTCATACTTCTACTTAGCCTCCCACTCGCCCACGCCCAAGTCCGGGTCTGGCAATCCACGCTCACTCTACCCACTTACGAAGAAGGTGCGCCCGATCCCAACCCGCCCTTCGACGCCTTCTCCACAGGCCGCTTCAACTACCCTTACACCCTGCGCGAAAACCTCACCAACCAGCGCGTCCCGCACGACTGGCGCGCCGTCTATCTGGAGAACGAATATCTGAAATGCTCCGTCCTCCCCGATATCGGCGGCCACCTCTACACCTGCATCGACAAGCTCAACGGCCAGCCCATGTTCTATGCCAACCCGTCGCTCAAGAAGGCCAACATCGGATATCGCGGCGCTTGGGCGGCCTTCGGCATCGAATTCAATTTTCCGGTTTCCCACAACTGGGTCTCCATGTCGCCCGTGCCGTTTAGTTTCGCCAGGCATGCCGACGGCAGCGCCTCGGTCTGGGTGGGCAACATCGACCGCGTGTACGGCATGGAATGGCTGGTCGAGCTGCGCCTGCGCCCCGGTAGCACGGTTCTGGAAGAGCATGTCACACTGAACAATCGCAGCGACGTGCGCCATCGCTTCTACTGGTGGAACAACGCGGGCATCGAGGTGAAGGACGATTCGCGCATTTACTACCCAATGCGTTTCACGGCCAGCCATGGCTTCACTGATATCGATACCTGGCCGGTCGATTCCACCGGCAAAGATCTCAGCCTCGTCGCCAACCAGACCGCCGGCCCGGTTTCGCGCTTCGTGCACGGCAGCCGCGAGCCGTTCATGGGCGTCTGGCGTCCCGACACCAATTCCGGCACGGTGCATTACGCCGGCTACGCCGAGCTGCCCGCCAAGAAAATCTGGTCCTGGGGCGTCGACGCCGACGGCCGCGACTGGCGGCGCGCGCTCTCCGACAACGACAGCGCCTACGTGGAAGTGCAGGCGGGCCTGTTCCGCAACCAGGAGACGTACGCTTTCCTGGAGCCGCGCCAGACCGTCCAATTCTCCGAATACTGGATGCCCGCGCGCGGCATCGGCGGCATCGCGCGCGCCAACCTGGCGGGTGTGCTGAACATGAGCCGCCGCGCCGGCGCGTTGGCCGCGGCCTTCAACGCCAACCGCAAAATCGCGGCTGCGTCGATCCGCATTCTACAAGGCACGCACGTGCTCGCGGAAGAGCGGGTCAGCCTGTCGCCGGAACAAACTTGGACCCGCGCGATCGAAAACGCCGCCGCCGATCCATGCACTTTCGAGCTGCGCGACGCGGCGGGTCAGGTGCTGCTGCGCCACACCGAAGGCGAATACGATTGGACGCCCGCGCCGGAAGTAAGAACGGGACCGCAGCCGCATCCCGCCGAAGACGACCCGCTCCAAAGCGGCACGAATCAAGAACTGCAGGGCGATTTGCCCGCCGCACTGCGCACTTATCAGGACGGCCTGCAACGCACTCCCGGCGACTTCGGGCTGAGCGTCGCGGCCGGACGCCTGTGCGCGAGTCTGCAACGTTACGCCGAAGCCATCCAATATCTGGAATCCGCGGCGGCGCGCGCTACCTGGGACCCGGAAGTCGCGTATTACCTCGGCTTGGCCTACGATGGCGCGGGCGACCCAGCCAAAGCCCGGCTGGCCTACGAAGGCGCCGCGCGCATGCCTTCCTGGCGCGCCGCCGCCAGCCTGAAATTAGGCGAGCTTCTGGCGCGGCAAGGCGATCGCCAAGGGGCGCTGCAGTTCCTGGATGCCGGCAAGAGCGATCTGCGCGCCGAAGAAGAAACGACGGCCCTGAAACGCGCCCTGCAATCCGGGACGAGCCGCCAATCCGGGCCGAGCCACGACCGTGAGGGAGCGGTTTCGCCCCCCAGTGCATTCTTGCAATGGGATGCCGGGCCGCACAAAGATCCCGCATTGCTGAGTATCCTGGCTGCCGATGCGGCGCGCGTACTCGAAATCGCCGCCACGTATATGCGCCTCGGCCTGTACCGGCCCGCCGTCGACCTGCTGGCCCGAGATTTTCCGCCAGTCCCGCCCGGCGAGACCGAGCCGGGCGCCGTCCTCCCGCAAAAGCATCCATTGGTCGCCTATTATCGCGGCTATTGCCGCGCCAAGCTGGGCGAATCCGCGGCGGCGGACTACGCGGCCGCGCAGAAGCTATCCACGCTGTACGTCTTCCCCAGCCGCGCCGAGGACCTGGAAGTGTTGCGCGCCGCCGTCCAAGCCAATCCCGACGACATGACCGCCCGCTACCTGCTCGGCACGCAGTATTTCGCGCGCGGACTCACCAACGACGCCTTGACGGAATGGACCGCCGCGCGCAACGCCAGGGCCCCCATTCCGGTGCTGCACGCCGATATCGGATGCGCCCTGCTGCGTGAGAAACACGACACCATCGGCGCGCTGAAGGCCTTTCGCGAAGGGCTTGCCGTTGACCCGCTGAACCGCAAACTCTACGAAGGCGTGGATGATGCGCTCAGCGTTATGTCGCGTCCCGCGCGCGAACTGGCCGTCTCGCTGGAGCAGTATCCGGATCTGCCCCACATGCCAAGGGAACTGGTGTACGCGCTGGCGCTCGAGCGCGCCGAAGCGCGCGAATTCGACGGCGCCCGCGCGCTGTTTCGCGACCGGTTTTTTGCGCGCGAGGAAGGCGGCACCAATGTCCGGCAAGTCTGGGTGGAAGTGAACATCCTGCAAGCGTTGTCCGACGCCGCTGGCGGAAAGTGCGGCGACGCCATAAACGCGGTCGATGCTCTCGGCCGTGCGGTGGCCGGCCTGCCGTTTACAGAGGATGGCCTGGAAGCCTTCGTGGATGCGCCGCGCACGCAGTACCTGATCGGGCAGGTGGAAGCGCATTGCGGCCATGCCCCGCAAGCGAAGGAGCGATGGCGCCGGGTGGTCGCCGTCACCGGCAGCGACGGCTTGGTCTGGGCTTGGGGAGCAGCCCGCAAACTCGACGGGTACGACAACGCGGAGTGGGCCAAGCGTCTGGAAGCGGCTCTGCCGCAAGCCGAAACCGGGACGCCTTACAACGCGGGCGTGTTGGAACTCGTAGTCGGCAAGCACGCCGCCGCCTGGGCGCATTTCCAACAAACGCTGACGCTTCCGGACCGCATGATGGCGCATCACCTCAGCCGTCTGGCTATGGCCGGCGGCCTTCCCGATTAGCGTGGGACAGGCATTAGCCGGTCGAAGATAGCTTCGCTCGCCTTACACAGGCTGAAGCCTGTGCCTGGAGTTTCTACATTCTGTCCGCCGTAGTGGGGCAGGCTCGCAGCCCGGCTCGCAGCCTGCGCGGGCCTCGCAGGCCCGCTCTTCGGCGAGCTGCGCTCGCCCGCACACAGGCTGAAGCCTGGCTGAAGCCTGTGCACACGGGCTGAAGCCATGGCTGAAGCCTGTGCTACCAGCGGGGCTGAAGCCCCGCGCCGGCTAAAGCCCGCCCTCCAATTCCAGCTCCAGCAAATGTAGAAACTCCAGGGGCAAGCGCAGCTCGCCTAAACTAAACCCAGGACTCCAGTCCTGCGGCCGACGTCCACGTCGGCCGGTTTGATGCGAGCGGGGAAGGGCGCGTCCGGAGACCCGCCGCAGGCGTAGACGCCTGCCCCACTATTTGACGGCGCCGGCGAGCACCCGGGCGGCCGGAGGCGGCGGCATAGGCGCGGGCGGCTGCGGCTGTACGGCCGGAGCGGCATGCGGTTTTAGGGCTGGGGGCCGTGCTGCCGCGGTGTTCCCCTGCGGGCGGCTGGCGTGTTTCGGCCGGGTGTCCTTCTGGATCTTACCTGTCAAGTCCGCCAGACGGACATCCTCGTAACCTTTGCGGCGCGCCATGATGCGATAGTCGAAGGCGATACTGGAGGCGCCGCCTCCCAGTTCGCGCACTTCAAACGATGTGAGCGACTTTCGCGTCACATACAGGCCTTTGCAATCGCCGTTGGGTGTCAGGAAGACGTGATAGTCGATGCCCGTGTTCACGGTTTGCGCGTAGTTGGACTCAAGCGTGACCACGGCCGCGCCATTGTGCAATTGGCCGGAGCCGGCGTCCTCCATCCAGTTGTCGGCGGCCTGCACCGAGTACAGGGCCACGTCCTGCGACTGATTCACGGTGGCGTGTCCGCCAACCGAGCCGCTGCAAGTCAGGTTGCCGTTGACGAAGACGTCGCAGTAACCGCCGTAATCGCTATAGGTTGCCAGGACGATGGCGGAGTTGCTGCCGTCTGTCTGGTTTTCAACAAATAAAGTGGCTACGTTGGTGGCGCTGTTGTATGCGGTAATGGCGGAGTGATCGTCCGCCGTGGCCAGGATTCCGGCGTTGCCCTCGGAGGTGTCACCCCAGAGGCCGGCGCCGGTGTTCATGAGATCGCGTCCCGTGGTGCTGTAGATGGAACTTGTACCGGCCGTTCCGACGCCGGTGTCGTTGAGAACCTGGCCGAGGACGCCAATGCCGCCGCTCGATGTGGAACCTTCGCCGAAAACGCCGGCGCCCGAAGCACTCAAGGTTATGCCTTCCACGCCGTACGCAATGCCGGTGGTGGCGAAAGAATGGCCCTCAACAGCGATCCCATCGGGGCTAAAGACCTGGCCGAGGACGCCTAGGGTAGATCCGGTCGTGGCTGTGGCGTCTCCGAAAATGGCGGTTCCGGAGGCGCTTGTGTTCTCGCCTTCCACGGCATAGTTATTGCCGGTGGCGGTGGCGACGTTGCCGTAGATGGCGGCGCCGGACGGGCTGGCGATCACACCGTAAACGCCGTATCCAGCCCCCGTGGTGGTACCAGCGGTGCCCCAGACTCCGACTCCCGTACTGCCGGCGCTGATGCCAAATACGCCGGTCGCATAGCCGGTGGTGGCGGAATTCGAGCCGTACACGGCGGCTCCGGATGCACTGGCATCCGCGCCATAGACGCCATATGTAGAGCCGCTGGTGTTGGGGTTCGAACCGTACACACCAGCGCCCGCGGAACTGGCGGCATTGCCATAGACGCCGAATGTGGACCCGGTGGCGGCAGTGGCCGTGCCGGAAACCCCAGCGCCCGCGGTGCTTGCGCTGACGCCGGCGACTCCGGTGGTGATCCCACTCGTCGGCGTGACTTGTCCCTCGACTCCGGTGCCGGTGGAGCTGGCACTGGTGCCGTAAACTCCGTAAGTGGCGCCGCTACTGGCGGTAGCCTGGCCTTCCACTCCAGCTCCCGCCGTGCTGGCGGACGTTCCGAGCACGCCGGTGGTGGTGCCAGTGGCGGCACTGGCGGTGCCCTGCACGCCGATGCCTGAAGTGCTTGCCGATCCGCCGCCGATGGCGTCGCCGGAGGCGTTTGACACTTGCAGCTTAAAGGTGGTGGGAGTGGCGCCGATGCCCACGTTTCCACTTTTCTGCACGATCACGGAGTTTCCCAGGGCGCTGGCGCCGGACCATAGGGGAACGGTGCCGGCCGTGCCGGAGCCGGTGACACTGGTGGCCGGGGATGCATCCGGTTTGGCCGAACTGGAGGCCGCCACAGCCCTGGCGGGTGCGATGGGAGAGCCGCCGGGGGCATTCCCGGCAGTCCCGGCCAAGGCGAACGCGGAAGCCGGCAGTCCGCCCAGCGTTTGTGCGTCGACCGCCTTCAGCGCATAGGGTACGCTGACCAGCAGCACACGTTGGGGCGCCGGTTGCCCGTCGATCTGGACTTCCAGCCAGCGCGCTTCGCCCGAGGCGAACAGGTTGATGGGCAACCCCGCCGGTTGCGTCGCCCCGATTTGCGCCGTGTAACCGCCCGTGGAATCGAGCGTCACATTCTGAGTTTCCATCCACAGCGGCGCGCCGCCTTGCTCATCCTTGTAAAGAGAGAAGGTGACGCCCGCCACGCCAGTCTTCGGCTTGCCGTCGGGGCTGGTGGCGACTCCCCAGAAGGTCACCAACTGCGCCGGCGCGGGCTGGGATTTCTCTTGGGCGAGCGCCGGGGAAATCGCGCTTGAAAGAAGAAGGCCGGCAACTCCGGCCAGGGTTGAAAAAACAGGCTTTCTCGTTGACATGGTCGAATCCTCCGATTGAGTACTCCGTATTCATGAAGGCGGAAAGTATCGGGAAACACCCTCACGTATGGTTGGTTGGGGTGGCCAAAGGCCGGCTGAAAGCCGGCTGCGGGCAAAATTGCCCGCCCCACAATGCTAATGGCCCGGACTGGTGGTCAGAGCCGGCCGCCTTGCCGCACGGGGCGCGGGCCGCACGGTTGGGAGTTGCGCCACGTCTGGCGCCGCGCCGGGCATTACACGCTCGGACCGCGGGCCGTTGGCGGATTTCAAATCGGGGCCTCTTTGGATTTTTCCGGTCAAGTCGGCCAGGCGGATGTTTTCGAAACCTTTGCGGCGAGCCATAATGCGATAGTCGAACGCAACGCCGGACGTACCTCCGCCCAGTTCGTGAACTTCAAAGCCGCCGGATGTCTCATTGCCGACGTAAAGCCCCTTGCAGTCTCCCTTAGGCGTCAAGAAAACGTGATACTCCACGCCGGTATTGACAGTTTGGGCATACGCGGCGTCGAGCGCCACCACTGCGGCGCCGTTGTGCAATTGGCCGGACCCGGCGTCCTCATACCAGTTTTCGGGCGCCTGGACGGCATACAGCGCAACCTCGCGGGAAGTATCCGGCCCCACAAAGGCGTGCCCACCGACCGAGCCGCTGCAAGTCAGATTGCCATTCACGAAAATGTCGCAGTAGCCTCCGTAATCGCTGTAAGTCGCCACCACGATCGAAGAACTGTTGGTGTCCTCCTGGTTTTCGACAAATAACGTAGCTACATTGGGAGCGTTATTATATGCGGCGATCGCTTCGGCCGAGTCCGCTGTGGCGAACACGCCGGCGGAACCGTTGTGCGTGTCGCCCCAGACACCGGCGGCATCGCCCGCCAACTGGCCGCCCAGGGTGCTTTGCGCAGATCCGTAACCGTAGACGCCTACGCCTTGCGTGCTTGCCGAGGTGCCGACGACGCCGTAGTTGATACCGGTCGTGGCGGTATTGAGGCCCTCTACGCCGACTCCGGTAGAGCTGAAGTTTTTGCCATAGACGCCATACGTAGTGCCGTTGGTGGCGACGGCTTGGCCCCTCACGCCGGTTCCCGAAGAGCTTTCGGTCGAGCCCAGCACGCCATAGGTAGTGCCGGTCGGAGCAGCGGCATTGCCCGCCACGCCGATTCCCGAAGGGCTGACGACCGAGCCGGACACGCCATAGGTGGAGCCGCTGGCAGCATTCGACTGGCCTAGCACGCCGACTCCGGAAGAGCTTGGCGCAGAGCCGACCACGCCAAAAGTTGCCCCGGTAGTGGCGCTGGCTTCGCCCCACACCCCGGTTCCCAAGGTGCTGTCGGCCACTCCATAAACGCCAAACGTAGTCCCGGTCGTGGCGGAAGCATAGCCCTGCACCCCATATCCCGAAGAACTGACGGAATTGCCAAAGACGCCAAACGTAGTGCCGGTCGTAGCAGTGGCTATGCCCTGCGTCCCAATTCCGGCATCGCTGTCGGAAATGCCGTTGACGCCGATGGTGGCGCCGGTGGCGGCCTCCGCGTGGCCCTGTACCCCGATTCCCGCAACGCTGGCAGCCGTGCCGTCGACCCCAAACGTACTGCCCGTGGTGGCTATAGCGTTACCTTGCACACCGGATTGCACCGCTCCCGGAGCGCTTCCGGTTTGGCCAAAGACTCCCCAAGTCATGCCGGCCGTGCCGGAATTCACGCCATAGACGCCAACCGTATTCGAGGCGGCCGCGGCGGTAGCTTCGCCGTACACGCCGTGACCTGTGGCGCTGTCCGTGGCGCCGTATATGCCATCGCCGGACGCATTCGAAACGGCAAATTTAGTGCCGGACACAACGCCGCCGATGCCCACGTCTCCACTCTTCTGAGTTATCGCCGAGTTTGCCAGAGTCGCGCTGCCGGTCCACACAGGAAGGTAACCGGCGGTGCCGGCGCCGCTCACACTGGCGGATGGGGCGGCGGCGGGCCGGGCCGCATCGGGGGCCGCCACGGCCTTGGCGGACGCGATGGAAGCGCCACCAGCGGCATTCCCGGCCGCGCCGCCGCCCGTCCCGGCCAGCGCGAACGCGGAAGCGGGTAATCCGCCCAGCGTTTGCGCGTCGACCGCCTGCAACGCATAGGGCACGCTCATCAGCAGCACGCGCTGCGGCGCCGGTTGCCCATCTATCCGGACTTCCAGCCAGCGGGCTTGGCCCGAGGCGAACAGATCGATGGGCAGACCTTCCGGATGCGTCGCTCCGATCTGCGCCGTATAGCCGCCCGCGGAATCCAGGTTCACGTTTTGCGTTTCCATCCACAGCGGCGCGCCGCCTTGTTCCTCCTTAAAAAGAGAGAACGTAACGCCCGCCACGCCGGCCTTCGGCTTACCGTCGGAGTTGGATGCGACTCCCCAAAACGTGACCAACTGGGGCTGCGCCTGCGCCGGTTTCTCTTGGGCGCGCGCCGGCGGAATCGAGCTTAACGACAAAAGGCCGGCAGCCATGGCCAGCATCGAAAAGACAGACTTTCTCGTTGACATAATTTTGAATCCTCCAACATTGCACTACTGCATACTGCGCAAAGCCGCGGCGGAACCCCTCACCGATTCCTGATAGATTTGGGTGTATGGGTGAGCCGGGAGACATCACGCGTCTGCTGCGCGATTGGAAAGAGGGCCAGCCCGGCGCCTTCGAGCAACTCATGCCCGTGGTCTACGCGGACCTGAAACGCATTGCACTCGGATATCTGCGCCACGAGCGGCCGGATCATACCCTGCAGGCCACCGGCCTGGTACACGAGCTGTACTTGCGCTTGTGCCAGCAGCGCGAAACCGATTGGAACGACCGCGCGCATTTCTACACCTTCGCCGCCAAAGTGATGCGCATGATATTGGCCGATCATGCCCGCCGCTACCGTGCGGAGAAGCGCGGAGGTCCCGGCGAGAAGGTTCCGCTGAGTGAAGATATGGCGTGGGTGGATGTGAGCGGTCCGCAGATGCTGGATTTCGACCGGGCGCTCGAAGGGCTGGAAGAGATCGACGACCGCAAGGCCCGCATGGTGGAACTGTGCCATTTCCTGGGCTGCACGACCAAGGAAGCGGCGGGGATTCTGGGCATCTCCCTGGCGACCGCGGAGCGCGACCTGAAATTCGCCAGGGGCTGGTTGTACCGGCAGATGTATCCGCCATCGCCCGAAATCCATGCCTGAAATCGCACCGGGGTCCGGAGATTACTGGCACCTAGTGGAGGAAATCTTCCACGCGGCGCTGGACCTGCCGGCCGAGGAGCGTCCCGCATTTCTGCGTGCGCGATCGGGCGGCGAGCGGGTGGAACGCGAGGTGCGGGAATTGCTGCACAGCTTTGAAGCGCAGGAGCGCCTGGGCGCCGCCGGTCCGGCGGATCCGTACGCCGGCCGCCGCTACGGCCCGTATGAAGTCGTGCGCAAGATCGGCGCGGGCGGCATGGGCGAGGTCTACCTGGCGCAGCGGCGCGAGGACTTCGAACGCCAGGTGGCCATCAAGGTCATCGGCAACAGTCTGCTGGCCACGCCCTTGTTGATCGAGCGTTTCCGGCAGGAGCGCCAGATCCTGGCGACCCTGGACCACCCCAACATCGCGCGGCTGCTGGATGGCGGTGTGACGTCCTCCGGGCAGCCGTACCTCGCGATGGAATATATCGAGGGCGTCCGCCTGGACCGGTATTGCGCCGATCGCGGGTTAACCATCGAAGCGCGGCTGGCGCTGTTTTGCAAGGTCTGCGCGGCGGTGGAATACGCGCATGGCAAGCTGATCGTGCATCGGGACTTGAAGCCCAATAATATTTTGGTGAACGAGCGGGGCGAGCCCAAACTGCTGGATTTTGGTGTGGCGAAAGTCCTGGAGCCGGAGGAGAGCGGCGCTGGGGATACGCTCACCATGACCGGCGCGGTGCTGGCGACGCCGCGTTACGCGAGTCCGGAACGGCTGGCTGGCGCGCCTGCCACGGTGGCCAGCGACGTCTATTCGCTGGGGGTGATCTTGTATGAGCTGCTGACCGGGCAGCCTCCCTACGCGGGTGCGGATTCGAGTCCCGCCAAGTTGATCGGTGCTATGATGACGCGGGAGTTGCCGCCTCCCAGCACGGTGGGGCCGGAGACTCTCAGGCGGCGGCTGCGCGGCGGCCTGGACGGTATCGCGGCACACGCACTGGCCAAACGGCCGGAGGATCGCTATGCATCCGTGGCGCAGCTTACCGCCGCTATCGAGCGCTACCGGCCGGGCAGCGGCGCGGCCCGCGGTAAACACCTGCTGGTTCCGGCCGGCGCCGTCGCGTTCATCGTAATTCTGACGTTCCTGGCCTGGCGCGGTCTGGCGCCTGGAGTACCGGACCCGCCGCCGCTTTCGCTCGCCGTCCTGCCGGTGGCGGTGGCGCCCTCGGCTGCCGATCTTCAGGAATTTCGCGGGCCTATAACGGAGAAATTGAATGGCGCGCTGCTGCGGACGTGGGGCGTTAGCCTGTTGGAGTGGCAGGAAATGGCCGCTTTTCAAGGACCCGACGCGCTGCGGAGAGCACGCGCGAAACTGGCGGCGGCCCTGATTCTGGAAACCGCGATTGAGCGCAAGGATGGCGCTTTACTGGCCAGAATGACACTCCGCAGACGAAAGGATGGCGGAGTGGCTTGGGCGGGCACATTTCCATTCAAGATGGACGACCCGCGTCACCTCAACGCCGCGGTGGACGCGCTCGCCGCGGTTTCCATCCAGCCGGTTCTCGAGACGGAAGCCAACTATTTGGCGAACGCGCGGTCGGTGGAACCTCGTGGCGCGGCTGCGCCCTTGAACGGCGTGACGGCTCCCGCGGATCCCTGTTCGCGGATGCCGCCGTATCTGGCGACTCTGTTCGCGCGAGAGATACCGTTTACTAGCGGCGCGCGGGCGAATGAGGCGCGCAGTTTCGATACGCGCGTTCCGTACCGGCTCGGCCCGCGGCAATATCCGGCGGATACGGCGCCTTTGGTGGTGAAGTCCGGGACGCCGGTGCCGCTGCGTGCGCCGGCGCTGGTGCAGCTTGAGGCGGACACCTGCGTGCTGACATCATACGATGGGACCCTGCCGGTGTACCCCGGCGGCTGTGTCGTCCCGCAAGCGCCCAGCGCTTACCTGGAGCTGAATTACGTGTGCGCGGCGAAGGCATACCCCATCGACATGGGAAATTTCGCAAACGATCAGGGTCTTGAAAAGGCGGCGATGGCTCCGGCCGGAGCACGCATGCTGAACGGCATCCCTTTCCTTCTGCCGGACGGCCAGAATCGTTTTTGGCGGGGACAAACCGCGGCGGAGGGCAGCGCGCGGCCGGTGAGCGTGCGCATTCCCGTCGGCCGCGCCGGAGTTTCCACGGCCTATTTCCTGCTGAATACGGAATGGGGACAGCCAGGCCCGCTGAGCTATCTGGCGCTCGAATTCAGAGGCGATCATGGAGCTTATTTCGAAAGAAAGCTGGTGGGCGGTGTGGATGTGCGCGATTACCACCACGGGGTGTTCACCGATACCGTGAACGGAACTAGGACGCGGGTTGCGTTCGACGATGGGCTGGGCCAGCGGATGGATTTGGTGGCAGTGGCGTTGCCGGAGGCGTTCCGGCGCCAGACGCTGGTGAGCGTTACGGTGGTGGACACGGGGCGGCTGGTGTTCCAGCGGGCGATCTTGTGGGCGGTCACGGTGCGGTAGGGCAGCGCCATGCGCTGCCTGGGCGAGCTTCGCTCGCCGTGGGCGGGAGCATGGCTCCCGCTTTGTCGCATTTCCGCGCGCCATGAAAAAAAGGCGGGCGCCGGAGAAGCGCCCGCCCAAGGGGGAGAAACCGGAAGCTGCCGTTTTCAGTTAAAGGTTACTCGCCGGTGCCGGTCAGGTAGACGGTTTTTGAACCGTAGGTACTTAGAAAGAACAAATACGCCCCACGCGCGCCCGTTGCTTGGGGCGTGAAGGCGACGGTCACGGTGCATTCGGCGCCGGCCGCCACGGTCTTGCATGTGGGCGTAAAGCTGAAGTCGCCGGTGTCTCCCTGCAGCGCTATTTCGCGAAAGGTGAGCGTGGAGCTTAGGTCGTTGGTGACCAGCACGGTTTGACCGGCGCTGCTGGTATTCACCGCTTGTGGCTTAAAGTGAATGCCCTGCGGCGAGACACTCACCGGTTCCGTTTTGTTCTGCATGATGGTGACCCAGTTCTGCGCCGTCCAGGACGCATTCCCAGCCACGGCCATGTCGGTCATCCCGTCGTCGTTGAAGTCTCCCAAGGCTATGCCGGAGTTGGCCACGCCGCCCAGCCATGGCCCGTCGTCCAAATTGAAGGTGCCATCGCCGTTGCCAATGAAGACCAGCGCCGCACCCCAACTGTTTTCTCCGTTGTATTGGGTCGGGCATCCGGTGGTTTGGACGGCAATCGCCAAGTCGAACTTGCCATCCTGATTCAGATCGGCGGCGCCCATCCAATACGGATTGGAGCCGCCGCTCGGATAGCATTGCTCCCAAGTGGAGAACTTGTAAAGCGTGCCCACCGTGAATGTGCCGTCGCCGTTCCCGAGCAGGATCACCAGCGATCCGCTATCGTTCCAACTGGTGAGCGCCAGATCCAGCTTGTTGTCGCCGTTGAAGTCGGCGGCGGCCAGCGCATTCGGGCTAATCGGCACCGCGGTGTATTTGAGAGGCTGAAATGTGCCGTCGCCATTACCCAGCAGCACGTTGATCTGGTTCGGGCCGGAATCGGTGATGGCGATATCCGGCTTGCCGTCGTTGTTGAAGTCGCCGATCACGATGTTCTCGCCCTCCGTGCCGCCGGCGCCGGGGATCACGGTGGCCGCGCCATAGACTCCGGTGCCCCCATTCAGCAACACGCTGATGCTTCCGTCCAGGTTAGAGACCACGATATCGAGCCTTCCGTCGCTTCTGAAGTCGGCCAACTGAATGCTGACGGACTGCACGGTGGACCCGGTGGGATAGTAGACCGGCGCTTTAAATTTTCCATTGCCGAGGCCCTCCAGCACGGCAATCTCGTTGTTCTCGCAACCGCTGCCGGCGTTGATCATAGTCGCCACCACATCTACCTTGCCGTCCCCGTTGACGTCGCCCAAGGCGATGTAGTTGACGCCGCTATGATTGGCGACGCCGCAACCGACCGCAATGGAATCCGGCGCGCCGAAGACGCCGTGGGAACTGCCCAGCATCACCGTAATTCCAACTCCGGTGCCGCCGCCGCCTTGCACGATGTCCAAATTGCCGTCGCCGTTGAGGTCCGCCGTGGCGATGGCGTTGGTAGCGGCGCTCCATGTGTAGCCGTAGCTCTCACTGCTGCGGAAGGTCCCGTCTCCGTTTCCGAGTCCGACTGTCACCCACTGGGCGTCGTTGTTGGACACGGCGAAATCCAGTTTCTTGTCGCCATTGAAGTCGGCTACCACCACATTGTTCGGGTATCCATCCGTGGCGAAAGACGATCCGGCATTGAATGCGCCCTTCCCGTTGCCCAGCATCACCCACACCGCGGCGGAAGAATAGGAACTCACGACCAGGTCGTTGTTTTTATCGCCGTTTACGTCGGTAATCACGATGGAGTCGATCCACGAAGGGCCGTATAGAACCGGGGTCTGGAACGTGCCGTCGCCGTTGTTGATGTAGACGTACGCGCCGTTTTGGGTGCCCATCACCACGTCTCCGTCGTCGCCCTTGATCAGTTGCCCGATGGCAACCGCCATGGCACCCGGACTGGAACCTTGCGCATAAAACACGGGAGATTGGAAGGCGCCATTGCCGTTCCCGATAAGTACGTAGATACCGCCTTCATTGGCGTTGGACGCGACGACCAGGTCGGGCTTTCCGTCATGATTCACGTCGCCCGAGGTGACGGCCCCGGTGGCGCCCGGAATAGAGACTGGCACCGCCACGGGAGCCTGGAACGTTCCGTCGCCGTTGCCCAGAAAGACATCCAGTGCTTGGTTTTGGGGATCCAGTGCGACCAGGTCGAGGTGTGTGTTTCCCCGCAGGTCGGCGGCCACCAATCCGCCGGAAGCCGGGTGAATCTGGTTACCCAGCAGCGCGTAGGTGGCTTTAAGGGAGAAGCCGCCCGCCCCGTTGCCAAGATAGATCGAGAGCTTGGCGTTGGGGCCGACGGTATAAGTGACGGCGAAGTCCAAATTGCCATCGCTATTAAAGTCGCCGGTGACGACGCTGCCCGGCTGGCCGGAAGCGCCGGTGGAAGCGATGGTCGTTACCGGCTGAAAAGTGCCATCGCCCTTGCCCAGCAGGATGCCCCATCCGTTGGAATTACCGCTGCTATCGAGGGTGATGAGATCCGGCACGCCGTCATTGTTGAAGTCGCCAGTGGCCAGCGCTGCGACGGGTATCGGGGCGGAATCGGCGATCACCGCGCCGCCGTCGATCAAGGACCCGGTCACAAATGTGGCCGGAGCCGGGGTTTGCCCAGAGCAGACGGCGGTCAGGGCCAGCCCGATCGGCAGCAGGGCCGAAAATGAGAAAATAAACGATTTTGTAGACATGTATCGAATTCTCCTTACGTGATGGCGGCGTGGCGCTCGAAACGGCTCAGGTAAACTCCCCCGCCAATAGAGACCGCGCAAACCGCGGGGAAATCCCCTCATGCGTGGCACGGAGGGCGGGCAATTCTGCCCGCAGCCGGCTTTCCGCCGGCTAGGGCGAGCGAAGCTCGCCCCTGGAGATTGGCGATTCAGTCGGGTAGCCTCGTGGCGCAGGCACGCATGCCTGCCGCGCTGACACTCTGATCAGCGCAGGCGACGAAGCTCGCCCAGGCGCGGAGCTAAAGCCCCGCGCGCGCCGGCTGCGGGCAGAATTGCCCGCCCTCCACAGGCTGAAGCCTATGCCACCACCAGAAGGCGAGCGAAGCTCGCCCTCGAGCGGGTCTGGAGACCCGCCGCAGGCGTAGACGCCTGCCCCACCAAATGGCAATCCCGAGAGGCGAGCGCAGCTCGCCTGTGTCGGCGAAAGTGCCGACACGGCACGCCGGAGGCGTGTGCCGCGGTGTGTTTGCAGCTACGGGGCGGCCGCCGCCTGCGCGGCACGCGCCTTTTCGAGTTCCCGGTGGATATTGGACTGCTTGAGGAGATCGATCTCCGTGTATCCCTGAGCCGATCCGGCCTTTACCAGCGCCTCGACCGCGCCGCGCGCGTTATGCGTTCCCAGGAGCGCGGTGGCCAGTTCGCGCTGGATGTCGACGTACAGCTTGGTCGTACCGAGCGAATCGCCGGCTGGACCCTGCCGCCGCGGACGAAGCCCGGACTCCGCCGTGTGTAGATGGCCGATGGCCTGTTGGAACTTGCCGGCGGTATTTTCCGCGGCGCCCAAATGGAAGTACGCGTTCGCCAGATCCTGTTGCGCCTCGGCGCTTTCGGGTTCGGCCTTCGCCATCGGTTCCATTAAGGCCAGGGCGCGCGCGCCGGCTGCGACGGCCGGTCCTCCTTGGCCGGCCCGATGCAATGCCCAACTCCACTCGCCCAAGGCGTCGGCGCAGTTCCTTTGTGCCTGCGGCGCAGGATCCTTCGCGAAGGCATCGCACCACGCATCGGCCGCGCGCCGGTGCGCGGCGGCAGCTTGATTGAAGTATGCGGGATCCCCCGTTCTATCGCCCAGGCCTTCCAAGGCGAATCCGACGTATTGGCTGCAGCTTCCGGCCAAGTCGCGCATGCCGGGATGGGCGGCCTGAACCTGTTCCGCAATACCGACCGTGCGCTGGAGTTGCGCGAGCGCCTGCTGCATTGCCGGCACGCTGCTGTTCTCCGCCGCGGCATGCATCATGGTATAGCCGAGCGTCAGGTTCGTCTCAACGAAAAACGCCGCGGCGGGTTTGCCATCCACCAGTAAACTGCGTGGCGCATCCCGCCACAGGCGCTTCGCCGGATCCAGCGCGGAATTCAGCTCCGACACCGCCTCCGCATTCCGTCCCGCGCGGGCTGCGATCAAGGCGATCTGGCGGCGCGCCCGCACCAGAAGCGTCAGGGACTCCCAGTCCCTGACGCCGGAGTCACGCGCCATCGCCTCTGCCTTGCGGTAGCTTTCGACCGCGCCCGCGGTATCGCCGAGGCTGACGCTGAAAGGCATTCCCTGAATATCGCCAAGCTGCAAATATGCAGCCGCCAGCGCCCGCCGCAGCTCGGGATCGTGAGGAGCGTCGGGCAACAGTTGGTCCAGATTTCTCCGGGCGCGATCCACGATCAGCAGCCGCGCCTTCATCGACCCGGGCAACTTGCCAACCTCGTTCAGGATGTCGGTGAGGTACGACTGGCTCAGATTGCGAACTTGCACCATGCGCCGCTGCTCGCGGCCGTATTGCGCGACCGCCGTCAGAACCGAGAAGCCCAGCACCGCGCTCAACGCCGCGCCCGCGGCCAGCGGCCAGCGATGCCGTTGCACAAACCGGGCGCCGCGATAGAGCAGCGTTTGCTCGCGCGCCAGCACCGGTTGCCCCGCCAGGTAACGCCGCAGATCCGCGGATAATTGCTCCACCGAGGTGTAGCGGCGGCGCGGGTCGGCTTCCATGGCTTTCAAGACCACGTTGCGCAGGTCTCCATCCAGCAGGCCCGCCAGCTTGGCCTGCGAGGTAGACCGCAAGCGGGCCGACTCGTCCGTGAGCAGCGACCGCGGGGCCGCCGGATCGATATCTCGCACGGCGCGCTCCAGCCCAGCCAGCGCCGAATCGGGATCTCCGAATGGCCAAGCGCCGACGGCCAACTCGTACAGCATGACGCCCAGCGCGTAGACGTCCATTGAGGTAGAGACAGGCTCGCCGCGCAGTTGCTCCGGGCTGGCGTAGCGCAGCGTCATGGCGTGGAAGCGCGTGGTGGTGGATTCGGCCGGCGCCGCCAGCAACAGCTTTGCCGTTCCGAAGTCGAGCAGCTTGGGGGCGCCGTCCCGATTCACCAGAATATTGCCTGGCTTCAAATCCCGATGGACCACCAGCGTGCGATGCGCGTACTCGACCGCGGAGCAAGCCTGCAGAAAAAGGCGAATGCGGTCGGGAACCGCCAGCAGCCGTTCGTCGCAGTAACGGTCGATGGCTTGTCCATCCACGTACTCCATCGCCAGATATGGATCGCCCGCGCCGCTCACGCCGCCGTCCAGCAGCCGCGTGATGTGCGGATGATTGAGGCCGGCCAGGATCTGGCGTTCCGCGCGAAAACGTTCCGTGAAGAACTCCGTCCGCAGATGCGCGCTCACCACTTTGAGCGCCACCTGCTGATCGAATTCGCCGTCCGCGCGATGCGCCAGGTAGACCGTTCCCATGCCGCCCTGGCCGATCTCGGCATCCAGTTGGTATCCGCCGATGGTTTCTCCCAGGCGGCCCTTGGGCGGGCTGGCCGCGGGACTGGCGGGCGGACGGAAGCGCTTCTCGTCTTCGAAGGCGAACAGCAGGCGCTGCAACTCGGCCAGCAGAGCATGGTCGCCCGCGCAAGACTTAAGAAGGAAATCGGCGCGCCCCGCGTCCGGGATCTGCAAAGCGGCGTGAAAAGCCGCCTCGATTTGCTGCCAGCGCTCGGGCGTTAGAGATCTCGCGGCGGCATCCGGATTCATGAACGAAGCCCCCCTAGAGATCGCGCAAACGAGCGGAAGATCCCCTCATGGCGACTCCCGCCGAGGTACCGATTCCCTGGTGACAACCAGTTTTGAGTAGAGCCAGGTCCGGGCCAGCGTCAGATCGCGCTCCGCCGTAGCGGTGGAAATGCTCAACAAAGCGGCGCATTCCGGCAGCGTGCAGCCCAGGAAATAGCGCAATTCCACGACGCGGACTTTGCGCGGGTCCAGGGAATCCAGGTCGTCCAGCGCGCGATTCAGATCCAGCAGGTCTTCGCTGTTCAGATTGATCCAAGGGATTTCATCGCTCAAGGGCAGATGCGGCAGGCCGGCTCCGCGTTTGCCCGCATACGCGGCGCGCGCATGGTCGGTCAGAATCCGGCGCATCACCTTGGCGGCGAAAGCGTAGAAATGCGCGCGATCCTCCCAGTCGGGTTTGCGTTGTTGCAGCAGCCGGAGATACAGTTCATGAACCAGGGCGGTGGGCTGGAGGGTGTGATCGTCCGCTTCCCGGCGGAGATACGCGGCGGCCACCTCGTGCAGGTGGGGGTAGACGTGAGACATGAGTTGATCGCATGCCTCGGCATCGCCTTCCTTCCACTTGCGGAGCAAAACCGTGATGTCCCCGGGCCCACTCGCCATGTCTTCCTAGGAACCTCAAATTGTAGCACTTGCCCGAGTTGCGCTCCGGCACTCCAATAAACCGCTCGGTAACGGTCGCGGCTCGGTAATCCAATAAACCGCTCGGTAACGGCAGCGTTGATTTCGCGAGGTTTCACCGAGCCGCGACCGTAGCGGCGGCCTTGCGCAGGGAGGCGGGCTGGTCCGCGTATATCGGGGGCAATTGGCCGGCATTCCGCAAGCGTTCCCACAACGATATAGCCTGCGCATAATACTTCGTGGCTTGTGCGCGGTCGACGGGCGCCAGCGCGCCGGCGAGGAGCCCATATTCCAGCGCCAGACTGGTGCCGCCCATGAATGCCGGCGCGGATTCCAAATGTTCGATATTGCGGCGATAGTGCTCCGCGGCGGCCGTCCTTTTGCCCGCGGCGAGCAAATATTGAGCCATGCTATCGTGCAGATACACTATCTGCTCCAGATCTTCCTGAGTGCCGGGATGCTGCCGCAGAAGCGCCTCGAACATTTCGAGCGCCCGTTCCCCCAGTGCGAACCCTTCGCGGCCGCGGCGCTGCGCGATCAAGGCCTGCGAGACAAGCCGCAGAGATCCCGCCAGATCCCGGCGGGCTTCCGCGTTTTGCGGATCGACGCCGGCGATCCGCTGTTCGCGGCGCAATTGTTCGCGGCCCGCGGCTTCGGCGCGCCGCGCATCGCCAGCTTTCAAATACGCGCCGCTCAGGTCGCCCCATGACTCCGCCAGTACCCGGCGATACCTTCCCGGATTCAAGCCGTACGCCGCTTCGATCTGGGCGTGCGCCTTCTGGTGCCATGCGAGCGCCCGGACGAAATAGCCGGTGTCGGGTATATATAACGCGGCCCCATCGTCGGCGTATGCCAGCGCCTGGAAAATGCGTGCGGCCGTGAAGCGATACTGCTCATTCCGGGGCGCCGCTTCCACCATCGGCATCACGATGTCCAACGCCCGCTCGCCGGACGCTATCGCCGACCGGTAAGGCTCCGGCGATTGCCGCTGCGCGCCGGCGGTGTTCCATGCCAGGCTCAGGTTGATGCAGGCGCTGGCCAGTTCCATGTGGAGATCGGGCGAGGGGTTGCGTGCCACGGCAGGCTCCAACAGCGCGACCGCCTTTTCATTGAGTTGAATGGCCTCGTCCAGCTTTCTCTCGCGTACCGAGATCTTGCCCAGCCGCCCATAGACCAGGGCCAGTTCGATCACCAGCGCGGAATCGCGATGACCGCCGGCGGAGAGCCTCTCGAGCAAGCCGGCGGCCTTTCGGTAGTTATCCAGGGCTCCGGCCGTATCGCCCAGGTTGGGATAGAACGGCCGGCCCAGGATATCGCCCAATTTGCGGTGAGCCAGCGCCAGGTCGCGCCGCAGTGTGGGATCGGACGAGCGGTCGCGGGCCAGTAGATCGAGATATTGCTGGGCGCGTTTGGCCACCAGCAATCGGGCGGCAGTGGAGCCCGGCAGGTCGGCGATGGCGTCGTTGAATTCGAATAGAACGGAATCCACCAGATGCCAGGTATCGTTGAAGCGGCGGTTGGCGGCGCGATATTGCGAGAGCGCGAAGCCTCCCGCGGCGAGCATCGCCAGCAGGGCCGCCGCCGCCACGCCCACTTCCACACGCCGCCGGGAAACGAAGCGCGCCAGGCGGTAGGACCAGTTGTCCGGGTGCGCCTTCACCGGATAGCCCTCGATGGCGCGATGTACGTCTTCGGAGAATTCCGCTGCCGAAGCGTACCGCCGCCGCGGCTCGCGGCGCAGGGACGTCAGTACCACCTGGTCGAGGTCGGCACGCACGCGGCGCAGAGCGTCCGGGGGCGCTCCGGGCGGCACAGGCAGTTGGCGCAGACTTGCGCTCGGCCGGGAGGGGTCATGCGGGGGCGGCGCCGGCTTCCTGCCGGTCAGAAGCTCATACAGGACCACGCCTAACGAGTAAACGTCCGAGGCCGTAGTGATGGGCAGGCCGGCGACCTGTTCGGGGCTGGCGTAGCCCGGCGTCATCACCCCCGTCGACGTCGCATCCGGGTCGGCGGTATCGCTTAGCAGCTTGGCGATGCCGAAGTCCAGCAACTTGGGCGATCCCTCCGCGTTCACCAGGATATTGCCGGGCTTCAGATCGCGATGCACGATTAGGTTGGCGTGGGCATACGAAACAGCGGAGCAAATATCGCGAAAGAGCCCCACGCGTTGGGCGACGGTAAGATTGTGGGCCGCGGCATAACGATCGATCGGCATGCCGTCGACGTACTCCATCACCAGGTACGGGAGACCGTCCGGAGCGCGGCCGGCATCCAGCATGCGCGCGATGTTGGGATGTTCCAATCGCGCCAGAATCTGGCGCTCAAGCTGGAATCGGCGGACAGCTTCCGCATCCGCGAAAGAAAGCGGGACCATCTTGATGGCTACCCGCTTATGCAGCCCTTCGTCGTCCCGCTCGGCTAGAAACACCGCGCCCATGCCACCCGCGCCAATGCGCGCCAGGATGCGGTAGGGCCCCAACCGGGCAAACGGCAACCGCGGCTCCTGGGCGAGCTGCCGCGCCTCTATTTGGATGGCGGGCTGGTCCCACAAAGCGCTTGCCACGCCGGTCTTCTTGCTGGTACGCAGCAGCCCCTCGAGGGTACGGCGCAGTTCGGGCTGGCCTGCGCAGCGGCCGTTGAGGAAAGCGGGAATGCCCTCCTCGCTCACCTCGGAGGCGGCGAAGAAGAGTTCCTCCAACAGCTCCGGATCGAAGCATGGTTCGGATGGCGCGGATGGCTCAAATGCTTCCGAGTTCATTTTGCAGCCAAGTCTTGGAGAATTTCCAGTCGCGCTCGACCGTGCGCAGCGAGACGTCGTGTCCCCCTACATTCATCGCCTCCACCGTCTCCTCGGAAGTGAGGCCGCCAAAAAAGCGGAGCTCCACCACCTGCGCCTGGCGCGGGTACTGTTTGGCAAAGCGGCTGAGCGCGGCATCCACCAGCACCAGATCCGGCGCCGCGCTGGCCTCCGGCGTGTATTCATCGAGCTGCACGATTTGTCCGCCGCCGCGCTTGCCGGCCGACCGCATGCGCGCATGGTCCACCAGGATATTGCGCATCATGCGCGCGGCGATGGACCAGAATTGCGCGCGGCACTTCCAGTCGATACTCCGCACGCCGGTCAATTGCATGTAGAGTTCGTGAACTAGAGCGGTGGGCTGCAGCGTGTGGCCCTCGCGCTCGGATTGGAGGAAGGTGGCGGCCAGGCGGCGCAGCTCCGCGTAGACCAGGCTGGTGAGATGGGCGAGAGCCGCGTCGTCGCCTTCGCGCCACCGTACCAGCCAGGAGGTGATGCTTGCCGCCGCGTCCGGCTCGCCCGAGGCCATCGGATACCAGTAAGAAATTTTAGCATGCGCATGGCGGAGTTCGTCTTTGAAATCCGCCTGTAAGGCGGCCGCGGGCAGAATTGCCGGCCCCACAGCGTCTCCGCGATAACCTTCAGGAATACGGACGCAGTACGCTAGTATGTCGTCCAGTTAATTCCTTATAGACTAACGGCGCGGCCAAAATGACTCCTGTGGGGCGGGCAATCCTGCCCGCAGCCGGCTTTCAGCCGGCCAGGCGCGCGAAGCTCGCCTGCGCTGACAAGAGTGCCAGCGCGGCGGGCATGAGTCCCTGCGCCACAAAGGCTACCCAACTGAAATAGCCAGCGGCCATGATTGGTCTGTACGATGTACTAGTTAGTTGGAGGACCGATCACAATATTCTGACCGTTCGGCGCGGGCGGTGGAGTCGGCTGCCCCGCCCCCCGCACTGCGTAGAAGCATCCGGTACCGGGAGTCGTCCCAGCAGCGGCAGGGTACCCCATGAGTCCGTTTAGCGCATTGCGAGTGACGTTTGCCGAATAGATCAAACCGGGTACGCCGTTAAAGTTCCATGCGACTAACCCCTCTACTTGAATCCAGTAGCCTCCGCCCGCCTGGTAAGTCCAAGTTCCATCGCTATTGAAAGTCCAAGTTGTGAGGGAGTCCTGAACTGGCGGCCCGTCACAGCCCCAGCCAACAAAACCATACCACGTGCCGACGATGCTGGTAGCTGTGGAGGCCGGCGTTGCCGCGCCTTTCGGAGTCGATTGAGCCACTGCCATGCCCGCAACCGAGGCTGTTAACAGAACAGCAGTTAGGATCGTTTTCATCGCGTTTCTCCTCTTAGCCGGATCTGCCTTCCCGGTTCTTCCTTAGTATACGTCATACCGTCTTCGCCGGCGCACCCGCCAGTACTGGGCGCCATAAGAGAATTTCCCGCGCCGATGGCGGACTCAGCGATTGAAATCCGCCTGTTAGCTAAGGGTGAATCCCAATCGGAGGAGAAACACGGTGCGACTTTCACATTGTGGGTATGTGATGGCGATGCTGGCCGCGAGTCTGGCTTGCGCGCAGGGACCGGCCACGGTCGTGCCGCGGCTGGTGCAGTTCAGCGGGACCTTGAAGGATGCGTCAGGCAAGCCGCTGAACGGGACCCTGACCGGGACGGTGGGACTGACCATCGGTCTGTATGTGGAGGCTGACGGCGGAACTCCGCTGTGGTGCGAGGCGCAGAACGTGACGCCCGATGCGCGCGGGCGATACAGCGTGTTGCTAGGCGCGACGCAAGCGGAGGGGCTGCCGCTGGATCTATTCGCCAGCGGCCAGGCGCGCTGGCTGGGTGTGGCGCCGCAACTGGCTGGCGCCGCGGCAGAGGCGCGCGTCTTGCTGGTGGTAACGCCTTATGCCCTGAAGGCCGCGGACGCCGATACGCTGGGCGGCATGCCCGCTTCGGCCTTCCTGCTAGCCTCCGGCGCTACGGCAGCGGCGCCGTCGAATGCTCCAGCCACGGGCGCTTCCGTGATGCAGCCGGATGCCACCGCGGCAGCCTCGCCCGGCGCCGCATGCACCAAAGTCACCAGTCCCGGCACGGCCAGGGCAGGCCAGCTCACGGAGTTCACCGGGGCGTGCGCGGTGGGACCGGTTGCCACGCTATTCGTATCCGGCGGCAATCTGGGCATCGGCAACCAGAATCCCGCCGACCCGCTGGATGTCACCGGGCTGGCCAACTTCCGCAACGGCCTGCAAGCCGGCCCGCTGGGAACCGCTACCGCCTCGGGAGGATTCGACTCAGCCGCGTATCAAGCCGTAGCCTCGGCGTTCAACAAGGGCACGAGCGCGGCGGTGAACCAGCGCTTCCAGTGGCAGGCCGAGCCGGCCGGGAACGACACGGCAACGCCCTCCGCAACGCTAAACCTGCTGTTCGGAGAGGATCCCGCCGCGCCCGCCGAAACCGGTCTATCCATCAGCGGCGCGGGCATCTTCACCTTCGCGCCGGGACAAACATTTCCCGGCGGAGGCAGCGGTACTATCAACGGCGTGACGGCGGGCACGGATCTGACCGGCGGCGGGACTACCGGCACAGTGACGCTAAATCTGGACACCACCAAGGTGCCGCAACTGGCTGCCGCCAACAGCTTCACGGGTAACCAAAGCGTCGCGGGAAGCGTGACCGCCACAGGCACGGTATCGGCCAGCCAGCTTGTTTCGAATGTTGCCGCAGGCACTCCGCCGTTGGCTGTCACCTCGACTACGCAGGTGCCTAACTTGAACGCCAGTTTGCTGGGAGGTGTGGCGGCCACCTCTTTTGCCGGCCTGGGATCCAATACCTTTGCCGGCAATCAGACCATCGACGGTGCGCTCACCGGAACCTCCGGCAGCTTTACGGCCAGCGGCTCCGGAACCATCCTGTCGGTAGCGCAGACCGGAACCGGGAATGGTTTCGTGGCCTCCACCGAAGGTTCCCGGGCGCTGGAGGGCGACGCGCTGGCTACCTCCGGCGCCACCCTTGGGGTGATCGGCACCAATGCCAGCAGCGGCGGCATCGCCGTCTCCGGCAGCGCTAACGCCGCCACCGGCTCTACGATCGGTGTTGCCGGAACCACGGTCAGCACCGGCGGCACCGGAGTGCAAGGGCTCGCCAACGCCACCAGCGGAAGCACTATCGGCGTACTCGGGCAAGTGTCCAGCCCCGCGGGCATCGCCGGAGTTTTCAATAGCGCCGGGGGCGGGTTGATCCTTAGCGGTAAGAATAACGGCACGCAGGTATTCAGTGTGAATGGCGGCGGCACCGTGGCGCTGGCAGGCATTACATTCGGCAACGGCACCACGCAGACCACCGCGGCCACCGGCACCATCAGCGGCGTAACGGCCGGCACGGATCTGACCGGCGGAGGCACGTCCGGCGCGCTGACGTTGAATCTGGACATCACCAAAGTCCCCCAACTGGCCACGGCGAACAGCTTCTCCGGTAACCAGAGCGTGGCGGGGAATGTGACCGCCACCGGTACGCTCAGCGGCGGCCAGTTGGTATCGAATGCCGCCGTCGGCACGCCGCCCCTGGTGGTTGGTTCGGCAACGCAGGTACAGAATCTGAACGCCAGTTTCCTCGGTGGCATCGCAGCCGGCGGCTTTGCCACCACCGGCGCGAATTCCTTCTTTGGCAACCAAACCATCCCGGGAATTGGAGCCATTAGTGTCCTGATCGGCAACGTTGGTTGCGGCGCTACCACCGCCGGCATCAGTTTTTCCGGCTCCAGTTGCACTAACTACGCATTGCTTAGCGACACCACCGGGACCACCGTTAACCGGCCGTTGGGCCAGACGATCAGGTTCCGCGAAGGAAACGGCGGCGACCAGGTCGAGATTCAGCCCGGCGGCAACATGGCGGTGCTGGGCGGCAATGTCACGATCGCATCGAACTCAACGGCCGCGAGCGGCCTGACCGTCACCTTTAAATCGACGTCCACGGCTACTTACGCCGGCTCGTTCCAGGGCGACGGCTCTAGCGGAGGCCTTTCCGCGACGGGTGGCAGCATCACTGGGAGTGGAGGCGCGGGGATCGGTCTGATCGCTCTCGGTGGCGGAAGTACCGGAAGCGGCAATGGTGGCGTTGGCGCTGCCGTTCTCGGCGGCTCAGCCGGCGACACCGGCGCCGGCGGCGAAGGGCTGTCGGTATCCGGCGGAGATACCACAGGGGCCGGCAACATCGGCGGCGTTGGCATCTCTGTCGGCGGAGGGAATTGTTGTACCGGCTCCACCTCCGGCGATGCCGGTCAATTCTTCGGCAATGTCTCAGTCGAAGGTACGCTCACCGCCAGTGTGAAGGACTTCCGCATCGATCACCCGCTCGATCCGGCGAATAAGTATCTCTATCACAGCTCCGTGGAATCGTCGGAGATGATGAATATCTACACCGGCAATGTCACGACGGACGCGCAAGGCCAGGCGACAGTGCAATTGCCGGATTGGTTCGAGGCGCTCAACGCCGACTTCCGCTATCAATTGACGGTGATCGGGCAATTCGCTCAAGCCATGGTAGCGTCCGAGATCGGTCGAAACCAGTTCCGCATCCGCACCGACAAGCCTAATGTGAAAGTTTCCTGGCAAGTGACGGGCGTGCGCCAGGACGCCTACGCCAAAGCATATCCGTTGCGCGTGGAAGCGGAAAAACCGGTCCGCGAACGGGGGTATTACATCAATCCGGCGCTGTATGGCGCACCCGCCGAAAAGCAGGTCGCCTGGGCGCGCAATCCCGGATTGATGAAACGGATCCAGGCCCGCCGCGAGCAAGCGTCGCACTCGAATTAGCCGGCGTACACGCTGCGGCGCGCCATCGAGCGCACCCGCAAGCAGATTTAGGAGAAGAAGAAATGAAGACGTTCATACTACAGATCGTGTCAGTCATGGGGGTGGCACTAATCGCCGCTTCCGCCACATTCGCGCAGGTTACAACCCAATGCCAGTCCGGAACGCTGCAGACCTATACCAGCCAAAGCTGCGCGATCGGAACTACCCTGTTCACTAACTTCGAGTACTCCGAGACGGATACAGGCAATTCGCTGGCGGCAAGCGAGATCCTCGTTACGCCGATCGCGATGCCGGAAAACCCCGGCTTTGTATTCAGCGTCAACTCCGCCAGCGCCACTAATTGGCTGCTCGGGACGGGTAAGACCTACGCCGGCAAGATCCGCATCACGCTACAGATCCAAAAAATCACGGGGCAACCCACGATCAGCGCGCAACAGGCTACGCTGACCGTAAACGGCGGGCAGTTCGAAGGCGGGACGCTGTCCGTGACGGGATCGGGGTGCCTGGGGGCGCTGGGCATCTGCACGCAGCCGCGTCCTCTCAATTCCGGCACACCGGTGAATCTCGGTGTGGTTTCGACTCCAGGCACCTCCGTGGCATACTTCCCAGGCCTGACCGGAACCGTGGATCTGACCATCGACCTCAATTTGCAGGGGCCGACTTCCGGTACGGCGCTCACTGGATTTACTACGTTCAGTGTGCAGTATGCGATGGTGCCATAGGCGGCTTAGCGTGGGGCAGGCTCGCAGCC
>Ga0187871_10000706_pt1 | contig 31014 bp, 26 predicted proteins | sample June2016WEW_16_1_FD_132988 | JGI IMG/M metagenome (GOLD analysis project Ga0187871, IMG submission 132988) | Peatland microbial communities from SPRUCE experiment site at the Marcell Experimental Forest, Minnesota, USA - June2016WEW_16_10 | ecosystem: Environmental > Terrestrial > Soil >...
CCAAGGGCCATAGCAACGGCATAGACATGGGTGCTCCCGGGATTAATCCCTACGTGCAGGAACACATCAACATGATCCGCAGCATCCGCGGCGACGGGCCGTACTTGAATTACACGCTGCCGATCGCCGAAAGCACGCTCACCGCCATCATGGCCCGCGAATCGGCCTACTCAGGACAGGAGATTACCTGGGACCAGATTATGGGTTCGCCGTTGGACCTCATGCCGAAGGCATTCGGGTACGACGTAAAGATGGACGCTGCACCGCTGCCGGTACCCGGCGTCTACAAGTTTGTCTGACGCCTAATTGCCTTCCTTATGTATCGAATACCTGTCCAGTTCATGGATTAACGGCATCGCTGCCGGCGGCGCCTCCATCTTGGTCATCAGGATTTCCCGGTTGCCCAAAGGCTGGCCGTACAACTCCTTGTTGCTCTCCCGGTCCGGACGCAACGAAGCGCCGCTCAGTGAGACGCCCGCAAAAAGACCTTTCGAGCGCGACCAGGACAGGATCTCCGCGGTCATATAGGCGTCCGTATTGGCGCTCGCCGTGCGTCCCACTGGTCCCGCCGCCACGCTGGCGTCGCCGCCCAATGTGACTTTGTCCTTGTCCAGTTCATGCATGCCGTGCTCATTCATGATCAGCATCACCACGTCTGTCGACGAGCCGCCGATCTGAAATCCGAAGCTGCCGCCTTCCACCCGGACGGCCCCTGGCGCTCCCCATCCCATGCCCGCGCCCCTCCGGCAAATCGTAAAGCCCTTTCCGTATTGGCCGCCCACCACGAATGCGCCTTTCTTCAGTGACGGAACGATCACCACGCAGTACGCTTTATTCAACAGATCTTGTGGAATTCCCTTGTCGGGCGTCCCCATGATCTCGTGCATAATCCTGGCCGACTCCTCCAGACGCTCCGGCGCCGTATCCGCAAAAAGCCCCAGCGGCGTGCAACTCAGGGCCGTGGCCAAAAGCAACGCTTTCTTCATTCCCATATCCTCCGGTAACATTATCGCCCAGGAAAGGATGCACGGTCTGTCCGCGCGCGTCCAACCGGCGCGCAATATGTGATGTTATCCTCAATAGCCATGTGCTTCAAATCACGGTTCCTCCCACTTGTCCTGATTCTGGCGCCCGCCTCCGCCGCCGTAGTCTCCGACGTACGATTCAAGCTCTCGGCCGGCGACCTTTCCAGCGCCGAGGCGTTGGTTGAGGATTACCACCGGGCGAATGGCGCCAACTCCGAATACGCCGCCGCGGTCTCCTGGCTGGCGCGCGGCGCATTGACGCTGGGCCAAACTGAAGCTGCCGCCCGCTATCTCGCCCAAACCAAAACGTTGGTGGCCGAACTGCTCAAAACCAAAAGCGTGGACGACGACAATTTCCTGGAAGCCGCCGTGGGCGCCTCTATCGAGGTGGAGGCGCGCATCATGGCGGCGCGCGGCAATCGGGACAAAGCCGTGGCTTTCCTGGAATCCGAGCTGCCCCATTGGAAAACCTGGTGGATCACGGCGCGCATTCAGAAGAACCTGGACCTGCTAACGCTCGAGGGACAGCCCGCCCCCGATCTCGACGCCGCCTATCGCGGCAGCCCCGTCCTGCTGTTCCTCTGGGCGCACTGGTGCAGCGACTGCAAAGCGCAAGGTCCGGTCGTCGCGCGCCTCAAACAGAAGTATGAACCGCGCGGCCTGCGCGTGGTGGCGCCCACCCGCCGTTATGGAGACGTGCCGAAAATCGACCACCCCACGGCGGATCAGGAAGACCAGGAGATCGAGCGTGTGTGGACCACGTCCTACGCCGAGCTCGACGGCGCGCCGCATCCCATCAGCGAAGCCACCATGCTGCGCTACGGCGTCAGTTCCACGCCGACCCTGGTTCTGATCGATCGCCAGGGCATCGTGCGCATGTACCGGCCCACGCGCATGACCGAGGCCGACCTCTCGCAACGCATCGAAGCTCTATTAGCCCAGTAGGACAGGCCTCCTGGCGCGCCTCCTGGCCTGTCCAATGCTATCCTCAAAACAAGGCGTATCTATGGCACTCCGCAACGCGCTGTCCGGAGCGGCATTTACTGTCGCCTCGCTCGCCGCCCTCTGCGCCTTCCAGCGTCCCTTCCGCCAATTCCCCGGCGTCGAATACGAGGACTTTGAAATCCCCCCGGACTGGAACCAGCCCGGCGAATGGGCCTTCGCCCGCCTCATGTACCCGCCCGGTCCCAACGACGGCTACGCCGGCCGCTACGACGGCGACTGGCGCCATGGCCTCTCCCTTTGGACCCAGGATTACCCCCGCGCCGACCGCCACTTCTCCCAGGCCCTCCGCCGCCTCACCCGCATCCAAGTGCGCTCCGTCGAGCAGCCCGTCAACCTCGACGAAGGCGACGCCTACGATTGGCCTTGGCTCTACGCCGTGCAGGTCGGCGAATGGGGACTCACGGACGCGCAGGCCAAGGAAATGCGCGAATACCTGCTCCGCGGCGGCTTCTTCATGGCCGACGACTTCCATGGCAACTTCGAATGGGAGATGTTCCTGCAGCGCATCCAGCGCGTCTTCCCCGATCGCCCCATCGTGGACATCGCGGATTCCGACGCCATATTTCACACCGTCTACGATCTCGACGACCGCTACCAGGTGCCCGGGGCCGCGCATCTCCGCCTGGGTTATAAGAACAACGGCATCGGCGCGCACTGGCGAGGTATCTATGACGACCAGGGCCGCATCATGGTGGCGATCTCGTATAACTCCGACTTGGGCGACGCCTGGGAGTGGGCCGACGAACCCCGTTATCCCGAAAGATTCTCCGCGCTGGCCATCCGCATCGGAGTGAACTACGTGGTCTACGCCATGACCCACTAAAAACACCGGACCTTTCTCCCTTCTCCGGTCGTACTACTATTGTTCATGAAGCCCATCTTCCGCCGGCTTGCACGCGCACCGCTGTTCACAGTCGTTACGCTCATCACCCTGGCCATCGGTATTGGCGCCAACACCGCCATCTTCAGCGTCTTAAATGGGGTGCTCCTGAAGCCTCTCCCTTACGCCGCCGCCGAGCGCCTCGTGGGAGTCTGGGAAACGTCCCGCTTGCCGGGCATGCCGCAGCTCAATGCCTCTCCCTCCACCTACTTCACTTTCCGTGAAGAGAGCCGCACCTTTCAGGACATCGGTATATGGCGCAACGATTCCGTCAATATCACCGGCACCCGCGAACCCGAGCAGGTCGACGCAGTGGACGTTACCGAAGGCGTGTTTCCGCTCCTCGGCGTACAGCCCATTCGGGGCCGCTCGTTTACCCGCAAGGACGACGCGACCGGAAGCCCCAATACCGTGATGCTGTCTTACGGATATTGGCAGCGCAAGTTCGGCGGCGATCCATCCGTAGTCGGCCGGCGCATCCTAGTGGATGGCAGCGCCTCGGAGATCATAGGCATCCTGCCGCGCGGCTTCCGCTTCCTGAACTCCCACCCGGCCCTGTTCCAGTCGTTACAGATCGACCGCGCCAAAGTCTTCGTTGGCCAGTTCATGTACCAGTCCGTCGCGCGCCTCAAACCCGGCGTCACGCTGGCCCAAGCCAATGCCGATGTCGGGCGCATGCTCCCCATGCTGCTCGCAAAGTTCCCGCCCGCCCCCGGCATCAGCGTCAAGATGTTCCAGGAAGCGCATCTCGGCCCGCTGGTGCAGCCGCTCAAAGCCGATGTGGTCGGCGACATCGGCAAGGTGTTGTGGGTTCTGATGGCCACCATCGGAGTGGTGCTCTTCATCGCCTGCGCCAACGTCGCCAACCTGATGCTGGTGCGCGCCGAGGGACGCCAGCAGGAGCTTGCCATCCGCGCCGCTCTGGGCGCGAGCTGGTGGCGCATCGCCCGGGATCTGCTCCTCGAAAGCGTGACTCTGGGTGTGGCCGGCGGCGCCCTCGGCGTCGGTCTCGCCTATGCCGCCCTAAAGCTTCTGGTCTCCACTGGCCCCGCCAACCTGCCCCGCCTGGATGAGATCTCCATCGATCCGGCTGTGCTGCTGTTTACGCTGGCCATCTCTCTGATCGCCGGTCTTCTGTTCGGCCTGATACCTGTGTTCAAGTATGCCGGACCCCGCTTAAACGCCGCCCTCCGCCAGGGCGGACGCAATTCCAGCGACGGCCGCGAGCGTCATCGCGCGCGCGGCGTGCTGGTGGTGGTGCAAGTCGCCCTGGCCCTGGTTCTACTGATCGGTTCCGGCCTCATGATTCGCACGGTCCAAGCCATGAAACAGGTGCCACCGGGATTCACGGATCCCGACCGGCTACTCACCCTGCATGTCTCCATTCCCGATGCCGAGATTCCCCAGTCGGAACAAACCATCCGCACCTACAACAACATCCTGGACAAGGTCCTCGCTATTCCGGGCGTGACGGCGGCAGGTTTGGTCGACTCCATCTCCATGGATGGGAACGGCGCCAACGACCCCATCTTCGCAGCGGACAAGACCTACGCCGACGGACAGATCCCCCCCATACGCCGCTACAAGTACGTCTCCCCCGGCTTTTTCAAGACCATGGGCAACCCTCTGTTGACCGGCCGCGATCTCACCTGGACGGACACGTACCAGGCCCGTCCCGTCGTGCTGGTCTCCGAAGTCCTGGCCCGCGAGTTCTGGGGCACGCCCGCCGCCGCCCTGGGCAAACAAATTCGCGAAAGCCCCAAAGGGGCGTGGCGCGAGGTGGTCGGCGTGGCCGGCAATGAGCGCGACGATGGCGTGGACCACAAAGCCACCGCTACCGTCTACTGGCCTATGATCGTCCGCGACATTTGGGGCCAGCCGCTCCAGACCCAACGCGGCCAGGCATTCGTCATCCGCAGCAGCCGCACTGGCTCCGCCGGCTTCCTCAATGAAGTCCGCCGCGCTGTCTGGTCCGTGAATCCGAACCTGCCCATCGCCGGCGTAAACACCATGCGCGAAGTCTATGACCGCTCCATGGCCCGCACCTCCTTTACGCTCGTGATGCTGAGCATCGCGGCGGGCATGGCGCTGCTGCTCGGTGTGGTTGGCATTTACGGCGTCATCTCATACGCTGTATCGCAGCGCACGCGCGAAATCGGCATCCGCATCGCCCTGGGTGCGCCCCCACAATCGGTGCGGCAAATGTTCGTACGCGAGGGTCTGGTGCTGACGGCGATAGGTGTGGTCTGCGGCCTCACCGCCGCAGCGGGATTGACTCGCCTGATGACCGCCCTGCTCTTCGAAGTCAGTCCCGTCGACCCAGTCACATACTGCGCTGTGTCTCTGGTCTTAGCCGCGGCCGCGCTGCTGGCCAGCTACATCCCGGCCCGCCGCGCCAGCAGAATCGAGCCAGTAGAAGCCCTGCGTATCTTCTGACTTCTGTCTTCTGACTTCTGTCTTCTGCTTTGTGTTACTCGTATCTCAACGCCTCCACCGGGTCCAGCCGCGACGCGGTGACCGCCGGCCATACTCCGAAGAACAGCCCCACCGCTACCGAAACGCCGAAAGCCGTAGCAACCGCCCAACCCGGCACCTGGCATCGCAGGCTCGGAAAGATGGCGCTCACCAGCAGGGTCACCAGCACCGAGAATACGATCCCGATCAGCCCGCCGGCGCCCGTCAGCGCCACCGCTTCGCTTAAGAATTGCAGGACGATATCGCGGCGCCGCGCGCCCACCGCTTTCCGCACCCCGATCTCGCGCGTCCGCTCGGTCACGCTCACCAGCATGATATTCATCACGCCGATACCGCCCACCAGCAAACCCAGCGCCGAGATGGCCATCGAGATGAGCACGATCATTCCCGTAATCTTGTCGAAGTTCTCGATAATGGAATCCGCCGTCGAGATGGTGAAGTCGTCTTCGCTGTTGCGCGGTGTATGGCGTACTTTGCGCAGCGCGCCGCGGATCTCTTCCAGGGCGTCCGCGCGCTGGCCCGGCCGAGCCTTGGCCGTCAGGAAGAAGTTGTTCGCCTGCGGATACCGGATACGCGCGGTTTCGAGCGGTATGACGATCTGCCGGTCGAGTCCGTTCTCGCCGAAGAAGCCGCCCTTGGCCGCCGCGAAGATGCCTGCCACGGTGAACTCCGCGCCATCCAGAAAGAGGGTGCGGCCGATGCCATCGCCCGCTGGAAACAGCGCCTCGCCCAACGCGGACCCGATCATGCAAACACGCTGTCCGCGCAGCTCCTCTTCGCGCGTGAAGATCCTGCCCGCCTGCAAATCGCGCGGCGAGATGTCGTAGAGGTTGCGCGTCGCGCCCATCACGAATAAGTTGTCGGACTCGTAACCCGGAACCTTCACGGTCAGGACATTGCCCGCCTGCGGGATGATATACAGACTCACTCCCACATCCTCGATCGATCGCACCAGACCTTTGAGATACTCCGCATAGTCGGGACTGAGCGGCCTGCGCCTGAGCTCTTTCGGACGCGCCTGCTGGCCGCTGGGATCGCCGCTGACCCGCGCGACGAATATGTTATCCGGGCCGAACTCCTGAAAGAAATCGACAATGCCCTGGCGCAGGCCCGTCAGCAGCGAAGCCACCGTAACCACCGTGGTGATGCCGATCACGATGCCCAAAATGGTGAGACCCGAGCGGAACTTGTGCGCCCACAGGGCCCCCAAGGCCATGGTGAGCGTCTCGCCCGCGCCGGCCTGGATCGGTATCTTCATTCCGCCCGCAACGCCGCCACCGGATCGAGCCGCGCCGCCCGCCGCGCCGGATACCAGCCGGAGATAATGCCCACGGCGCTGGATACGAAGATAGCTAGCAGCACGTACCCGGCGGTTACCTTGAGCGTCGCGCCGAATAGAGCCGAGAGCGCCAGCGAAGCCAACGCGCCGGTTGCTAATCCGATCAGCCCGCCCGCCAGCGAAAGGATCACCGACTCGATCAGGAACTGCAGCAGGATGTCGCCCTGGCGCGCGCCCAGGCTTTTGCGGATGCCGATCTCGCGGGTGCGCTCGGTCACGCTCACCAGCATGATGTTCATGATCACGATGCCGCCGACGACCAGCGAAATGCTTGTGATGGGCACTACCACGGCGGCGATCACTCCCAGAATGTTGTCGACAAAGGAGCGGACCGAATCGGGCGTCAGTGTATCGAAATTATCGGCCTGGCCCGGCGGCGTGTGAAAGTGGCTGCGTAACGCCGCGCGCGTGATATCCAGCGCCCCATCCATATTCATGCCGCTGCCCGCGCGCGCCTTGCCGAATACCGCCGTGCCCCGCTGGCCCCCGTACAATTCGTAATATACCGTGATAGGAATGTAGACGGGATTATCTAGGCTGCGGCCGAACGACGATCCCTGGCGTTCGAGCAGCCCGATGACCGTAAATTCCGTTCCCAACACGCGGATGGTGCGGCCGATGGGCGAGCCTTCCTGAAAGATGGCGTCGCGAATGTCCTGTCCGATTACCGCGACCGGCCGCCGCAGGCGCTCCTCGTTCTCAGTGAAAAAGCGCCCGTCTTCGATGGGAATGTCGCGCATCTCCGGCAGCGTAGCGGATGCGCCCAGGATGCTGGCGCCTTCATAAACTTGGTTCTCGCCTTTGACGTCGTCGGCGTGCTGCGCATAGGGGCTGTAGACAATAGAATCGCCCGTGGACTCCCGCAGGTAGGCCACGTCGTCCGGCCGGATGCGCTTGTTGCGGCGCTGTTTGTCCGCCAGTTGGCGGCTGGTGAGGCGGCCCACCGAGGCGATCTGCGCCACCAGGAAACTATCGGAGCCGAACGCCTTGGCGGTGATGTTTTCGGCATACACGCCAAGCCCGTCGATGGCCGCGCCCACCAGAATCACGCTGGCCACGCCGATGATCACGCCGAGTAGCGTCAGGAAGCTGCGCAGTTTGTGCGCGCGGATCGAATCGAGCGCCAGCGAAATAGCGGTACCCATTCACGAATGATAACGTGGCGCGCGCGCTCCGTGCCGTGTCGAGACTCGTCTCGACACTCTTCTTGAAAATTCCTCTTGACATTTTCATTCAATAGTACTAATTATTTAGTATGCGATCGCCCAGCAAGACCCTCACCGAGCAGGAACTGGAGATCATGAAGGTCGTCTGGGAGCGCCAAACCGCCACCGTCCGGGACGTCTATGAGTCCCTGCGCGAACGCCGCAAAGTGGCTTACACCACGGTCATGACCATGATGAAGATCCTGGAACAGAAGGGCTATCTCAACCGCAAGCAGGTGGATCGCGCCTACGTCTATAAGCCGGCGCAGCCCAAGAGCCGGGTCATCCGGGCCATGGTGGCAGACTTCGTCAATCGCGTGTTCAACGGTTCGGCGGAGCCCCTGCTGGTGCATCTGATTGAAGACCGCCACCTCACCGCCGATGAACTCGAGGAGATCCGGCGGCTGATCGGAGAGCGGCGGTGAGCGCTGCCTATTGGCTCGGCAATCTGGCCGCCTGGAGCGCCCAGGCCGCGGCGCTGATCGTGGCTGGAGGCTTGGCTGCTCTTGCTTTCCGCGTGCGCGCGCCGCGTGTCCGGCTGGCGTATTGGCAGGCGTTGTTGGTCCTGTGCCTGTTGCTTCCGGCCGTGGAACCGTGGCGCCGCGCCGCGGACTCCTCCGTTGAGTTCACCACCATGGCAGCCAGGCCGGTGCCACCGCGGCACCCGTCGTCAAGCCTCCCGCCGTGGCGCCAGGCTCTGCTGTTCGTGCTGGCCTGCGGTTGCGCCGGCCGCGCTGTGTGGCTCGCCGTGGGGTTTGTCAAACTGCGCCGCTGGCGAAGGGATGCGTGGACCTTTGCGCCGCTCCCGCCGCGCCTGGATCGACTGCGCGCGGCCGTTGCGCCGCATGCGGACTTGCGCCTGTCGGCTGCGCTATCCGGCCCGGTAACGTTCGGCCTGCGCCGGCCTGTAGTCGTGTTGCCCAGCCGCTTCACCGAATTGCCGGCAGACATCCAGGAAGCGGTTGTCTGCCATGAGTTGCTGCACGTGCGCCGCCGCGATTGGATCGTCACCGTCGCGGAGCAAGCCATCCGCGCCGCGCTGTGGTTTCATCCGGCCGTTTGGTGGCTGATCGGCCAGGTCAAATTGGCTCGTGAACAGACCGTGGATGGCGAAGTGGTCGCGCGCACCGGAAATCGTGCGCAGTATTTGAATGCCCTGCTAGCCATGGCCGGCAATCGCCCGGCGCTGGATCTTGCGCCGGCGGCTCTGTTTCTGCGAAAGCGTCACCTGAAGAATCGGGTGGCTCTGCTATTGAAGGAGGTTACCATGTCGAAACGTACTCTCATATCGTTCTGCGTCACCAGTTGCGGCGTCGTGCTCGCCGCGGGCTGGCTTGCGCTCCACACATTTCCGCTGCAGGCTGCGCCCGCTCCGCAGGAGGCCAGCCAGTCGAACCTGCTGCACAGCGTCGAGCCGAATTATCCTCAGGCGGCCCGCGCCAAGCATATCGAGGGCCCGGTCGTTTTGGAGGTACAGATCGACGCGCAGGGCCATGTCACCGATGCCCATGTTCTCAGCGGCGCGGACGAGTTGCGCCGCGCGGCGCTCGAAGCCGTCTTGCAGTGGCACTACAATCCCCAGGCCATGACCCTGCCCACCACCACCCAGGCGACCGTGAATTTCAAGTTGTTGGGAGAGCCGCCCGCCGCGGATCGGCGCCCTGACGATGTGGCGAGTTTTCGACGCGACGATTCTAAGAGAACTTCGCTGTCGGACGGCCAGTTTATCGTGCGCGCAATCGATGTGAAGGGCCTTTCCACCGCGGCCTTCAACGACCTGTTGCAGCGCTTGCCTGTGCACGCCGACGATAGCATCGATAATGCGCGGCTGAAATCTCTCATCGAGGCTGTGCACGCATTCGACGACGACCTGCAGGTCTCCGTGAGCATAGCGCCGCCCCGCCAGGCTCACATCTCGATCGCCCCCGCGGGAGCGCCCGCGCCAGTCGCGCCCACCAGGATTCGCGTGGGCGGCAACGTACAACAGGCCAAGCTGCTGGTGAAGGTGCAGCCCGTCTATCCGCTGGAGGCCAAGCAGCAGGGGATCGAGGGCGTAGTGCGTCTTCAGGCCATACTCGGGAAGGACGGCAAAGTCGAGAATCTGGAACTGCTCGGTGGCGACCCCACGCTGGCTGCCGCGGCCCTCGACGCGGTGCGGCAATGGCAGTATCAGACGACGCTGTTGAACGGCGATCCGGTCGAGGTGGTGACGGAAGTCGATGTCAACTTCACTCTCGCGAAGTGACGTGGCGCACACACACTCGAAAAAACCCTGAACATGCAGTCCACATTCGGAATGTACAAGTGTGGACCTGCTTCGATTTCTCGCCGGCGCGCTCCTCCTCGCGGTTGCGGCACTGCAAGCCCAGCGCCCCACCGGCGAAATCCGGCTTGCCGTCAAGGACCCTTCCGGTGCGGCCATGGCCGCCTCGGGCAGGTTGCAGAGCGTGCCCCCCGGAGTGCAGCGCACCTTTCAAACGGATGCGCAGGGCCGGTACACTCTGGCAAGTTTGCCCTATGGCCGCTACCGTCTGGAGATTTCGAAAGCCGGCTTCGCCACCCAGTCATCGCTGATCGATGTTGGGTCCGCGGCGCCCATCTCGCGCACCATCACGATGGCGATCGGCATGCAGTCTTCCAGCGTGGATGTCGTCGCCACCACGCCGCTGGCCGGAACGGATCTCTCTACCAACCAGATTGCGGGTCCTGTCCAGACGGCCACGTCCGAGGATGTCGCCAACAGCGGAGCGCTGGAACTCGGAGACTTCATGAACCGGCGCTTGAACGGCGTCTATCTCAACGAAATGCAAGGCAACCCCTTCCAGCCCGATGTAAATTTCCGCGGCTACACCGCTTCGCCACTGCTGGGCACGCCGGAGGGGATCTCCGTCTACGTCGACGGCGTGCGCCAAAATCAGCCGTTCGGCGACGTGGTGAGCTGGGATCTGATCCCTAAGGATGCCATCTCCGAGGTCACACTGTTGCCCGGATCGGACCCTTTGTTCGGGCTGAACACGCTGGGTGGAGCGATCTCGGTCTCTACCAAGAGCGGCCTGACCAATCCCGGCGTAAGTGGAGGCATACTGTACGGCAGCAGCGGGCGGAAGCAGGTCGAAGGCGAGTGGGGCGGCGGCAAGGCCACCGGGTTCAACTGGTTTCTCTCGGGACTCGCATTCCACGAGTCGGGCTGGCGTGTCGCTTCGCCTTCGGATGTGGGCCAAGGATTTGCCAGGCTTGGCTGGCGCACGGATAAGACCGATTTCGCCCTCACCGTGTCCTATGCTTACAACATTCTGATCGGCAATGGGCTGCAAGACTACCGCTTGCTCGAAGCCAATTATGCGAGCGTCTATTCCATTCCCGACAGCACCCAGAACCGTTCGCCTTCATTCAATTTCATCGCCCGGCACGTTTTCAACGACAATCTGACGCTTACCGGCAATGCCTGGTACCGTAACATTCGCACCTACGCAATCGATGCCAATTTCAACGACGACGCGCAAGGCCAGCTCATCTATCAGCCCACCCCACAGGAACAGGCAACCCTCGCCGCGGCGGGTTATACAGGCTTCCCGGCGAGCGGCGCCACCATCGCGAACACACCGTTTCCGAAGTGGCCCTGCCTGGCCGAAGCCCTGGTGTTGGGCGATCCCGACCAGGCCTGCGATGGCGTGAACATTTACTCGAACGAAGTGCAGAACGAATACGGAGCTTCCGGACAGATCACATGGGTCGCTTCTCCCAGCGTCGGGCGCAACCAGTTCGCCGCCGGGGCGTCGCTGGACCGCGGCAGCGTCACCTACACGCAGACCACGGATTACGCGTATGTCAATCCCAATTACACCCTCACCAGCGTCCCGGCATGGCAGGACGGATCCACCAGCGTGGATGGCTCGCCCATCGATTCGCGCGTGAACCTGCGTGGCATCACGCCCAACTGGAGCCTCTACTTTACCGATACGCTCACTCTCGCGAAAACTGTGAATGTGACCATCTCCGGACGCTACAACCGGTTTACGGTCGAAAATACCGACCTGCTCAATCCCATAGCGGGCCCTGGTTCGCTGACTGGCGATTATGTATTTCAGCGATTCAATCCCGCCATCGGGATTACCTGGAGTCCGTTCTCCACCGTGAATGCCTACGCCAGATACTCCCAGGGCAGCCGCGCCCCGACTTCCATTGAACTCGGCTGCGCCGATCCGAGCGCCCCATGTAGCCTGCCCAATTCCCTGTCCTCCGACCCGCCGCTTCAGCAGGTGGTCACCGCCACATGGGAAGCCGGCCTGCGCGGCAAGCCCGAGATATCCTGGCTCCACAACCTGAGCTGGAATGTGGGCGCGTTCCGGGCCGAAAACCACAACGACATACTCTTCATTGCAGCGCCGCAGACCGGCACAGGCTACTTCCAGAACTTCGCCAAGACGCTCCGGGAGGGGTTCGATGCGGATTTCGACGGGCGCATCGGCCACGTCACCTGGGGCCTGGATTGGACCTTTCTGTTGGCCACTTATCAGAGCACCGAGACCCTGGATGGCTCTGCGAACAATACCAACAACCTCGCATTGCAGGGATATCCGGGGCTCGACGGCATCATCACAGTGCAGCCAGGGGATCGCATTCCACTCATTCCGAAACAAACCGGGAAGGCTTATGCGGAGTTCCAGGCTACTCGAAAACTCATGTTCGAACTCAACGAAGTGATCGTGTCGAGTTCGTACGCGCGCGGCAACGAGAACAATGCCTACAAGGCCGATGGCGTCTATTATCTGGGACCCGGCGTTTCACCGGGCTACGCGGTCACCAACTTTCGTGCGCATTTCGATCTTACCCGGCACTGGCAACTGGCCCTCCAGATTGATAACCTTTTTAACCGCGAATACTACACTGCGGCGTGGCTCTCGAACACGGCGCTGAGCAGCCAAGGCGCCATCCAGTCCTTGCCTTTCCCGGTCTACACCATCGGATCCCAGGCCGGAAGCGCCCCGGCGCAGAGTGCCACGTTCTTCTCCCCGGGCGCTCCGAGAAGGGCATGGGTCGAGCTAAGAGTGAAGTTCTGATTACCTCTTATAGATGACGCCGCCCTTCATCACAAAGGCGACATTCTGCACCACACCGATATCCTGCAGCGGATCGCCCGGAACGGCGACAATATCGGCGTAGTAGCCCGGTTTGAGTGCGCCGATCTGGTCCTGCCAGCCGAGCAGCTTCGCGCCATTTAAGGTGCCGGCCTGCAAGGCAGCCAGCGGCGCCATCCCGTATTTAACCATCAGCACGAACTCGCGGGCTTGCGTGCCGTGCGGAAACGGACCCACGTCGGAGCCCACCGCCATCGGCACGCCCGCCTCAAGCTGCTTGCTGAATTCATGCGCGTGAAATTCGAGCATGGAGCGCTCGTTATCGGCCGCCCGCGACGACGGGGCATGGTCGACGAAGTATTCGAAAATCGTGAAGGTAGGCACGGCGAAAATCTGTTTCTCGCGCATGATCCGCATGGTCTCTTCGCTGAGCTGGAAGGCATGATCGATGGAAGCTACGCCGGCGCGCGCGGCGTAAAGCGTGCCCGGCTCTCCCGTGGCGTGTACGGCCACGCGCTTGCCCACGCGCGCGGCTTCTTCCACGGCGGCCCGCAGTTCGGCTTCGGTGTACTGGTATGGCGTGGAAAACCTCCCGTCGCGCATCGCGTCGCGGCCGGTTTCGTAAATCTTGATGAAGTCGGCGCCTTCCTTGAACTGGCCGCGGATCACCGTGACCAGCTCCGCGGCGTTGTTGGCCCACGTGGCGTTGGGCAGCACATGCTGGGCGGGGTTGTAGCCGATGGCGTCTTCGTGGCCGCCCAGAATATCCACCGCATTGCCGCTGATGCGCAAGCGTGGCCCGGGCGCCAAGCCGAGGTAGTCGATCGCGTTGCGCACCGCGGTATCGGCCGACCCGGCGCCTTCGGTACCCATGTCGCGCTCGGCGGTGAAGCCGGCCATCAGGTCGGCCTTGGCGGCCGCGACGGCGCGGATGGTCCGCTCCGGTACGGATTCCTCGACCGTCTGCAGGCCTTCGTTGCCGGGATGCAGAAACAGGTGGACGTGCGCGTCGATCAAGCCCGGCAACAACGTGCGGTCGCCCAGATCCACGATTTCAGCGGCTGCCGGGTGCGACACAGCCGCGCCCACCTCGACGATCCGTTCGCCGGTCACCAGCACCTCGCCAGGTTTGAGCATTTTGCCGGATTCGATATCCAGCAGGCGGGCGGCACGCAAAACGACGGAGGTCTGGCCAAAAGCTGCGGCGGCCGAGAGCAGCAGCGCGGCGGAGAATCGGAATGTGGTCATGATGAGATGTTACTCCCGGGGCTTCTCCGCCACCAAGCGTTCCAGGCGCATTTTTTCACCGGGATTCCAATCCGGGAGCGCCTCCACATCCTCGAAGCGCAAGATGCGAAACGGCTGAAACAGTTTCAGGAGCTCGTTGTGGCGGTCGCTTCCGTTCTCATAGACGAAGATGCCGCCGGGAGCCAGCGCGCGGCCGATGCGTTCGGCGTCGTGGGCCGTCGGGGACCGCACATAGGTCATCACGATCAGGTCCCACTGCGCCATTCCAAGATCGAATCGATCGTCGCTGGCCACCACTGCGCGAATCTTGACGCCGGCCTTCGCCGCGTTGCCCTGTGCGATGCGCACGCCCTCGTCGGATGGATCGAAACCGGTAACGTCCCAACCTTGCATGGCGAGGTACACCGCGTTGCGGCCTTGGCCCATCCCGAAGTCCAGGGCCTTGCCGGGCTTGCGTCCCTCAATCGCACTGGCGAGCAGCGCGTTCGGTGTCCCGATGAAGATGGGGTCGCGGCCGGCGTAGATCTTGTTCCAAAGCACCTTCGCGCCATCGGGGCGCACGAAAGCAAGGTGGCCCAGACGCTCCATCTCGCGATCCGCTTCGGCCGGGGGCATTCCCTTGCGAATCAGTTCGGCGCGGTAAGGACGAAGCAGATTGGCGGGCGTGCTGTCGGGCGGCCGCTCGCTGAGCCAGGCCAGGAAGGCTTGCCATCGATCGTCCGGGTCCGGTTGCGCACAGAGCAGCGCGGCGGTCAGGCTTAGATATAGCAAGTGTCTCATCGCAGCAACACCTTCAGGACGCCCTTCCGCGCGGCGTGCTCGAAGGCGCGCGGGGCTTCGGCGAGCCGCCATTGTTCCGAGATCATCTCGTCGACCGGGATCAGGTTGCGCGTGAGCAGGTCGAGCGCCGGCTCGAAGCGGCCGCAGCGCGATCCCACCAGGGTGATCTCGTTGACGATCACAGGCGCGGTGTCCACTCCCACCAGGCCGTGTACCGTGGATTTCAGGATCACGGTGCCGCGCGGGCGCGTCATCCGCACGGCTTGCCGGAAGCCTTCGGACGAACCGGTGGCGTCCACCACCCAATCGTAGGCCATGTCTGGCCGCGTGCCGCCGGCTGCCTCCGTGAAGACACCGGCGCGGCGTGCGATGTCGAGCTTTTCGGCGTGCCGCCCGAACTGGTGGACGCGATGGCCGTATGCATTCAGCACCAGCGCGATCAGCAGTCCGAGCTTGCCGTCGCCCAGCACGGCGATTTGAGCGGCGCAAGGCAGTGCTACCTGATCCAGGATTTCGCACGCGGCCGCCAGTGGCTCCACAAACACGGCGCGCTCGGTGGGCAGCGCATCCGGCAGCGCGTGCAGATTGCGTTCCGGCAGAGTCAGGTACTCGCGAAACGCGCCGGGATGGTTGACGATGCCGAGAACGGTCCGATGCGGGCAATGGCGGCCGAAACCGCGACGGCACCAGTCGCACGCGCCGCAGGCCAGGTTGATCTCGCCGGCGACGCGGCGGCCAACCCACGCGGGCGAATCCGCTTCGACGACTTCGCCCACGAACTCGTGGCCTGGGGTGCCGGTGAAGCCGTAGTAACCGCGCTGGAGTTCCAGATCGGTATTGCAGATGCCGCCGCAGAGCAGACGGATGAGGGCGAAGCCCGCGGGCCGCTGCGGGCGGGGTTCCTCGCGTACGTCCACGCGTCCGTCTTCCAGGTGTACGGCCAGCATGATCTACTCCAGGCACTCGCCTTCGCAGTGCTTTTGGATGGTATTTATGAACTCCTTCAACTCGGCACAAGCGTTCGCGGCGATGCCGAGATCGTTGTCCCGCAAGATTCGCCCGGCATCGCGAGCTTTTGAATAAGATCGCCCGCCTTTTCCCGCCTCGAAGCCGTCGCAAATCCGGTGCGAAGGTGGCTTGTTAGCCGGCTTATGCACCAAATCTGATCCTCTGTTGAAGGCGTGAGCATACGGCCATTTGGGACCCCTGACAATCCCGCGTTAAAACAGTAGAGCCGCGAGTTCGCAGCTCGCGAGCCCGATTCTCAGGAGCCACCCAAAAGGTGACGAACAAAAATGAGCATACGCCGAAAACGCCCGCCAAACAAGGGGGGGACAAGGTTATTCCAAAGCCCATAGAAATCGAGGCTTCCACGCCTTATGGCTTTCAGGGATCGAACATGACGGCTTACGGCGGCTTGTTGCCGGTCGCCACCATGCTGGAGAAACTGCAATTCCAGCAACTCATCGAACAGCATGTGACGATCAAACGGCTGACCACCACGGTGCCCGGGTTCCGGTTCGTGTTGGCCATGATGCTGGCCCTGTATGTGGGTTTTTCCCGGCTGAACCATCTCCAGTTCCTGCAACGGGAGCCGATGCCGACCGGAATACTGGAGGTGGGGGCATTGCCGGTGCAGAGCACCTTTTGGCGATTCCTGGCTTCCCTGCACCTGGGCGTGGCGCGGCAACTGGACACTGACACGACCGTGCAGACGGTGTACGGCCGGCAAATGGGAGCGCGCAAGGGCTATAACCCGCAACACCGGGGGAAGAAAAGCTATCAGCCGATCCTGACTTTTCTGGCCGAGACGCGGGAATACGTGGGCGGAGAGTTGCGCAAAGGCGACCGGCCCACGGGCAAACAAATCGGCGCGCACCTGGACAGCGTGTTTGCGGCGTTGCCGGAATCGGTCGAGCGGGTATACGCGGGCGGACTCGGGATTCTATTGCTGGGAGGCGGTGGCCGCCTATGAGAAGCATGGATGCCAGTTCGTGATATCGGCGCAGAAGACCCCGCGGTTGGTGGAGGAGTTGAAAGCCGCGCGGTGGACCGGGTCGCCGCGCACCGACGCCGACGGCCAGTGCGAGTTTGGCTACCAGGCGGAAGGTTGGGGCAGAGCCCACCGGTTCGTGGCTTTGCGCTACCTGAAGAAGGCCAAGCCGGCGGCGCAGCACGAGCAATATCAGTTGTTCGATACGCCGGAGTACACCTATCGCGTATTCGTAACGGACATGGAGGCCCCCATCGACGTGGTGGTGGGATTCTACCGGCTACGGGCTGGGGCGGAGAATCTGATTAAAGAAGCCAACAACGATGCGGGCTTGGCGGCGCACCCCTCGGCGCGGTGGAGCATGAACTGCGTGCACTTCCAGTTGGCGATGCTGGCCTATAACCTGAACTGCTGGCTCATGCTGTTCAACCGGGAGGAGACAGCCAAGGTCGAGGATTTGCGCTACACCACGCTGGCCACGGCCCGGCTGCGGTTCCTGTCCCTGGCAGCCAAGATCGTGCGCCATGCCGGCGCTGTCCTGGTGCGGTACAGTGATCCCTACGCGGAGCAAGGGACGATGGGGCGCTTGTTAAGGTTTACCGACTCCGGCTTGCCCGCAGGTGCACCAACATCGGACTTAGCCAGAATCTGGATCTTCTCCCAGTACGGGAGGAGCCACGCCTCGAACTCGTACTGCGCGGCATGGGCAAAGAACCGTTCATTCGGTCCCACCCACTCGCGCATCTTCCGCTTGGCATCCGCGGCGTCAACAAAGTCGCGGTTTCCCGTGTATACATCAGTCAATGCAACGACCGCGTCGGCGCCCGTGCGTAGGTGCCGCTCGACTTTTCTGCAGGCGCCCGTCGTATGGGTCCGGATCGAGCCGCGGCATCCTGCCGGCTAAGGTAGGCGTGGCGCTCGTTTGACAATTCGTCTATTTCGCGATTGCGACGGACCCGGTGCGGTACCGGCCGATCATGATTCTCGCCGCGCTTGCCAAGGCCAGCTACGTGGGCACCTTGGTGGTGTACTTGCAAGATCGCGTTTCGCCGGTGCAGGCGGCCACAGGGATTCCGGACGCTATACTGACGGTGCTGTTCGTGGCGGCGTTCTTGAAGACGCAGAAGACAGAAGTTAGAAGATAGAAGTCAGAAGACAGAAGTTAGAAGATAGAATACACAGCGCGACAGGCGGCTGCTATTCTGACTTCTGTCTTCTGACTTCTGACTTCTTTATATACGCCTCCGGGATCAGCAGCGTGAGCGCATCGGGCACGATCTCCACGCTGGCCGGCAGGTGTCCCGCATATTCGCCGTCCACCTGAATGTAGACGCGGCGGGCAGTGGCGCCCGGCATGCAGACGCCGCGGGTCCGGATCAACTTAATGCCCGGCACACCCGTCAGCTTGCGCACAGCCACGCGGCCCAGGTAGGTCAGAAAGCGGAACGAACTGCGCCCCTCGAACAGCACCACTTCAAACTGGTCGTCGAGCAGGCTGACATTTTGCGCGATCTCCAGATCGCCGCCATAATTGCGTACTTTGCTGATCAGCGCGAAGGCGCAACTGATGCGGCGGCCTTCCACCAGCACTTCTAACTCATCCAGCTTGCGGCCCACCATGCTGAAGCCGGCGAGCCAATAGGCCAGCTTCCCCAGGCGCGCCTTCAGCGGCAGGCTGATGTTGTAGACGATCTTGGCATCCAGTCCGATGCCCGCCATCAGGAGGAACAAGCGGGTGCGCTCGGAGCCGTTCACGCACTGCAGCCGGCCCATGGAAATGCGCGTGGGAATGCATCCGGGGAGATTCGCGGCGGCGTGTTCGATGCTCGAACCGAGTCCCATCTCGTTGGCCAGCACGTTGGCCGTGCCGGCCGGCAGAATACCCAGGGGTACGTCGGAAAAGGCCACGCCCTCGGCGATCTCGTTGATGGTGCCGTCGCCGCCGGCGGCCAGGATCAGTTCGGCGCCATCGGCGATGCTGCGGCGCGCGATGGCGCCCGCGGTGCCCGGCCCCTGCGTGGGCACCAGCCAGGTGTCGTGCCCCGCTTCGCGCAGGATTTCGGCGGCGTTGGACAGGCGCTTCAATCCCCCTGCGCCCATTTTGCCTGCGAAGGGATTGTAGATAATGATGGTCTTGCGTGCGGCGGCTATGGCTTCACCCCAGTTCTCCAAGTTTAAACTATAGTGAGAGACGCCAATGCTTGATGCAACCTTCTATCTCATTCCGGCCGCTTGGCCGATCCGACTTTCCCCTGCTTCAAAAATGGCTCTCCGGCCCTCACGTGCTTGCCTGGTGGCATGAACCCCTCGACCTCGCGGGCGTTGAGGCGAAATACGGCCGACGGGTCGATGGCGCCGAGCCGACTCACGTCTTCGTGATCGAACATGGCGGGCAGCCAATTGGGTGGATTCAGTGGTATCGCTGGTCCGATTATCAGGCGCATGCAGGGCACCTGGGGGCGGAACTCGCGTCGGCCGGTATCGACCTCGCCATTGGGGAACTCGCGATGACGGGTTTGGGCTTGGGGCCGGCTGCCATCCGCGAGTTCCTCAGTCAGATCGTTTTACGGGACCCGAGCGTCACAGCCGTAATCGCCGATCCCGAGGAGGGCAACCTAAGATCGCTGCGTGCTTTCCAGAAGGCCGGGTTCACGGCGACGAACACTGTTCAACTCGCCGGCGAGAACTTCAAACGGCGAGTGGTTCGCCTGGATGCGCCCTAATCCGGGTCGCGAAAGCGCACTCGCAGCAGGTGCAGTTCCTTTGCAAGAATCTCTTCCGTGTGCGCTACAACATCGGCCGGGTCGTCGGGCGCCGCAAAATACCGGCCCGACAGTGCGTCCGCCATTCCGGATGCCAGATACAAAACGAGCTCGGTTCCGGGGAGAGTGGTAACATCCCGGCCCTCATCGAAAATAGTTTTGAACCACGGCATCCATCGAGCGCCTTCCGACTGCATCAGCTCTTCCGCCAGAGCTGTCCGGACTGTCCCTGGCTGAATGGCGAAGACCGAAACACCGTGGGGCCGGGCTTCGTCGGCCAGGACCTCGGTAAACCTGATGAGCGCGCTTTTGCTGGTCACATACGCGGACATGTAGGGAATGCTGACGGTTCCGGCCCCGCTGCAAACATTGATAATTCGGCCATCATGACGGCTAACCATGCCGCTCATCACCGCGTTCGAACAGAGCAGGGGACCGCGCAGGTTCGTCTCCAGCGTGCGCCACCACTGGTCTGCGTCAACGTCCCAGGTCGGACCGTACGGCGCGCCTGCCCCCGCGTTGTTCACCAGCAGATTCACGGGGCCAAGCCGATCTTCTACGCGGCGAACCATCTCTATTACGGCATGCTTGTCCGTGACGTCGACCGGCACGGCCAGGGCTTCTCCGCCACTTGCGCGGACGATCCCGACGGTTTCGTCGAGTTGGTCCGCGCTGCGTGCCGCTACTGCCACGCGGGCGCCGGCCTCAGCCAGCGAAACGGCGAAGGCCCGCCCCAAACCCCGGCCGCCTCCGGTGATAAGGGCCACGCGGCCCGTGAGAGTGTTCATCTTGCAATTGTAGTGTTGCCGGGCGCGGTCAAGTCGCCCAGGAGCCGGCTCGGCGGTCAGCTTCGATGGGCGCGGATCTCGAAGTTCACGCCTTCCTGTGCCTGAAGGTGAGCGAGGATGCCAAACAAGTTTCTTGCCGAAGGGTTGCCATTTGGGCCGAACATTCGCATAAGGCTGCTGGCTGGGATGGATGTGGCATCTTCGAGTCGCCGAAAGCCAACCGTGGCGTTGATATAGTTGCGCAGGATCGCACGGCCGGTCTTTTCGTCGCCGGAGAGCATAAGTTCGATAGCTTCACGAAGCAGCGCCTTTCGGAACCGCGGTTCCCGCTGGGCGCGTTCACGGATCGTTTCACGAAAGTCTTTGGTCAGTGCCATCTCTCTTCCCCGCTTCTTCCTTGCGATCTTTGCGGCGGCCCGCACGTTGAGTGCGCGACAGCCGCTTGATCAACGGGCTTCGCGGAGGGGGGTCACATCCCAAGCTGCACCGGGGCGCCCAAGCGGCGAGCATGAATTTTTCCGCTTCGCATCCGTATCTGCGCCAAGTCGTAGTTCAGTTGCAGGCGAAGCCAAAAACCCGCCGTGCTGCCAATGGCCTTTTCGAGGCGCAGGGCCATTTCAGCGGACACGCCCGCTTTGCGGTTGATGACACGCGACAGCGCCGTCCGAGTCACGCCAAGCGCCTTAGCGCCCTCCGTCACATTGACACCCAGTTCGTCGAGGCAATCCCGGATGATGTCGCCCGGATGATTGGGATTCTTCATCTGCATAATCAGTCCTCCTGCTCCAGCCTTCTTAGTGATAGTCCTCTAAATTCACGTCATACGCGGCCTCTTCGTGAAAACGGAAGGTAACGCGCCAATTGGCCTTGACGGTTACCGCGTAAGTGCCGCGCCGGTCGCCGGTCAACGGGTGAAACCGAAACAGGGGTAGCACCATATCTTCCGGGCCGTTCGCCGCATCCAGCGCCGAGAGAATCTTTTGTATCTTTTCCACGAGATCGGGCCGGATTCCGCTGCGGTCGTTCTCTTCATACATCCGCCGCAAGCCTTTGTGCTTGATGGCCTCGATCACACCGCCGCCTATTCATATTGTATAGCGAGGCGCTACGCTACACAAGATCGTGTTCCTCCAGCCGCGGCATTCCGCACTAAACTATAGTGATACCGCCGATGACGAAAGATGTTGCCGCCCGCATCGAAAAGCTGCGGGAAACGCTGCGCCATCACGAGCGCCTGTACTACGTTCTGGACCAGCCCGAGGTCACCGACGCCGAATACGACGCGCTGATGCGGGAGCTGCGCGAACTGGAGACGCAGCATCCCGAGCTGCTGACGCCCGATTCGCCGACGCAGCGCGTGGGCGGCAAGCCGCGCGAGGGTTTCGTGAAAGTGGCGCACAGCGCGCCGATGCTCAGTCTGGACAACGCCCTGGACGAAGGCGAGCTGCGGGATTTCGACCGCCGCGTGCGCGAGTTGCTGCGCGGCGCCGAGTTCCAATACGTGACGGAATTGAAGTTGGACGGCCTTTCCATGGCGGCGCACTATCGCGATGGGCAATTCGTGCAGGCGATCACCCGCGGCGACGGCATGGTGGGCGAGGACGTCACGGAGAATGCGCGCACCATCCGCTCTTTGCCGCTGCGCGTGAAAGGCACGCTGGCGCAGTTTGAAGCGCGCGGCGAAACTGTGATGAATCGGCGCGCTTTCGAGCGGCTGAACGCGGAGCGCGACGAGCGCGGCCTATCGCGCTTCGCCAATCCGCGGAATGCCGCCGCCGGATCGCTGCGTGTGCTGGAGCCGTCCGTCACGGCGTCGCGCCGCCTGGATTATTACACCTATTTTCTGCAGGTGGACGGCCGGCCCGCCTATCCGCGCCACTGGGAATCGCTGGAGGAACTGGCGCGCATGGGCTTCAAGGTGAATGCCAACCGCAAGCTCTGCCGGGATGTGGACGAGGTGGTGCAATTCTGCGCGGAATGGGAAGCCAAGCGCGAGCAGTTGCCTTACGAGATCGATGGCGTGGTGGTCAAAGTGGATTCCATCGCGCAGCAGGAGCAGCTCGGATACACCGCCAAAGCGCCGCGTTGGGCGATCGCCTATAAATATCCGGCGCGGCAGGCGCTGACCACGGTGGACGGCATCGAGGTGCAGGTGGGGCGTACAGGCGCGCTGACGCCGGTGGCGCACCTGAAACCGGTGGAAGTGAGCGGCGTGACCGTATCGCGCGCCACGCTGCATAACGAAGACGAAATCGAGCGGCTGGGCTTGCAGATCGGCGATACGGTGGTCATCGAACGCAGCGGCGATGTGATTCCCAAGGTCGTGCGGGTGCAGTCGCAAGGCTCGTACCGCAAGCCTTTCCGCATGCCGGAGACTTGCCCCGTCTGCGGCGGCAAAATCGTGCGCGAGGAGGGCGAGGCGGCCTCGCGCTGTATCAATATCAACTGTCCGGCGCGCCTGAAGGAATCCATCCTGCACTTCGCGGCGCGCGGCGTGATGAATATCGACGGTATGGGCGACGCGCTGGTGGACCAGTTGGTGGATCGCGGCCTGGTGCAAAGCGTGGCCGACATTTACGGACTGACGCTGGACCAACTGGTGGCGCTGGAGCGCATGGCCGCCAAATCGGCGGGTAACGTGATCCGCAATATCGAGAAATCCAAGCAGAGCCCGCTGCCGCGCATCCTTACGGCGCTGGGTATCCGGTTCGTGGGCGAGCGCACGGCGGTGTTTCTGGCGGAAGCTTTCGGCAGCCTGGAACGGATCGCGCAGGCCGGCGTGGACGATCTGCAGCGCGCCGAGGAAGTCGGCCCCAAGGTCGCCGAAAGCGTGTACCAGTTCTTCCACGAGCCGCGCAACCGGGAACTAGTTGAGCGCCTGCGCAAGGCTGGCCTGAAATTTGAGTACGAGGTCAAGCGCAAGAAGGGCGGGCCGCTCCAAGGGATGACGTTCGTGCTCACGGGCACGCTGCCGAATCTGAGCCGCGAGGAAGCCACACGCGTGATCGAGTCGGCGGGCGGCAAGGTGAGCGGCTCGGTCAGCCGGAAGACCAGTTACGTGGTGGCGGGCGAGGAAGCGGGTTCGAAGCTGGACAAGGCGCGCGGCTTGGGCGTCGAGGTGATCGACGAGCGTCAGTTGTTGGAGCTGTTGAGTAAAGGGTAGGACAGTCCCCTGGCCTGTCCATAGCGCTTGACAACCACCGTCCATAGCTTTACAGTGTAAAGTACTTGCTATGACACTGGGCCGCCGCATCTTCAAAGGTGTCGCCATCCTGGCGATGTTGGGTGTTCTCGCAGTCTTGGTACTGTTCGGGTCGCTCTGGCTGGAGCACAGGACCGGAATTACGCTCCCGTTGCCGACCGGGCCCTTCGCGGTGGGCCGCGTCATGTATGCCTGGGCCGGCGATGCGCCGCCGGGCGCCAAACGCGAACTGGTTGTCTGGATCTGGTACCCAGCGGCGGTTGGGCAATCCCCCGCGGCCATGGAAGACTACCTGCCCGCTCCATGGCGAGCGGCGATCGAACGCGATCGCGGCGCGCTCATTAGCAAATTCCTGACGCGAGATCTCTCGAAGGTCCATGCGCATAGCATTCGTAACGCTGCCGTATCGCCGCAGCGGCCATCGTACCCGGTAGCGATCGTCAGAGCCGGAGCTTCCGCCGGGATCGCGAACTACACGACGCTCGCCGAGGATCTAGCCAGTCATGGCTACATAGTTGTGGGCTTCGACGCGCCCTATCGCGCGCAAGTCGTAGTTTTCCCCGACGGCCGGGTGATGACCAGGACCCCGCAGAATAATCCGGAGCTCTGTTTGGAACTGCCGGACCCGGAGCAGGCGCGCTGCGTGAACAAATTGTTGATGGCATGGACCGCCGACATCGCCTTCGTACTGGATCGGCTGGCGCAATTGAACGGCGCGGACCCGTCCGGCAAGTTCAAGGGACGGCTGGACCTGGCGCATGTGGGGGTGTTCGGCCATTCCTTTGGCGGGGCGGCCGCTGCGCAGTTTTGCCATGACGATTCCCGGTGCCAGGCGGGCATCGATCTGGACGGCGCTCCATTCGGCTCCGTGGTTCAGGAGGGCCTCCATCAGCCGTTCATGTTCGTCCTGAGCGACGAAATCCATTCGTCCGGCCCGGAGACCCGGCGGGTGCTGGCTGACGTCCAATCGATTTACGATCGTCTGCCTCCCGAGAGCCGGCTACGCCTCGCAATCCGTGGCGCGAACCATTTCCTGTTCAGTGACGATGGAGCCTTGTTGAAGAGCCATCTCGTGCTGGGGACGTTGCGTATGTTTGGTGTGGTGGGTATCGATGGACGCCGCCAGCTTGCCGTGACCACCTACTGCGTGGACCGCTTTTTTGACGCGTATCTCAAGCAGGCAAGCGCAGCGCGGCTTCAGATTGCATCTCCGCTCTATCCCGAAATCCAACTGCTCGAGTGAGCAGAATTTTATTTAGATTCAAACGTTTGGGGTTTGATCGTTCCAGCCCATAATGCGCGCCAGCCAGGCGTCTGAGATCGGCCTGGCCTTGGAAGGAAAGCGATGCCCGCCATCTAGCATGTGGAACTCCACGTCGGCGGCGCGCAGGCGCAGGCGCTCGGCGTAGCGTTCGGTGACGTCCGGTTTGTAGAACTCGTCCTCGCGGCGAGCGATGTGCAGAACAGCGGCTGTAACCGGTTTGTATTGGCCTTCCTCCCAGTTGCGCGGGATACCGCCGCAGATGCCAATCACGCCCCGGATTTCGCCGGGATGCGTGGCGGCAAAACGGTAGTTCATCCCCACCGGTTGGGAGAAGCCGGCCAGAATGCGGCGGGAGACCGGGATGCCGTATTCGCGTCCGGCTTCATTCAGGACATGCAGCAGCATGTCGTGGTGCAGGCGCACGGAGGAATCCGGGTGCTTGTGCGTAGCCCAGCCATAGCCCACTTCGTTCGATCCCATGCCCAGGTAAAACTGATTGGGACCCTGGATGGCCGCAATCACGTGCCGCGGACCCATCATGGCCGCCGTCAAGCGCAGCATCACTTCGGGATTGGCGCTGAAACCGTGCAGGGTCACCACCAGCGTGGTGCGGTCGTCGGCCAGGTCCGGCGCGTGGACCAGGTATCGGCAATCCAGACGTGCGGTGAAGCTGCAATGGCGGGTGTTTTCAAGGGTCATGGCGGTAGGGTTCGGGGTCGCGGATCTTAACGAAATATTCAACTTGATTTCCGCAGATTTGAGGTTATCATAAGCTCTATCGGTCATGAGAGCCGCGGGTTCGCCACGATTGCGAATCGCGTCAAATGCGGCTCCCTGGCAGCAACGGGGCAGGTTTCGGAAGGTAAACAGGAATGGCCCGGAATGGGCCTCTAGCGCGCCGTTCAGGCGTGGATGTCGAAGTATGGCCAATTGAGGACAACCAGATGAATTCACCGACGCGTTTGATCAAACAGATCGTCTACTTCGTTTTCTTGGCGGCTTTTGTGCTGCGCGCGCCCATCCATGCGCAGGATGTTCTTGGCGGTATCACCGGCTTCGTAAAAGACGCCACTGGCGCGGCCGTGCCGGACGCGACCGTGCGGGTGCGGAACCTCGGCACCAACCTGGAAGTGGTCCAGCACACCCAAGGCAACGGGTCCTACACCGTGCCAAACATCCCGGTAGGCAACTACCAGGTGACCTTCAAAAAAGAGGGGTTTGAGACCGAGACGCACACCATGGTCATCGTCAACGCGAACCGCACGACCACGGTGGATGGCGACTTGAAGGTGGGTACGGTGGCCACCACGGTGGAAGTAACCGCCACGCCGCTGATGAACCAGGTGGACACCACCAATGGCTACGTGGTGGATCAATTGACCATACAAGAGACGCCGCTGGGGACGGGCAGTTTCACGCAGTTGGCGATTATGAGTCCGGGCGTGCACGCGGATTTCCTGGGCGGCGCCGGCAGCAACTCCGGCCTGGGCAACCAGGCCATCTTCGCCAACGGGAACCGGGACACCAGCAACAGCTTCTCGCTGAACGGCGTGGATACCAACAATCTTTTCAATGGCAATTCCACCAGCCAGGTGGGTGAGAACCGGTTCGTGCTGAACATCGGTGAAAACTTCGGCGCAGGCGGCGCGATTCAGACCAGTACTTCCGTTTACGGGGCCATCGGGCAGGCGCTGCCCACCCCGCCTGTGGAAACCATCCAGGAAGTCGCGGTGAACACGGCCATGTACGATGCCACGCAGGGAGCGCACAGCGGGGCGCACATCAGCGTGATCACCAAGTCGGGCACCAATGAGTTGCACGGCATGCTGTACGAAGATTTCCAGAACAGCGTCATGAATGCGGCGCCGTTCTTCTACAACAGTTCCCCCGCCATTATCAACAAGGACCCCTTCCTGGCCCGCAACCAGTTCGGCGTGAACCTGGGTGGACCCATCAAGCAGAACAAGCTGTTCTATTTCGTGGCTTATCAGGGCGTACGTCTGGCGGATGCGGCGGACGCCACCAAGGATGTCGACGTGCCCGTCGGACTGACCAACGACCGTAGCGCACAAGGTATCGTGAACGCGATGCAATCGAGCTACGGCACGAATATCACGACCTCGCAAATCAGCCCGGTCGCGCTGGCCATGCTGCAAGCCAAACTGCCCGGCGGGCAGTACCTGTTCCCCAGCGCTCAGATCACGAATCCGAACTCGACGTTCACTTATGACGCAGTTGTGGAAGGGCCCAACGCCCAGTCCAGCGTGAATCAGGGCATTGCCAACGTGGATTACAACGTGAATGACATGGACCGTCTGACGGTGAAGTATTACTATCAAACCGATCCCACCACTAACCCGTTCGGGGCGGTGGGCGCGCTACTCGGTTTCCCACAGCAACTTTCCTCCGGCAGCCAGGTGGGCGCGATCAACAACACCGTGATTCTGAGTCCGTCCCTGACATGGCAGCAGCATGCCGGATTCACCCGTCTGCAAGCTTATTCGCAGACCCAACAGCAGTTCACACCGAGCGATTTCGGCATGAACTTGCTGGGCGCCACCGACTTCCCGCAAATCGAGATTGCCGGCGCGTACAACGGCAGCGGACTGGAATTCGGGCCCAGCGTGAGTTTCGGCAACGCCGGAATGTACCAGAATCAGTGGGAACTGGGTTCCTCCCTCAATTGGGTGAAGGGCCGCCACACCATAGCCGTCGGTGGGAGTTGGGCGCACACGCAGCTCAACATTATCAACAACAACACCGAGTCGGACACGCTCGGCTTCAAGAGTTTCGTAAATTTCGTGGAAGGCGCGGTACGCACCGGCAGCGACTCGGCGGCGTTCCCCAACGCCAACGCCAGCCGCTACTACCGCTCGGATACCGCGGGGGCGTACGTCAACGACAACTACAAAGTGGCCAGCAACCTGTCGTTAACTCTGGGACTGCGTTGGGACTTCGATGGGCCGCTCTCCGAAAAATACGGCAGGCTGGCGACCTTCAATCCCAGCCTGTACAGTTATAACGCCGCCACCGATACGATCACCAATTCCGGACTCGATGTCGCTTCCAACAATTCAGCATTCGGCACTCCGGGTGCGGGCAATTCACTGATGAACACGCACCAATGGGGTTTTGCGCCACGGGTAGGCCTGGCATGGACCCCCAAGCCGAAGTTGACGGTGCGTACCGGCTTTGGCATGTATTACGACCGCGGCGAGCTGTTCAGCGAGTTTTCACCCAGCGCCGGCTTCGGATTCAATGGACCGTTGGGCGTCACGCTGGAGCAGCCCTTCGTCACAGCTATTTTCGCGAGCAAGGGAGCCACCTTGGCGACGCCATTTGGCACCACCGCGCCCCCGCCGCCGCCCCAAAGCCCCGCTGCATTTCAGGCTCTGCTGCCCAACCTCAACGACACCCTGAATGGCAACTATCCAGCAGGTAACTTGTTTGGACCGTTCCTGATTGGCGGCTACGATGCGAACAACAAGCTGCCGTACACCGTCAATTGGACGTTCGACATTCAGTATCAGTTGTCCAATAGCTGGCTGTTCAGTGCAGGCTATGTCGGCAATCATGGCGTCCATGAAGTGCTCCCGATCCCGTTCAATCAACCAGGCATCGCCACCGCGCAACACCCGATCAACGGGCAGACGGCTTCGTACGGCGGGATCACTCCCTATAACCTTTACCTGGACAACGAGCCTTACGACCCGGCTCCCGAATACGCCGGCAACGCGCCTGGCCGCGTCCCTTACATCGGCTACGACATGAACTCCGTGCTCTACGAAGCCGAGGGAATTTCCAACTACAACGCACTGACGCTGCAGGCCCGCAAGCGCTTGTCCAATGGCTTGCAGTTCACGGCCTCATACACCTGGTCGCACGCGCTCGACGAACAGAGCGGTCTGGGACTGTTCTTTACCGGCAACAATCCGCTGGATCCTAAGTCTAACTATGCGTCCGCGGACTTCGATCAGACACATGTGTTTCTGATTAACTACAGTTACACGCTGCCCAAGGTGACTTCAAGCCGGGCCTTGGGTTATCTGGTCAACGGATGGACCATTGGCGGGCAGACGGTGGCGCAAAGCGGCCAGCCTTACAGCGTCTACGACTTCTCGGGCGCCGTCGCCAGCCTGTATTACGGCGCCAGCGATTACATTACCAACCCCATCGTGCCCTTGCTGCCCGGCGTCACCGCCAAGCAGGCCGAGCTGCAGGGCACTACCGGCGTCAACGCGAACAATCCGGTGCTGAATGTGGCTGATTTCGGGCCGCAGTTCGTGACGCCGGGGACCAACGGCGTGCCTGCGTGCGACTCATCCGGATGCGATTCCTACGAATCGCTTTACAGCAATACGGGCCGCAACCTGTTCCGCGCCCCGTTCCAGGTGCGTTTCGATATGAGCCTGGCCAAGGAGTTCCAGTTTGGTGAGCGGTACCGTTTGCGTTTCAACTTCGACGCGTTCAATCTCTTCAACCACCCCGATTTCGACGCGCCCAACAACAACGTGTCGTTCTTCGGCTTTAATTACGCCGGGCCGCCACTCAGTCCGAGCAATCCGGACACGGGCGACCTGGGCTACATCACGCACACTATTGGCAGCCCACGGTTCCTGCAATTGTCGCTGCACTTGTCGTTCTAAGTGGGGCAGGCTCCCAGCCTGCGCGGGGCTCTTAGCCCCGCTCGGCGTAATATGTCCGGCTGGAATCCGAATCAGTATCTGAAATTCGCGGAAGAGCGCACGCAGCCCTGCCGCGATCTGGCCGCGCGGATCGCGGTGCCCAACGTGCGGGGCGTGATCGATCTGGGGTGCGGGCCGGGGAACAGCACGGCCGTGTTGCGCGAGCGCTGGCCGGACGCCGAATTTACCGGGCTGGATAGCTCGGCCGAGATGATCGATCGCGCGCGGCGGGAATATCCCGGCCAGCACTGGCTGACGGGAGGGATTTCCGAGTGGGCCGCCAGCGCCGATGGCCAGTTCGATGTAGTATTCTCCAATGCCGCGTTGCAGTGGGTTGACGATCACGCCACCCTGTATCCGCGGCTGCTTTCGCGCGTGGCTCCGGGAGGCGCCCTGGCGATTCAGATTCCCGGCAATATCGACGCCCTGCCCCACCGGCTGATGCGCGAAGTGGCCGCCATGCCCGCATGGAAACGTTGGTTCCCCCCGGGCCAGCCGCGCGAATGGCACCATCACGAAATGGAGTTTTACTACGACGTGCTGGCCCCTTGCGCGGCGCGCCTGGACTTGTGGGCCACCGAATACCTCCACATCCTGCCGGACGCGGAAGCCATTGTCGAGTGGTACCGCGCGACCGGACTGCGGCCCTTTATGGAGGCTCTCGAAACGGATGCCGACCGCCGGCGCTTCGCGGCCGATTACCTGGAATCGCTTCGGCCGCACTTCCCGCCCCGCGCCGCGGGTGGCGTGCTATTTCCATTCCGGCGGATCTTCCTGATTGCGTATCGCGGCTAGAAATCGGAAAGCAACATGATGATCCCTACGCTCCTTCTGAAGAAGCTTTATACCCTGGGCAGCCTGAAGAACACTGCCGGAGGCGTCCAGTTCGCGATCAAGAACCGGTTGAGCGACGCCGAGATCGTGGGCGTATCCGGCATCGCCATTGACGGCGCTCCCGTGGCGCTCGAAAAAGTTGTGTTCCGGCTGGCAGAGGGCCCCGACATGTCTGTCTCGCAGGTGGATGCCGCGCATCCGGTCGCGTTTCCGCTGCGCGCCGCTGTCACGATTCAGACCGATGCGCCGCACCTGGCCAAGGGCAAACATGAAATCGAGATCGCGGTCGAGACCCACCCGTTTGGCAAGCTGCACCTCAAGGTCGAGGACGCGATTTCAGACGCAGTTCCGCCGGCAGTACACCTGCCGCGCGAGGAAGCCGACGACTATTCCCCAGAAATTATCCGGCAACGGCAGGCGGTGATCCGGCAGTTGACCGGCATGGAGCCGC
>Ga0187871_10000707_pt1 | contig 30997 bp, 25 predicted proteins | sample June2016WEW_16_1_FD_132988 | JGI IMG/M metagenome (GOLD analysis project Ga0187871, IMG submission 132988) | Peatland microbial communities from SPRUCE experiment site at the Marcell Experimental Forest, Minnesota, USA - June2016WEW_16_10 | ecosystem: Environmental > Terrestrial > Soil >...
CTGAGCTCGAACGCAAGATGCGCCGCAATCGCCTCGCCTTCGCGGTCCGGGTCAGGCGCCAGATAGATCGCGTCCATCGGCCCCGCCAGCTTCTTCAGCTTGGCCAGAACTTTTTCTTTGCCGGGAATGACGACGTAGTCGGTGTCAAAGTTGTTGCTCGTGTCCACGCCCAGCGTGCTCTTGGGTAGATCCTTCACGTGGCCGAGCGAGGCCTCGACCGTAAATCCCTTTCCCAGATATTTCTGGATGGTCTTCGCCTTAGCCGGCGATTCGACAATGACTAAACTTTTTACCAATGGCCCCTCAGTTCCTAAGATTTCGTTTTGAAGCTAGCACGAATGGGATGAAGACAACAAGTTACCGCCAAGAAGCTGATGGCTGATCAGCTAGAAACTCTTTACGAAATTCTTTCCAGGCATTTGCTTGATCTTGCCGGTCAACTCCAACTCAAACAGAGCTGCGAAGATCTCAGAGGAAGATAACTCATTCTCCAGTTTCTCTACGATCTCATCAATGTGCGTAGCTTCATCCGCCTTCAGCAGGCTCAGGATTTTCTTCTCATGCGGCGGCAGCCCTTCGTCCGGGAATAGAGATGCAGACGAGGTTGCTCCGGATTCAGCCGTGGCTGCCGGCGTGAGCGCAAGCTTCACTTCCGTCGGCAGATCTTCCCACACATCTTCCCAGGTGGCGACCAGCTTCGCGCCCTGTTTAATCAGCGTGTTCGCCCCCACGGAATTCTTTTGGGTGCGTTTGCCCGCACCGCGGAAAACTCTCGGTTTTGCTTCCACCGGGCAGGGCCCGGTGTTGGCGGTCCCGAATTATTTGCCGCTTCCACTACCAGCACACCGATCGACATCCCGCTCAAAATCCGGTTGCGAATCGGAAAATTCTGCGGCGCTGCAAACGTTCCCATCGCAAACTCGGAGATCAGCGCCCCGCCCAGCGCCAGAATCTGCTCCGACAGCCGCGAATTCTCTTTCGGATAAATCACGTCAACCCCCGTGCCAAACACCGCCACCGTCTTGCCTTTGGCCGAGATCGCCCCGCGATGGCTGGCAGTGTCCACCCCGCGGGCCATGCCGCTGATGATCACCAATCCCTGCGCCGCCAAGTCGCACGCCAACCGCTCTGCCATCCCCGAACCATACGGCGTGGGATGCCGCGTGCCTACCATGGCGATCCCCGGCTGCGGCAGCACCTCCGGGTTGCCGCGAACATATAGCACCAGCGGCGGATCGTAGATCTCCTTCAACCGCGGCGGGTAACAGGGATCTTCAAGCGAGAGCACAGTCACTCCCGCCGCGGCAGCCCGCGCGATCTCCTCCCGCGCCAGTTCCGCCGATTTCCCCGTGGCGATTGATTGCGCCGAGACCGCCTGAATACCCGTGCCTTCCAGTTCCGTGAGCGACGCGTGAAAGACAGCCTCGGCGCTGCCGAAACGTTCAACCAGCTTCCGTGCTTTCGTCGGTCCCAGGCCCGCCGTCAGCGAGATGGCAAGCCACTCCAGAATGTGAGTTTGCGATGTAGCGGCGGCAACAGCGTTTGGCACGTCTGTACTCCGATCTTTACTCAGATTCCGGATGGCGGCTTCCGGATAGAGACTGGCGGGACTGTAGTCATTCTCCGAAACCGGCGTCAAGGGCAGTCGTCACAGAGCTTGTTGAAAAAGGCTCTGCTAAAATCAAAACAGGAATGAGACGTCTGCGCATCTCTGCGATTTCCTACCTCAACACCGCCCCCCTCATGTGGGATTTCGAACACGGCGAGGCTGGGAGCGAATTCGACATTTCCTACACTCTGCCGTCGGCCTGCGCCCGCGCGCTCCAGGCCGGAACCGCCGACCTCGGAATCATCCCCGCTGCCGCCTACACTCAAGTTCCCGGGTTGATGGTTTTGCCCGGCGTCGCCATCGCCTCGCGCCGGCCGGTGCGTTCCATCCTGCTGGTCAGCAAAGTTCCCGTAGACAAAATTCGCACCGTGGCTCTCGATACTTCCTCGATGACCTCCGTTGCCCTGACCAAGGTTCTGTTTGAAAAATGGCTGGGCGGCGGTAGGGCATTTACTCCGATGCTGCCCGACATCGATAACATGCTCGCCCAGCACGATGCCGGGCTCGTGATTGGCGATCCCGCGCTGCAGATCGACCGCTCGCGTTATCTCACGCTCGACCTCGCCGAGGAATGGATTCGCTACACCGGCAAGCCCTTCGTCTTCGCTTTCTGGGCAGTTCGCCAGGCCGCTCTGCCGGAGGACGGATTATGTGGGGACCGCCGCCCCCGGCTGTCCGCGTCGCGAAGCGACGCTCATCTGCCGTCGCAGGACCTGGCCACGATTTTTCAACAATCCCGCGACCACGGACTTGAACCCGCCAGCCTCGACCACATCTCCCGCGAATGGGCTCCGCGCCTCGGCATCTCCAATGCCGATGTCCGCTCCTATCTCACCGAAAACATTTATTACCAGCTCGACGCGCCTTGCCTCCAAGGCCTGCAACTGTTCTATCGTTATGCGGCCGAAATCGGAGCCTTGCCCCCCGCGCCGGAGATGCGCTTCTTAGTCCCCACCAACGCCGCAATTGTTTGAAATAATAAGGTGCTTCCGCCGTCCGAAACGTTTAGCGATTTTATCCGTTAGGCGTCATCCCGAAGTCCCGCGTTTTCACCCGCGGGACGAGGGATCTCCCGGAAGCACACAGCCGTTTGGTCAAACTGCACCTGTACCAACAATAATGCCTTTACGCAATCCAAAGGCCAGTCCTGTAAACTCTACCAATCCCGAATGCTCCTCCATCTCCATCCCTTGCTGGCAGTTCCTTTCTGGCGACAGCTGCGCCATCTGGGCGGTATCGGTCTGATCCTGTTAGGCCTTGCCGACAATTCCCTGATTCCGCTCACCGGCAGCATGGACGTCCTCACCGTCTGGCTAGCCGCCCGTCACCGTGAGCCGTGGCCTTACTACGCTTTCATGGCGACTCTGGGTGCCGTCATCGGCGGCTACATCACTTACAGCTTGGCCCGCAAGGGCGGCAAAGAAGCCATGGAGCGCAAGCTCTCGAAAAAAAGAACAGACCAGGTTTGCAAAGCTTTCGCACGCTGGGGATTCGCCGCCATCGCGATTCCTGCCTTGTTGCCTCCGCCATTTCCGTTTCTTCCGTCGCTGCTCGCAGCCGGTGCCATGCAGTACTCGCGGGAAAAATTCCTGGCAGCCTTAGTGCTCGGCCGCGGCCTGCGCTACACCATCCTGGCGTACCTGGGATTCCACTATGGCCGCCACATCTTGCGATTCTTCTCCAAATATTACAAACCGGCTCTGGCTCTTCTGATCGCCTTAGCTGTGATCGGCACGGTGCTGACGCTCATTCAATATCTTCGCTATAAGAAGAAGGTAACCGCAGCCACAGTCCCGTCGTAGAGACGTTGCTTGCAACGTCTCTACGACGGGACGCAGCGAGCAGCTTCACCGTAGTGGCTTGCTTTGATTGTCATTCCGAGCAAGCGCGTTTTGCGCAGCGATGGATCTCGGCGAGCCGCGCGCTCCACGGAGCCTGCCCTGAGAGAGCGCAAGCGACCGAAGGGCGCGTTTGGCTCGCTTCCCTATCAAGCTGAGCCACTACCTGCTCCCTCCCCGCATTTGGCCCAACCCAGCATCCTCCGTTAGAATTGATCAGTTCATGTCCCTCACCAAATCCCAAGCCCTCGACCTCTTCCACTCCGACGACCTCATCGGCATCGGCATGGAAGCCGATGCTCTCCGCCGCAAGCTTCATCCCGAAGGCACGGTCACCTACATCATCGACCGCAACATCAACTACACCAACTTCTGCACCGAGTACTGTACCTTCTGCGCCTTCTACCGCCCGCTGAAAGGTCCCGCTGCCAAAGAAGGCTACATCCTCGACTTCGACACCATCTACGAAAAAATTCGCGAGACCGTCGAACTCGGCGGCACCGGCGTGCTCATGCAAGGCGGCCTGCATCCCGACCTCAAAATCGACTGGCACGAAAAAATGCTGCGGGGAATCAAAGAGCGTTTTCCGCAGGTTCATCTGCACTGCTACTCCGCGTCTGAGATTATCGCCATCGCCGAGTACAGCGAGCTCAGCATTCGCGACACCATCCTTCGCCTGCGCGATGCCGGACTCGATTCCATCCCCGGCGGCGGCGCCGAAATTCTCGACGACGAAGTGCGCTACAAAATTGCCCGCCTCAAGTGCCTGACCAATGACTGGATCAACGTCCACCGCACCGCCCACCAGATCGGCATGCGCACCACCGCAACCATGATGTTCGGCGTCGGCGAAAATTACGAACACCGCGTCAATCATCTGCAAGCCCTCTACGACCTGCAGGAAGAGACCGGCGGCTTCACCGCCTTCATCCCCTGGAGCTTTCAGCCGCAAAACACCGCCCTCGGCGGCCGCCACTGGGACGAAGCCACCGCCGTCGAATACCTCAAAGTCCTCGCCATCTCGCGCCTCTATCTCTCGAACTTCCTGAACGTGCAATCCAGCTGGGTCACACAAGGCCTGAAAGTCTGCCAAATGGGCCTCCGCTTCGGCGGCAACGACGTCGGCTCCGTGATGCTAGAAGAAAATGTGGTGCGTGCCGCAGGGGTGACTAACTGCACCACTGAAGAAGAGTTGCGCCGGATCATTCGCGACGCGGGATTTAGACCTGCGCAGAGAGATACGCTGTACCGGCAATACTTCCTGAATTAGCTAAACGAGGCGCCGCACATGTGGGGCACCACCTCGGCTGTCCGCGGAGCGAAGCGCCGCGCATGTAGAACGGACGCTCCTGTCCGTTGCCTTTGACTTTGGTTTTGATTCTGATTCTGATTCTGATTCTGTCCTGCATCCCCGCGTTCGTATTCGTCACGACCGGGAAGGGCACGACTTTCAGTCACGATTATTCACTTGACAAAGGTTAAACATAGCGCTATAGTTTTCTTGTGCTTGAGATAAACATCACGGTTTCTTCGGTTTATCGACCTCTAGCTCCTGCTCCCGCTTCTCAATCTTGCTTAGAAGTTGCTTCCTCACTCCCGCTGCCAGTTTTCGGGTCGCAATCCGGTCTAGCGGGTGCTTCTCTCGCTTCGGAGGTTTATTAGCCATGACTCTGAATGACCTCACTCACATGTATTCGACTGATGAACAGTGCCGCGCTCTGCTTAAAAAACTCCGCTGGCCTTACGGCGTGGAGTGCCTTCGCTGCAAGAGCAAGAAAGTGTTTGAACTGTCTGAGTACGCGAAGTTTGAATGTGGCGAGTGCCACTACCAGTTCAGCGTTACGACTCAAACGATTTTTCACGACACGCACCTTCCGCTGGAAACTTGGCTCATGGCTGTCCTGTTGCTCGTGGAAGCGCGTAAGGGAATCTCCGCAAACCAAATCAAGCGCACTCTGAGCATTGGAAGCTACAAGACGGCATGGTATCTCTGCCACAGAATCAGAAAAGCGATGGCCGACGTTGAGCTTCCCATGATGGATGGCACGGTTGAAGTGGATGAAACCTACATCGGCGCGAGCGAAAAGACTTACCGCAAGCCCGGTCACGGGGATTGCAAAAAACAGATCGTGGTCGGCATCCGGCAGCGCGGCGGCGATCTGCGATTCTTCCACGCGCAAGACATTAAGGCCGGAACACTCGCAAAGTACGTGCGAGATACAGTCAGCGAAGATGTGGAAGTGATCGTGACCGATGAACTCAATGCCTATCCCACAGCTTTCCGCGATACGCCGTTCGCTGGGCGACACAAGACCATCAAGCACAAATCGAAGGTCTACGTTGACGGTGACATCCACACCAATACAATCGAATCGGCATTCTCGCTCTTGAAGCGCGGTATCCTCGGAACGTGGCACAGGATCAGCGCGAAGCATCTCGCCGCCTATCTGGATGAGATGACCTTCCGCTTCAATCGCCGAAAGAACCCCGATCTGTTCATTGACACGCTGCGCCATATGATTACTGCCGACCCTTTGACTTTCGAGGCACTGACGGCCTAATGCGCTTCACGCCTTCCTTTCGCAGCGGCGAGTCCTTGGATGGCGTGAAGATATCAGCAATGATCCCTGTTCCCATCTGGCCTATCTGCCCCTTACGGAGATTTTCAATTTGCTGTTTCACGCCTTCCCACGCCTTGAGGAACTTGTCCTCGTCCATGTGCGGATTCACTACTGCCTTGAATAACTGCGCATTGGAATAGGCCAGGGTAGTGAGCCAGTTGTCGATCATCGCAAGCTCGAACATATTGCAGAATTTAAACTCCCCGTTCCGTGAAAAGACGGCAACGTTGGTTTCGTCGTCGCAGCCATGGATCGCTTTCTTCACCTCGCGGATGAGAAACACTCCGGCATTGACGAGCCGCTCCGGAGGCGACTCCCGAATGTCGTCATCAAATGGAAAGATCGCCTTTGCCAGATAGTCAGCCATGTGCTGGCCGATGCCGACACACCTGTAGCCGCTTACCCTCAGCACCGCACTATCCTCTGTCACTATCAGAGACGGAGCGCCATCCTCTGGATTAAGGGACTGAACGGCAATCAGCATCTGAATTGAAGGCCTATCCCAACGGCGGGGCCAAATATGTTGCTTGTGAATTTGATGGACTGTTCCCTTGATTAACGAGAACAGTTTCGGGCCATCGGTTTCCTGAGCAATCCGAAGTTTATCGACTAACTCTTGCTCGAATAAATCCAGATACGCGCTATGGTCGGACGATCCCGCTATTCCGATTCTCCAGGTTGCGTTTTCATATACTCTGATTTTCTTCGTCCGCCTTTTCGAGTAGTCGCTAATGACCTCTCGCGAGTCGGCGGCGAGCACCACGACTGACGGATTCACGAAACCAGCGACTACTGTCATGTACTTTCCGTGACAACGCCGCAGTCCTTGAACGAACGGTGAAACTGGTCGGCGTAGCTTAGCGGGAATCATAGCACGCCGCCTTCTTGAAGTGAATAATCTTGACTTTCAGTCGTGCCACAAAGCCGCCGCAAAAGGGACCCGGCTTCAGCCGCTAGGGAAGCCGAGAGACTACCACTCGATTCGCCGCATGTTCTCTGCTATTACTCCGAAGTAACCATCGACAAATATAAGAAAACAAGGTAGATATAAGTGGAATTGTTCATTCCACACAAGGAAGTATAATTGAGCAGGCGGAGGACGTTTCATGACCGAGCAAAGCAACCTCGCGGAAGCCGAAAAAGGTAAACCGACGCGGAGATATACCACCAGCGACAAACTTGGAATCGCACTCGCGTGCCTGGCGGGGGTCATGGCAATAATTCTCTTTCTCGTAGAGAAAACTCCATGGACGGTGGCGGCCCTGCTAGTCGCGATGGCCGCTTTACTTATCTACCCGGTGTTGCATTTTGCACAATCGAAGAATCTTCGAGTTTTATTCCTTGCTTGCGTAGCGATAGGAACACTGGCTTTTGGGTGGTACGGGTGGCCAAAAAGCAATCCGAGAGGCAGTCAATCGGCCGCCACTGGTGTGCCTGCGACTCTGCCAAGCAAGGATACGCCAGCGCCAGAAACAAAAACGCCAGAAACGACACCGACTAAATCCGGCATAGTAACGACTGCCGCAGAGACGGAGAAGATACGACCCGAAGACCGTCCTCATCCGAAGCGGGATGCCAGGAACGCCGGAGCAAATCTGGACGCAGTAGCTTCGGTGTTGGCTGGCAATCCAGCACCCATGCCAGCCACGTCCACACGATCTAAGACTAAAGCGCCGGTCTCCGCGTCTCCGCCCCCATCGGGGATGGTCGCCTGCGGTGATGGGAGATTCGCACCTGAACACCATGCTGAAGAGTGTGGAGCTAGTAATGTGACGATCCGGTACAACGTAGGTGACGCACTCCCAGTCGTATCAAATGGGCATGGAGTCTCGATCCACGACAACGTTGTTGGGCCGGAAACGCCTCCGCAGCAACCTAACAAACTAGAAGTGAAAGACCCGGGTACGAGTTTCACGAGCAACACCGTGCGAAATATGGATGCCAGCATTTCAAACGGAGCATCTGCCAGTAATAACCTGTTTGAGGGCCGACCCAATACTGGCCGTACCTTATCTTCCGTCGCGGATCAACTGTCGGAGCTCATCGATAATGGGCATAAGATCGTGGCCGAATTCCTAAAAGACGACAACCCGCAGCTGCTGTCGGAAAAGGAAAGAGATTGGGAGGGCAACACGCGAGCGGTTTTGACCTCCACCCTAGGTCAGCGTTTTGCGGATCAATTTAACACTGCACAGTCGACAAGCACGACATACCCAATGGGGCACGGTGCTCAAGGCGGGAGCATCTGTAATCTTGTAGACTCCAAGATTGCAGTGTTGATCACGTTTGTGAATCAGTTAAGGGCTTCCGGTCGTTAGGCCCTTCCGTAAGCTAGTGGGATTAGTGAAAGCCGCCCTCGATTTCGCCGCCGTCTGAAAATGCAAACGGCCCCGGAAATCCCGGAGCCGTTCGCGAGAACCGACAAATATCGGCACTGAATTGAATATTTTGCGAGCAAGTCCTTCAGTTTCAGTATTGTAGCCAGACCCAGAAAACGTAACTTGCTGATTCCAGATACCTTACGGGCCCAACTACGACTGTTTGATCTGGATCGACAATCGAGCTAGAATGACAAGTCGAAGCAGATGTGATCGGTCCCCACCGATCAAGACTCGACGCACTCCCAAGGCCTCCCGCGCTAGACAAGATGAAGGTTTCTCCCGCAGGTTTGTTGTGGCTCATCGTCGTGGCAACCGCCACGCTTTCGGCGCAGAGCCCGCCTTCATCCGACGCGCAGACTTCGCCTCACGCCCAGGCCACGCTCAGCGGAATCGTCACCAAAGACCCGGGCAGCGAGCCCGTGAAGAAGGCGCTCATCGAACTGATCGCCGAGAGTCAGGGCGACGGTGGAAACTTCACCGCGCTCACCGGCGCCGATGGCAGCTTCCACATCGAGAACATCCTGCCCGGCCGCTATCGCTTATTTGTGGAGCGCAGCGGCTTCCAGGAAATCGACAAGCACCACCACCGCACCGACGGCCGCGTGATCACGCTAACCGCAGGCCAGGACCTGGAAGACTTAGTCATTCGTCTGCAAGCCGCAGCGGTGGTCGAAGGCCGCATCACCGACGAAGATGGCGATCCCTTACCTGAGGCGCAAGTCGCCGTCCTGCGCCAAACCTTTGTTTCGGGCCGCAGCCACTGGGAACAGGCCGGAGCCGAGCGCACCAACGACCTCGGCGAATACCGCATCGCAGGACTCGCCGCCGCAACTACTTTGTTTCGGTGACGCCTCCGCCAGACTTCAGAAGCCTGATCGAAGGCGCCAGCAACCCGCCGGCCGCCAAGCCCGGCAGCGGAGCGCCTTCCGACAAGCCCGCGCCTGCCGCCTACCAGACCACTTACTATCCCGGCACCAGAGATCGCAGCCAGGCTGCGCCGATCCAGTTGCATGCTGGGGACGACTTCCCGGTCAATTTCTCGCTCACACCTAGCCCCAGCTTGATCATCCGAGGCTCGGTGGTGAATCTGCCGCCCGGTTCTAGCGCGGCGATCATGCTGCAATCCAAGGATTTCAGTCTGGTGCTGAACGACGCGGAGATGCACAAGGACGGCAGCTTCGAAATTCGCGACGTTTCTCCCGGAGCCTACACAATTCTGGCCACGGTGGATAACGTCGCCGTGCCCATGATGGCGCGTCAGGCTTTGCAGGTCACGTCAGAGAATGTGGAAGGTCTGCGGCTCGCGCCTCAAACCGGCGGCTCGATTCGCGGCCGCCTTCGTATGGAGTGGAGCCGCGGCGCGCGTCCCGATCCCAGCCAGATGTTTCTGCTGCTGCGTTCCACCGATGGCGATGACGACGTGCTCGGCGCTTACACCCTGGGAGATGGCTTCTCGACGCTTGCCCACGTTAACGCGGACGGCAGTTTTGCGTGGACGAACGTGCCGGCCGGACGGTATTCCGTTCAGCTCTCGGACGCCAGTGCGATGCCGGATTGGTTTCTGAAGTCTGCGGCTGCGGGCGGGCGCGATACGTTGGACTCTGGTTTTACCGTGAGTGGCGGCACTACCGCGCTTGATCTTCTCGCGAGTGCCAATGGAGCCACGGTCGAGGGCGTGGCTACCAATCAGAAGGATGGTCCTGAGAAGGATGAACCGGTCGCCGACGCGGTGGTCGTCGCTGTGCCCGAAGCGCGCTTCCGCAGCCATCCCGACCGCTTTCGCAAAGCGCTCACCGATCAAAGCGGACACTTCAATCTGCGCGGTCTGCCTCCCGGCGACTACACGCTTTTCGCGTGGGAAAGTGTTGATGGCGAAGCCTACTACAATGCCGAATTTCTCAAAAGCTACGAAGGCCAGGGCAAAGCGCTGCATGTGAACGAAGCGGATCGCGCGAGTGTGCAGCTCAAGACGATTCCTTCCGTCGAAGACGAGCCGTAGCTCCGCTCCTTCTGAGCCGCTTCCGGCTCCCATGGGCGTATGCTTTGGGATTATGAAAGCCGTGTTGACTTCCCTCGTTCTGCTCGTCGGCATGCTCGGCTCCAGCCTGGTTCAGGCCGCAGACACCCCGGCGAATACTTTGCTGGTACTCGCCAAACACGACAACCTGCTCCTCATGGTTGATCCTTCCAGCTTGCGGGTGATCGCGCGGATACCGGTCGGCAATGATCCCCACGAAGTCATCGCTTCCAGCGATGGCAAGACCGCCTATGTGTCGAACTACGGTTCTGGTGCGTATAACACGCTTGCGGTCGTGGATCTGGTGGCGCAAAAAGCGTTGCCTGCCGTTGACCTTGGACCTTTGCGCGGTCCGCATGGATTGGATTTCGCGGGCGGAAAGGTGTGGTTCACCGCGGAAGCCGCCAAGGCAATTGGGAGCTACGATCCGGCGACTAAAAGCGTCGATTGGATACTGGGCACAGGCCAGAATAGGACGCACATGATCTATGTCTCGCCGGACATGAAGTTGATCGTTACTACCAACGTTAGCTCCGGCACCGTGAGCATGATCGAGAAGACAATCGGCGGCCACGGTTCAAACGGTCCGCCAGGCTCTCCTGGAGGAGACTGGAATGAGGCGGTAGTCCGCGTTGGCAGCGGGTCCGAAGGGTTTGATGTTTCTCCTGACGGCAAGGAAATCTGGGTGGCCAACGCAGGGGACGGAACCGTGTCCATTATTGACGCTGCGACTAAGGAGGTGACGCAGACGCTTGCGGCTGATGTAAGCGGCGCGAACCGTCTGAAGTTCACGCCCGACGGAAAGCTTGCGTTCGTCTCTACTTTGCGCGGCCCGAACCTAACGATCATCGACGCGGCGACTCGCATGATGGTCAAGCGAATCGCGGTCGGACACGGCGCGGCTGGCATCGTCATGCAGCCTGATGGCGCGCGAGCCTTTGTAGCGTGTTCTCCGGATGGTTATGTCGCCGTCATCGATCTGCATTCGCTGGAAGTGGTGGGCCGCATCGAGGCTGGTCATGATCCCGATGGCTTGGCTTGGGCGACGCGGCGCTAAGAGCGCGTTAGCGGCAAATGTCTTGATTCCAAACTATGGACACGAAGCAGATTATGTGACACTATGCTACAATTACGTCATTCTAGCTGGAGTGTGCCATGCCGGTAGAAGCTCGAACGCGGGTGAACGAGAACGGCCGGGTTGTGATCCCATCTTCCTTTCGGAAGGCCCTTGGTATTGAGGTGGGAGACGAAGTCGTGCTGCGGATCGAAGACGACGAATTGCGCATCACGACCCAACAGCACCGCATCCAGCGGGCGCAGCGCCGTTCCCGGCAGTATGTAAAGCCGGGCAACTCGCTGGTGGATGAGTTGCTCGCGGAACGCCGCGAGGCTGCCAAGCGTGAATAGGACTGTGCTCGATGCGTCCGCCATCCTTGCGGTGATCAACGCCGAACCGGGTGCGGAGAAATTAACTCCCGATCTGTTGGCCGGTGCGGTCGGCAGCGCTGTGAATCTTGCCGAAGTGCAAACCAAACTGGTGAGCAGGGGTTGGACTTCCGATCAAGCATGGGAAGACGCCACCAGTCCGCTTCGAGAAGTGCTGCCGTTTGATGAGGAACAGGCCAGAATGGCCGGCGATCTGCTGATTCAGACTCGGCACCTTGGGTTGTCCCTGGGAGACCGTGCGTGTCTCGCCTTGGGTATAGCGCTCAAGGTTCCTGTGTACACCGCCGAGAAGGCGTGGAAGAAGGTCAAGGTCGGCGTGAGAATCCACGTGATTCGGTGAGCGGCAAAGTAGGATAACTCACTTTCCGATTCTATCGCAGGCTCCCGGCGCCTCCTAACCCGGGTATAGGGCCAAAGAGAACCTTCCCGCCGAATCCGGTAGAATAAGGTTTTCATCGCATCCCTTGCTGCGTTCTGATCTCATCTTGCCTTCGCTGGCCGCGTGGACCGCCCCCAAGGGCGTTCTACCGTATCTGCGCCAACACCTGCTGGATAAGACTTTTCAGGGTCTTTACCACACCGATGCATTCGATCGCATGCTGCTGATTCCGTATTTCATTGTGCTCATCCTGCTGGCCGGATATGGGATGCACCGCTACATTCTGGTTTATCTGTATTACAAGCACAAGGAAAAGCGCACCACGGAACCGGCTGCGTACTTTGAAGATTTGCCGCGCGTGACCGTGCAACTACCCATCTTTAATGAGCAGTATGTGGTCGAGCGGCTGCTGGAGTCGATCTGCAAGTTGAAGTATCCGCGGGAGAAACTCGATATTCAGGTGCTCGACGATTCCACCGACGAGACGGTCGAAGTGGCGCGGAACCTGGTCGAACGCTATGCCGCGCTGGGAAATCCCATCAGCTATCTTCACCGTACCAATCGTGAAGGCTACAAGGCAGGTGCGTTGGCCGAGGGCTTGAAGACGGCGAAGGGTGAGTTCGTCGCGATCTTCGACGCTGATTTCACTCCGCCGGACGATTTTCTGCTGCGCACCGTCCATCACTTCACTGAACCGAAGACCGGCATGGTGCAGACGCGCTGGACGCACATCAACCGCAACTACTCATTTCTGACGCAGGTGGAAGCCATCCTGCTCGATGGACATTTCGTGCTCGAGCACTCCGGGCGCGCCCGCAGCGGCGTCTTCTTTAATTTCAACGGCACGGCCGGAGTCTGGCGAAGACAGGCGATTGACGAGGCGGGTGGCTGGCAGCACGACACGCTCACCGAAGACACCGATCTCTCCTACCGCGCGCAGCTCAAGGGATGGAAGTTCGTCTACCTGCAGGATGTGGAGTGCCCCGCCGAGTTGCCGGTGGAGATGACCGCATTCAAAACTCAGCAGGCACGCTGGGCCAAAGGGCTCATCCAAACCGGAAAGAAAATCCTGCCGCGGGTGCTGCGCAGCGACGCACCGCTTCATACCAAGATTGAAGCCTGGTATCACTTAACTGCTAACCTCAGCTATCCGCTGATGATTGTGCTCTCGGTGCTGATGTTGCCGGCCATGATCATTCGCTTTTATCAGGGATGGTTTCAGATGCTGTTCATCGATCTGCCGCTGTTTATGGCGTCGACGTTTTCGATTTCGAGCTTTTACCTTGTGTCGCAGCGCGAACTTTTTCCCAAGAGTTGGCCGCGCGCGCTGCTTTACCTGCCGTTCCTCATGGCGCTGGGCATTGGATTGACCATCACCAACACGAAGGCGGTGATTGAGGCGCTGATCGGCAAGGAGAGCGCTTTCGCGCGCACGCCCAAGTATCACGTGGAATCGAAGAAAGACAAAATCGGCGCCACCAAGTATCGCAAACGCCTGGGATGGGTGCCCTGGCTCGAACTGCTGATCGGCACCTACTTTGCGCTCACGGTGTACTATGCCATCCAGAACGAGAACTACGTTACGATTCCGTTTCTGCTGCTGTTCGTGGTGGGCTACTGGTACACCGGATTGATGTCTCTGCTGCAAGGGCGTTTCGGAGGCGCATCACTTAGCACAACCACGCACACCAAGCCTTTCCCCGTCGGCGTGTGAGTGGTTTGTTGCTCTACGCTTTCTTTCGCTTCTCTGCTCGACTACAATTCAATCGCCGAAAGTTTCTCATCGAGCCGGGCACGCCGGTTGCATTCCGCGGGACTCAACTCCACGGTTCGAAGGAGGATCCGATGTTCCGCTTACGCAGGCTGATTTCTGTTTTCGCTCTGGCATTCTGTGCAGTTTCGTTGCTCAGTTGTGGTCCTCACGATTCCAACGAGTACTTCGTATTCGTAGCGGCGAACCTGCAAGTACCTTACTGGCAGGCCGCCGGCGCGGGTTTTACCAAGGCTGGAGCGCAGTTCAAGGTGCGCGCCGAGTTCATCGGTCCTAACACCTACGACCCCAAAGCTGAGCGCGACGCGCTTGACCAGGCGGTGCAACAGAAGACAACTGGCATCTTGTTGGGAGTGACCGATCCCGCGCTGCTCAAAGACAGCATCGACAAGGCAATCGCCGCCGGCATTCCAGTGATCACGATGGATTCCGATGCGCCTGCCAGCAAGCGCCTCTTCTTCATCGGCACCAACAACTATCAGGTAGGCGTGAGTGGAGGCCTGCGCCTGGCGCAGGAGCTGAAGGGCAAAGGCAACGTTGTCGTATTTACCATGCCCGACCAGCACAACATGCAGGACCGTTTGCGCGGCTATCGCGATGCGCTGGAGCGCACGCCCAACATCAAGATCACGCGTGTGGTCGATATCCAGGGCGATCCGCGGATCGCCTTCGATACCACCACGCAAATCATCGGCAAGGAAAAAGATCAGGTAGATGCCTTCGTCTGTCTGGAAGCGCAATCGGGAAAGGAAGTCGCTGGAGTGCTCAACAGCTACCACGTGACGGGCAAAGTTGTGATGGCCATGGACACCGACCCGGAGACTCTGCAGATGATCCAGAGCGGCAGCATCGCCGCTACGATTGCGCAGAAGCCCTACACCATGGCTTTTGTGGGGATGCAGATGCTCGACAACTTGTATCACCACAAGCCGCCCGCGCTCGATACCGACTGGTCGAAGGACAGCTTTGCGCCGATCCCGTCCTTCGTGGATACTGGTTCTGCCCTGATCGACAAGAGCAACGTGGAGTCGTTCCTGCTGGCGAAGCAGAGCGCGACCGGTGCACAGAAGTAGGCAGAAGAATTCTTGCCGATGAGCGACCGCCGTTCCCGCGGGCGAGTCTCAGGGATCGACACAATCTCGAATCATTTGGATGGATTACACGATGCGAAAGCCGCAGTTCTCCTTTTTTCTGGCGAGCTTCTTTGTCAGCCTTTTTCTTCTAGCCTCTGGCGAATCGAGCCTGGCGCTTGATCGGCAGCCTAATTCTGACTATCACGTCCGCCGCGAAGCGCTGGCCAGGAAAGCGGGAGGCGTGGTGGTTCTGTTTGCGCCCATGGAAAGCGAGGGACCGAACGACCTTTACGGCTTCCGCCAGGAAGATAACTTCTACTATCTCTCTGGCCTGACCGAGCCGGGGGCGGCGTTATTGATTGCGCCGGCCTCCGAAGCGAAAGGCGATGTGGCGGCGCGCTCCTATACCGAGATTCTTTTTCTTCCTCCGCGCAACCTGATTCAGGAAAAATGGACCGGGCCCAAGCTGGGTCCGGAAAATCCCGAGGCGCCGAAGATTACCGGTTTCGATCGCGTCGACGACATGGCTAAGCTCCCCGAGGATGTGATGAAAGCGATCTCTGGGGCGCGCCCTGTGGTTTATACCGACGTCGCATCGCACGAGCAGACTTCCGCCAGCACCGAACCGCTGGAGTTTCTCAAGAATGTGAATTCGTTTCTCGGCTTTCAGGACGTGAAGCCGATGATCTGGTCGCTGCGCACCGCCAAGGATGCGGGCGAGTTGGCGCTGATCCGCAAGGCGGTGGACGCCTCGGTGGCGGCGCACTTCGCGGCGTTCAAGGCGGTGAAGCCGGAAGTCAACGAGCGCGAAATTTCCGCGCTCATGCAATATGAGTGGGGCAAACGCGGCTGCGAACGGCCAGCTTACGCGCCCATCGTAGGCTCCGGCTACTATTCTACGGTGCTGCACTACTCGGATGATGACAACGTCATGAAGTCCGGGGACGTGGTGGTGATCGATGCGGCCGGCGAGTACTCGATGTACGCCTCCGACATCACGCGCACGCTTCCCATCAACGGACACTTCACCGCGCGCCAGCGCGAGATCTACGACATTGTTCTGGGTGCGCAACAGGCCGCAGAGGCGGCTTTCAAGTCAGGCAAGTCGAACATGAAGCGCGAAGACCCCGACTCGCTCTACGAAGTCGCACGAAGCTACATCAACACTCACGGCAAAGATCTGCACGGCGACACCCTGGGGAAATACTTTATCCACGGCCTGGGACACCCAGTTGGGCTTAACGTGCACGATTCCACCGATCGGGATGCTCCGCTGGGACCGGGACAGGTGTTCACCATCGAGCCGGGAATTTACATTCCGGAAGAAAGCCTTGGGGTGCGCATCGAAGACGACTACTACGTGGACCAGGACGGCAAACTGATCAAGCTGAGTGGTGCGTTGCCTTCGAAGGCAGAGGATGTGGAGAGGTTGATGGCGGGGAAGTGAGAAAGCAGTGGCCAGTGACCACTGTTACGAGATATATTCCTTGATGTATTCGTCGTGCGTGCAGGCCAGTTGCCGCAGGTCGCCATCGAAGATTACCTTCCCATCGCGCAGGATCAGAAAGCTCATGGGCACTGCGCATTGCTGGCCGCTCGGCAGCGGCACCATACGGTTGGATTGTTGCTCGAACTGGTGCGTGGCCATGGTGAAGGCATCCTGCAAGCGGTGCGTAACCAGGAGAGCGCTTGTCTTATAGACGTCGCGTTGCTTCACGATCAATTCGATGATGGTATTCGACGTTACGGGGTCGAGGCCGCCGGTGGGCGAGTCATAAAGCAGCAATTCCGGCTCCGTAATTACCGCTCGCGCAATGGCCACGCGCCGCCGCATGCCTCCGGAAAGCTCCGAAGGGTCGAGATCGAGGGTGTGTTCGAGTTCCACGAAGCGTAAGGCTTCGCGCACCCTGCGGTCGATGTCTTCGTCATAGATGCCGTGTTCTTCGGTCAGCCGGTAGGCAACGTTTTCGCGCACGGTGAGAGAATCGAACAGCGCGCTCTCCTGGAAGACCATCCCAATCTTGCCGCGTAACTTGAAGAGATCTTCTTCGCGCATCTGGGTCACATCCTGCCCGAGTACGACGATGCGTCCAGAGTCTGGCCGAATCAGTCCGAGCGCCAGCTTTAGGATCAAACTCTTGCCGGAGCCTGCGACGCCGAATATTGCCTTGGTCTCGCCCCGGGCCAGACGGAAGGAAACTCCGCGGAGCACGTCGTTTTCCGCAAAGGAGAGCGCTACGTCTTCAAACACAACGGCCGGTGCGGACTCCTCCATTGTTGTCGCGGCAGCGGAATCGAGCGGCAAGGTCGGCGTGGACATGCGATTAGTGGAAGGAAAGCACAGCCATCAGGAATCGTGTCACGAAAAAGTCGAGCACGAGAATCAGTACGGAAGAAGCTACCATCGCCTGCGTAGTGGCACGGCCCACCCCCTGGGTTCCACCGCGCGCGTTCATTCCGTAGAAGCAGCCGATGGTGGCGATAACGAAGCCGAACAGAACCGGCTTGATGAGCCCCATGAAAACATCTTGAAATACCAGGGTCTGCCAGGCGTTGGCCCAGTACTGCCGGGCATCCAGGCGGAGAAGTACTTTGGCGACCATCAGTCCGCCGGTCAGGCCGACCAGATCGGAGATGATGGCCAGGAAGAACAGCATGAACACCGAAGCCACCACCCGCGGCGTGACCAGCTTTTTCATGGGATCGGTGCCCAAGGCCCGCATTGCGTCGATCTGCTCGGTTACCATCATCGACCCTAGCTCGCTGGCCATGCCGGATGAGTTGCGGCCGGCCACCATCAGGCTAGTCAGCACGGGGCCGAGCTCGCGCACCATGGAAGTTGATACCAGTTGCCCAACCAAGGTGATCGAGCCGAAACGCTCCAGCGTGTTCGAGGCTTGCAGCGCGAGCACGGCTCCGGTGAAGAAGCCGGTGAGCACGACAATGGGCAGGGAGCCCACGCCGATTGCGTCGGCCTGCCGCACCATGTCGGCGAAATAGAAGGGCCTCCGAAAAAGATTGGCGACGGCTTGAGTGGAAAACAGGACGTAATCCTGAACCGTCTGGACTTTCTCTTTGGCGAGATCCGTAGGCGAAGTGAATTCCATGCGGTTCGGGAGAGCGTGGCTTTGCAGCGCCGCGCTTTCACGAAACTATAGCAGAAGCGCGGTGGCCAGTGGTCAGTGGTCGGTAGTGGTCGGGACGTCTGGGCGTCAACGCAACCTTAGGAGACTACCCAGTGGTCAGAAAAATCAGGTGAATGTGCGGGTCGAAGATGTGGTGCGGGGTCACTGACCACTTTCTTCTATCCCCGGGTCTTTTTCTTGATTTCGATGTTGAGGCGGCGGATCTTCTGATTCAGGGTGGAGAGTGGCACTTTGAAGTGCTCAGCGGCTTCGGTCTGGTTCCAGTTACATCTCTCCAGCATGTCGGTGATGATGCGGCGCTCCACATCTTCGACGATTTCGAACAGCGACGCATCCACCGGCGGATCATGCAGGGTGAACGACGATCCGCGGCCCAGCAGATTGTCGGGGAGAAGGTCGATGGAGATATCGGTTCCGGAAGATAGCACAACCGCGCGCTCGATTACGTTTTCCAGTTCGCGTACGTTGCCCGGCCAAGAGTAGGACATCAGGGGACGCAGGGCTTCCGGGGTGATACGCCGCACCTGGCGATCGTTTTCCTCGGCATACTTCTTCAGGAAGAATTGCACCAGCAGCGGAATATCTTCTCTGCGCTGGCGCAGCGGTGGTAACTCGATGGTGATCACGTTCAAGCGGTAAAACAAATCTTCGCGGAAGCGGCCTTCTCGCACTAACGTCCGCAAGTCCACGTTAGTGGCGGCAATGATGCGAACATCCACCTGAACTTCCTGCACTCCGCCCAGGTGCATGAAGCGGCGATCTTGCAGAACGCGCAGAATCTTCGCCTGCGTTTCGAGGCTCATGGTGGCGATTTCGTCGAGAAACAGCGTGCCTCGGTCGGCCATCTCAAACAAGCCCTTCTTGGAGGCGATGGCGCTGGTGAACGCGCCCTTCACGTGGCCGAAGAGCGTGGACTCCAGCAAGTCGGTGGGCATGGAGCCGGTGTTCACCGGAACGAAAGGCCGGTCGTGGCGCGGCGAATTCAGATGCAGGGCTTTGGCGATGATTTCCTTGCCCGTGCCGCTTTCGCCTTGCAAAAGCACAGTAGAGCGGCTGTTGGCAACTTGCGCAACCAGATCGAATATTTTCAGCATCGGCTCGCTTTTGCCGACGATGTTCTCGAAGTTGTAGCGCTGCTTGAGGGCGCGTTTCAGTTGGATGTTTTCTTCTGCGGCGCGGCGCCAGCCCACGGAGGCGCGCACGTCGGCCAGAAGCTTTTCATTGTCCCAAGGTTTCTGAACGAAGTTGGCGGCGCCGGACTGCATGGCGCGCACTGCGTTCTCCACCGTGCCATAGGCGGTGATCATGATGACCCGCAACCCATTTTCGTGGGAACGAATCTCGGCCAGGATTTCCATGCCGTTGCGGCCGGGCAGGGTAAGGTCGAGCAGGATCAGGTCGAAAGGATGTTCGCCGATGCGCTGCAGGCCGGCTTCGCCGCTGGCGGCGGTTTCCACGGCGAAGCCTTCGAGCTCCAGCAAAGTCTGCAGGGATTCGCGAATTTCGGCTTCATCGTCGATGATGAGCACCGCGCCCGCCAAGCCGGGATTTCCATTCGCCGCCGTGCGCGAAATGACTGCACCTTCAGACATGATTCGCCTCACCCACACACTCAGGGGATGTGCTCTGTCTGGACACGCTCGGCTCGGACATCTTTCGCCTAGACATGGACGACCTTTCTACTCAGGGGGAAATCCAGGGTAAAAGTGGTTCCGGTGCCGGGATGGCTTTCCACGCGAATCTTGCCCGCATGTTCCTGGATGATGCCGTAGGTCACGGAAAGACCGAGGCCGGTGCCGCGGCTCTGGCCTTCACGCGGCGAAGTCTTGGTGGTAAAGAAGGGATCGTAAATGCGCTGAATGTGCTCGGGTGCGATGCCTGTTCCAGTGTCGGAGACGCACACGCTGACGCTCTCGCCATTCTGCGTGGCCACGCGCAGCGTGCCGCCGCCTGGCATTGCGTCCTTGGCGTTCAGGAACAGATTCAAGAACACCTGCTGCAGTCTGCCCGGATTTCCTTGAATGGCGGGCAACGCTGGCGCGAGCGTATTCTGCACTTCCACTTTGGCTACCTTGAACTGGTGTTCCAGCAACGCCAGCGTGTCGGCGATTACTTTATTCACATCCACGTCGCCGATCTCGCTGCCGCTGGTGCGGGAGAAATTCAGCAGATTGTTCACGATCTCCGAGGCGCGGAAGGTCTGCCGCGTGATCTTCTCGAGCAGACCCGACTTCTGTGGATCGCCCTGCAGCTGTTTACCGAGCATCTGGGTGTAGGAGGAGATTACGGCCAGGGGCGTGTTGACTTCGTGAGCCACTCCGGCCGCCAGCAATCCGATGGAGGAAAGTTTGTCGGCCTGGGAAAGCTGAGCTTCGAGATCCACTCGCTCGGTGATGTCGTCCATGATGATCAGCCGGCCGATCACCTGGAACTTGCGCGTCACCAGCGGCGCGATCGCCACATTCACGGTGCGGACTTCGCCGGCGGGCGTCTTAAGGCGGAATTTATACAGGTTGCGAATACCCGTGTCGTGGCTAATGCGAGTCAGTTCTTCGACGAACTCCAACGGGAAAATGGCTTTCATCGGCTGGGTGAGGGTTTGCCAGCGCGGCAATGCGTACATCACTTCCATCTGCGCGTTCCAGCTCTCGATGCGGTCTTCCATATCGAGCGCCATCACGCCCACGTTGATGGATTCGACGATGTTCTCGTTGAAGTCCTTGAGGCGCTCATACTCCGCGGCTTTCTGCTGCAGCGAGGCATAGAGCTGTCCGTTCTGAATGGCAACGCCGAGGTAGCCGCCCAGGGTTTCCAGCAACTCCATGTCTTCGCTGGAGAGGAAGTCACCTTGCGTGGTCTTGCCCAGGCCGAGCACGGCGACCGTCTTCTGCTGTGCGTGGCAGGGAATGTAGTAGTTCAGATCCAGGCGGGCGATGGTTTGCTGCGCGCCCGGTTCCTCGCGCGGTACCAGGTGCGTGTTCTCGAAGAAGAGATGCCCGGCTTGCCCAGGCCGCGACACGCTCAGAAAAGAGAGATCGAGATTGCCGCTCACCGACAAGCCAAAGGACCGGGCCAGCACAAATCGCTCCGGTCTTTCTTGTTCCGCCGTATCGCCGGCCAGGAAAATCGCCATGTGATCGACGGCAAGCGTTCGCGACAGCCTGTCGATCAGCGAAGAGAGCAGGGCATTCAGGTCAGTCTCGGAACTCAGTTCGCGGCCGAACTCGAGCAACGTGCGGCGGTAGTCATAACGAGTGCGATAGAAAAACTGGTCGACGCGGTCCTGAATCCACTTGCGCACGGGATCGAACAAAAGAGCGGTAACCACTACGGCGAGAATCAGGCCCATCGGACCGGAACTGGGGCGCCAATTGTGCACCAGCAGCGCCACGCCCGCCACCAGGCCGAAATACAGTCCCACTACGATCGCCGCCGCGAGAGTATAGACCACGCCGCGCTTGAAGATGAGGTCCACGTCCATCAGGCGGTAGCGGAAGATGGCGTAGCCGAAAGTGAGCGGGAGCAGAGCCAGCGACAGCGCGGATACTTTCATGGTCGCGCCCGGCATGGAGCCCATCAGATAGGGCACGACGTAGAACAGGGTGTAGGGAACGATAGCCAGAATGGTGCCGCGAGTGACCCACTTCAACTGCTGCCGGAGGATGGTCGTGCTGGCGCGCCGGTAGCTGTACCAGAGCACGATGGCGGCGGCCAGGAAAAACAGCGAACTGTACGACATTTCCATCCGGTCGAGATTCCAGCGCAGGCGCTCGCTGGCTTGTAGCCAACGCATCGCGGTGATGTGCGTCGCCAGCAGCAGCGCTCCCGGCAGGTAAGCCAATGCCAGCAGCCAGGGATGCCGGCGCACAATCTCGCGTTTCTCGGGGAAGGTGAGAACGAAGTGCAAAAACAAGGCCGGCTGCAAGACTCCGGCGGCGATGTTGCCCCAATAAATGGTCCAGTCGAAATCGTTGAGCTTGCCCGTGTACTTGAACGAGTAGGCAATGAACGATACCAGGCAGAAAATGTAGAAGTGCGTGGATCCAGGAGCGGTCCAGCGGCGCAGCAGGACGTAAAGTCCGATGCCCAGATAGATCAGCGCGATCAGGCGGAGCCAGCTGTTGAGGGAATGATCCGCCGGGACCAGGATCACGCTGGAATCGAGCGGCACCGATTGCCGCACCAGGGAATATTCGGCTTTGGACCAGACGCCGGTGCGGTAAAGCTGGCGCTCCAGCCCTGACATGCTCTGGACCTCTTGCGCGTTGATGGCAACCAGTTGATCGCCGGGCTTGATGCCGCCCTTTGCGCCCGGTCCGCTGGGGTCGACCCGGTCGGCGGTGAGGCGCCCGCCGTGTTCAACCCACCAGACTCCATCGTCGGGAACGGCGAACCTCCACTCCGCGTCGAAGTTGAAGCCGGCGAAGACGACGGCAGCCACCGTCAGCAGGAACAGCAGAACGGCAACAAAGCGGATTTGGCTTTCCCGGTTCATGGGCTTCGACGGTGATCCCGAACCTGTGGGTTGGACAGGCGTGGGAATCACACCCCGCCGGTCTTCAATGAGCAACTTCGCTGCCATGTCGTTTCCCGCTTTGAGAATGCTAAGTGATACATCTTAAGCTACTTCCGAGATTATAAATGGGTTTTCGAACATCGCTTACGGCTTTTTGGAGGTTTATGTGGAATTCCGTATCTGACCACAGTGCAATATTTTACGGACCTTCGGAGCCAGGGCAGACGGGCAGGGAGGGGAAGTCGGGGACGGAGAGCCCGGGGGGGACGGAGGACAACCTCTGAAAACCCACGAGGCTATCCCCGCGCCGATTTTCATCAGCTGCAGGGACAGGCCTCGGTGGTGCTCGCCAAAGTCCTTCGCCAATCCAAGAAGTCAGGAGCGCATTAAGACGGCCAGGTGGCCGATGGTGCAAGTTCGGGTCCCAGGCTGACCCGAATCACGTTCATGAGTTCATCGTTGTCCGCGGGCTTCTGAAAAAAAGCGGCCGCCCCAGCCTTCAGGGCACGTGCCTCGTTGCTTTGAGGATCGCGCGCGCTGAGCACGATGACGGGAACGCCCGAGAGCGTGTCGCTGTTCTGCAGGCGGTCGAGGACAACAAAGCCATCCCCGACCGGCAAGCCGAGATCCAGAATAATCAAGGCTGGACGCTCCTTTTGGGCGGCGGCGATGGCAGAGTAGCCGTCGCAGGCGCTGGCGACTTCATAGTTGTTGGCCCGCAGGCGAAGCCGCAGGGCTCGCACTAGATCGGGATCGTCGTCGACTACCAGAATCTTCGGTCTTGGCATTGGAATTTCTCCTTGATTGTTGGTTGGCTCTCTTGGGGGTTGATTAGTTGGAAGCTTGCGCGCTCTTTCCGGCGCACAACTGTTTTCGTTCCCTGCTGGTCAAAATCATCTGGGTTACACAGTCAGCCACGGCCTGAACCTGCTGCTCCAGAGTTCCACCCTTAGGAACGGGCGGAAGCTCGATGGGGAGCGTGGTGATGGTGAGTGTGCATTTGGTTTTGAGATCGGGCGCGCGCTCCAGTTGCTCGCGAATCCGCGCCGTCATGATCCCGGAGTTCTGCAAGTCCGTCGACGCCACGACAAAAAAAGTTTCCGTCGCTCCCGATGTTCCCATCGGCGGCAGGACCAGGTCCTTGTCGAGATAAACGCAACGCCGCACCGTCTCCAGGCACTGTCGCCAGGTTTCCTTCCAATTCCCTCGCGGAGGATTGGAGAGTGGGGTAAGTTTGACCCGCACCAGCACAAATGCCGGGCGCAAACGTTCCTGGTGCGTGACCACCGGCGCCAGCAGCTTGGCCAGGGAGTAGACGGGCAGAGTAAAGGTGAAAGTGCTGCCCTGTCCGGGTTCGCTGGTAACCCAGATGCGTCCCTCATGGAGCCGGACAATTTCTCTGGAGATGAATAGCCCCAGCCCTAATCCCGAACGGTGGTTGTCCACGGAATTCGGGTCCTGATACAGGCGTTCGAAAATCAGCGCCTTGGCTTCGGGATTGATGCCGCAACCCGTATCGCTGACCGAAATGTAGACGCAGTTGGGGTCGGCCTCGACCATGCAGGCTCGCACCATGACCGCGCCCTCGTGCGGCGTGAACTTGATGGCATTGTCCACCAGATTGATGAGCACTTCGAGAACCCGGTCGGGATCGGCATGGACCAGAAGCAGCCTCTGATCCAGTCCGATTTCCAGTCCGATCTTTTTTTCGTTGGCCGTGGGCCGCAGCATGGCGATGGCCTGCTGCACCAGTTCGCCCAGGGCGATGCAGCGCGGCTCGATTTGCATTTTGCCGCTCTCGGCGCGGGTGGCTTCGAGCAGGTCGCGGATCATGGCATGCAACTGATTCACGCTGCGCAGGACGGTCTTCAGGTGATCGGACTGGTCGGGCAAAATGGGCCCCGCCAATCCATCCAGAAGCAGAGTGACGTATTGGTGAATGCAGGTCAGGGGCGTGCGTAATTCGTGCGAGACGTGAGACAGGAACTGGTTCTTGAACTCCAGTTGCTGTTTTTGACTCATGTCCAGCGCCCGCAGCAGCCCTTGCCGTTCCACGGCATAGCGTATGGCGCGCTCCAGATGCTTGCTGGAGATATCGCCCTTGACCAGGTAATCCTGCACTCCCTGGTGAACCGCCTTGAGGGCCAGCGCCTCATCGTCCTGGCCGGAGAGCACCACCACCGGCACATTGGGCGCGTGTTCCAGCACGCGGCGGAAGGTTTCCGCGCCCCGGCTGTCGGGCAGGTTCAGGTCCAGCAGCACCACGGAGGGTGTTTCCCGGGACAGCGAAGCGAGACCCTCGGACAGACGGGTGACACAATTTACATTCACCCGGGTTTTGCCTTCGATCAGGCGAAGGCGAACCAGGTCGGCGTCTCCCGGGTTGTCTTCGATCAGCAATACTTGCGTGGTTGGTTGGTCCATTATTCTCCTACTCTCCTTGTTCTGGCAGGCTGGCAAAGCCGAACCAGAATTCTTCAATCGACTTCACAGCCGAAAAATAGTCATGCAGATTTCCCGGCTTGCTGATGTAGCAATTCGCGCCCATCTTGTAGCAGCGCGTAATGTCCCGGCCCAACTGCGATGTGCTGAAGATCACGACCGGAATGCGGCGCAGGTCCGGGTCTGCTTTCACCGCGGCCAAGACCGTGAGGCCGTCTTTCTTGGGAAGATTCAGGTCGAGCATGACCAGATCGGGGCGGACTCGAGTGGCGTAGTCTCCCGTGCGGTTTAGAAAAGCGAGTGCCTCCACTCCGTCCCCCACGCTGTTGATCTGGCAATGATGTGCGCTTCCCGCCAGCGCCTCGCGGGCTAATACCACATCGGCCGGGTTGTCATCGACGATGAGGAGTTCGGGCGCCGTTTTCATGCCTGCTCCGCCACCCTTTCCTCCGGGCCGTGGGCGGGCAGGGTGAACTTGAAGGTGGAACCGGAACCGGCCTGCGATTCCACCCAGATCCTGCCCCCATAGCGCTCGACGATCTTCTTGCAGATGGCCAGGCCCATGCCGTTGCCCGCATATTCGTCGCGGGCGTGCAAACGCTGAAAGACGACGAAGATGCTTTCCGCGTACTCCGGCGCGATTCCGATTCCGTTATCCCTTATGCTGAACAGCCAGTTCTGGGCGGCCTTTTCCGCCTGTACGGAAACCACCAGCGCCTCTTTCGAACGAAACTTGATGGCATTCTGGATCAGATTCTGCAGCACCTGCGCCACCTGCGTGCGGTCCGCCCACACGTCTGGGAGCGCTCCATGCGTCACGACGGCGCCGCTCTCCTCCACCGTGGAGGCCAGAGATTGCAGAACCTCGGCCATCACGGCATTGCAGTCGACGCTGCCGCTCACCGCCTCCTGCCGGCCGACTCGCGAAAAGGCCAGCAAGTCACGAATCAGGACCTGCATGCGCTGCGCCCCCTCGCTGGCATAGCCGAGGAATTTGTCGGCATTCTCGTCGAGTTTGCCCTTATAGCGTTCGGACAACAGCTGGGTATAGGCCACCACCATGCGCAGCGGTTCCTGCAGGTCATGCGATGCGACATAGGCGAACTGCTCAAGGTCGGCGTTGGAGCGGGCCAGTTCGTCCACTTTCCGGGCCAAGTCCTGTTCCGCCTGATGCCGCAAGCTCCGCTCGTGCTTTTCCCGCAGGGCGCGGCGAATGGCTTCCGGCAGGCGAGCCAGACCGTCTTTCAGGACGTAATCCATAGCCCCTTGCTTGATGCATTCCACGGCGGTCACGTCGCCGAGCGCGCCGGTGACCATGATCACGGGAATATCGAGAGCCTCGCCGTGCAAGATTTCGAGCGCTTCCACCCCTCTCCAATCGCCCAGGTTGTAATCGGCCAGGATGATGTCGGGGAATTCTTCCTTGATCCGCCGCCGGAACTCGGCGCGAGTCTGCACCACCGTGGTCGCAATATCGAAACCGTCCCGCCGGAGTTCCCGCAACATCAGTTCGGCATCGGCGAGATTATCTTCCACCAGCAAGACCTGCAGCTTCGCCTTGCTCTGGGTGGAATCCTGCACTTCGAGTTTGGTCCCCGCGCTGCTCATTGTCCCTGCCTCATTGTCCCTGCTTGGCGGCTTTTAGCTTGCCGGTGGCTAGGGGAGGCTGATTGACGACCAGCCAGTACAGCCCCAGCAGCTTCACCGCCTTGCGGAACTCATCGAAGTCGACCGGCTTCTGGATATAGCTGTTGGCGCCCAGGTTGTAGCCGATCACCAAGTCTTGTTCTTCCTTCGAAGAGGTCATCAGGACGACGGGAATGATCTTGGTTCGCGCATCGCCTTTGACCCGCTTGAGGACTTGCATCCCATCCACTTTGGGCAGTTTCAGATCCAGCAAGACCAGCTTCGGGGGACGATCAAACGACCGTTGGGCATGGGCCCCGGAGCAGAACAAGAAATCCAGCGCTTCCTCTCCGTCACGGGCTACAAAGATACTGCTGGCCAGATTCTCGGCGCGCAAGGCGTGCAGAGTCAGGTCTATATCGTCTTGACTATCATCGACCAAGAGAATGTCGACTTCATTTGGGTTCATATTTCTGCTCCTGCCGTTGCGGCCTTGCTTTTGCCTTCGCTGCTCTTAACATCGGCTGATTCGGCTCCAAGGGTGAAGTAAAAGGTGGCTCCCTTATCCAGTTCCGCCTCCGCCCAAACCTGGCCTCCGTGTTTGTGAACAATGCGCTGCACTGTGGCGAGGCCAATGCCTGTACCTTCGAATTCCTCGGCCCGGTGCAGGCGCTGGAACACGCCAAATAGCTTGTCGACGTATTCCATGTTGAAGCCGACGCCATTGTCGCGAACCGCGATCACGGTCTGTCCGTTTTTTTGCCGCTGACTGATCTCGATCACAGCCAGCTCGCGGGGCCGGGTGAATTTGATAGCGTTCGCCAGCAGGTTTTGAAAAACCTGTTTGATCAGGATGGGGTCGCATTTCGTCGACGGCAGCTCCGCCACCTTCCAACTCACCACTCTGCCTTCGGTTTCCGGCTGCAGCAGGGATACGACTTCCTCAACCACCAGATTCAGGTTCGTGACTTGGAAGTTAAGCGCGTAACGGCCCACCCGCGCCAGGTTCAGGAGTTCATCCACCAGCAACCCCATGCGGCGAGCGCCGTCTTCAATGCGCTGCAGGTGATGCTGGGCTTCAGGGGCCATGCTGGAGGAAAAATCCTCCATCAAGATCCGGGAAAAGCCGCCGATGTGACGCAGCGGCGCCCGCAGATCGTGAGAAACCGAGTAAGTGAAAGCCTCCAGTTCGTGATTGGCGGCCGCCAGTTGCGCGGTGCGCTGCGCGACTCTCTCTTCCAGTTCTTCATTCAATTTGCGGATTTCACGCTCGTCGGCCCGCCTCTGTGTGATGTCCCGGAACGCGACCACCCCGCCTCTGGCCGCGCCGTCTCTGCTCTTCAGCGGACTGCCGGTGGATTCGATCCAAACTCCGGTATCCATCTCGGCATTGCGCACGTACATCTCGGTAGTGCATGTCTCGCCATGAATGGCGCGCAGCAGCGGATTTTGCTCAGGCGGGAAGGGCGTTACCGTGTCGGGCAGGTAGGTTCCATAGTGATCGGTCCATTGCTCGGGGGGAACGTTGGCCGCGCCCATCCCCACGATCCTCATCGCGGCCGGATTCCACAGGATGAATTTCCCCGTCTCATCGGCGGCGACCAGCCCTTCGCCAATGCTGTCCAGCACGGATTGCAGCATGAGGGTCTGGGTCTCCAGGGCTTGCTGCGAGCGCACCAATTCCTCGGCTTGCCGAGCCAGAGCGGCTTCAGCCTGCCTGTGTTCGGTGATGTCACGCAGAACCGCAACTCCCCCGCACGGGCTGCCCCCAGCATCCTTCATGGGCCGTGCAGAAACCTCCAGATAGACCCCGCCCGCTCGCTCGGGATGCTCAACCATCAGTTCCAGTCGCACTGACTCCCCGCGCATGGCCCGCACCAGCGGAAGATCTTCCGGTGGATAAGGCGTGGTCCCGTCGGGCAGGAAGACTTTGTAATGAGGTGTCCACTGGTCGCTGGCCAGGTCGGTCGCCCCTCGCCCCATCAACCTCTTCGCGGAATCGTTCCAGATGAGAAAGTGTCCGTCACGGTCGGCCGCAATCAATCCCTCGCCCACGCTGTCCAGCACCAGCTTGAGCATTCGGGACTGCGCTTCCAGAGCCTGCCCGGTGCGGACCAGATCTATGGTCTGCTGGGAAAGTTCCTCGGCTTGTCGCCGCAATGTTTCTTCCGCTTGCTTGCGCTCCGTGATGTCCTGCACGATGCCGAACATCCGGGTCGCTTTGCCCGAAGAGTCCCGGTTCTGGTCGCCGCACGCCCAGATCCAACGAATTTCCCCGTTGGGCCAGACGATTCTGCATTCAAATTCCCATTTCTTCTGTTGGTTCACGCTGCCCTGAAAATTCTCCCGGACCCTTTCCCGGTCGTTGGGATCGACGTGGCGAAGAAAGATCTCAAAGCTCCATTCCGGCAGAGGCGATTGATAGCCAAAAATCTGATCGTGCAGCGAAGAGCGAGTAGCCTCCAGCGTGTTCAAGTCGAGATCCCAATCCCCGACCCTCGCGGTCTTCAGTGCAAACTCTCTCCTGGCGTCACTCTGGCGCAGGGCGTCTTGCGCCCGCTTGCGCTCGGTGATGTCACGGGCAATTTTGGACGCGCCAATGACCCTGCCGCTGGCATCTCGAATCGGCGAAATCGTCGCCGAAATGTCAATGTTCGTGCCATCTCTCCGGACGCGAACGGTTTCGAAATGCTCCACGCTCTCGCCATGCCGGATACGGTCCAGAATATCGGCCTCCTCATTCACCCGGCCCCGGGGGAAGAGCATCACCATCGGCTTGCCGATGGCCTCCGCTGCCGAGTAGCCGAAGACCTTCTCGGCGCCACGATTCCAGGCGTTGATCGTCCCGTTCATATCCTTGCTGATAATCGCGTCGTCGGAGGAGTCAACTATGGCAGCAAGACAGTCGCGAACTGCTTCCACTTGCACGCGTTCGGTCACGTCGCGCAGGATTACGGTGAACAGTTTTCTCCCGCCCGTGACCACCTGCGAGATGGAAGCTTCAATCTGAAATTCCTGGCCATCGGCGCGTAGCGCCCACAGCGCATTCTTCGACCCCACGGCCCGGCTCGTCACCCCGGTATCGGCGAACTTGCGGATGTGTCCGGCGTGGGCGGCGTGAAAGCGTTGCGGAATGAAACGGGTGATGGACTGTCCCAGGGCTTCTGCCGCCGGGCAGCGGAACATTCTTTCGGCGGCACCGTTGAACAACACAATGTTCTGTTGTTCATCGACGGTAAGGATCGCGTCCATGGCCGACTGAATTACGCCCGCCAGGCGGCCTTCACTCTCACCCAATGCCGCCGTACGCTCGGTCACGCGCCGCTCCAGATCTGAGTTCAGAGCATCGACCTGGGCCCGTGCCCGTGCGCTGATGCCGATCTCGCGGCTGACGGTGAATCCGGCTGCGGACAAGAAGACCGCACTCAAAACGGACCCCAGAGCGATGGCGGAAACGGCGAAGTGCTGCGCGGTGGTGGCACGCCGGGATCGCTCCTCCAGCAGACGTCCTTCCTCGGCCTCCATCAGTTCGACAGTGCCGCGCGCTGCATCCATGATCTGTCTGCCCCGCACCATCTGGGACTCGGCAGGAACCACCCCTGTCCTCTGGCGTAAGGCCACGATCCTATCTGCGGCCTCGATCCTGTCGTTCGCCTGTTCCTCAAGCCTGTCCACGCGGTGTTCTTGAACGGGATTGTCCGCCACGAGAAGGCGCAACGCCTGAAGATCGTGGCTGGTTGCGTTTTCCCCCGTCTTTAAGGGTTCAAGGAATTGCGCGTCTCCGGTGAGGGCGAAACCTCGTCCTCCAGTTTCCACGTCGAGCAGATGTCTGAGAGTGAGTTCCAGAGTGCCTGACACCTGGTGAGTGTGGGCGACCCAATCAGCATCCTCCGCAGCCCGTTGTGCGTTATGCCAGGAAAGAACGCCGAGAAGGCCCGTCACGAGCAATGCCAGAGCGAAAGCCGCATTTACCTTACGCAGCAGCCGTCTCTCAGATTCTGGTTGCTCAGTGCGGTCCATCAGCCGGTCCAACTGCTCTTTGCCGATGCTTAATGCCGTCTCCGCTCTTTCTCGCTCTACATCGCCGCGCTCGACGACGAAGGCCACCCAGCCGATGAAGCCAACTAGCGCA
>Ga0187871_10000708_pt1 | contig 30948 bp, 24 predicted proteins | sample June2016WEW_16_1_FD_132988 | JGI IMG/M metagenome (GOLD analysis project Ga0187871, IMG submission 132988) | Peatland microbial communities from SPRUCE experiment site at the Marcell Experimental Forest, Minnesota, USA - June2016WEW_16_10 | ecosystem: Environmental > Terrestrial > Soil >...
CGGCCTTAGCTTGCCGAATCCAATTCCATCATCGCAAACCTGTCAAGTGGAGCCCGGTTTCTGGCGCCAGAGAGGTTCCCGAAGGGACCGCCAGTGCTCTTGCCGACACAGGCGAGCGCAGCTTGCCCCAGCGGGCTAAAAGCCCCGCGGCGGCGCATGGCGCCGCCCTACGGGTTGGCACATTGGGCTGGGAGCCTATTGAATTGTCACGCTAACGGCGTTGGCCGCCAGGCCGTCCGCCGCGACGACAATGTTCACACTTCCTTGCCCCGATAGGGCATGGGGCAGCGGGCCGATGTTCACTTGATCCTCGCCTGGGAATCCCGGCGCCGCGCCGGAGAACAATACCGGCACGCCGAGGCCGCCCACTGTCGCACTGACCTGCTGTGCGTTGCGGATGCCGGTACCGTACATCTCCAAATAGGTCTCTTGCGTCGCTGGCCCCAGATCGATTGGCAACGGTTCCACGCTGCCAGACACGACCTGGTAGACCGGCTGCAGTGCCCCTTGCGCGCCGGAGGTGACCGGCAGGACCCAAGCTGCCACCAGTCCCGTGGCGTTCAACTGGAATAACCCTGGCGAGGTGTTGCCGATTTGGATCGCGACGCTTTGGGCGGCTCCATTTTGGCTGTCGACGGTTACTGTGGCGGGGCCGGACGCCGCCCCCACGGGGATCTCGAAATTAACCTGTGCCGGTGAGACATAGAACAAAGGTGCGGCACTTGCCAATCCGGCTGAGTCTGTCACAGTCACCGTGGTACCGGCGAGCGTTGCCGGAAGTGGCAAAGAGGCCGCTGACGCCGTCCCAGTGGCCAGGTTCGCGCCGTAAGCCGAAACAATCGCCTGGGCGGCGAACGGCTCGACTTGGCCTGCCGTGGAGAGCGCTACAGTGAACGGTGCGGCGGTTGCCGTGGCGACCGTGAGCGTCACGCTAATCGACGTTGGGCTGTTGGATGCGCCTCCCGCGGATATCTGAATGACGCCTGTATATGTGCCGGCGCTGAGCCCGGCGGGCGAAGCGGACACCGTAAGGGTTGAGGGCGCGGCCACCGACACGGCCAGCCATGCCGCCGATGCGGTAGCGCTCCATGTGAGCGTACCGCCGCCGCTATTGGCAACCGTGATCGCTTGCGCCGGTGGAACGGTTCCGCCGGCAGTGTAAGAGAATTGCAAGCTGGAAGGCGTGGCGGCGATAGCGGGAGCCAGAGCCGGAGCGGCCATAATGCCGATGGCATCGCTGGCGGAAGCGGAGAGGTTCACGGAGATGGTAACCAAGCCCGGGGAGGCCACCGTAGCGCCGGGGAATGTGGCCGGCAAGTATGCCGAAATCGCTTGATCGCTCCACGCGGATACCGTCAGCGGATACGGGACCGTGGACCCCGCGGGGACGGCGATCACCTGACAGGCGGGGCATTGTTCCTTGCCGAAGCCGGCGCCGGTCAAGGTGACCGTGGCGCCCGACTGAACGACCATTCCCGGAGCGCCCGCCAGAAGCGGCCCCACGGAAAAAATTCCGGGTGAGGCCTTGGCCCGGAACGCCGTGTAGTAGCCCATGGGTATGGGCACCGGTCCGTATGACGCCTGGTTCAGCGAGCCGTCGAAAGCCTGAAATGTGCCAGGGCCGGAAATAAACTCGTTATAGAATGTCGTGGCCCCCCAGGCGCCTCCCTGCAGGCTGAGAGATCCAAGGGAGGTCTTGAGAGTTACCTGAGTCAGATCGCTCACGTACTGGCCTGCCGCGGTCTCCGCGGCAAAGACAAGGCCGCCATATTGAGACAGGTATTCGTTCGCGGTGGATGCGCCGCCGATGGACATCCAGGCGGTGGTGCCGGCTAGAAAAGACTCGACAATCCCGGCTGTTTCGGGGGCTTGGTCGACATTGGCGATTCCAAAGCCGGAGCACCCCGGAACCGAATCCATATGGCAGTACTCCAGGATGCGGGTGCGCGACTGGTTTCCGGAGAAGCCGATGGATGCACTGCTCAGCGATACCACGCCATCGCCGGAGTCCGGCAGGTCTCCGGTCTCGAACAAATTGCTCCCCAGAAAGTTGCCGCCCAGCTTGCAACAACTGGCATTGCCGGCGATTGCCAGAGCGTCCACACCGCGCAGGTCGTCGCCCCATTGATTCCATGTGGCAAGTTCGAACAGGAATTGGCTGGCCATCTTCATCTCGCTGGTCTGCGGCCCGGCCGCGAACACCACAGCCCCCGTTGAAGAGTCGGCCAGAAACGCACCGAAGTTCGGCGTCGCGATAAACACCGCCTTGCGGACTTTTGGGTTAGCCGGCGGATCGAACAACCCAGAGGCAGTCTGCTTCCCCGCCAGATATGAACGTACAATCAGACCGCCCATGCTATGGGCGATCAAGTCAACCTGGGGGACCGCGGCGCCATTGGTGTACTGAATCGATCCTATGACCTGACTCAGATCCGTGCCTAACTGCTCGATGCCGCAGGCGTCGGGACAGGCCGCGCAATTGTCAAAAAAGTAGACGGCGGGGATGCCCGCCGCTTCCAATTGATTCTGGAGACTTCCGAAGGTAGACGCCGAAGCCGGCGAGGTGACGGCAATAGGGCAGGAGAGCTGGAAGCCGTTTAACAAAATCACAGGGGGCTGGGTGGCGTTCAGGGGTACGGCTTGCATGGGGTCAATCGTCACGGTCAGCCAAGCGGCGCGTTGTTGGCCCGTACCGCTTGTGGCGGACAGCGTCGCGCGGTACTCGCCGGGCCGCAGCGCGAGGGAGGCGGCCAGCAGGAGCCGATCGCCTGCCGCATTCGGCGCGACCACCAAGCCGCGCGTTTCCTTGCGGGCAATTTCGACGCGCCGGGTCTTAGCGTGCAAGAGAAAATCGAGGGTTCCGGACGAGGCGTCAAGGCTGGTGGATTCGCCCGCCCGGAGCCGGTACGTGGTCTGGTGCAGCGTCAGGCGACTGACCGTGTGGGGGGCGCCGGATTCCTGGGCGGTGGCGGAGGCGGCGCAGCACATGACGAGCGCGGCGATGGCGCCAGCTTGCCTTGAAGATGACATCTTAGCCTTGGTAATACCACAGGGGCGTTGTGGCGCGCCGCAAGTACTATGGGTATGTTAACCAAGGTGAGCACGATACGAGGCCCGAAACTATTCCGACTTCCGCGCGCCGACGTGCGCGGCCCGGTAGCGCACCAGGCACCGGGCCGCGGCCGTCGAGGCGGCGAGACTAGCGGGACGCGGCAGTGACCGCGGTTCCCGCGAGCGCGGCTTCCACCTTTGCCAGCCGCTCTTCGAGGGAACGGATCCGCTCATTCTGCTTCTGCAGTTCGTTCAGCAGCATGGGATCGAGCACCTGATACTTGACGGTTTCGATTTGGCCGTCGGCCGAGCGCGCCACCAGGTCCGGGTATACTTCCGCGACTTCTTCCGCGATCAGCCCGTATTGGATGGGTTTCGATCCATCGGCGTACGCCTGTTTGTAGCGGAAAGTCACGGGACGCAGCCGCATCAAGCCAGTGCTGGCATCCGCCATATCCTGGACGTCTTCCTTGTAGCGGCGGGAGGAGGAGACGGTGCCGAGGTTTCCGTTGGAGTCGATCAGGACCGGCACGGCATTGCTGGCGCCGGTGGTGACGCCGTAGATACCGGCGACGTAGGCTGAGTTCTGGCTACCGGCGGCGCCGATGCGGATGACACCGTTGTCGCCCGCGGCGCCCGCGCTGCCAATATCGATGTTATTGCTCGTCGTGGCGATGTTGAGGCCGGCTTGGTACCCGACGGCGATGTTGCCGCTCCCAGTGGTGTTGTACAACAGCGAAAAGGTACCGCTGGCGGTGTTGGCCTCCCCGCTGGTGTTGGAGAGCAAGGACTCGGAACCGCTGGCGGTGTTGTCGCTGCCGGTGTTGTCGCGCAACGCTTGGGAACCGTAGGCGGTGTTGTATTGCCCGTTGGTGTTGGAGGATAGCGCCAAGTAGCCAGTGGCTGTACCGTTGGCCCCCGTAGTGTTGGCGTACAGGGCCTGGTAGCCAGCGGCCGTGTTCTGGGCGCCAGTGGTGTTGGCGTACAGCGCCTCGTAACCGGTGGCCGTGCTTCCGGCCGCGGTATTGTAGAACAGCGCGAAGTAGCCGGTCGCCGTATTACCGGATGCGGCGGTGTTTGAGTACAGGGCAGCGTATCCGCCGGCAGTGTTGTAGCTCCCGGTAGTATTGAGCGCCAGCGCTTGAAGGCCGACGCCGACGTTGTGTCCCCCAGTGGTGTTGGAGACCAGCGCTTCGTAACCATAGGCGGCATTGTAGCCCCCGCTGGTGTTGGAAGAGAGCGCGTCATAACCGACAGCGGTATTGTCGTTTCCAGTGGTGTTGTTGTACAGCGCGGAATTGCCATTGGCGGTGTTCCATCCTCCGGTGGTATTGGCCTGAAGCGCACTGTCTCCTAGCGCCGTGTTCGTGAATCCCGTCGTAGTAGGGGACAGGGCCCCCAATCCTGCGCTGAAGTTACCGGAACCGGTGGTGGGAGCCTGAACTACGGGAACACCGGTGGACGACAAGATGTCACCGCTCAGGGTGAGAGTGCCGTCGACTTTAGCACCGCCATTGACCTCCAGTGTGGCGGCGGGCGTGGTTGTTCCCACGCCGATGCTGGTGCCCGACTCGTATATCGCAGAGTTGCCCAGGGCGCCCGCCGTGCTGGTGAAGACCGGGATGTAGTTCTTCGTTTTTGTATCCGGAGCGGCGTTGGCGGCGGCCATGGCGTGGGCGCCGGCTGGCGCGGACGCCGGAGCTGCCGCGACGCCGGTTGGCGCGGAACCGGCAGACTGCGCCAGCATGAAGGCCGACGGCGGCAGTCCTCCGATGGTTTCGGCATCTACAGCCTTCAATGCATACGGGGCGCTGACCAGCGGCACGCGCGGTTGCTCAGCCTGTCCCTGGACCTGTACTCCCACCCAGTGCGCTTGCTCGGTGGTGAACAACTCCGCCGGCAGTCCCTCGGTTTTGGTCGATCCCAGCAGCGCCGAATAGTGGCCAGCTCCGTCGGCGGTCAGATTCTGGGTCTCCTGCCAGAGTGCGGCGCCGCCGGCTTGCTCGGCATAGAGAGCAAAAGTAATACCGACTACGCCGGTCAGCGCATTGCCGCTGAGATCCTTGGCGGCGCCGCCGAAGCGGACCAGCCGAGGCAGGGCGGATGCAGTTTCAGTCGGCGTCTGTGCAAAGGACGCATGGACCTGCACCAGACAAAAGGCAACCAGCAAGGATGCCCGGTATCGTTTCAAGGGGACTCTCCCGCTGGTTGCGGGAAGCCTCGGTTGCGTTACGGCAGTCATTTTTCCTCTCCTTCGATTTGAGTTTGATTTGGCCGCGGCTGGCGGCACGTGCGGCGCGCCGCTTGCATACTCGCTACTAATGGCGCGAAATCGGAGGAAAAACCGACAAAGGTGAAAACGAAATTGTGCGACTAAGGTAGGGGACACACCAGCCGCGGGGACAGGTCCGTCATAAGCAGGCTAAGGTCGAATTTGATGAAGGACGCGACGCCGCGCAGCTCAGCCAGCTTGTTGGCCCGATCGGTGAGTTGGTCGATCGAGAGTTTGCGCGGGTCGCTGTTGCCGGCGATTAATGCATAGTTCGGATTCTTTTCATCCCATTGCCACTCAGCGATCAGTTTTTGGCGCCAGCCCGTCTCCAGATACCTTTCGATGAGCGGATCGTAGTCGCTGTGAAAACCGATCTTCTTATCATTGTCTTTCGAAAGGAGAAGATGATAGAGCATCGTGGGCGAGCAGCCTCCGGGATGATTCTTCGGATCCTCGCAGGATACGACTTGAGCATTCGGCTTTTGGCACGGAGTCCCCTGCACATCCGGAAAGCATCCTTTGGGACCGTTCGCTTTAAAATATCCCCAGAAGCTGAACGCGGCGCCGAGTCCGCCAAAAGTGGCCGACAACCAATTCCCCGCAGCGGTACTGGCGGCGCCGCCGACTAGGGCGAGCGCCGATCCGATCGCACCGCCCCCTGTCCCGGCCGCGCTTCCGAGGCTACTGCGGTTGACAGTCGAGTCGCGCCGGTCGGCCAGCCCGTCGTGAACCGCCCGGATGTGTCCGGCTTCGTTGTCGATCTCGGTCAGGAACCCATCGACTTGGAGCGATGCGGTCAGAATCATATCGGTAAGCTCCTGGCGCAGGATTAATGCATTAGTGGCCTGCGCGATGCATCGGTCAGGCTCGGTCATGGCGCCAAGCTTCCGGATGAGATCACAGGCGCGCGTCTCCCGTCCAGCGGGATCTGTTCCGCGGACGAGGTTGGCTACAAAGGTGGACGTTCTCTCGTTAGGCGTGCCGAGCAGAAGCTGCCCGCAGTCATCGTCGGCGGCCGTTGGCTTGCTGTCCGGAGTAGACTGGCCGCAAGTTGGCCGGGCGGCCAGGAACAGACCGACGGCAACGGCGCAGATCCACAATTGACCGTGGCGTCGAGGGTATGGCATCGTTAGCCTCCTGATCGTCTACTGGAGATCCGGACTCCGTTTCGGAGTCCGCGGCAACGATAGCACACTCGCGGTTTCGTGTCCAGCAAAATCAAAGCGGCGCCGTTCCTGGCGTTAGTGCGGCGCAAGGGGCCGGTAGAGCAGGCCGATCGCTATGCCGGCCACTATCCATTCGACCAGATAGGCCGCGGACTGTTGGAGAGTTAGCGCCAGACCGATGTTCAGGTTGACGTAGTTATGCACCACAAACGCGCAAACCGCGAAGACCCCGATGAGCACACCGAAGCGCGCGCCTTCGGCGAGGCCCGAACCGCCATGGTATAGCGTGGCGTAAATCACCGCGAGCGCCAGCATTGCCACGAACATGGCGGCCATGCCGCCCGGCATAACGCTCTTCATTCCTTCGGAAGACCGGTATACGGCGGGGTATTTGCGGAACTCATTGGTAAGCCGCGGAAAGAGGGCGAAACTAAGACCTCCGAGAACGAAGTATGCTATAAAGCCGCCCACGGCGGCGAGAGCGATGCGCGGGAAGTTCATATCGGCGATCCTCTCCAATCACACGGAGGCTGTCAGTCCGGCGCCAACCATCAAAGCGTCGAGTTTGTCGAGCGATTCGGAAGTTCCCTGAGAGACGGTCTGACGGAAGAAATCGTCCGGGCATCCCTCGTGCGTGAGGACCACTTTTGTACTGTTGCCCTGGTCGAAGAACTCCACGATCACGCGCACGATCGCAAAGCCAAAATTCGCGTGGTAGACGATTCTCTCCGGCGGGACGATCTCGTCGTAGGAGCCGGTCAGGGTGAATTCGCAGGTTTCGCCCTTGGCGGCGATTTGCATTTTCTGGGTGAACGAACCGCCCACGCGAAAATCCATGGCGATCTCACACCGGGTTGCCTCTTTGCATCCGGACCATTGCCGCAGCTTCTCGGCCTGCGTCCAGAAGGCGAACACGAGTGGGCGGGGAGCGTCGAATACCCGCGCGATTTGAAGGCTATTACCGCCGATGGCGACGTCGGACTTCATCTTTTTTCTTCCTTTCTTTGTTCGTTTCTTTGTTCGTTTCTTTGTTCGTTTTTGAGCAACTTGTCGAGCGTGTCGAAGCTGAAATCCCAGGCTGCCGCGCACCGGGCAAGCCAGTCCTGAGCCGGCTTGAATCCGGCGGCCCGGGCGCGGATCAGGTGGACCCGTCCCGCCCGCCGGCGGTCGATCAGGCGGGCCTTTTCGAGCACACGCAGATGCCGGGAGATGGCCGGCGGCGAGATGCGAAACGGCTTGGCTAACGCAGCGACCGGACCTTCTCCGCGGCTGGAAAGGCGCACCAGGATACGGCGCCGCGTGGGGTCCGCCAGGGCCGCGAAAATGGCTGTGATCCTTTTGGGATTGTTAACCATGTCGTTAATTGTAAGCGGCCGCGCAAGGCTGGGTCAAGAGGAATGTTAACGTGTGTGTTAAGTATTGCGATGGGCGGGCGCGGACGCCTGCCCCACCGAGCGCGGACAGGCCGAAGGGCTGTCCCACCTGTGGTATCTTCGTCATAACCATGGCGACGGAATATTTCGACGTTTTGATCATGGGTGCGGGCCTGTCCGGCATCGGGGCCGCGCATCACCTGCGGAAATACTGCCCCAGCAAGAGCTACGTCATCCTCGAGCAGCGCGAGCGCATCGGCGGTACTTGGGACTTGTTTCGCTATCCGGGCGTTCGCTCGGATTCCGACATGCTGACCATGGGCTATTCGTTCCGCCCGTGGACCAGCCCGAAGATGATTTCTCCAGGCGCCGACATCCGTGATTACATCACGGCCGCCGCGCGGGACGAAGGCATCGACCGGCATATCCGCTTCCAGCATCGGATACAGCGCGCCGCGTGGTCGTCGGAAGAGGCGAAATGGACCGTGGATGCGGTGCGCCGATTGCCCGACGGACGCGACGAGCCGGTGACGCTGACTTGCAATTTCCTGTTCTCGTGCGCGGGCTATTACCGCTATTCCGCGGGCTACACGCCGGAGTTCCCAGGCATCGGCCGGTTCCAGGGCCGCGTGGTTCACCCGCAAGCCTGGCCCGCGGATCTGGACTACGACGGCAAGCGCGTGGTAATCGTCGGCAGCGGCGCGACCGCGGTGACGATTCTGCCCTCCATGGCCAAGACCGCGGCCCACGTGACCATGCTGCAGCGTTCGCCGACCTATATCGTTTCGATGCCCGCGCAGGACAAGATCGCGAATTGGCTGCGCGGCGTGCTGCCGGCGATGTGGGCCTACAGGCTGAGCCGCTGGAAGAACGTCGGCTTGATGATGTACGTTTACCAACTGGCGCAGCGGCGTCCGAATTTCGTGAAAAACGGGCTGATCAAGAAGGTGCGGGAGGAGTTGGGACCGGACTACGACGTGGCCACGCATTTCACGCCGCGCTACAATCCGTGGGAGCAGCGGCTGTGCCTGGTTCCGGACGGGGACATGTTCCAGGCGATCAAATCGGGGCGAGCCAGCGTGGTTACCGACCGGATCGAAACATTCACCGAAAAAGGTATCCGGCTGAAGTCGGGCGCGGAACTGGAAGCCGACATCGTGGTGACGGCCACGGGCCTGGTGCTGCAGGCCTTCGGCGGGGCGGAACTCTCGGTGGACGGGCGCAGCGTGGACCTGAGCCAGACACTGGCTTACAAAGGCGTGATGTTATCGGGCGTGCCGAACATGGCTTCGGTATTCGGATACATTAATGCGTCGTGGACGCTGAAGGCCGACCTGATCTGCACCTATGTGTGCCGGCTGTTGAACCTGATGGACAGGAAAGGCGTGCGCCAGGTGACGCCTCAGAGCGGCAGGGAGACGGCGGCGGCGCCTTTTGTGGAGAAATTCTCGCCGGGCTATATGGAGCGCGCATTGGCAAATTGGCCGAAGCAGGGTGTGAAGGCGCCGTGGCGCGTTTATCAGAATTACATCCGCGATGCGGTCAGCCTGAAGTGGCGCCCGGTGGAGAATGCCGCGTTGGAGTTCTCGAACCCGGCGAAGGCGTTGGCAAAACCGGCCAGCCAGGAGTTGGCTGAAACGGCTAAGTAGCCTCGTGGGGCAGGCTCGCAGCCTGCGCGGGCCTCGTAGGCCCGCTCTGCAGTTCGCCTCCAAAAAGCCGGCAGAGCTTCGCGGCAGGCGGCCTACGAGGCCGCCGCAGGCTGGGAGCCTGCCGCACTAAGCCAGACAGAACTCGGCGTGCCTGTGTAGTATCATGACTTGGAGGAAAATACACATGCGCATCCGCCTCGGCTTGGCATTTGTACTCGCTCTCTGCCCCGCCGTATTCGCGCAGGGGAGCGATATCAAAATCCCGTACCAGAAGTTCGTGCTCAAAAACGGCCTCACCCTGATCGTGCATGAGGATCACAAGGCCCCCATCGTAGCCTTCAACGTGTGGTATCACGTCGGGTCGAAAAACGAGAAGCCCGGCAAGACGGGGTTCGCGCACCTGTTCGAGCACCTGATGTTCGGCGGCAGCGAGCACCACAAGAGCCGCTATATCGAAGTCATGGAACCGCTGGGCGCCACGGACCTCAACGGCACCACGAATAACGACCGCACCAACTATTTCGAGGACGTGCCGACTTCGGCGTTGGACACCACGCTCTGGCTGGAGTCGGACCGCATGGGTTACATGGTGGGAGCCATCGATCAGAAGACGCTCGATCTGCAGCGCGGGGTAGTGCAGAACGAGAAACGCCAGGGCGAGAATTTTCCATACGGCATTACCGAAGAGCTGATCACCAAGAGCACTTACCCGGCCGGGCACCCGTACTCCTGGACCGTGATCGGCTCCATGGACGATTTGAATGCCGCGTCGCTCGACGATGTGAAGGAGTGGTTCAAGACGTATTATGGGCCGTCGAACGCGGTGGTGGCGATCGCCGGCGACATCGATGCGGCCACCGCGCTGGCGAAGGTCGAGAAATATTTCGGGGCGATCCCGCCAGGGCCGCCGACCGCCGCGCATCGCGTGTGGATCGCGAAAATGGCGGGATCGCACCGCCAGGTGGCGCAGGACCACGTGCCCCAGGCGCGCCTTTACAAGGTGTGGAACGTGCCACAGTGGGGCTCGGCCGACGCCGATTACCTGAACCTGGTGGGCGACATTCTATCGACCGGCAAGACCTCGCGTCTCTATAAGCGGCTGGTGTACGACGATCAGATCGCGACCGACGTGGCGGCGTATGTCGATGCGCGGGAGATCGGCAGCCAGTTCAATATCCAGGTGACGGCACGCCCCGGCGACGATCTGAAAACGGTGGAGAAAGAAGCGGACGAAGAACTGGCGCGTTTTCTGGAATCGGGACCGACGCCGCATGAGCTCGAACGCGCCAAGAGCAATTACATGGCGAGTTTCATCCGGGGCATTGAGCGCATCGGGGGATTTGGCGGCAAATCCGACACGCTGGCCACCAGCCAGGTGTTTGGCGGCAGCCCGGATGCGTACAAGGCGACGCTACAGCGGGTGGAAGCGGCGACCGCCGAGGACTTGCGCGCAGCGGCAAGGCGCTGGCTTTCGGATGGCGATTTCATTCTGGAAGTGCATCCCTTCGCCAAATACGAGTCGGCGAAGACCGACGTGGATCGCGCTAAACCGCCGGAGCCGGGCGCGCCGCCCGAACTGCGGCTGCCAAAACTGGAGCGTGCATCGCTGCGCAATGGAATGAAGATCGTGCTGGCGGAGCGCCACGAGCTCCCCATCGTGAATTTCTGGCTGGCGCTGGATGCGGGCTACGCCGCGGACCAGTTTGGGCTGCCAGGAACCGCTCAAGCCGCTTCCGCGCTGCTCACCGGCGGCACCCAGACGCGCACCGCGCTCGAAATCAACGATGAGCTGGCGCTGTTGGGGGCGCAGTTGAACGCGTTCTCGGGTCTGGATGTGTCGGTGGTGAACCTGTCGGCCCTGAAGGCCAAGCTCGATCCAACGCTGGCGCTGTATGCCGATGTGATCCTGAACCCGGCATTCCCGCAGGCGGATATCGAAAGACAGAAAAAGCTCCAGATTGCGGCCATACAGCAGGAGAAGGTCACGGGAATTTTGATGGGCATCCGGGTATTCCCGGCACTGCTCTACGGCAAGGGGCATGCATACGGAAACCCGCTGACCGGGTCGGGGACCGAAGAGAGCGTCGCGAAACTGACGCGCGAGGATCTGGTGAAATTTCACCAGACGTGGTTCCACCCCAACAGCGCCACGCTGATTGTGGCGGGTGATACGACGTTGGCCGAACTGACGCCCAAGCTGGAGAAATTGTTCGCCGCTTGGCAGCCGGGTGAGACGCCGGCGAAAAACATTAGCCGCGTGCCGCTGCCGCCGAAGCCGGTAGTGTACCTGCTGGACCGGCCGGGCGCCGAGCAATCGGACATTCTGGCGGGGCAGATTGCGCCGCCGAAAAACAATCCGGCGGAGATCGCCATGGAAGCCATGAATGAGATCCTGGGGCGCGAATTCGGCGCGCGGATCAATATGAACCTGCGGGAGGACAAGCATTGGTCCTATGGGGCGCGCAGCTTTCTGCTGGGAGCGCGTGGGCAGCAGCCATATCTGGTGTGGGCTCCGGTGCAAACCGACAAGACCAAGGAATCCATGGTGGAAGTGAACAAAGAGTTGCACGACATCGTGGGGAAGCGCCCTCCTACGGCCGAGGAGTTGCAGCGCGTACAGAAAAGTATGACGTTGAGGCTGCCCGGCTCGCGTGAAACGGTGGACGGGGTGGGGTTTTCGATACTGGATCTGGTGCAGTTCGGGCTGCCCGACGATTACTACCAAACGTACGCCAAGAAGGTCCTGTCGCTCGGCATTCCCGAGGTGACGGACGCAGCCAAGACGGCGGTGAATCCCGATAACGTGGTCTGGGTGGTGGTCGGGGATCGTGCCAAAATCGAGGCGTCCATTCGCGAGCTGGGGCTGGGCGAGTTGAAGTTTTTGGATGCCGACGGCAACCCGGTCAGCCGGTAGGGTTCAGGCGCGGTTCGGTACCGTTTTCGGCCGCCGGTGAGAAAAAGGCCGCGCATATCCTACCTTTATCCGTAGGCGCGATAGATGGATCGCGCTCTTCGGGTGCGGGTGGGATGCAGGAATACGACGTAGCTTTGAAGTTGCTGTTAAAGGGTTCGGCCACGCTCACCCTGCGCGAATTGACCGGCACGGCGGTCGCGAGGTGGCTGGATGTGGAAATGCCAAAGGTGCATAACGTGCAAAACCTGCGGTTGGATCTTCTGGCCGAGACTGTGGGGGGCGGGCTCATCCATCTGGAATTGCAAAGCCGCAACGACGCGGCGATGCCGTTCCGGATGATCGAATATTGTCTCGGAGTGCAGCGGCTGTTCGGACAATTCCCGCGGCAGATTTTGCTCTATGTGGGCGAGGCGCCAATGCGCATGGAGAGCAAACTGCAAGGCCCGAATTTGTCATTCGAATACGGTCTGATCGACATTCGGACGCTGAATGGAGACCGCCTGCTGGAGAGCGCGGGGGTCGGAGATAATGTCATTGCGATTCTAGCGCGGTTGCGGAACAATAAAGAGGCAGTCCACAAGATTGGGGAGCGGATCGCCGGTCTGGCGAGGACGGAAAGAGAAACCGCCTTGGCTCAGTTGATGATCCTGGCGGGATTGCGCCACTTGGCCGCCACGGTGGAGCGGGAGACACAAAGAATGCCGATCGAAGAGGATATCAGGGAACACGAGGTTTTGGGGCCTCTAATCATACGAGCGGAGCAGAAAGGCCTTCAAGCAGGCGAATTCACCGTCCTGCGGCGGCTGATTGAGAAGCGCTTCGGCGCTCTGCCGGGTTGGGCCGCCGAGAGACTGGCAGCTATGCAGGCGCCGGAGCTGGAAGAGCTGAGTGAACGGGTGCTGGACGCCGGCAGCGTGGACGAATTGCTACGGTAAAGCCGCTCCGGCCGGCGCCTGGAGAATGGCCTTTTAGTGGGGCAGTCCTCCAGGCCTGCGCGGGTTCTCCAGAACCCGCTCTGCGGCGAGCGTAGCTCGCCCCACCAATGCGCGTTACCATACACCGCCGCGATTTCCTAGGCGCTACGGCGTTGGCGGCTGCCTCGTTTGCGCAAAGTTCCGCCGCCGCCGAAGCCGAAGGCTGGTTCCGTCGCCCCATGCGCTGGGCCCAGTTGACGCTGGTGGAAGACGACCCCGGCAAATACGATCCGGCTTTCTGGCTGGATTATTTCCGGCGCACGCATTCCGATGCCGCTTGTTTGAGCGCGGGAGGCTGCGTGGCCTACTATCCCACCGCGGTCCCGCTGCACTATCGCAGCCAGTGGCTGGGCAATCGCGACGCATTCGGGGAACTCGTGGCGGGCTGCCGCAAACTGGGCATGGTCGTGGTGGCGCGCACCGATCCGCACGCGGCGCATCAGGATGTCCGCGACGCGCACCCGGATTGGATCGCGGTGGATGCCGCCGGCCAGAAGCGCCGCCACTGGGCCATGCCCGAGCTGTGGGTCACCTGCGCGCTGGGCCCCTACAACTTCGATTTCATGACCGAAGTGACCCAGGAAATTGTGTCGCGCTATCGCGTGGACGGCGTGTTCAGCAACCGGTGGGCGGGATCGGGGATGTGCTACTGCGAGCACTGCCGCGAGAATTTTCACGCAGCCGCGGGTCTGGATCTGCCGCGCACCAACGATCCGCGGGATGCATCGCGGCGCGCCTATCTAGAGTGGCGGCAGCAAAGGCTGTTCGATCTCTGGCGACTGTGGGATACCGAGATCCGCCGCATCCACCCAGCCGCCTGTTATATCCCCAACGCAGGCGGCGGAGCGCTCAGCGATCTGGATATGAAGCGGGTGGGCGACCTGGCGCCGATCCTGTTCGCAGACCGCCAGGCGCGCCGCGGACTGATGGCGCCGTGGGCCAATGGCAAGAACGCCAAGGAATATCGTTCCACCATGGGGAACAAGCCGGTGGGCGGCATCTTCAGCGTGGGAGTGGAGGAGCCCTACCGCTGGAAGGACTCTGTGCAGGACGGCGCGGAAATCCGGCTGTGGGCGCTGGACGGCATCGCTAGCGGGCTGCGTCCCTGGTTCACAAAATTCGGAGGCACGCTCTACGACCGGCGGTGGCTTCCTGTAGTGGAAGATCTCTACGGCTGGCATTACCGGAACGAGCGTTATCTACGGCAGGAGCGGTCGCTGGCGCGCGTCGGCCTGGTGTATTCGCAACAAACGGCCCAGTTTTACGGCGGCGAGCGGGCGCAGCAGAAGGTGGAAGACCATACGCTGGGCTATTACCAGGCGCTGGTGGAGGCGCGCATTCCGTTCGAGATGGTGCACGACCAGTTACTTGACGCGGAGCACACCGCCGGATTCCAGGCGCTGATTTTCCCGAATATCGCGGCGCTTTCCGACGGCCAGTGCGGCCGGATCCGCGCGTTCGTGGCGCGCGGCGGCGGCATGGTGGCCACTTACGAAACCTCGCTTTATGACGAAAGCGGCGAGCGGCGGCGCGACTTCGGTTTGGCGGACTTATTCGGCGCGACTTTCGACGGCGCTATCGACGAGCGCATGCAGAACTCCTATCTGCGCCTGGAAACCGACCCGCGCACCGGTAACCGCCATCCGATCCTGGCAGGCCTGGAGGGCGCCGAGCGCATTATCAACGGCGTTTCTCGCGTACACACGCGCGCGGCAGGCGATAGTCACGCCCCGCTGACGCTGATTCCGTCTTATCCGGATCTGCCCATGGAAGAAGTCTTTCCGCGCGTGCCGAAGACGGATATCCTGGAGTTGCACGTGCGCCAGGCCGGGCCCGGACGGGTGGTGTATTTCCCTTGGGACATCGACCGCACGTTCTGGGAGATTCTGGCGGCGGACCACGGTAAGCTGCTGCGCAACGCGGTGGATTGGGTGGCCAACGAGCCGCGCCCAGTCACCGTGACCGGTCCGGGGGTGCTGGATGTGACCGTGTGGCGGCAGAAGGATTCGATGACCGTGCACCTGGTGAATCTGACGAATCCGATGATGATGAAGGGACCGCTGCGGGAGTTCATTCCCACGCCGCCACAGAAAGTGGCCGTGCGGCTGCCGGCAGGTAGCCGCGCAAAGCAGGTGCGGTTACTGGTGAGCGGCGCGCATCCGAAAGTGGCGGAGGCCAACGGCATAGTGAGCCTGACCATCGCGACCATCGTGGACCACGAAGTAATCGCGATTGATTTGTGAGGGAGGGCGAGCTTCACTCGCCTCTGGACTTTGGCCTTTTGGTGGGGCAGGCTCGCAGCCTGCGGCGGCCTCGTAGGCCGCCTGCCTCGAAGCTCTGCCGGGCTTGGTGGCATAGGCTTTAGCCTGTGGAGGCGCGCCACGCTCGCCGTAGGCGAGCTTGGGCGAGCTTCACTCGCCTGCGCCGGCAGCAGCACTGCCGACGCGGCATGCCGGAGGCGTGCGCCACGGAACCATGAAATGGATTAATGTATCGGACGAGGTATCTGCGATGATCGAAACGAAGGAAACCACGTCGCGCCGCGCGTTCCTGACCGGCGCCGGCCGCATCGCCGGGGCTTCGGCCCTGGCCGGAATCACGCTGCCACATGTCCACGCGGCGGAGAACAACACGATTCAGCTTTCGCTGATAGGATGCGGCGGGCGCGGCACCGGCGCCATCGAAAACGCACTGGGCATCAAGAACGGGCCCCTGAAGCTGGTGGCCATGGCGGATGTCTTCCCGCAAAAGCTGAGCGATAGCCACGGCAAGCTGCGCGGCCATTTCGCCGCCCAGATGGACGTGCCCATGGAGCGCCAGTTCATCGGCTTCGACGGCTACCGTCAGGCTATCGACTGCCTGAAGCCGGGCGATGTGGCCGTCCTGGCGACGCCGCCGGCGTTCCGCTGGGTGCATTTCCGCTACGCCATCGACAAGGGCGTGAACGTGTTCATGGAGAAGCCGGTCACGGTGGACGGCCCCACCACGCGGCGCATGATCGCGCTGGGCGAAGAGGCGGGGCGTAAGAATCTGAAGGTGGGGGTCGGCTTGATGATACGGCACTGCCGGGCACGGCAGGAACTGCTCAGCCGCATCCGCGACGGGCAGATCGGAGACATCGTGGCGATGCGCGGCTACCGCATGGGATCGGGCGGCGGCACGGCGCCGGTGGTGCCCGCGGGCGCCAGCGAACTGATGCATCAGATCCGCCTGTTCCATTCGTTTCTGTGGGCCAGCGGCGGCGTCTTCAGCGACTACTACATCCATCAGATCGACGAGCTTTCGTGGATGAAGGGCGCTTGGCCGGTGGAGGCGATGGCTCTGGGCGGCCGTCAATACCGCGGGAATTCAGTGGACCAGAACTTCGACGTCTACGCGGTGCAGTATACCTATCCGGACGGCACGCGCCTGTTCTTCGATGGGCGCAACATGCCTGGGGTACACAACGAGTTCGCCAGCTACATTCACGGGTCGAAGGGGTCGGCGGTGGTTTCAACCAATGCGCACACGCCGGGACGCACGCGCATCTACAAGGGACAGGACATCCCGCGCTGGCAGAATGGTCAGAAGGCGCCGGCGCCGGAGAACCTGGTTTGGGCGTACCCGCAGCCGGAGCGCTCGCCCTACGACTGGGAGTGGGACGATCTGATCGCCGCCATTCGCGACGACAAACCTTATAACGAGGTGAAGCGCGGCGCCGAAGCGAGCCTGGTGGCGTCGATGGGGCGCTTCGCGGCGCACACCGGCCAGATCGTGACCTTCGAGCAGATGATGAATCACGAGCATGAATTCGCACCCGACGTGGACAAGCTGACGCTGGACGGTCCCGCGCCGCTACGCGCCGACGCCGAAGGCAAGTATCCGCTGCCGGAGCCGGGGATCAAGACGACGCGGGAGTATTAATTAAAGGGCGATTCTGAGCCAAGGTGGGGCAGGCTCGCAGCCTGCGGCGGCCTCGTAGGCCGCCTGCCTCGAAGCTCTGGCTGGCTTTCTTGCAGGGCTTGGTGGCATAGGCTTTAGCCTGTGCCGGCGAGCTCCGCTCGCCGAAGAGCGGGCCTACGAGGCCCGCGCAGGCTGGGAGCCTGGCTGGGAGCCAGGCTGGGAGCCTGCCCCACGGGCGCTAGTGATGGAATTGCGACCCTTCCACTTTGGGGCGCAATCCCGGCTGCGTGACGAACCAATCCAAGTGCCGGCGAATGTCTTTCACCAGCATATCCGCCAGGTCGCAGGTGAACCCGTTGCGCACCACCACGCGTTGCACCACCATCCGCTCGCGGTTGGCGGGCATGCGGTAGGCCGGCACTTGCCAGCCGCGGTCGCGCAGCCGGTCCGCCAGATCGTACAAGGACCAGTGGGTGTCCGCCTTCAAAGTCCACGCAAACACCGGCAGATCCGTTCCGGGGCTTACCACTTCGAACGGCCCCAGATCGGCGATCTGGCCTGCCAGCCGCACGGCGACATCCTGGCAGGCCTGGTGAATCGCGCGATAGCCCGATTTTCCCAGCCGGATCAAATTGTAGTATTGGGCTACAATCTGGCTGGCGGGGCGCGAGAAGTTGATCGCCAGCGTAGGCATGGTCCCGCCCAGATAGTCGACGTTGAAGATCAAATCCGGATGCAGATCGGCGGCCTCGCGCCAGATCACCCAGCCGACGCCGGGATAGACCAAACCATATTTGTGCCCGGATGTATTGATCGATTTCACCCGCGGCAGTTGGAAATCCCAGCGCAATTCCGGCTGTAGGAAAGGCGCCACAAAGGCCCCGCTCGCGCCATCCACATGGATCGGAATATCCAGGCCGGTCTTCTCTTGCAGCCGATCCAGGGCGGCGCTCAGAGCCGCGACGTTTTCGTATTCGCCGGTGAACGTGCTGCCGAGCACCGAGACCACGCCGATGGTGTTCTCATCGCAAGCCTGGGCGGCGCGTTCCGGATCGGTCACCCGATCGCCGCCTTCCAAAGGCACCGCGCGCTCTTCGATGTCCCAATAGCGCACGAACTTGTGCCAGCACACCTGCGTGTTCGTGCCCATGACCAGATTCGGCCGGTCCGTAGGCTTGCCCGCTTTGCGCATCTTTTCGCGCCAGCGCCATTTCAGGGCCAGCCCGCCCAGCATGCAAGCCTCGCTGGAGCCGATGGTGGACGTGCCAACGGTGTGCTCCGGGTCGGGCGAATTCCACAACTTGGCGAGCATGTGCACGCAGCGCATTTCGAGCTCCGCGGTCTGCGGATACTCGTCCTTATCGATCATGTTCTTGTCGAACGTCTCCGCCATCAGCCTGTTGGCCTCCGGCTCCATCCACGTGCCGCAGAACGTTGCCAGGTTGAAGCGCGAACTGCCATCCATGATCAGTTCGTCGTGGATGAGATGATATGCCGTGGCGGGTGGCATGCCGTTTTCGGGAACGTCGTGGCGGGGTGCGGGCCCCAGCAGCCAGTGGCGCGCGTACATGGGCCGCATGACGCGCAACATTTCGGGGTCGGGGTGATTGTGCTCGTCCATCGATTTGGATTCCACTCTACCAGATTGTAGGGCGGCGCCATGCGCCGCCTTGGCAGTGCATGGCCCTGCCCTACTCCAGCCCGGCGGCAGCTTCCTCGATCAGCGCGCCTTCCTTCTCCAGCACTTTGCCCACGCGCACGATTTGCTCATCGGCTTCGGTCCAATGCTTCTGCTCGATGGCTTCGCGCACGCCCGGCAGCGTCTTCACGCCGTAGCCGGTGTACAAACCCGGCGCGTAAATCTGGTGCTGGAACCAAGGCCGTCCCGGAAGGCCGTCGGGAAGCGTCAATCCGCGCTCGATGCGGAGAAGCTTCTCGTTCACCGCCGCCACTCCCGGCCCGTCCAGCTTGGCCTTCTGCGCAGCTTTGTCGTAGCGTTCGGCGGCGCGGGTGAGCGCGGCCAGTCCGTTCTCGAGCGGCGCGAAATTCAAAAAGGGCGGCTGGGTCTCCACCGGAGGCGGCACCGACGTTTTGCGTGGATCGGCGGTCGCGCTGAACAGACCTTCTTCGATTTCCTTGTTGCGCTCGCGGATCTCGTCGCTTTCGGTCTTCCAAAGCTTCTGCACTTCGTCCACGTACCGTTTGACGGTTTCGGCGAAATTGGCGAAATCGTAGGGCAGCAGGTCGGCATCGGCAAAACGCATCATGGCCGTGCCGGCGGTCTGCGCCAACGCCCTGCCGTAGATGAAATCGCCGTCCGCGAAATGCGTGTACCAGTAGAAATCGTCGTAAACCGAGTGATAGATGCCGCCGCCATCCTCGCCGCCGAACCCCAAATTCAGCGAGGCGATGCCCAGGTGGTCGATGAAAGCCGTATAGTCGGAGCCGGAGCCCAGCGCGCCAATGCGCAATTCGGCACGCTTGCGCACCTCTTCGCGCTCCGCGGCCGGCGCGCGCGAGATGTGCTGCAGTTGATCGCGCTTCCACACCGGGATTTTCTTTTCGGGATCTTCGATATCGCGCGCCACGCCGTTGATGAACTTCTCGAGCGAGTGCGAGCCCGCCATGCCCAGCATGCCGCGGCCATTGCCATCCGAGTTGACGTACATCGCTGCGCGGCTCCGCAGTTCCGCGTCATGCTCCTCGGCCCACTCGGTCGATCCCAGCAGACCTTCCTCCTCGCCGTCCCACACGCAGTAGATCAGCGTCCGCTTCGGCTTCCAACCCTGCTTCTGCAATTCCCCAAAAGCGCGAGCTTCCTCCATCAGCGCCACCGCGCCCGAGAGAGGATCTTCGGCGCCATTTACCCAAGCGTCGTGATGATTGCCGCGGATGATCCACTCATCCGGATATGGCGAACCTGGAATGCGCGCCACCACGTCGTAGATCTTTTTCATGTCCCAGTTGAATTCGAGCTTCAGATGCACGCGCGCGGGGCCGGGTCCGATCCGATAAGTGATAGGCAGCGCGCCGCGCCAGGCTTCCGGCGCCACCGGACCGGTGAGCGCGGCCAGCAGCGGCTGGGCATCGCCGTACGAGATGGGCAATACCGGGATCTTGGTCAGGGTCTGCGCATCTTTAAGGTCCAGGCGCTTGGCGCCGGCGGTCGCGCCGATGCCGGGAGTCAATGGGTCGCCCGGATAAATGGGCATGTCCATCACGCTGCCGCGCTGCACGCCATCCTTGGGGCGGTAGGGGCCTTGCGGAAAGACTTCGCCCGCGAAATAGCCGTCTTCGCGCGGGTCGGAATAAATGATGCAGCCGATGGCGCCGTGTTCGGCCGCGACCTTGGGCTTGATACCGCGCCACGAACCGCCATAGCGCGCGATTACTATGGCGCCTTTCACGGAGATTCCCAGGCGGTCGAGCTGTTCGTAGTCCGCAGGTACGCCGTAGTTGACATAGACCAGCGGCGCGGTCACATCGCCATCGATGGAGTATGCGTTGTAAGTGGACAATTGCTCGTCATGCTGGCCGGACGTGGGATCGCCCGGCACGGTGGGCTCGGCAAGCTTGGCGGTGAAATGCTCCGGCGCCACCAGCTCAAGCACGCGGTTCTTGGGCGTGGGGAACAGCACCTCGAAGGTTTCGATCTGTGCATCGAGGCCCCACTCCCGGAACTTCGCCAGGATCCACTCGGCGTTGTCCTTATCGTAGGCCGAGCCGACATGGTGCGGGCGGGCGGAGAGGCGCTGCAAGTAGTCGTGTAGGTTTTGCGTGCTGGGAATCGCGCGGAACCGCACCTCCCAGTCGTGCTCGCCGCGCGCCGCTTCGGGGGAATATCCGCGCAGGCCAGGGGCGTCGGCGGCGGGCGCGAGTGCACCGCAGAGGAAGGTCAGGCAGGTCAGGTGTAGAGCGAGCTTCATGAAGGAAAGGATAACAGTGCGCGAGGACCGCGAAGTTGGAGGCGCGGGTCGGAATCGAACTAGGCCGGGGTATTGATAATGCGTAACTTATTGAAAACATAAGTCGCGGGAGTCGTTCGGTTCGCCCGATTTGCGTTTCTTGGGTACAAAACCGCGTACAGGGCCACCAGCCTACTCAATGTCGCCATCCTTCTCCAGCGTATTGAGGTAGCAGTCTAGATTCGTCGTGATCTTGTGAAGGACGGCTGGCAGGTAGGGCAGAATTTCGCTGAAGCGGGCATCAGGGCCGATGTGGCCGCCGTGGTAGTAGCGAAGGTATGAAGCGATGCTCCTGCGTTCCTCCGGCTCAATCTGATCCATCGGATCGCGGGCTTCGTAATCATGGAAACGGGAAACCTGGCCGCGGACAACGCCTCTTCGCCCATCCGCACGCTGGCGGTCGCGGAGACGGGGCTGCTGGCGCCGGGCGCAGGCGGCGTGTCGCGTGTGGGCTACCGCGCGCCAAGCTCAAGCGTCAGTCATGCGAGCGTGGTTAAGCGCCAGCCCATGGCTCCGGCGCTGCGGGCCGCCCTAAGCGCCAGCCACGCCCCTGCGCTGCACGGCCCGCGCCCGCCGGCGGTGCGTCTGGGAAGGGGCACGGGCGCCGTGGCTGGATTGACTCAGATCGAATTTACCGTGCCCGACAGCGGCCAGCACCAGCTCCATTGGAGCGCGCAGAGTCCGCTCTTCCAGGGAAGAGGATCTCTGGCGACATATATCGCGCCCCAATAAGGCGGCGTCGTGCGGGCAGTCGCCAGGCTCCTCAGAAATCGTAATCCACCGGCTTGATGCCCTTGGCGCGCAAATAGACGATGCACTGGCCGCGATGGTGCGCCGTGTGATCCGTCGCCAGCAGCAGCACCTCGAAACCCTCCATCTTGCCGCCTTCCATATCGAAGGTCTGGTGCAAGCGCGCGGGATCCAGGCCCTGCAGCGCGGCGATCACGAAAGCGTAGGAATCGTTCAGCATCTTCGTCACGGTCGCCTTGTCGTAGTTGGCGGGTTTGGCGACGGGACTCTTCTGCCCGCTCAGCGTCGCGAAAAAGAAGGCGTTGGCGCTGGCGATGTGCGCCATCTGCTGGCCGAAGCTCATCTCGTCCGGATTCGGTTTGAAACCGTAGTCCCCGGCGGGCATTTGATCCGCCAGCGCCAGCACGTATTTCTTGGATGTCTTCCAGTGATCGATCAACTTTTGCGGGACGCCCTCCTGGGCCAATGCGGGCGCCGCCAGCGCCGCGCCCGCCACGAAACTCAACAGCCATCGAACCATAAACTCTCCTTTAAGTGAACTTCCATGATGCCAGGGCGCGCGCGATAAGAACCCGCGGCGCGCGTTAAATCGTTATGGACGGCCCAGCGGACCGAAGGTCACCAAACGATGGCGTACGATCACTTCTTTGCATATTTTTGCGTCGTCCTGGCGCCGATCACGCCGCCCATCCGCCCGCCGGCGGTCGCGGCGACTGACCACGGGCGGCTGGCGCCGGAACCGGCCGCGGGCGTCGGGATGCGCGAACGCCAGCCATGCGCCTGGGCTGCGGGCCGCGCCGGGACGGCCAGGGGTGCATCGGGGAAGGGGCACGGCCACCGGCGTGGGCGGCGTATCGCGCGCGGCCTGTAACATCGCTGGCAATAGATTCTTGTTAGAGGCACGGCACCCCTCTTGGCCCGCCGATTCTGAAATCTCAAGCTCGCCGATCAGTTGTCTATTAATTGCCGCGCCATGGCGGCGGGAAGAAGGCCAAAAACACGCGGTCTGAGTTCGCGAGCGGCGCGCGCCGTCGCGGCGGATGAACGTCCTTGGAAAGCCTCTCGCTGCCCATCGCGTCGCCCATCCGCCCGCCGGCGGTCGCGGCGCCGGACCGCGGGGCGGCGTCGCCGGAACTGGCCTCGGGCATCAAGCCACAAAGCAACTACTGCTTCTGGGCGACGGACGTTGATGTTCGACCGGTCAGCTTATTCGTATATACGACACTCATTTTCTTCCCATCGGGCGAGACGGTCATTTTCGCCACTCCGATTACCTTGCCATCACGCTTATCCGTCTCCTCTATCGTGTGGTCATCAACGCGCTTCAGAGAGACAGCGTTATAGGCATACGACCCCTTGACCGGATAGTCTTCGCCGTCCAGCTTCGCCGTGTAACTCTGGCCTGTCGGTTGGGACATACTCAGCCCATCGGCACTTCCCTTGTAAGTCGTCACGAGGCCATTTTCACTCTGTTTAACTTTGTTGATTCGCCACGAGCCAGCAGTCGCATGCGCGCCGGCAGGCGCCTTTCCTACCCGCGTGGCCGTACTTTCAACGATCACCGGTTGATCGCTGTTCTCCGGATGGTTGGTGACCTTCACCGTCAGAGTGTGGCCGTCGTCTGACACGGTTCGAGTCTGCTCCGTCACCGTCTTGCCGCTCTTTTTGGTGGTGATTGCAATCGACTTGGGATCGACTTCACGCACACTGATCGTGTCATAAGACTGGCCGGTAACGGGCTGGTCCTGCGCATCGGCCTTCACGTCGATCTTCGGGCTGCAACTGGAACAGTTATACATGCCCTTATTCACCGAAAAGACGTTGGGCTTCGGCGATGGCTTGTATTGGTCCATGTCGTTGCGCCATGTGCCGTCAAATGGGCTTTGCGCCAGCGATGATGCGGGAGCCTACAAGACCGGCATGAGAAACAGCGCGTAAGCAACGTACCGTTCGATTTTGTTCATCCGAATCGTCCTCGACCAGGAAATATCGATTTAGGCATTCCGGGCAGTTGTAATAGTTGCCTGGACTTTGCCGTCCTGGCCTATCAAGCATACTCCCAATCGCCGTCGTTTGGTGCGATTGTTTTCGTCCTTCTTCATCTCCTCCGCCGAGAGCGCTCCTTCGAAGGCGCGGCGTATCGCGCGCGGCCTGCTCGCCGCCTTCAGCGCCAGCCGCGCGGGCGGGTCGTCGCGGCGCGGCCGGCGCCCTCGCGCCCGGCGCACGCCCTGGTCTTTGCGCATCGTCTTGTCCGCAAATCGCGTCGCCATCCGCCCGCCAGCGGTCGCGGCGACGGACAACGGGCTGCGGACGGCGGCGGTCCGACGCCGCGGCGCTCACGATGGGCCGCGTCGAGCGGCGGGGTGGCCGGCCGGCATCGTGGAAGTGGGCACGGCGCAGGGCACGAGCAGCGCATTCACCCGCGCCGTGCGCCCCTGCGGCGGATGAGTGCCCTGGCCTCGCACAGCGTCTACTCGCCGACCGCGCCGGAGCCGGCCGCTGGCATTAGGCTGCGCTGCGCCAGACGCGCCGCTCCCGATGGGCCGCGGCGAGCGGCGGGTGGCCGGTGGTGCATCGTGGAAGGGGACGGCCGCCGGCGGCGCGCCGCCGGAGTTGTCTTCGGGCATCAGGCTGCCCACGCTTCGGGGCGTATCCGGGGCTGTCCTTTTGTTGTGGTGGTGTCGTTTCCAGCATCCCGGAAGAACCGTCCGCCTTGTCGCCGGGCTTGCCAGCCGACGCTCCAAGGCCGGTTTGCTCCGCCCAGAAACGCGAGAGTGAGCGGCAATATATGGTGTCGTGTATAGCGGTACGATGTTAAGCATACACGCCGTTCGAGGTCGGCAAGAAGGAGGCAAGGAACAAATTGATCCGGTCGGCCACTGGAACGCCCGCGTCTAGTCACAATTTCATCTCTGGAGGGTTCAATGCGATTACTTAACTCATATAGACCTCTCTTGTTCGTCATCATCGCGCTCGCGACATTGTCCGACGTCGCTTCTTCGGTACGGGCGCAAAGCCGGCTCAATCCTCCCAAGAAATCTAAGAGCACAGCGTGTTCAAACGACGACAGTGGATTGAAGTTGCCAGCCGGCTTCTGCGCAACCGTATTTGCCGACGGCATAGGGCACGCACGCCACATGGTGGTTTGGCCGAGCGGCGTGGTTTACGTCAACACTTGGTCAGGGGATTATTACGGATCCGACAAGCCGCACGAAGGGGGCTTTTTGGTGGCGCTTCAAGACAAGTCGGGGACGGGGAAGGCGAACGTAATTGAGCGCTTCGGTGAAACGGTTCAATCTGGGGGCGCAGGTGGAACAGGTATCGGCCTCTACAAGGGATCGATTTACGCGGAGATCAATGACCGAATCGTGCGCTATTCCCTGCCGGCGGGCGCGATGGTTCCGCGCGATCCACCGGAAACCATCGTCTCCGGATTACCGCTGGGTGGCGACCACCCGATGCATCCGTTCATCATCGGCGCGGAAGGAACGATGTATGTAGACGTGGGTACCGCGACCAACTCCTGCCAGCCGAAAAACCGTCAGCCCAACGTACCCGGCACGAACCCGTGTACCGAACTGGAGACTCGTGGCGGCATATGGCGTTACGATGCCAACAAAACGAATCAGACATTTTCACCAGCCGACCGCTTCGCCACCGGGATACGCAATGGCGAGGGCTTTGCCATCGACTCCTCGGGGCGCATTTTCGTCACCCAGCATGGACGAGATCAACTGCATGCGAATTGGCCCGATCTCTACAAACCCTCCGAGGAAGCTACGCTACCAGCCGAAGAGTTAGTGCTTTTGAAGTCCGGAGGAGACTATGGCTGGCCCGAATGCTACTACGATGCCGTGCGGGATAAATTAGTGCTTGCTCCGGAATATGGCGGCGACGGCGGCAAGACGGTGGGTGTTTGCGCGAGTAAGACGGGTCCCGTCGCGGCTTTTCCAGCGCATTGGGGACCGAACGGGATGGCGCGCTACGACAAGCGACAATTTCCGGCGCGCTATCGTGATGGCGTTTTCATAGCCTTCCACGGTTCATGGGATCGGGCACCATACGCGCAAAATGGGTACAACGTTGTCTTCCAGCCACTCGCCGGTACACGCGCATCGGGAAGTTGCGAAGTCTTCGCGGACGGTTTCGCCGGAGCGGTCAAAACTCCGGAGGGTGCTGCCCATCGTCCCTCAGGCCTTGCAGTCGGACCCGATGGGGCGCTCTATGTATCCGACGACATTCGCGGACGCATTTACCGGATCGTCTATCGGGGTGGTGTCACAGGCGGCGCGAGGGGTGCCCCGTGTCCGAGTGCCTCGGCTCCAGCCGGCGAAATTGTCGAGGCTAAGGCAAACCCGCCCGAAGGAACGAATGCAGACGCGGGTTCGGCTGCAATTGTCCCCGTTCCCGATGGAGCGACACGAGACATGGTTGCGCTTGGAGAGCGTATTTATCACGGCAAAGTGGGCGGAGCGGCTTGCGCGGGTTGCCATGGCGCGAACGGTACGGGTTCACCTCTAGGCCCAAGTCTGGCCAGCGGCAAATGGTTGTGGAGCGACGGCAGTCTTGCGGGAATCTTGCAAGTGATTACCGACGGTGTGCCGCAACCCAAGCAATATCGCAGCCCGATGCCCCCCATGGGCGGAACACAGCTTACCACCCAACAAGCATCGGCAGTTGCCGCATACGTCTGGAGCATTAGTCATCGGACACCTTCAAATGGGAATCAATGACGCCGCTGGCATCGGCCGTGCCCTGCGTTCCGGGGACGAGGTTGAGATCCGCGGATTGGGAAGCTTCCACCCGCGCCAAAAACGAGGGCGCATCGGGCGCAATCCAAAAAACCGGAGCCAAGGTCGGAGTGTATACAGCCGTATAGACCGTAGTTTCTTGAAAATCCCAGCGGGCTTATTGCGGCGCCCAGCCATCGACGGCCGGGCGCAGCCTCGGTTCGGCCGGTAGCAGACACGCCAGACATACGCTCCACCACTCGGGATGAAGGTCCGCCAGTTCGCGGGGGCTCGCCTCCAGGTACATGCCGTCGTGGCACACGCTGCAGACGGTCACGGAGAGGCTTGCGGGGCGCAAGGAGTGGCCGGGCATGAAGGACCTGGCCCTCGCACAGCGTCTCCTCGCCCATCCCGTCGCTCATCCGCCCGCCGGCGGTCGCGGCAGCGGGCTGCGGGTGCCGGAACTGGCGGGCGGCATCAGGCTGCGCGAAGCTAAAACAGCACGCTCGACCTCTTCCGGGTGCACCACCAGACATAACCCGCCTCCAGCAATACCCCAATGAAAAACCCAACAGCCGCACTAAACAATACGATCGGCACTGCGGCACCACCAACCATGGCCGCAAGGAAAAGTGTGGCATTTAAGCTGGAGGGCTGAGCCTGTAGGTTCTCTCCAATCGCGAGAATGAAGCGCGTCAGGCCCAAGGCTAGGCCCAGCGCTGTAGCGAGCAAGATCGGGATTCGTAAGAGAGGGTGTTCAACGTGACGAAGACCGGTACCCAGCGCTCGTAGCTATCCGGCGGTCGGAGGCTGGAAATCGTTGTGTCGTTCCATATGCGTCTCCTTTCGATTCGCACACTATCGGAGTATAGGAGTATAGGACCGTGTGTTCCTATTATAGCCCCCCCCCCCCCGCGCGAAAGTGGCACCCGCGTTAAGGCTGGATCGCAAAGACCGTGCCGCAGCCGAACGCGCCGCCGGCTTCCGACGCTCCGTAGAGAATGCCATCCGCCCCCAGTGCTACGCCCGAATACATGCCGTCGCCGTCCGCCCCACCCATGAATGAATACAGCGTCGTGAACGCGCCCGTCGTATCGATCTTAAAGACCGTGCCGCAACCGTATTGGCAGGTGCCCCTTTCGAAGTACCCGCCGTTGTTCGTCGTGCCATAGAGGTTGCCTTGCGAGTCCAGGATCACACTCCCGAGCGGACCCCACCCATCGGCCCCGCCGGTGAAGCTGTGCAGCGTCGTGTAATCGCCGGATGCGTTCAGCTTGAACACACTACCGCATTGTGGCGGGACACACAGCTCCACGGACGTGGTGCCGTATAGGTTGCCGGCGCTGTCCATCGCCAGGCCGCCGGCCGGACTGTTCGCCGATTCGGTGAAGTTATAAAGTATCGTCTCTGCTCCCGTTGACAAATCGAACTTGTAAATCACGCCGGAGTAAGCGCCGCCATAAAGGGTGGCGCCGTACAGAGTGCCGTCTTTAAGAATCATGGGACCGTACTTCGGTCCGCCGCCGTCGTTAATGTCGAAGGCAAACAGCGTATGGATATTGCCGGCCGTATCCACTTTGAAGATAGTGCCATTCTCCTTAGGTCCGCTAAAGTACGCATTGCCATAAAGATTGCCTTGCGCGTCACGGACCAACGTCGACTGCGGTCCGCTGCCGTTCTTAACCTTCATCAGGCTGGACCATCTGGCCTGGCCCGAAGGCTGCAGCTCAAACACCGCGCCCTGTTCATAGGCGCCGCCCGCGTCGGTCACCCCATAAAGGTCGCCGGCAGAGTCCCGCACTAGGCCCGCATCGGAGTGGGAGCCATCGGACGGCCCGCCCTGAAAGGTGTGCAGCGCGGTTTCCTGCCTGGTTTTAATATCGATCCGATAAACGACTCCAAGTCCCGTCGTGCCGCCCTGCCAAGTGGTGCCATATAAGAAGCCGTGATGAACCAGCGGGGTGGCATACGGCACGGCGCCATCGCCGCCACAAGTGAACGTGTAGAGCAACTGAAAGCTCTGCGCTGGGGCCGCGCCAGGCGAGAACGCGACGAGGATCATCGCCAGGGCTGATAGATGCAGGTAGCTGGTCATCGCCGATATCCCCCTTCGATGGGTCGATCATGCTGTGAAATCGGGAGCTATGTCAAGCCGGAGATGCAAATGGGAGCAATGGTCCGGAAAGCCAAGATCACCGCGCGCCTTGACCCCAACACGCCCCTTCCACGCCCTGCCGCAAGCTGGATCGCGGTCGGCGCGCATCCCTTCCGCAAGCCGGCGGCGACGGGCAACGGGCAGCTGGCGCCAGAACTGGCCGCCAAGCATGCGCGAAGCGTTCGCCATGCTACTGGGCTGCGGGCTGCGCGCGTCCGAGGCCGCGGCGCTCGCGATGGGCGCGTCCAGGGGCGGGACGACCGGAGGTGCGTCGTGGAAGGAGCACGCCGCCTGGCGCGGGCGGCGTGCGCCCTTACGGCGATGAGGCGCTGGTCTTGAATACCGCATCGTCGCCGCTAGGCATCCAGCGGGGCGAAGCGCCAGCCATGCTCTACCCATCGGTTCTGGCCGACGCTCGGGTGCGAGGGAGAGTATCCATGCACTCATTAGGCTCTGACAACTGCTTCACTCCGACTTCCACGTCACCTTGAAGCTCGCCCCGTCCGATGCCAGCGCCGACGGAACCGCCGTGTCCTTGCTCTTGTCCGTTCCATTCCTGGTTGAAATCGATTCCTGTACCGCGCTGCCGAAATCGGTGATCGGTCCCGAGATCGAGGAGTCCGTCGCTTCATCCGTGCCGCGGTTCACGCCCGTATATAACGCGCCGAAAGAATCCACGTCGAAATCGGATAGTTTGGCTCCGTCCATCTCTTCAATCCATTCCGCTGAATTCCTCATCGGCACGCCGCTCCCGTACGCCCCTGTGAACTCCACTTCCTTGCTGAAGCCCTGCCCTGTCGTCTCGTTTGTGATCGACACCAGATATTCGTTGTTGCCCTCGTACGTCACCGACGCCGAAAATTTATCGCCCGCCGCAATCGACACGTCCGTGATCGGGATGGTGTTGAGGGGGTAAAACTCATACCACACGTAATAGTACGGAGTGTCGCCGTTACAGTCGGCATCGGTTCCGATCTGCTCGACCGTATTCGACGACCAGCCGTCAATACCCACCCACTCCGAAGAGTCTGTTTTCGGCGTCTTCGTGCAGTCCACCGCCGCCACGATCCACGATCCCTGCACGTATGTGAAGTCCGTACCGGTTACCGCGTACCCGGCCCAGATCGTGTTGTAAGAAACCGTGACATGCCGAATCGGGTCGTACACCGGTGGACGCGTTCCGGGCGCCACAATTCTCGGCCGATGCTGCCGCGGGACAAACCCGGCCGTCCCCACTGCTGCATCAGACCCGACAGGCTGCTGCGCCAAAGCAGGCACAGCGCTCAAAACTAACAACACTCCACAAATTGCAGCACATTTCGATAGCATAAGCCCCCCGTTTCTAACGCTCGGGACCCTCATCGTTCCCGAGGCCGCAACATCTTATCCAAGATTTCCATTATGGTCCGTCGGCTCCACTGATGCTAACTGCCGGTCGCCTCGCTTGTAAAGTCCTAGTGCCCTAATTTTGTAGGTAACAGTACCTTCGTAGTGGTGCTGCGCCGGCAGTGGGCGCGACCCGGTCCCAGTGCCGGCGATCGCCTGCCGAACCTGCTCCAGCCAGGCCCCAACGGAATCACGTCCGGTGGCCGACCGGCGATCTCGCGTGTCGCCTCACGACCGATGCGCAGAGGATTGCGTATCGCTGGCCGGTACCCAGCGACTCCTGGCAGAAGCGCGTGTGATCCTCGAAGTCGCAGTCGATTTCTTGCAATAGCCCACACGCTCGGTAGGCATATGGTGCCAATTTTTCAATCCATCATGCGACGCCTTAAGCGCGGCGCGCGTCCCCCATCCGCCCGCTCGCGGTCGCGGCGGCGGACGACGGGCGGCTGGCGCCGCCGGTTCGAGGCCGCGGCGCTCGCGATGGGCCACGGCGAGTGGCGCGGTGGCCGGTGGGCTTCGTGGAAAGGGCATGGCCGCCTGGCTCGGAGTAATCTCCCAGAACGCCGGGTCCGCGCAGCCGGATTGCTGGCGGGAAGGGCTGTTCTCGCTCGCTATTAGACGCGCTGATTAATTCACGTGCTGCACAGTAGGTGACCCTTATTTTCCACACACCCGCTTCTC
>Ga0187871_10000709_pt1 | contig 30920 bp, 31 predicted proteins | sample June2016WEW_16_1_FD_132988 | JGI IMG/M metagenome (GOLD analysis project Ga0187871, IMG submission 132988) | Peatland microbial communities from SPRUCE experiment site at the Marcell Experimental Forest, Minnesota, USA - June2016WEW_16_10 | ecosystem: Environmental > Terrestrial > Soil >...
CATTAAAAGCCTCTGTCTGGCCACCCTTGCAATTGGCATCGGAATTGCACCAGGTTCTGTCAGTAATGGCGGTTAGAGCGCCGATTATGGCGGATTTAAAGGAAAAGAAATGAAAATTGACATTAAAAAAATCGAACCGTTTATTCCCTGGGTCTGGGGCGGCGTTCTTGTGACGATTATCGTGCTGTTTTTGAAAAATGCTCTCACACATTGACCCACCACGTATTATCCGATCACGTTGAAGCGTCCTCTTAATTCCTTGCCGGTATAAAAATTTTTCCATTTACCGTTCGCGTCCACATAAGCCAGGCATCGGGATTCATCGCACTGAACCCAGACCAGGTTCATGCCCTTCATGTCCGTCGTTTTTTCCGCCGGACGGATATTGGGTAGGAATCGGATTCGTGCTCTATTCATTTGAATGATGGTATGTTAGCACGCTTGTCAGGCAGGCTCGTTGATGTTTTGGTTTAAGCCAGATTGGAGCAGTGCCAATGTTGGAGGAAACGGCCCCGGTAGTTGGGGCAGATTGATCGAAACGGGTGACAACGATCCCGATCTTTCCACCAACTCATGGACCCTTGATTCCACCAACGGTTGGTGGGCGTTGTATTTGAGTCCCGATGGAACACAACTACGTGCGCTTGCTTTCCAGAATTCTGGCGAGGTCAAAAGTCATGGCTGATCGCGAAGAAATCGTCTCCGGCCAATTCTATATCATGCCGTGCACCCATGTCGCGTCGAAACAATTGCGAAGAGGGACCGTCCAAAATGTGTCAGGCCAGATGCTGGAATGAAGCCGCCCGTTAACAGCAATGGCCGCGTCATCCGGATTCGCAGATTCAACGCGGGTATTGGAGGGCTTTTCGGACCTCGGCGGTGCTGGCCACATTCGCCTGCGCATCGCTGCCGGTTTTTTCCATCAGCCCGAGCATCACGTCGGTCAAGGAACCCGCGTAATAATAGGCGATGATGTCGCGGATGCCGTTTTGCAACGGATAATACGCATCGGTATCAGCCATGCCGTTGAGCAAATCGCGCTCCTTTTCGGCCCGCTGCGCACGCATCTCCAATTCCAAGGCCTGGATGGTATTATTTTGTATCCGGCTGAACAGCCACGTCCGGTTTAGGCGTGTGGAATCGATTATTCCTGCTTTTCATCCGTCGAAAGGGTCTGTAGGTTTGAACGCACAACGCTCAATCTGACATACTATTGCCCCAAGATCGCGAAGAAGTGATGATTGCGCTCACCCTGATTTGCGAGGCTCAATAGTGGCTTACCTTGACAATGAAGCATGAGAATGGCGCCGAAATCGAAATGTTTTTTGTGCGCAGCGCTCTTTTTGCTTCTGGTTCGGCTCGCTGAGGCAGTGGAGCCAACCGCAGACTTGGCGGTGAGAATTGACCCGCTCTTCAGCAACGTCGTGCAAAACAACTGGCCCGGCGGCGAAGTGTTAGTGGCTAGGGATGGCCGGATCATTTTCGAAAAGGGCTACGGCTACGCGCAGGTGGAATCGCACACGCCATTTACAGATCATACGCGGTTTCGCATTGGGTCGATCACGAAACAATTTACATCGGCCGCCATTTTCAAACTGGCCGAAGGCGGCAAACTTAGCATTGACGACCATCTTTCGAAATATATTCCCGATTGGCCGCGCGGCAATGAAGTCACGTTGCGGAATCTGCTGACGCATACCTCGGGAATTCACGATTTCACGGCCAAGCCGGGATTTTACGAGCATGTGACAGAGCCGATTTCGATGGAGGCGCTTATCGCTTCATTTGAGAACGATCCTTACGAATTCAATCCGGGTGAGAAGTATTCGTATTGCAACTCCGGTTATGTGTTGCTGGGACACATTGTCGAAAAAGTTTCTGGTGAGTCTTACAGCGAGTATTTGCGGAAAACATTTTTCAAACCGCTGGGGATGAAAAATACCGGCGCTTATCGCGCGGGAATGTCGTCCTTGGGCGAAGCATTTGGATATTCATACACGAATGGAACGATGGTTCGAGCGGTGAATTGGGATATGTCGCAGGTTTCGACCGCGGGAGAACTTTACTCTACTGCGCATGATTTATTTCTTTGGAACGAGGCGATTTTCAACCATCGCGTTTTATCGGAAGCCAGCTTGAAAACGGCTTTCACCATCGGGTTTTTGAAACTGGACGATCCGACCCATCCTGAGGATGTTGGATATGCCTGCGGTTGGACTCGAGACTGGTTGAATGGGGCACGGGAAATCAGCCACGGCGGCGAACTTTGGGGCTTCGGTTCTTATTTGCTTCGATTGCCGGATTACAACTTGACGGTGGTGGTTTTGCTCAATTGCGCTCCGCATCCTCCGGATATTCAGCAGTGGGTTTTGGCCCGGGAAATTGCGCGCCGGGTTCTGGGTTCGGAACTTCCAAATGACGGAAAGCAAAAGGTCGTCGAGATCACGCCCGCGGACGTAGCTCTCGCGGTTGGGAGATACGACCTGGGCGGCGGCGCAATCATGACTGTAACGACCGAAACCAATCACGTTTTTGCGCAAATCACGGGACGCCCGCGCTTCGAAATGTTCCCCAAATCAGATCGCAACTTTTTCGTCCCAGGCGGAAATGCAGAGGCGACTTTCGTAAGGAATGCAACCAATCAGGTCGTAAAGGTCATCTTGAAGCAAAGCGGAGATCGCATCGATGCTCAACGAATGTCAAATTGACACTTAAATCCTTGTCCAACCTTTTCTTCAAGTCGTGAGATAAACGACGCCGCGAAGCTCATTAGGGTGCTCCTTCTACAGTTTTGGTTCCGGAGAGGGTGAGGGTGTCGCAACGGGTGGTGTAAAAACTTCGGAATTTCTCATTGGCCCGAAAATCTGCGACAAGCACTTTACCCTTTAACTCGAACCCAGCAGGCATGGCTCGATTGTGCGCCTGAAACCCGCCGGCGTCAATGCCGTTGGGCTGCATTTGCCCCTGCACTCCGCTTAAAGGCCAAGTCTCTCAAAGGCTTCAACGGTGCTTTGGCAGGTCACAATCGTTAGATGTGGCGGATAGTGAAAGATGCTCAGGATATTCAATCCCATGTCCTTGGTCGGGTCAGGGATTATTCGCACCACGGAACCCACACCGGCCTGCCCGATCAGGTCCATCATGTGGCCAATGTCCGGCAAACAGTCCGTATGAATGGATTCCAATCGGTCCAGGTCCGTCAACAGGCGAAAGCCCGGTGACAATTCAGCCAGTTGTGCCGTCAGGTCGGCAAAGTTGTCGTTAAAATCCTGGCGTTGCACGTGCCCCACGTAACTGATGCGGAGCAATTGCTTTGACTTGTTGGTCATGATCAACAACACGAAAATTATTCTAGCCAACCTTGAAGCAAATTCCACTGAAAAGCGCCGAACCTCAAAAAACCTGGTTGCCGGCGCCGGGATGCTCCAAACGTCCCGGACAAGCTGTCTGCGTTTGACAACCCCCTCTTTTGTGTGTCTGATGTTGTGCGTGTTCACCGCTCCAAACACACCGTGAAAAACATGATTAAAACCCAGGGAGTCATCCCGTTATTCAAGCGAAGGCAATGGCCGCAGTGGCAAAAATTGTGCCCGGACATGACGTCGTCCCATAATGTGTGGCTCAAGCAACATCGGGAGATGCTGAAGGATTTTACGGCCCGGGGAATTGTCGTGCAGGAGGTGGAGGTGGATATTGACGCCTATATTTTTTGGGCTTCCGCGAAGAAACTGCTTTTGAACGGCGAGACCCGAACGCTGTTCGCCATCTACACGCTTTCCCACAGCCGGGACGACCAAAGTAATAATTGAGGATGGCGGTCTCAACGGTCGCCGCCTGAAATGACGTTCAAGGCTGACTCAATTCGAATTGGGAATCAAAAAGTGCTGCCACTGGTCGCTTTCCAAAATAAAATCACGATAACCCTGCTGGTTGAGCCGGTCCTTAAATTCCTGCGGAATATTTGGCATGGGGTACATGTCGTACTTGAACGGCCGTTTTTCGCTGACCAACAACTGAAACTTGGTTTCCCAGTCCTTCACCAAAGCGCTGACTTCAACAAAATCACCTTGCGGCACTGATTTTACGAGGGACGTATTCATGGCACCGTCCATAAAACACAAATTTGCTCCAAAGTCCATCCCAATCGGACGAATTCAACAATCATGATTTTTAAAATCAGCCTGTTTTACAATTCGACTGCGGGACAAGCTGAATCGACATGAAATCCGGCTCGACGAGATGGAATGAATGATGCTCGTCATCCCATTTGACAGGCCTTCTTTGTATGGTAAAACGCACATTATTCAGCATTGAGGCAATCGCCATGAAAGCGAAGCGTAATTTATTTCTTCGGGCTGCACGCCATGCATTCAGCGGGGTGGTCTGTGCTGGAGCAGTGCTGCTTTTTGCCGCCAGCGCGCAGTCGCAGAATTTGTTTGTGACGGATTTCTGGAGTGGCAACGTTTACGAATTCACGCCAGGCGGAGTGCGAACCACCTTTGCCTCCGGTTTCACCGGTCCCAGCGGACTGGCTTTTAACAACGCGGGCAATCTATTTATCGGGAATGAAATCAATGGCAATCTTAGCGGGACCAACATCATTTACGGGAACAGCGTCACCGAAATCACTCCGGATGGAACGCAGAGCACCTTTGCCTTCCCTGTGGATGAACCTCGGGGGCTGGCCTTTGATAGCGCGGGCGATCTGTTTGTGGCGAATGCCGTTCCGAACTCCGTCTATGAAATAAAGCCGGACGGAACGCAAAGCACCTTTGCCTCCGGGGGGTTGTCTTACCAACGGCGCAATCCAAGTCGCCGTTACCATGCCGTCTCCGTATTATTCAACCATCGTCCAGGTTTCAACGGACGTGGTGAATTGGACCAGCGTTTATACCAACACCCCGCCCTTCACTTTTACCGACTCAATGGGAACGACGTTGCCGTGTCGTTTCTATCGCGCGATGCTGGCACCGTGAAAGTTGTTTGTTCCCGGGTTTATCCAACGCAAAAAGTTAAATTTCTCCCGGCTTTTCCGCGGATTTAGGGAAGCGTCGTAAGATCCTGCCTCGGCGCTCGCTTTGCTCCAAACCCTTACGCTCGCCAGTTCAAACGGGTTAAAGCGTAAAAGAGCAAAAAACTAAAGCCCCCTCACACACCGAAAGCCAATGCTGCTGCTGGCGACGTACGGGACGGCGTCGTTGCGACACGCGCACCGCGCGAAGGAGGCGACGTTGAACCAACTGCCGCCGCGCCGCACACGGTCGCTCAACGGTCCGACCGGCCCGCGTGGATCGGTGCCTCCCAAATACGGACTGCCGGCCGGATAAGTCGGCCCTGCATACCAATCCCAACACCACTCCCATAAATTCCCCGCCATGTCATTCAAGCCATACCCGTTTGCCGGAAACGTTCCCACCGGACTCGTCCAAGGAGACGCCCCGCCTCCATAAATCTGCGTCCCGCCCAAATCATAGGAATTGGTGGAGCCAGGATAATAATTCGCCTGGCTTTCGGAGATTGTGAGACCCCACGGAAACCGCTGCCCGCTCAAGCCACCCCGCGCCGCCTTCTCCCACTCCGCTTCCGTCGGCAGCCGATAACCGTTCGCTCCCCAGTTCGCATACACCGTCGTGCCATTGTCGCCGCTGGTGAATATCTGCGTCAAGTTGGTATCCGTGTAATACACCGGAGTCAATCGCGCCTGCGCTGACCGCGCATTGCACCACTTCACACAGTCATACCAGTCCACCAGTTCCACTGGATAGTTCGTCGCCTTGTCTGAACCGGCATTCACAAAAGTATACCCTTGGTTCGTGGCGTAGGTATAGACCGACTGCCATTGATTGGAGCTCACCAGATTCGTATCCATGTAAAACGCCGACACAAAAACGTTCGTGGGGATGGCATCGGTCTCCCCATCCAGCGTGTCCCCCATCGTAAACGAACCTGCGGGAATGAGCGCCATGCCCGGAGGCATTAACTGGTAAAACTGCTGGGTCCCGGAGATGGGATTGGTCACGGCGTTCTGCCCGCTGACGGCGGTCCAGTTCACTGGTGAAACCAGATTCGTGGCGGAAAGCAAAGTGAATACGCCGTCATTGGTTGGCCACGTCAAGACAACATTAGTTCCGGAAAGAGTGATTGTCAGTTGCGCCGTCGCCGGGCCAGCCAGCATCAAGCTGAGACTGGTCAACACTGCGGGCAGGACCCGGCTTCGCGTTGGAGCTACGCCGAAACGAGTGAGCAGGGTTTTAATGCGCGTTTTCATCGACTGATTCCTTCGATAAGAAGATTTTATCGCGCCGTCCGCATAAGTCAAGGCAGAAGTGGTTAATTAATGTATCCGTGGGACAGTCTGCGGAGCACGCGTGCGACCTAGCGCAGAAGTTGAAATCAAAAAGTATGCCTGGGACGGCGGATGTTGCGGGACCGGTCAGCCAACGCGTGCCATAACCTTCGACCTCTGGATTGGTCGCAATCACGCACCTCCTCGCCCCGTCCCTCTCCTCCACTTCGCGGAAGAGAGGGAGTGTTTTCACTGGACTTAAAATCCTTTACAGCGCCGCCGGAACCCCGCAAAATATGGGCGTGTTGACTGAAAGTGAATCAAGGGTTCAGACGACGCAGTCGCCTCGGGCGGCCCGGCTTCAAACGGAATTTGAGAAAGAGATTGACGCGGCGATTTTGCGGTCGCAGGAACATCTTTTGGGCCTCCAAAAGCCCGAGGGTTACTGGGTCGGCGAATTGATGGTGGATTCCACGATCGTGTCCGACACGGTGGCGTATCACCATTGGAATGGGAAGGTTGACCCCGAGTGGCAGCGCAAGGCGGTCAATCACATTTTTTCCATGCAATTGGCCGACGGCGGCTGGAACATCTACCATGGCGGCCCGTCGGAGGTGAACGCCACCATCAAAGCCTATCTCGCCCTCAAATTGGCCGGGGTCCGGGAAACCGATCCGCGGATGCTGCGGGCGCGTGAAGTGGCGCTGCATCTGGGCGGCGTGCCGCGCATGAACACCTTTGCCAAGTTGTACCTCGCGTTGCTCGGGCTGTATTCGTGGGAATACGTGCCGACCATCCCCTGCGAGGTGATGTTGCTGGGCAAATGGTTCGGCGTTCATTTCTGGGACATGAGCAACTGGTCGCGCGCCATGCTCGTGCCGCTGGCCATCATCAACCATTTCAAACCCACCCGGCCCGCCAAGGTGGACCTGGACGAACTGTATCCCGAAGGCTTGCACGAACGCGACCTCGCCCTCGCGCCCGACCCGGAAGCGGTGTCCTGGCGGAATTTCTTTCTCTGGCTGGACCGCCTGCACAAGTTCGCGGAATGGTTCGCCGAGCATAAAATCCATCCGTTCCGCAAAACCGCGCTGCGGCGGTGCGAGCAATGGATGCTGGAACGGTTCGAGCATTCCGACGGCTTGGCGGCGATTTTCCCGGCCATGCTCAATTCCCTCATCGCGCTCCAGGCACTTGGCTACCCGGACGACCATCCGCAGGTCATCCGCGCCACGCACGAACTGAAGAAGCTGGAACACGAAACCGCCGACAGCGTGCGCATCGAACCGTGCTTCTCGCCGGTGTGGGACAGCGCCATTGTCGCGGTCTGCCTCCATGAATCCGGCATTTCGGAAAATCATCCCGCCTTGAAAAAATGCGCCACCTGGCTGATGGACCGGGAAATCCGCATCCAGGGCGATTGGTACCACAAAAACCCCACGCGCGTCGAACCGAGCGGCTGGGTCTTTGAATTCAACAACCAGTGGAACCCGGACGTGGACGACACGGCGATGGTGCTGCTGGCGCTCCGCAAAATTCCCACCGATGACCCGGCCCGGCGTGACGAGTGTTTCCGGCGCGGCATGAACTGGATGTTGACGTTCCAGTGCAAGGACGGCGGCTGGGCCTCGTTCGACAAGGATTGCACCAAAAACATCCTCGAAAAGGTCCCGTTCGCCGACCACAACGCGATGCTTGATCCCGAATGCGCCGACATCACCGCGCGTATCCTGGAACTGCTCGGGTACGAAAAGTTCCGGGTGAACCATGCACGGGTGAAGAAGGCGCTGAATTACATCCGCGAACAGCAGGAACCCGACGGTTCCTGGTACGGCCGCTGGGGTGTGAATTATATTTACGGCACGTGGCAGGTGTTGCGCGGCCTGCGCGCGTTGAATCTGAACATGCAGCAATCGTGGCTGTTGAAGGCCCGCGACTGGCTCGAAAGCGTCCAGCACGAGGACGGCGGCTGGGGCGAACGGTGCAATACCTACGACGACCCGGTCTTCAAGGGCCGCGGACCGAGCACGGCGTCACAGACCGCCTGGGCGGTGATGGGCCTGTGCGCGTTCGACGACCCGGAGAATCCGCATCTTAAGCGCGGCATCGAGTATCTGATCCGCACGCAGAACCCGGATGGTTCCTGGACGGAGCATGAAACCACCGGCACGGGTTTCCCGAAGGTATTTTATTTGAAATACGACATGTATCGCAACGCCTGGCCGCTGCTGGCGCTGGCGACGTACCGCAAAATTGTCGAACGCGCCGCCGCCGGTCAGACCGAGGACGTGAACGGCCATCCGCAACCTGCCATGGAAGCTTCGCCCGAGAGGTCGTCCCGTCCAAAGAATAGCTCAGCGCCATGAGATGTAGCGTCGAGCCTATGGCTCGATCCTGGCATTTAACCGCGAAGAACACAAAGGGCACAGAGACGGGGATGAAACCGCGAAAGACGCAGAACACGCGAAAGTTGTTTTTAAATCACAAATCGTAAATCGGCCAGGCCTTCTTTCGGCCTTTAACGTTCAGCCCTCAGCCTTTTCTCGAATCTCACCACTTGTCACTGGTCACCCGTCACATGCCCGCGTGCCCTGACACCGCTGGAAAGTAAAGGTCATTTTATTGAAAGATTCTGCGTTTGCCAGCGTATTAATGCGGAACGTGGTCGGCAGCGGCGCGATTTCGCTGTCCGTTTAGGGTTGGCATAGAGGTTTTTGCCCGCGGTGCGGCTCGGACAGCGCCCCCAAGTTGGTCGCATCGCACTTCTGAGCGCCTGGGTGAAGGCGTTTTGAACCTCGTCACCAACAGAGCCGAACGAAAGTTCGGCTCTTGTTTTTTTGGCAAAGCCCGCCCGACGCGAAGGCCGTTAAGATTTCCTGAGGCACAATTTCTGTAGATTCTTTGACAAGATAAGTTGATTGGCTTTTCTCCAGCGGTCGTATCTTAACCATGGATTTCGCTGTTCGTTTAGGGTTGGCATAGGGGTTTTGCTCGTGGCGTGGCTCGAACAGCGATTCCAAGTTGGCCGCGTCACCCTTCTGAGCGCCTCGGTGAAGGCGTATAAACCTCGTCACTGCGGGGGCCGGACGAAAGTCCGGCTCTCGTCACTTGTCACTTGCCGCCCGTCACACACCGGCGCACACTCGAAATCATACTTAGACTGCCTTCTTTGTCTGCAAACTGCAGCGTCCGCTTCAGTTTTGGATTGAGCGATGAAAATTGGATGTCATTATTACATTCGGAACCTGGCTGCGGTGGCCGTGGCCAAGCTTTGGGATATTAGGCGTCAAGAATATGTTAGAGCCAGAAACAAATAATACTCAGGTCATACCTGATTTTTTCTATGAGTTTATAAGCCGAATCATTCCTGGTTTGGTAGTTATAACCATTTCACTTTATTGGTCTGACAGTGATATCAAGGCTATTTTCTCCAGTGTCGGACTGTCGCTCTTCGTATTGGTGGCCGCTTGGATTATTGGCATGACTCTCGATGCGGGGGGCTTCACAATAGTAAAGCGGATTTGCCCCCAGCGTTTTTTGGAAAAAATACCCAGCTGTCACCCCAACACTCACGATCATCTCTGCAAGACGAATCGTTGGGAACGTGAAATTTTCAGCAAGGCACAGGCTCAGTCCATATTCTTCCGAAGCATGGCAACCATTTGTGCTCTCTCGATATTCCTTACTTCCACAGTCACAATCTTCTCGTCAAAATTAAATTCTATGTGCCCTGCTTTGCTTAAGCATTTGCCTGCCTTGCTCAGGCATCCTTGGATCTACGGAATTTGTGGGTTTGTCTTTTTCTTCGTCTTTCTGTCTTGTTGGTGGGCACAGAGAAAATGTCTTGAAAGTTGGTCAACGAACATCGTTAAGAAATAAAAGCAATTGCAGTCTCGGTCAGTTGGCATTCAAACCTCAGCCAGTCTGGCTTTGAACACCTTGCCGGAGTTGCGTGTCAGCGTTATTGTTATGTCGCACAGTTTTTTGTTTTTAGCCAATGGAAGCGGGTATAGCATGGCTGTTGGTTTATGAAACAAACCCGTCGTGAATTCGTTCGTGTTCTGTTTGCAGCCACCCAGGCGGCTGTGATCGGTCGCTTCCTGCCGGACACCTTGTGGGCCGCCGACGTTGCGTACACCCCAGCCGGCGACCTGAACTTCCTGGTCTTTGGTGACTGGGGACGACAGGGCGAAACCGACCAGGTGGACGTGGCGACGCAAATGGGCATTGCCGCGAACTCCCTCAAACCGCAATTCATCATTTCCGTCGGCGACAACTTCTATGAAGACGGCGTGGCCTCGACGAGCGACCCGCAATGGCAGACTTCGTTTGAAAAAGTTTACCGCGCCCCTGCCCTGCAGGTCCCATGGTACGTCGCCCTGGGCAACCATGATTATCGGGGCAATTGCGACGCGCAAATCGCCTACAGCCGGTTGAGCCAACGCTGGAACATGCCCGCGCGTTATTTCACCCAGACCCGGCAGATTGACACCGCCACCGCCGTGGACTTTTTCTTTCTGGACACCACGCCGATGGTGAAGAGCTACTGGCATGAACCCGGATATCGCGAACACGTCAGCACGCAGGACGTTCCGAAACAACTCGCGTGGTTCAAGGCGGCCTTGGCCGCCTCGACTGCGCCCTGGAAAATTGTCATCGGTCATCACCCGATTTATTCCGGCGGCGGCATTCTCGGGCACGGCGACACGCGCGAACTCATCGCGGACGTCCTGCCGCTCCTCAAGCAATACCAAGTGCAGGCCTACTTCAACGGCCACGACCACAACCTGCAACATTTGCAGGCCGGCACGGTGAACCTGTTCGATTCCGGCGCCGGCTCGCGGGCCCGTCCCGTGTTCCGGACCCAATACACCAAGTTTGCCGAAGCCTGTTCGGGCTTCACCGCGGTGACCCTGCAAGCCGACAACCTGAAAGTGCGGATGATTGATGACCGGGGAAGGTTGCTTTACACCGCCAACATCCCGCGTGCAGCTGCCTGAGCAAGGCCATGCCTGACGATTCGTTCAAGGAATTTGTGCTCGACCAGTTAAGCGCGTTGCCGGGCGTGCGCGCGCGGGCGATGTTCGGCGCGCACGGACTTTATCAAGGCGAACATTTCTTCGCGATTTTGGACGAAGGCCGGCTGTTCTTCAAAACCGACGCTCAATCACAGGCGGATTACACGGCGCGCGGCATGGGGCCGTTCACCTACGAATCGAAGGGCAAGGTGATGACGATGACGTATCACGAAGTGCCGCCGGATGTTTTGGAACAACCGCCGGAGCTGGTCGAATGGGCGCGGCGGGCAATAGGCATCGCCGCCCGTTCCCGGAAACCAGCCAAGCGGACAAAACGAGATTGAAGTTCAGGAGCGGACTTTTAGACAGAATCCACAAAATCCCGCCTTTAAAGAATCAATCCCGATCCGTGGAGCGCATTGTAGTGTGACGCGCTCATTACAAATAAAATCCGCGACCATGGATTTAATTCGCTTCGAGTGGCCGTGGAATTCATTCCCGTACGCGAAATGTTCGATGGGGGGGGGGGTAACACCCCATATCGGCCACCTTCACCCCATGGGAAAATCCGGCATATGAAACTCATACTTTATTCAATATGCGTCATCGCCTTGCTCTCCTCCACTGGCTGTATTTTCTGGGGAGGCGGGGGAGACCGCGGATACCATGGCGGCGAAGGCCATGTCGTAGATAATGACCATCCGGATCATGGCGACTATGGTGGAGACCATAGTGACAATGGCGGAAACCATGACGATCAGCATTAAACCAAAGGGTTAATCCGCATGCTGAGACTCCGCCGCAGCGTTGAAGTTCGGGAGCAGCCGCTCGATTTGCCGGAACCGGTTCAGTGCGCCGGCGGTTGATTGAGGTTCAACCAGTAGTTTCCGATATCGCCAACCACTTGGCGGAATTGGGCGGAGTCGGCGGGTTTCATGACATAGCTGTTCACGCCCAGCCGGTGACTTTCAATCAGGTCGATGTCCCGTTGCGAGCCGATAAAAACCACGACGGGGATGGTTTTGGTGTGGTCTTCGGCCTTGATTTGCCGGAGCACGTCGAGTCCGCTGACGGTCTTCAGCCTCAAATCCAGCAGAATGACCCTGGGCACATGCATGTCGCTCCAATTGACGAACATGCCGCTGCGGGAAATGAAATCCATCGCCTCGTAACCGTCCACCACATGGACGACGTTGGAGGAGATGTGGCGTTGCCGCAACGCCTCCTGCACCAGTTCTGCGTCTTTGGCGTCATCTTCCACCAACAGAATGTCCACAACTTTCTGCATCGGTATTTTAAACCGCGCGCTTGCCGGCGCAACTCCCCAAATCGCCGGGCTCACCGCTTCATGTGGACAACGCAGAGGGACGGACAACTTACCCGACGGATACGAATGCCCCCATCAACCGCGCTTGGCGAGAAAAATAACGTCACTTTGGTTGTGGCTAAAAACCCGCAATTCCCATCGTAAAATTCCCGACTGGCGTTGTCCTCCAAAGGATTGATTCAAGGGTTTTATTTTGGATCCGTTGACCGCGACCCTCGTTCCCTTGCAGGTCGCCCCGTCAGGCAACGGGGTCGTCATTTCCTGGCCGGCTTCAGCCACCAATGTCGTCCTGGAAACCACCACCAACCTGGCATCGGGCAATTGGACCCGGTTGGCCAACGGGGTGACGACGGTGAATGCAAATATTGTCCTGACCAACAACCTCAGCGGCGGAAGCGCCTTCTACCGTTTGTTTGGCCAATAAATCTCCCCCGCGACCCCGGTTTACCTTCGTTTTTCTGCTTTCCTTCTGCCGGAAGCCGGCGCAAGATCGCATCATTATGAAACTACCCCTGATTCTTCTCGGCCTGGCAGTCAGTCTGGCCTCTGCGCATGCCGACCTGGTCCTGCAACAAACTGTTGAGAGTGCGATGATTAACGGCCTGGTAACCACGCAAATCAAGGGTGATAAAATTCGTGTGGACATGCCCGCTTCCCCACAGGGCGCCATGAGTACCATCATGGATTTGAACTCGGGCGATTCGGTCACACTGATGCACTCGCAGAAGACCGCCATGAAAGTTCCCGGCGCACAAATCAAGGAGATGGTTGAAAACATGAAAAAGGCCCGGGCCAGTGCCGGCACGAATGCCACGCCGCCACAGTTCCTGGACACGGGCAAAACCGAAAAGGTGGGCAGTTACACCGCGGAAATTTACAGCTGGGCAAGCCCCGACGGCGCCAATCAGACCGTTTGGGTGGCCAAAGACTTTCCGGACTACACGGATATCAAGGTCCAAATGGACAAACTGAACAACTCGCCGATCGCCCAAATCTCCAAGGGCACGGCCCCGGATGTCAGCACCCTGCCGGGCATGGTGGTCAAAACGCAAATGGAGATGAACGGTCAAAAAGTGACATCCACCCTGGTTTCGGCCAAGGAACAGTCCGTGGACGCGTCCGTCTTCCAAACACCGCAAGGTTACCAGGAGATGACCCAGCCGGGTCTCGGGGGCGCGCCCAATCAGTAACCGCCAAGGCGGGCAACGGGATCACAATCATGAATAACAGAATTTTGGCTGTCCTCGTGGGAGCCGTGATATTGCTGACCGGTTCATGCGTGTTTGCCGCAGGCACCAACAATCCCACCGCCGAACTTAAGACGCTCGTCGCCAAAGTCAAGTTCGACATACAGTCCGGCAAAACAACCGAGTCAGCCCTGGGCGACGACCTTGAACAATTCGACGTTCTGCTCGCGGAACACAAGGGCGAGAAAACGGATGCGGTGGCGGAAATTCTCCTAATGAAGGCCAGGCTCTATTCGGAGGTATTTCAAAACACCGCCAAAGCCGATGAATTGATGAAACAACTCAAGAGCGAATTTCAAGGCACCCGCATTGTTGCCGAGTTGGAACAGCAGGAGACAATGGAAGCCGCGGCCAAAAAGATACAGGACAGCCTGGTGGTCGGAGCCAAATTTCCCGATTTTAGTGAAACGGACGTGGATGACAAACCGCTTGCCCTCACCGATCATAAGGGCAAGGTGGTGCTGATTGATTTCTGGGCGACCTGGTGTCCGCCCTGCCGCGCTGAAATTCCCAACGTCGTGGCGACCTACAAAAAATATCACGCTGAAGGCTTTGACATCATCGGCGTCAGTCTGGATCAGGACCGGGAGAAATTGCTGGGTTACACCAGTCAAAATGAAATGACGTGGCCGCAATTCTTCGATGGCCAGGGTTGGGGAAACAAACTCGCCGTCAAATACGGAATTGAATCCATCCCGGCAACCTATCTGCTGGACGGCAACGGCGTCATCATCGCCAAAGACGTGCGCGGGGAAGCGTTGGAGCCAGCAGTCGCTAAAGCCCTGACCGGTAAATAGCGCTCGCGTTCAATTTGCGTTTCCCCGATTCGTCCCGGGGATTCGACCGGCTTGCGTCTTCAAGTGCTGGCGCTGGTATAACGGCGCACGGAGAGCCGCCAGAACCATTCAGAAATCACCGCGCAGACCACACCCATCCCCAACAGCACCAGCCAAAGCGTCGGCGATGTCAATTTGTGGGCCAGCACGCGCACCGGCACGTTAGAAACAAGCAGCACCGGCAACACAAAAGTGAAGACCGCCTTGAACACGCCGCGAAAGGCTTCATCCGGCATCCGCGCGATGTTGAACAGGTTGTAATAGCCCCACACGATCCCCTGGGCGCGCACGGTCCAGAAACTGATCGCGGCGAGCATGAACATGAGCGAGTAGTGAATCAGAATGCCGACGGCGCACAGCGCCAGGAAGCCGAGCAACTGCGGCACCGTCGGATGCAACCCCAGCTTCCCCGCGGCATAGACCATGACGGCGACCGCGAACGCGCCATTCACGAACGAGCCGAGATCCACCTGCCGCAAGGAGACGACGAAACGCGTGTTCACCGGCAGCATCAGCAGAAAATCCATTTTGCCGGTGCGAACGAGTTCCGAAAGGTTCACGCAATTCGACAGGAAAATCGCCTGGTACGTTTGCTGGATGAAACTACTCGCGCCGACCAGCAGGACCACCTGCCATTGCGTCCAGGTGCCGATGGAGTTCGTTTGCAAATAGAGCACACTGATGAAACACAGTTGCAGCGCGAACCAGAGCACTTCGACGACGATCCACAGGATGAAATTGCCTTTGAACGACATTTCGCGCGTCACGGAAGTCTTCCACAGCGCCGCGTAAATCGCAAAGTAACGGACGAGGGACGAGGGACGAGGGACGAGAGTCCCGGCCACCGCCTCTTTCCCGGCTTGCTCTCGGCTCTCGTCTCTCGAGTCTCGTCTCATTTTTAGCCCCCGAACGCGCTGTAATGCCGGACGCCGCGCCGCCACATGAACCGCGCAAAGGCGTACGCCGCCAGCACCCAACCCGCCTGCACCAACAGCCCTGACGCCAGATCTGCGCCTGCAATCCTGCCCATGTAAATGCTGACGGGAAAATACATTTGATAGGGAAACGGCGTGAAAAAGAGGACGTGTCTGAGTGCCGACGGCAGAATGTCGAGCGGGAACATGTGGCCGCTGGCGAGATATTCAAATGCGAACAGAATGAAAATGAACGTGGAAACTTCCAGCACCCAGAACGCCAGCAGCGCCATCGCATAGGAAATGAAGAATTGCAGCAGCGCCGTCAGCACCAGTGAAATGAGAAACGCCACGAGGGCCAGGGCGTTGGGCGGGAGGACAAAATAGTGACCGAAACAGGCGATGAAAATTACCAGCGGCGCAACCGCCACGGCCAGGAAGGCGACTCGCCCGGACAAAAACAGGCACAGCCGGTACCATAGATAATCCATCGGCTTGAGCAGGAACTGGCTGATGTTGCCTTCGCGAATATCGGCGGCAATCTGCCAGTCGTCCTCGTTCACCGCCGTCAGCACGTCCACCACGGCGACCAGCAGATAATAGGAAATCATCTGCGCCAGCGTGTACCCGGCGATGGCTGTCCCCTTGCCCGCGTAAATCGTGCGCCAGAGCGACAACATGGCGAACAACGGGATGAAACTGAACAGGGTCCGCGCCAGGTAATTGACGCGATACGTCAGATTGTTCTGAATGCCGATCCCGATGACGTGCCAGTATTTTTTCATTCTCCCGATGCGAATGGAATTTAACCATGGTGGGAAAAATGGCGATTGGAAAATTTTGACGTCCGATATCACCTGCCGGCGGTCACAAATTTCAAAAAAGTAACGGGCAAAACACCGTCGGTTTCTTTGTGCGTGGCTGTGAACAGACCTGCTGGCTGAGTCTCGCACTGACGCTTCTCGATTCCAATTTCTCACCCCAAATTGCAACATTCAAACTTCTCACTTGAACCACAGGCTAGGTTGGCAGCATAAGTTGCTATTAATAAACGATTAATAATTGAATCGGATTTCGCTGATTTCTTCCGCATTTTGAAGACAACAGAGGTTAAAATACTTGACATTAGGGCCATTTGAAGATTAAATATCTTGTGGTGTTAAGCATGAGGTAGTGTGCCGTTGTGGTATTCGGGTGTCAGTAGTATGAAAATTTTTGGCCGTCATTTCAAACACCTGATTCTGGTGGCAGTGTTGTTCGCGTGCCCGTTCATTTCCCAAGTCAAGGCAGTCTTGCTTTCACCCGGTGGTGTGTTGGCCGCCACCTATGGGCCCGCTCCGTTGGGTGGGACGATACTTGCCACCACTTCCGTACCGTTCAGTTCCGGCGTTTTGCAGGGGACGCTAATTTCCTCAGTCATTTCCAGCGGCCTCAATACCAACGTTCCGTTTACTGGTCTGACTTTCACATACCAAATCGTTGTTTCCAGTTTGAGCGCCGACTCGGCCAGCCAGATCAGCGTGAGTTCTTTCACCTCCTTTCAAACGGACACGAGTTATAATAATACCGGCATCTATGCGGGCACCGAAGTGCCGGACTACATGAGCCGGAGTTCCGGGGCGGGCAACGTGGTACGGTTCACTTTCCTGACCAGCCCGATTGGTGCCGGGGCCAGCAGCGCCTTGTTGGTCATTCAGACGGATGCCCTAAACTGGACTTACACCACGGCGGGCATTACCGATGGCCAGACGGTGAACGTCAACAGCTATGCGCCTCTCGCTGTGCCCGAACCGGCATCGTGCGCCTTGATTCTCATGGGTCTGGCCGTGGCGGGGCTCCGCCTGCGCCGTTCGAAATAACCGGCCGCCGTCGGATCGGGTTTCACTCTACGCTCCCACTCAGTGCTTCCGCCAGATGTGTCGCCGCCGGCCGTCCCTGATCGATTGTCAGCCCGGGTGCCGCGTTGCTTTCCCTAATTCCTTCCGACCCGGATTTTCCTGCAGGTCCCCCGCCCCGCGTGTTTTGAATTCAAATTTTTATTTGCCGAACGGCGCGCGCGACTTTAATGTTCGCCTCACGACCGGTCGGGAGCCGGTTCAATTAAGGAACTACAAAGCCTATGATGAAAAAACCGCTTGCGGTCGCGGAGCTTAATGAACTGGTCGCGGGGCTGCAAAAGTTATCCCGCAACCTGTGGTGGAGCTGGGACCAGGAGGCGCAGGATTTTTTTTATGAACTCTCCCCGCGCGGCTGGCAGAATCTTTTCCACAACGCCGTCGCCGTCCTACGCGAGGTCTCGGAATACGAGTTGCGCGTGCGCCTGCAGGACGCCGATTTCGAGTGCCACGCCCGCGGCGTCCTGGGCAATTTCAACGCGTACCTGAAGGAGCCAAACACCTGGGGACACCACCACGCGCCGCAATTGCACCAGAATCCGGTCGCCTACTTCTCCGCCGAATTCGGGTTCCATGAATCCCTGCCCATTTCCGCCGGCGGCCTGGGCATTCTGGCCGGCGACCACGCAAAATCCGCGAGCGACCTGGGACTCGGTTTCGTCGGCATCGGTTTGTTCTACCGCGAAGGTTATTTTCAACAGGCCATCGACAACAACAACTGGCAGACGGAATACTACAACGCGGTTGACCCGCATAACGTGCCGCTGGAACCGGTGCTGGACGCGGATGGCGAACGGCTGGTGGGCAGCGTCGAAATCGGCATGAGTGTCGTGGAGTATCAGGTCTGGCGTGTGAACGTGGGCCGTATCCCGATTTATCTGCTCGACACCAACCTGCCGCAAAACGAACAGCATTTCCGCGACCTCACCACGCGCGTTTACGGCGGTGACAGCACCACCCGCATCATGCAGGAAATCCTGCTCGGCATCGGCGGCGTGCGCCTGCTGCGGGCGCTGGGCATCGAGCCGTCCACGTTCCATATGAACGAGGGCCACGCAGCGTTTCTTACGCTGGAACTCGTCCGCGAGAAACTGGCCGCCGGCAGGAAAATCGCCGACGCCTACGCCGCCACCAAGCAGGAATGCCTGTTTACCACCCATACGCCGGTCGAAGCCGGGCATGACCGGTTCAGCCCGGAACTGATGAATTATGCCCTGCAACGTTACCTGGGCGCACTGCCGGTTCCGCTCAACGAAATTCTCGCGCTGGGCCGCGTAAATCCGCAGAACGCGTTGGAACCGTTTTGCATGACCGTGCTCGCGTTGAAACTGTCGCGCGCCGCCAACGGCGTCAGCGAGTTGCACGGCGAGGTCAGCCGCCAGATGTGGCACGCCCTTTACCCCAGTGTTCCCGTCGAAGAGGTCCCCATCGGCCACATTACCAACGGCATTCACCTGCTCGGCTGGATGAAAGGCCCGGTACGCAAGTTCTGGCGCAAAAAGCTCGCCAACGGCGGTAACGGCGATACCGCCCTGTTCCACGACAAATTCAGCGGCAACTGGGCGCACGCATTGAACAGCGCGGAATTCTGGCAGAAGATGACCGACCCGGGATTTGTTTCCGACGAGGAAATCTGGGCGTTGCGTTACATGTTGCGCCGCGAGCTGATTGAATTCGCGCGGCGCCGGCTGCTGTACCAGAGCCAGCGCGTCACCCCCGGCGATTATATCCGCTTCGATCATCTGCTGAATCCCGACGCGCTCACCATCGGCTTTGCCCGCCGCTTCGCCACCTACAAACGCGCGCCGCTCATTTTCCAGCAGTTCGACAATATCGTGAAGCTCGTGAAGGACAAGCAGCGTCCCGTACAGTTCATTTACGCCGGCAAGGCGCACCCGCGCGACGACGATGGCAAACGTTTCATCCAGCAAATCATCCACCTCAGCAAACATAGCGACCTGGCGGGCAGTCTGGTGTTCCTGGAAAATTACGACGTCCACGTGGCGCGACAGATGGTTTCCGGCTGCGACATCTGGCTGAACAATCCGCGCCGGCCCCTCGAAGCCTCTGGCACCAGCGGCATGAAGGCCAGTTGCCACGGTTGCATGGGCTTCAGCATCATGGACGGCTGGTGGCGCGAGGGTTACGACGGCACGAACGGCTTCGCCATCGGCCCGGATTCGCATCCCGACAGTGTCGAGGAACAGGACCGCGTGGACAGCGCGAACCTTTACCAGACGCTCACCGAACAGGTCGTGCCGATGTTCTACAACCGCGACAACCAGGGCATCCCGCGCGAATGGATCAAGCGCATCCGCCGCGCCATGGCCACGCTCGTGCCGCAGTTCACCACCGACCGCATGGTCAAGGAATACGCCCAGAAGTATTATTTGACGAAGTAAATTGGCAGGGACGCCCCGCATCGCCGACGCGTCCGTTGGTTTGGTAGGGCCGAGCTGCTGCTCGGCCAGGCTGCGCGGCAGCGCAGCCCTACCGGTGTCCGGACGGCTCGGCGAGCCGTCCCCCCTTTACTAAACCATCCGCGCAATCAATTCCTTCCTTGAATTTCGTCGCGCAGCGCGTAAATTCTTCGCCGCTCAAATGAACTATAAAATTTCTCAACGCGCCGCGTCGCTGTCACCGTCACTCACGCTTGCCATTGATGCCAAGGCCAAGGCCATGCAGGCCGCAGGCGAGGACGTCGTCGGCTTCGGCGCCGGTGAACCGGATTTCGACACCCCGCAACACATCAAGGACGCGGCCGCCCAGGCGCTCGCCGCCGGGTTCACCAAATACACGCCGTCCAGCGGCATCCCGGAATTGCGCCAGGCCATCGCCGACAAATTCAAACGCGAGAATGGCCTCACCTACAAACCGTCGCAAATCATCGTGTCCTGCGGCGGCAAGCATTCGTGCTACAACGTCATCATTGCCACCTGCCAGGAAGGCGATGAAGTGCTCATTCCCGCGCCGTACTGGCTGAGCTACCCGGAAATGGTCAAGCTCGCGAGCGCGAAGCCGGTGATTCTGCAAACTTCGGACAAGACCGATTTCAAAATCACGCCGGCGCAACTGCGCGCCGCCATCACGCCCAACACCCGGCTGCTCATCCTGAATTCGCCGAGCAACCCGACCGGCAGCGTTTATACGCCGGAAGAAACCAGGGCCATCGGCGACATCTGTGTTGAAAAGGGTGTGCTCATCATGAGCGACGAGATTTATGAGCACCTGCTTTATGATGGCGCGACCGTGAAGAGCGTCGCCAGTTTTTCCCCGGCGCATCAGGAGCACACCATCATCGTCCACGGCTTTGCCAAGGCCTGGAGCATGACCGGCTGGCGGCTGGGCTTTCTGGCCGCTCCGGAGCCGATTGCCAAGGCGATTGACGCCGTGCAAAGCCACAGCACCAGCAACCCGACTTCGTTTGCGCAAAAAGGCGGGCTGGCCGCCATCACCGGTTCGATGGATCATTTGAAGCTCTGGGTGGCGGAATTCGACAAACGCCGCCGGTTCGCGCATCAGAAATTGAACAGCATCCCCGGCATTTCCTGTGTGAATGCCAAGGGCGCGTTCTACCTGTTCCCGAACATCTCCAAGACCGGCCTCAAGTCCACCGAATTCTGCGCGAAACTGCTCGAAGCGGAAAAAGTCGCCGCCGTGCCCGGCATTGCCTTCGGCGCGGACGATTACATTCGCCTCAGTTACGCCACCAGCATGGCGAAAATCGAAAAAGGCTTGGACCGGATTGAAAAATTCTGCAAGGGCCTGGCGAAGTAATCAGGTAGGGACGTGCGGCCCGCACGAACGTTTGTAGTTGTAGTGTCGAGCCTGTGGCTCGATGAGATTGGCGCACCCGTCCTCCGTAGTCCCGCAATGCGGGACGGAGGGTGGACAGCGCCAACACTACACCGGCTCGTCAGGAGCCTCGCCCCACCAAACCTTGCCGCTATCTGCTATCTGCCTTCCGCCGTTTCTGTCCCCCGCCTTCATTCGATGTTCGACGTTGAATGTTGAATGTTCGATGTTCCTATTCCCTATCTCCCATCTCCCATCTCCTATCTTCTATTTTCGATTTCCTGTGATTGCCCGGAACGAATTTGCGGATTATTGTAGGTCGCATGAGGTTCGTTCCGACCGTTTGGCTCGCTTTGCTTCTGGCCGGTGTCCCGGGTCTGACATTGCGCGCCCAGACTAATCTCCTGTTGAATCCGGGCCTCGAAACGCCGTTCATCAGCCCGACCGTCCCCAATGTCTCCGGTGTTCTTGCCACCAACTGGACGGCTTTGGCCGTCCAGGGCGCGCGATTGGACGGCCTGCAGGAAACGATGAACGTGCATGGCGGCTCCAACTGCCAGGAAATCATCGTCACCGGCCTGAACGCGACCAACGCGGCCATGTTTTATGAGCCGTTCACGTTTCAGCCGGGCAGCGTCTATAACGGCAGCGTCTGGCTGCGCGCCGCCACCAGTTCCCCGGTGCAGTTCGAGTTGCGCGGCTCCAACGTCACACATGGTTTCCTGCAAGCCGCCGCAAGCCACGTCCTGACGGTGGACACGAACTGGCAGCAGGTCATCATCAACGGCGGCTGGCAGAATGGCAGCAACGGCGAGTTCACCGTCAACTTCCTGACCAACGGCACGTTTTGGATCGACGACGCCAGTTTGAGCGACGTGACTTCGAATTATCTTCACGCGCCGCTGGTGAACACCACCTCCGCCGCGCCGGCCACGCTCTTCGGCATGCACATCAACATGTTCACCGCCACGAACAACTGGCCGCCGTTGCAGCAGGGCGTGGTGCGATTCTGGGACATCGGCATCCACTGGAACCAGGTGGAAACCAACACCAACTATTTCGTCTGGACCAAATTCGATGACAGCACCAATGTCGTCTGGACCAACAACCCGGCCACGCAAATCATTTACACGCTCGGCCAGACGCCGGCCTGGGCGGCACTGACCACCAACACACCCACGGCCAAAAATGGACCCGGCGCCTCGTCCGAACCCCGCGACATGAACGACTGGAGCAATTACGTCCAGACCGTGGCGCTGCGCTACAAGGGCCTCATAAAATATTACGAAGTCTGGAATGAGACCGATTCCCAGTCGTATTACACCGGCGCGATTTCCAACATGGTGACCATGGCCCAAATCGCGCGCGAGGTCCTGACCAACGTTGACCCGACGATAAAAATCCTTGGCCCGAACATCACCCTGGGCGGGCTGGGCTGGCTGGAACAATTCATCCAGGCCGGCGGACCACTGCCGGACATCGTGACGTTCCATGATTACACGGAGTCGCGCCCCGAAAGCAGCCTCGGCGAAATCGTCGGCCTGCGCGACATGCTGGCCCGATATCCGCAATGGAGCACGCTGCCCATCTGGTGCACCGAAGGCGCGGCTTCCACCAACGCCAATCCGCAGGCCAACGCCGGTATCGTATCGCGCGCGTGGCTGTTCTGGTGGACGCAAAACGTGCAGAACTGGTGCTGGTACACCTGGGACAAAGGCGCCTCGGCCGGCTACGTTCCCTTGAGCATCAATCCGCCGAGCGAAACTCCCGATGCCGGCGGAATCGCCTACAGCAACACCGCCAACTGGCTTGTCGGCGCGCAGATGACGGACCTGACCATTGACAGCAACGGTACCTGGATCGCCACGCTGCAACGGCTCGGATTCACCAACGCGCACGTCCTCTGGAACCCCGACGTCACCACGAACTGCGCGATTCCCGCAAGCTGGAATGTTTTTCAGGTGCGCGACCTCTCCAACAATGTCACCAGCCTGACCAACGTCACCGCGATCAGTGTCAACTTTGCCCCGGTAATCCTCGACAGCGTGCCGTCACTGGCCATCAGCAATGCCGGCGACACCAACGTCACGCTGTTGTGGCCCGCACCGGCCACCGGCTTCAACCTTTACAACACCACGAACCTGGCGCCGGCGATCTGGCAGCAAATCACCAACGCTGTGGCGAACTCCAACGGCAACGATCAAGTCACACTTATCCTCACCAACACCGGCAGCTTTTTCAGGTTGAGCTCGCCGTAATGGTTGTGGCTTGTAGGCGACGAGCCGACTCTCGCGTCTTCGCCATCCACCATCTCCCAACTCCTCCCACGCCCTCACCTTTTATCCTCTTCCCCAGGAGAGGAAATCGTCATTGGTCAGTCTTGTTTTTGCGAACGTGCGTCCGGCAAACCAGCCACACGAATCTTCAAGTAGACGGCGAGCGATTCTCCTTCTCCGGGGGGAGAAGGCCGGGATGAGGGCGGTTGTTGAATCAATTGGCAGGCAAAGATGGCCGATGTTCCCCGTCTTGATCCACGTGTCACACGTCCCCCATGCTCCGCCATCTGCCATCTCCCAACTTCCATCTGCCATCTCCTATCTGAAGCTTGTTCCCTGAGCCCGTTCCTTATAAAAAAACAAGCCCCGCCCGGTTAGGTTGATCCGCCGGCGGGACTGGAAGTTGAAGCTGAAGGTAGGCTAGCTGGCAGTTTGACTGGAAATCGAAATAACCGGCGCTATTAACGCCGCGTGCACCTCGCCAAATACCGCGAAGTAAATTCCTGGTGCACTCAAATAAATCTCCATGAAACTAATGAATGCAACTGACGTGCCAAACCTGATTATTCGTTTCTCTCATCAAATTGCTGCTATTTTCTATTGTTCACTTTTTTTGGGGTGAAGTTTATTGCCCCGCGCGGATAAAAGCATTCACTGACCATGACCATCTTCCGCCTCTTATCTTCGATGACATCGAACACACCGCGACATTGCGACCAGAAAACGAGGCGAATGCCCAATTTGGTTGACTTTATCCCGTGCGAGACATAAAATCACCCGCGTCGGGATGAATCGCTTGTCCAGAAGGATAGCTCAGGTTCCCAATTTCGTTGTGAAAACTGGATTCCACTATTTGCCTGGCGTGCTGGCGATTCTCGTCGGCATCAACCAAGTCGCCGCGCAAGACACGGTATGTGCCGCAGGGACCACCTTGCCAGGTATTGACGTTTCCCAATCCAATTTATCCATCACCTGGACGAACGTGAAAGCGGCAGGCATTGTCTTCGCTTACGCTGAGGCGACCGACGGCAATTCTCACATTGACCCTTATTTCAGCAGTAACTGGTCCGGCATGAAGACGGCTGGGATTGTTCGCGGCGCCTATGCGGTCTTTGAGCCGAATGTAAACGGCACGGCTCAGGCGAATTACTTTATGAGTGTCATGGGCGCGCTACAACCGGGCGATCTCCCTCCGATGCTGGAAGTGGACGCCAATGATGATGAGTCCGCCGCCACGATCGCAACCAACCTGAGTGAGTGTATTATTGAAATTGAGGCGCAAACCGGCCGGGCTCCCATTGTCTTAACCTACCCAACGTTCTTTAGTGAGTATGTGGGTGGCAGCACGAATTTTTCGTCCTGGCCGCTATGGATTACTGGCTACGTCGTTACCTGTCCCACTCTGCCAGCCGGTTGGACGAACTGGGCAATTTGGCAATACTCGGGTACGGGCACCGTTTCAGGGATCAGCGGTCCGAGCTTGGTGGATCTGGACGAATTCAATGGCTCAATGAGTGATCTGCAGGCGTTTGCCAATCCGCCAAGCCTTGACATCGCCCATGAAAGCACCAATGAAATCTCCGTGACGTGGCCTACGTTTGCCATCGGCTATCTGCTTCAGGAAAACCCGGCCTTGGACACGACCAATTGGTCCAGCGTGACCAATACGCCCGGGGTCGTGAGCAACCTGGAACAGGTGACTCTCGGAACGTCAACCAATCACGTCTATTTGCGGCTTTTCCATCCCTAAACGCCGGTCGCAGCATATCTGACATCGGAACCAGACGTACTCTACCCTCCACCTTCGTTCAATTTGGTAGGGCGTCGCTGCCGCAACGCCGGCTCCCTTCGATTCAATGTTCTAAGTTGAATGTTGAATGTTCGATGTTCCCCGTCTTGGTCCACGCGTCATACGTCCCCTGCTCTCTGCCATCTTCCATCTCCCATCCGCCACAGGCGTGGGACAGCTCCTTGCGATGGGGTGTTCACCCCATTGTGTGAGCACCGCCTCCGTCTTATCGTCATTGGAAAGTCAAAATTTTATCAAATGGAAACCAGGGAACTTTTAGCACGCTGGCATGTCCTGCTCAACGAACCGGGCAACCCGGTTGCTCATTTGGGTGTTTTGCAGGAAAGACTGAATATTTTGCACCGGCTCAACGAGCTTGGAGTCAGGGACATTGAAGGCGTCTCCCTGGTTACGGCGCTGGAGGCAACAAACACTTCGATGAGGAAAATCAACTACGCAAGCCCGGCTTAAAACCCCGGGCGCGCATTCTGCGAATGCCGCCGCATTATTATGACAACCTTATCAATAACTCTTTTGGCGGTTACTATCACCGGGCTTGTGGCCGGGAGCATCGTTGATTTTGGCGGATTCAACCTCAATCCGGTTTGGACAGCGGCACTGCCCTTCGGCGCGGTCTTTTACGGACTGTTCCTCATCTCGTTCATGCTGGAAAAGGAAGTGGCCCGGTTCGACGAGGACGAAGCGAAGGAATTGCAATTGATCAACGACAGCCATCCCGCGCCCGGTCCGAAACCGGCTGCCGAAACTTCTCGAGAAAGTTGCGGGTCAGATACAACGCTTTTGTTGCGAATCAGAAACACTCGCTTTTTTAGGCCAATCGCATATCCAATTTCATAAATGACATTAAAATTAAGCCTCGTGACATCCGCAATTAAGATGTTACTGCTTTTTATTTTTTCAAGTATCGGATCAATCAAGCAGTATCCCGCAATTTGATTTGCTTCCCAAGGCTCTATATTTGCAGATGGTAATTGTCTTTTGATTTCAAGACAGGCCATGCGAATCGAATTACCAATTTCCTTTGGCAAGGAAGGGTAAGCAACAAATCCAGTCAAATCCAAACTATTCATGAATGAAGATGGAATTAAAACTCAGGCTGATAAATTAAATACGTCCAATTCCAAACCGAGTCGAGAAGTTTCGAGAAATTTCAATCCGATTTATTTCCTTCATTTCGCCCGGAAAACTTTTAATCCTTGGGCATGGATTCAAAACTGATTCTCGAAGCGGCGCGCGGGACGCTGGACGGCACGCTGTCGTTCCCCGAGGTGGTCGGCAAACTGCTCGCGGCGGGCGTGGAATATTATCACGTGGATTACGTCGGGCTGCGCAAACGGTTTTACAGCGCGGATGGTGAGATGATGGCCACGTCCATCAATTATGAGGGCCTGCCGCCGGTTGCGCCGGAGTTCGATGCCGCCGCGTTGCGCGCGAACATTCTGGACAGCCAGCGCCAAGGCCAGAAGTATCGCGAGTTCACCCGGCGCGCGATGGCCGGTGGCGTGCAGGGGTATATCACCTTTCTGCGTGGCAAGCGCGTCACCTACTGGGGCCGCACCGGCGACCAGCACACGGAATGGTTCCCCGGCACCGGCCCGATCCGTGCCGCACCGGCCACCTAGGCCGGCCAGTCCTTGCGGACGGCCACCAAATGCCATCGTTCAGCATCTTTATCAAGCCGCTGCTGGAGCCGGAGGATTGGGGCCTTCAATACAAGCAGCACACTCTTGGTCCACCGGTGGCACGACCGTCCAGTCGGCGGCGGTGTAATTAATCATTGCGGCATAGCAAATGGCATGATGGTTGCCACCCAAGGTGTGTTGGATGACCGCCTGTGCATCGGCTGCTTGAAATTCTGTTGCCTTGGGCAACGCCGAATAATCAAAGAAAAGCGGGACTTTGGGCACGATGTCGAGGGCGTAATTGTAAACTTTGTAGTTGCCCACTTTCGCATCAACGCATCCGGCAAAGGTGGCATCGCCCGCGCGAGGTGAGGCGAACATGCAGGCCGACAACGGATTTTGCAGTTTTTCGGAAATGGCCAAATCCAGCGCGAGATAGGTCGCCAGCGCGCTGCCCAGGCTGTGACCCAGCACGGTCAGTTGATTTGCGCCCACGGCGGCAGCGATGGCGTCAATGACTGGCATTAAGGTCGCGCTGCCCACAGGTGTGTAATTCATGGTGGCGTATATGGAGAAGAAGCCGTTTTCAACCTTTCCAGCCATTCGTGCCGGTGCGGGTTGCGGAACAAACTCGATGTCTTCAATCCATTCGCTGGGATTGGCTGTCCCGCGAATCACGGCCGCATATTTCGTTTGGTCGGCATTGGAACAAGCAAGGAAGCCGTAGTAAAACCGGGTTCCCACGCCAAGGGCTTGCGCATCCGCCAGCGCATCCACGGCAGTGATAAAACCGATGACGGTCCAGTTGGCCGAGATGCGAGGGTCAATGGGCGGAGCCTGATTGGCTTTATTGTGATCCGCCAGGTCGTCATACATGTCCTCCGCGCACATGACGAGCAGTGCGTATTGGGCGGCTTGGGGGTCGTTTAATCGTGCCATAACAGTTTTGGGTTGTCGGTTTTATTTGCTGATCGGCTGAGTACGCCCATTTCCGAACCGAGTCGAGAGCTTTTTATTTGCGCGGCATGTTTTGCTGGCGTTTGGGTGAATCCGGTTCCATGAAGGGTTCAGTCCCGTATTTTGAACAACCGGCTTTTGTCCCTGGACGACCGGTGTTGAAACCGATTCTGCCTTTCCAAAACCAAATTCCACTTGTCCGAGACCCGGTTCCGCTTGTCCGAAATCAAATTCCACTTTTCCGCGATGGAGTGCCGCCTGTCAGTGACGCGATTCCAATGGTTTTCATTTCAAAGCAGGACATCCGCAAACAAAAGCAGGACATCTCACAGCGCAAACCAATCGTCCGGAAATCGTTTCCAAATCGCATGGTAATTATAACTTATTGAATATCATTCGGTTTTTATAATTCTCTTATGGATGGCATGGCCGTTGCCTTTCCGTCTGCCACTCTCAAGGGCTCTCCGAGGGTAGGAAGGAAGGTGAAACAAATGAAGACTAGACCAAAAAAAGTAAATGTACTGGCCGATCTGGTTGCCACGGCATGGAATGACCATGCACCGGACGCTGAATTCGCCGGGATGACCCTGGCGCAGTTCCGCACCGCGACCAAAGCGTCGTGGGACACGCGGGATGCCCTGGTGTCGTTGGTGGCGCAACACCGGGCCAAGCAGGATGAACGCAACTCGGTGGATCTCGCCAGCCGCGACACCGTCCAACGCGTGGTGGCAGCCGTGCGGTCCGACCCGGACCACGGACCCGACTCGCCGCCGCTGGCGGCGATGGGCTACGTGACACGCAGCGCCCGCAAGACCGGCAAAACCAACAAAACCAATGGTAACACCCCGGTCAACGGCAATGGCAATGGCAATGGTACTGCCACTGCCCCGGTCGCAGCCGTCGCCCAGAAGTAGTTATGTTGTTCGCAGTAAAATCAGAAGGCCGGGATCGCGACCCAGCTTTCGTTCAAAAGAACCTCAAACATGAATTTATGGCAGCGGAACGATTTGATGATTTCGTTGGGGCGAGCAGGCTGTCCCGCCCTGCGGTGATCCTCGCGGCGGCTTACTGTTGTAGTCTCGAGCCTGTGGCTCGATGGAATTGGCGCACAGCGCCAACACTACACCCGTTGCCAATTTGTCTCATCCCTTCCGTGTGTTTTTTGAGGGTGGCAGTCGGCCCAAGTCGGCGGCCAAAATGCGACACACGGTTGGGGTGAGGCCGGTTTTTCAACGCCACCGGTTTATGGTAGATGGAGAGGACATCATCAGTCAGCGGGGCGGTGGCGAATTTGACTGTTCCCTGCTGACACTTTGAACGTTGCGGGTTGACAGTGTTAATGTCCTTATCGCCCACGGGAGCCGGATCTCATTCCGGCTCCCTTTGTTTGGAGGGTGATCAGTTGTTCGAGTAAATAATACTTTTTAGTTTTGTCTTCGGTATTTAGCATACTAATCATCATGAGTCTTCAAAAGCCCGGTCCCGGCCTCATCCCACTGCATGGCGGCTACCGCAAGTTGAAAAGTTTTCAGGTGGCGCAACTGGTCTATGACGTGACGGCCCGGTTTTGCGACCGCTATATTGACCGGCGCAGTCGCACGCACGATCAGATGGTGCAGGCAGCGCGGAGTCCCGCCGGATGAATCGGTGTGCCAGGATACGTTCGGCGAGGACGCCAAACGTTGCGGGCGGGACGCCCGCGCTCCCCAATTCCAAAAACATCTGCACACGCTGGCTAATCTCGCCGAGCTGCTCCATAAAAGAGATTCCCGCGATGGGAGCCTTCAGAATTCAGCCTTCGTTTTGCTGCCGCCCGGCAAGGGCGAAGATGGTTCAAAATGCGGGACTGACCCCTTTACGCGCCGCTTCGAGAATCAGTTCTGAATCCATGCCCAAGGATTAAAAGTTTTCCGCGCGAAATGAAGGAAAATAAATTCCTTCGCCACAACGGATGAGGTGAACCGCGAAATACGCCAAAAACGCGAACGAATTAGTTTCAAAGCCAAGGACTGACTCCATTACGTCGGGATGAGGTGAACACCCCATTGTGAGAACTTCGCATAAAGAGATAAAGTCATGCCGTAATGTTAGCGGACTGAAAGAATGCCAGACCACTTTTACCATCACGCTCGCATTAATACACGCGAACAAATAAGGATAAAAATTATGAATTCAACCAACACCAGCCGGACCGCAAAGCTTCTGGCGCTCATGAAGAAGGGCGACGACGCCTTCAACTCCCGCGACGTCGCAGGGATGAACGCGGCACACCACCCGGACATAATCGCTCACGTCATGGGGATCGCCAAGCCAATCAAAGGACGGAAAGCGCACGCCGCGATGATTCAGCAGATGTTTCACACCTTCCCCGACATCCACGTCCACAATGACCCATACCCAACCCAGTTCGGAAGCGGCGACTGGATCACCGTAATCACCCGCGCCACCGGGACCTTCACCGGAGAGATGAAGCTGCCCGACGGCAAGGTGATCGCCCCGACAGGAAAAGCGTTCGACCTCGACTTCAGCACGACCGCCCGGTGGGAAGGAGACGAGCTCATTGAAGAGCACGTCTTCTTGGATCCCGCTCTGCGGGCGAAGCAGATCGGCCTCGCATAGGGTGTGCCACAGATGGACACAGATGAAACACAGATTTTGAACCGCGAAAAACGCGAAATACACGAACCGGATTTCAGGATTCATTTCAGCCTTCCTTGCCGGCCATAGCTTTCGAGCGACGGCTGGAGCCTTCAGAATTTAGCCTTCGCCTTGCTGCCGCCTGGCAAGAGCGAAGATGGTTCAAAATGTGGGACTGGCCCAAAGGAAAGGGGAGCGCGATCGTCCCGGTCGCATCATCCGGCGTCCCGCCGGATGAATCGGTGTGCCAGGATACGTTCGGCGAGGACGCCAAACGTTGCGGGTGAGACGCCCGCGCTC
>Ga0187871_10000715_pt1 | contig 30800 bp, 23 predicted proteins | sample June2016WEW_16_1_FD_132988 | JGI IMG/M metagenome (GOLD analysis project Ga0187871, IMG submission 132988) | Peatland microbial communities from SPRUCE experiment site at the Marcell Experimental Forest, Minnesota, USA - June2016WEW_16_10 | ecosystem: Environmental > Terrestrial > Soil >...
CGCACGAATCAGATTATATCGTGCCGACTCATGGTCCACATAGGTATCTTTTCCCGCGCCGGCCTCCCAGCGGCAATGGAAGACCTGGACGACACCCTCCCCGGTCTGGAACACGTAACTGCGAATCGGCAACTCCACCCCATGGATGTCCATCATGGTTAATTTCGGGCCCGAAAGGAGCGTCAGACCGGATGCCGTCAGGCAAATCTCCGGCGTGTGCCGTTTGGCGAGGTAACCCGCCACCCGGCCCGGCACCCAACTGAAGTAAAAACCCTGCCACTGCGTTCCATCAGGCTCGGTCCACTCGGCTTGTTGGCCTTTATCGAAACGCAGCAGGTTTCGCGTCGTGTCATCTATCGGCAGGTCCTTCAACGTGGGATTGTCCCGGGGAAAAGCCAGGGTCCAGGCCGGACCCCGTTTCAGGTGCGATTCGCGGCTGTGATACCAGATCTGGACGCCGGCCTCGACCAGTACCAGCCAAATCAAGAGCGATATGGCGAGAACACGGACATTCTTAAAATCTGAAATTGGGAAAGCTTCCGCCGTCGCTTCGCTCTGGCGCGACATGGAAAGCTGAAATAAATTTCTGCTTTCTTTGGCTCGTGAAGTGTCCTTGCTTGTTTCACTGGGTGCTTTCGGAGTTTCTGGTTTGTTTTCTGTTTCTGCTTTCTCATGTCTGCTTTCTGCTTTCTGCTTTGTGAAAAAGAAAGCCAGTCCCCAGAGCGCCAGCGTGCAAAGGATCGCGATCGTAATGCCCGCCGGATCATGATATTCAGAAATGGCGGCAACGCCTTTTTTTGCGGCAATCAATGTCAGCAGCGACATGCGGCAGATATTGAAGGCCATGGAAAAAAGAAATCCCAACGGAACCAGCAGCCATCGGCGCGAACGGCTCAAACGATAAAATTCTCCAAAGAAAAGGGAGATCATCAGGCTGCTTTGAAAGGAACGGATGCCGCTGCAGGCTTCGTCAATGCCCACCATGCCGGTGCCGACCTCGATGACGTTTCCGTGGGTGACGGCGGGCACACCCACCCATCCGAGCAATTCGACCACGATGGCCGCGCTCGCCCGCGTCAGATTTTGAATGATCGGCTGCTCGACCAGCGACGGCCAGGGTATCGCAACCAAAAAGAAGCAAATCGGAAAGGCCAGTTGCCTTGCCCAGCCCGGTCCTTTTCCAAGCCAGATGACACAGAGCGTCAACCCGACGGCCTCGATGCCAAGCAACCACTGAATGGGGTTCCATTCCGGGACGGCAGCTTCAATCAAACGTGTTGGCAGGTAGAGAAACGCCAGACAGGCAAATAAAAGGACCACTGACCACTGACCTCCGACCTCCGACCTCTGACCTCCGACCTCTGTAAAAGCGTGCCAGCGGCGGATGAGCAGCCCGAGGCAAAGAAAGGGAACCAGCAGGCCGTAGCTGTATTGCGGATTGGTCCTCCAATCCACCTGCAGGTTGTTGATCAGCCGAAACCAGAAATACGCCAGCGGCAACAATAAGATGGCCCATTTCAAGACGGCAGGAGACCGGAGCAAGGTGACGGCGGCATTCCGGTTGGTTATGGCCGGAACGGTATGTTTTGGCGTGGACATCGTAAAGCAGTTCGACCGGCTGGTTTACAGGGGTGCTGTTTCCGACGAAACAATTCGCCGCCTCGAAAAAATTGCCGGGTTTCCCCGGTAAATTCCCCAAGGGCTCAGATCCTGCGCGGTCACTGAACCCGCCGATAGGATCGCGTGAGAACCTACCGTCACACCCGGCCCGACCCAGCAACCTGCGCCCAGCCAGGCGCCGTCCCCGACTTGAATTGGTTTCACGATGAGATCAAACTTTGGCGATTTGTAATTATGGTTGCCGGTACAGAGAAAGGCGCGCTGCGAAATACAGACGTGGCTTCCAATAATAATCCGTTCCAGATTCTGCAGCCAGCATTCCTCTCCCAGCCAGACGTGGTCGCCGATGGTCAGCTTCCACGGAAAAGTGATTTTAACCTGCGTTTTGATGGTCACATTGCGTCCGACCTTGGCGCCAAAAGCGCGCAACACCGTCCGTTTGAGTGGCGACAGGCTGAACGGACAAAGCCGGAACAGCAGCAGGCTGACCAGTATCCAGACAAATTCACGCCCTTTGCCCGCGCCCCGATCGAAGTGGGCTGAAGAATAGGAAGAAAGGTCAACCGGCATAAAAGATTTGGTTCGTCGTTGAACTGATTTCTTAAATTACATACTCCGGCCGGGGACCATTCCCCGCCAGCCACTCATACACGCGGCACATCCTGCCGGCTATCGCAGGCCAGGTGTAGGATCGTTTCACCAGTTCCAGCCCCTTCCGGCCCATGATTTGTCTCTGTTCTGCGGAAAGTCCCAGCATTTGGCGCAGTCCATCTGAAATGGCCGTGGCGTGGGGTGACATTTCAATGGCCGCCCCTGATTGTACCAATTCCGGAAAATTGCACTCGCGGGTGAGCAAAACCGGAATGCCGGCGGCAGCCGCTTCCAGAACCGCCACACTGAAGCCCTCGCTGAAAGATGGCAGCACAAAAACCTCCGCCGTGGCCAGGACCTGTTTTTTCTCATCCCCATGCAGAGGGCCCGGAAAGACCACGCTTTTCTCCAAATCATAATCCTTCACCAGGGTTTTCAATTCCTGTTCGTAAGCGGGCTGGCCGGCTCCGGCGATCAGCAGGCACCAACCCCGGTAATCGCGCGCCACGTGCCGCCACGCCTGCAACAAGTTGGACAACCCTTTTTTGGGGTGGAGGCGGGAAAGGAACAAAATGCGGTGCCGCCCCTTCACGTCTGGAAATTTTTCATCCATCATGTCAACAACCTCCGGCAGATTTCCGATCTCCGGCACATCCACCCCGTTGGGGATGATGGCAATCGGATTTTCAAGCCCATAACGCCGGAAGTTGTCCGCTTCGGCGGCGCAGAGGGCATGGAGACAAGCCGCTTGCCGAAGGTTTTTGTCTTCAAACAACCACCCGGCCAGTTTTTTTTTAAAGCGCGAATGATTAAGCGCCCAGGGTTCGAGCATGCCGTGAGGCGATATTACCAGCGGGCAATGGGCCTTGTTTGCGCATATCCGGGCTAACATTCCCGAATAAATCCATAATCCATGACTATGGACAACTCCACCAGGACGCACCCCCATGCGCAGTTGGGCGGTCAACTCAGGTGAAAAACCCAAGGCTTTTGGTCCCAAAACAGTTCCGGCCGTAAACGGCAGGTGATGGCCTGCGCAATCCTCTTCGATCCATTGGTCCCTCAAACCAAACACAGAACACGGGAACCCTCGTTGATTGGTTTCACGCGCCAACGCCCAAACGACCGGGGGAATTCCTCCGCCCTGGCGCGAAAGCCATGATGTAACGTGAACAATATTTGGAGTCGAGTTTTCCACAGCTTAATCCGGCCGGACTGTAAACACGCGCGATCTCATTTCATCGCTGAGTGCTCAAATTACCGGCGGTGTCCCGCCCCCACGGTTGGACAACCCGGACGTTGTGTGGAATGGCCCTCACGCCTCAGTGCGGGATGTTGCGTTACCAGACGCTCTGCAATCAAGACAAGCAACATAGATTTGGTCTTGTCCGAATTTTGAGCAAAACCAATTCGCCGAGAACCATCTCTCCAATCTCAATGAGCGCTCAAATGGCAACCTGGCAGCAATTTTCCCGCCGAGGAAGCCCAAGCCGATGACCTTTACGATGCGCAGCCCCGCACTTTCGAGCAGGCGCTTGATTTGGGTATGACGCAGGTAATTGCCCTGGGGCTGCCAGCCTTTTTGCGCTGACCGCATGCGATGATAGGGCCAAACCAGAATTTTCAGACTCCACAAATTTCCGTGGTTGTTGAATACCAGCAAGCTTGATTCATCACGCAGCCGGCCCGCCAGCGCCCGCGTGGCGGCGACGCGCAAGTCCGGTTCGGCGTTGAGGAAAAATCGAAACGCGGTAATCAGGTCATATTTGTCTTCGATTGCGGCTCCCTTGGCAGTGATATCGCGACAAAGTACCTGCGTTGCGCGCAATCTCTGGCCAGCTCGCGCTGCCATTGATTGCGAAATCTCGATTGCGATGGCGTTGTCCACGATGGTTTCCAAATGCGCTGAAACCCGGCCAGTGCCGGCGGCGAAATCAAGATAGCTGATTTGGCCATGCGTACGGCGGAGGTCTGCGACCAGGTCCGAAAGAGCGGTTTTTTCAAGCTCCCACAGCAGGTGTGCGTAGGAGCCTTCTCGATACTCATTCTCGTCGTACCGGGCGGCGTCCTGCGCAGCGAGAAACTGGCGCTTGTAGGTGTCAATCATGGCTGTGGATGACGTGAGAGTCGGTTCCAGTTGCGGATGTAGAACTCGGCCGCTCCAGTATTGGAAGCGAATCTGAAAGCCAGGACCAGCATTATATCAAGCTTCTGCTGAGGTGAAGCCTTCAAGAGGAACCGGCTCTGAAATTCGCGCAGGCAGGTCTCTGGTCGGCTGGCCACTTTGCCGATGTTGAACGAAAGAAAAAAACATGCCCGGTCCGTCATGGCGGGGGCTGCGGTGTGGGTGGTCTCCCAGTCGAATAGCCACAAGCTTTCCGTATCCTGGGCCATGTTCGACAAACCCATATCGCCGTGGGCGCGGCATACTTCGGCGCCCAGTGGGAGCAAACGGGTCAGCTCCGAGTGAAAGAGCCGATGGCTCGCATTCAGTCGGGCGCCATATTCGCTCCACCAGGAGAGGCCGGTGATCTCTTCTGCGCTCAGTCGCCGATGCGGGCCGGCAATCCGGGCCAGGAGTTCAGAAACATCGGAATTGCGGTTAAACCGTGGCGGCCGGGCTTTCGCTGGAAGAGGCTCAAGCGCAAGGAAACAGTTATTCTCAATCTTGCCATGTCCCAAAACGCGTGGCAGGCGAATTCCTCTAAACCTTTGCCGCCCCAGTTCATGCAACGCGGCAGCCTCTCGTTCAAGGCAAACGCCCTCTTCCACCCTGGCTGCCACTTTTACAAAGGCGACCGGATTGAGGTCCTCGGACAGGAAATGGACGTAGAAACGCTGCCGGGTCGGTTGCGACGGCCATGCCAGAACAGAATACACCCGGAAGAAACCTAAATGGTGGCTGAGCAGATCCATCCAGCGGCGGTAACTGAAGCCCAATTCGTCTGTGAGGGAGGAAGGCCAGTTGCGGGCAAAAGCGAGCTCGGAGCGCGTCATAGCGGCCGTCTGCAATATTCCTGAGTAAAGCCTGCGCCTCACTGTAAATGGCTGGTAGCGCGATATGGCGACACGACGGAGAGTTCGGGGATGTCGCGGAACCGCCAGGACCTTTCTGCCAGCGAAGGAATAGAGGAGATAATCATCCGAAGGCTCGGTTCTGGCCTCGCCGGCTTCAGCGGCTCGCTCGTCAATGCTGCGCAGAGCTTTCACGCGATGCACCAATGCATTAATGCAGGTTCGGCCCGACAGTGTCAGTTGAGGCGGTGCTTGTTGCATGGCGGCGGCCACGGCATCACTAAGTCCTTTGCCGAAAGCGGCAGCGCCCCAATGGGAAATGAGCTCGCGACTGGCGTCGCCAAATGCTGACAATCTGAAAGGCTGAAAAGCTGAAATCTGAAACATCAGTTGGGCAAGCTGTTCGACGTCGAACGGATCAAAGGTGAATCCGTTTTTCCCTTCCTGAACCAGGTCTTGTGCGCAGCCGCAACGGCTTGAGACCAATACCGGCAGGCCGCTTGCCATCGCCTCGTTGACGACCAAACCCCATTGTTCCGTCGTGCTGGCATGGACAAAAGCGGAGGCCAGGCCGTAATACACCGGCAGCTCATGGTATTGCTTGAAGCCGGGCAGGTGGACGCAAGCGTCCAACCGGAGGTCAGAGATCAGACGACAGAGGTCGGATTTTAAAGGCCCATCACCGAGCAGCACCAGAGACCACGGGGCCGAGGGCGGAGGACAGAGGTCTAAGGCCTGATTTCTGTTTTCAACCTTTTCCCCAAGGCTCCCCACTTTCTGCTTTCTACTTTCTGCTTTCTCCCTGTACAGGGCGAAGGCTTGGAACAGTCGCAGCAGATTCTTTTTCTCAACAAATCGCGCCGATGCGAGAAAGAAGTTTTCCGGTAAACCGTACTTGTTCCTGATTTCTGATTTCTGATTTTTGATTTTAGCTGCTTTGTTTTCAAAGTAGCGATTATCCACCGCGTCGTAGCCCAGAAAGATGCGCTCCGGCGGCATGCCCAGTTCCGTCAGATAATCCGCATGGCTTTTCCCGCCCACAAGGCCAGCCGCGCAAAGCCGCACCAGGCGGCTCTTAACCAGTTCGCGCAATGTCGTGCGCTTTTCATCCCAGGCGCTTGATTCCGACATCAGGATGGCGGGCACGGAGTTCGTCGTGCACCATTTTAACGCCGCGAGGGAACATCGGTCGTACCAACCGGGCACCGCGACCGCCGCGGGCCTTAACTGGTTGAGGGTCTGGTTCACCACCTGAAAAACCCGCCGGGCTGGCTGCGATTCCGCTGCCGAACCGGGGAATAGAGTCATCCGGTCAAAACCTTCCTGTCCCTCAATCACGTCCCAGGCATAAGTTGGGTCCACATTCGAAAACTCAACCGCCGTGACTTTCAGCCTTGCGCTGGCCGACTTGAGCCGCGCATGGTGATAGGGGCCGAATCGATAAAAGAGAATGGCCACCTGCGGCCACTTTCCGGGAGAAGTACGAGTTTCAACTGCAGGGAGGCGAGTGTGACGATTTAACTCGTATCTCATTTATACTGAATAGTTCCTGCTGCTTGAGTTGGCGATAAGGTCGTGCGCGCTGGCAAGAAGGAGGTAGCCATCATAACGTAAGATACTTGGGCGCTTGCCTTTTCGCCACCCGCACAAAGAAAGCATCTAGTCCAAGGCGCAAAAGGATACAGATTACCAGAGTTACGCCAATGGACCCGAAAAGGTTGAACAGGGATGGAACACCGCAATGGGCCAATAGCCTGGTGACAGCCGGCAGCATGACCGGCGTGTGCCACACGTAGATGCTGCCCGACATCACTCCCATGGAGAGAAGCAGCTTCGAGTTGGCCAGCTTCGGAATCGCTTGCACCAGCCCCACCAAGAGGGGCGGCACTGCCAAGGATACGAAGGGCAACCGCGAAAGCACAAGAACGCCTAGCACTACAACAAGTACCACCATAATCATCCAAGGATTGGCAACTGTTTCTTTGAAAAATGGTCCGCTGATGACGCCAATCAAGAACGCAGCGAGATACAAAGGCAGCCTGTCGATAGCTGATCCGTGTGAGACCTCTGGATATCCTCGAACGAGATAAAACGTCAGCACCAACAGGAGGACCGCCACATATCCCGATCTGTGATAACGCTGGGTCAGTTTATCCAACCCGCAGACCCCAATCGAAATCACAAAAAGATAGGGAAGAAAATAAAGTTGGAAAGCCGGTGAATGAAACAGACCAGTGGCCAATATTTTGGAATTCATTTCAAACGCGTTGTTTTGGACCCAGCCCAGAGTTACCGTTCCAGCAAAGAACAAATTGTACAAGGCATTGTACAATAAAAACGGCACAAGGAGCGACACTGACCGCTTCTTTACAGTCATGGCGAACGGGACGGAATTATCGTACAGGAAGCCAGAACTGAAAAAGAAGGCCAGCACAGCCCAGTCGAAGAGCCTCGCCATGATAGCTTGAACCCCCAGCGTTTCTTGCGTGAACCGGCCTTCGAAAGAGGAATGAAGCACCAATACTCCAAAAATCGCAACTCCGCGTAAAATATCCAATTCCGCTATTCTTTTACCATGCATTCTTGACGATCAATGACCAAAAAACCAGTCCGGCACAGTTCGGCACCAGAGACCATATCAGCGACTATATCAACTCACGGAGATTGTGGGAAGCCCGGTGGCCTGGTTTTCCTCCATGTAGCCGGTGGTCCTGCATTCTTAATCCGTCTGACTCCTCCACCTATTCCCGCTACCTTTCGATTCATCCTCCACATTTTAACACTTTTTGTCTTCAGGCCATACATGGGCCTCTGTGGTCGCGCTCCGTAGCTTGACGGATGAAGCTGCCGTGCCCTGTAATGATCGAGCCACCAGACAACCATGGTGCCGAAGACAAACGGATAAAGTGCGATAAAACCTATGTCACGACCCATGTTAAATGTGGCAAATAATCCAGTTGCGAAAAGTGGAAGGCGGCCCAATTCTTGGATGCGAAGGTCCAAACGGGCAAGGATTGCCACCCAGAAACTCATCATCAGCGCGGCAAAAGCCGGTCCTATGACCCGTCCAAAATTTACCACGCCCTGGCCAATCATGCCGGTGGAAATGGTGGCGTACACACCGGCCTCGTTGGCGTCCCCGCCTGCCTGGCCGCGGGCTATCGCATAGTCAATCCCCATCAACGGCTTTCCCGGCCACAGCACACGTGGAATGGGATTCACAAGTTCTGCAAAATAACGGGCGCCCCAGTTGGGTTCATAAGTGCCTTGTTCCATGAAGGTGTTGATCCAGCACAACTCTTCATACATGTTCAAACCTTCGTGGTGGACCTTTTCGTCCGTGTCCAAGGTGAAACCCTTTTCCTTGAAGGCGTCAACAATGCTCATGTTGGAGCGATTGGCGATCACAAACCCCATCCAGGCATTGACCAGCAGAAAACATCCACCCAATACCAGGCCCCTCTTCAGCAGTGATCCGCGCAACCGCAAAAATACCCAGCTTAAAACACCGGGAATGACGACGACCAGCATCGTATTGCGGGTGCGGCCAAAAATAAAATAGGGCCAGGACACAAGACAACAACCCACCGCCAGCCAGCGAATCCGCGGGTTGGTGGAAAGCGCCGCCACGACACCAAAGATTCCACCAATCAGCAATTGCAGATTTACGGCTACGATAGAGAGAAAATCAAAACCCGCTCCTACTCGTGCGTGACTCCAAGGGCTTGCATTGTACCCGAGGAATGGGAAGAAGAAATACAAGATCTGATCTTTGAGCATAAGCGCTGCGACTCCGCAGAGAATTGCCCAGATGATTGCGCATCCATAAAATAACCGGCTTAACTGTCTTTGAAATACCGGCTGGCCCACGCCGTGTTTGATCAATTGCAGCATGCCACTGCCCCGGTGCAGATAACTCGCATTGAGCCACCGATGAATCGAAGGTGTGGCCACGAGGAAAACCAGTAAAAACCAGGCGACCTGCCACCACGCGTCCCGCAGGACGTCTGTCGTGAACAACTTGGCGTGATTGTTGGCATAGTCATTGTAAAAGGCATCGCCTACATACCAGGCGGCCACGGTTCCCAGCACCGCAAGCATCGGCACACCACTCGCGTCGTGCACATGCCGGACGGCATGGACGGCGCCAAGAAAAAGTACCGCGACCACCACCCAAAAAGCGAGCGGGAGGATTGAAAGAGTTTCAGACACAAATGAAAAAACTGAAATATTGAGAGTAGAAAGCTAGGAATTGCTGGCTCAGCCGTCTTCGGTGCCTTGTTGACACGACTTTGCCATATTTAAAAGCTGAAATTCAGAAAGCCGAAATTAATTTCGATTTTTTCCTTTCTGTTTCGCTTTCCCATCTCGCGTCTCCCACCTTACCTTTTCCATCGTGGCCCCAAACCTGCGGAGACTCTTCATCATTAGCTCGAGGTTTTCTGTCAAAGCTTCAAGCCCAAAGCATATGTGATATGTGTTTATACCACAAGATGCCCACAGAGACTTTCGCGGAACCGTTGCCATGGGAAACGCGAGGCGCAGCTGCGCGCGGCTTCGCGAAGTTGACGATTGGCTGGCAACATCCTTGACAAAAACTCAAGTTTTGCAACCAATTCATCGATGTCTCCAGGGGCAACTATATAAATGCCATCCTTTTCAATTCCCAGGTCCGGCAAGCAAGTATTGTTCGTTCCTAAAACCGGAGAACCCTGCGCCAGTGCCTCAAGGTAAACCTGACCAAACCCTTCCACCAGTGACGGCATCGCAAATAGTGTGCTGCTGGCATAGATATGTTTGAGTTCTCTCTCGGCGACGCCACGCCGTAACATGACGCGTGGTGTTGTCGCTACAAGCTGTTCAATGCCACGATCAATCACACGGCACACGAGCGTGAGTTTGCTTGATCCGGGTAGCGTCGCCCGTTGCCATGCTAGCAGCAGATGGTGCAATCCTTTGCGCTGTCCGCCGGAACCAACGAACACCACGTGGAATGCATCCGCAAGTGGTCGGACTTCAACTGCAGCCGGCACCTCAATTCCGTACGGAACGACCTGACATTTCCTTTCGTCCGCACCTGCTTCGTGCAGCGAATTTTTCGTAAAAGTGCTTGCGCAAAAAATCAGGTCGGCGTGTTTCCAACAGTCCCGTTCGCGCCGGACCAGTTCCTCGGGTAATTGTCCGGTCACTCCTCCAGAAAATGATTCGCCCACGTCCGGATACCGCGCGCTATCGGCGGCGAGGATGCGCTTTTCCAATCCAGGATGAGGATGATACTGAAACAAAACCTTGCGCGGCGTATGTGAATAGCAAGCCGTGAATGCCTCCCATGCATACGGACTGTAGAGCAACAGGTGCGAGCGCGTTTGCTCCGCGCGGCGCGCCGCAGCCCGCGAGAAATTTCGATCCAGCCTGCTGAATGTCGCGATCCGCGCGCAACCCGTCCGGTGGCGAAGATGCTCAACCATGGTTGTTCCCCACAAACAACGGACACGTTCCATGGGAATCCCTGGATCTGAACGGAAATCAATCTTTGTACGCACCGATTGCGGGCTTAATTTTGCCAGCGTCTTCATCCACGGCAACGCGTAGGCATCCGTGATAAATTGGTCGAGCAATCCAGCTTCGGCCAATGCGACCGGCACCTGATAGGAATCGCGGCGCCCGCGAAATGTGCAGACGTATTTTTCCATCACAACCACCTCACGTTCACCGCTTCGCTCCAAGATCAGAAACCAGCCACCAGTTGTTCAGCTCGCGCTGCTCGCGACCGAGCAATGGCACTGGACGCTGGTTCACTTGCAACAGTTGATGACCGTGTACGGAGAAAATCTTTTTTAACTGCGGGAGAAACCGTTCCTCATGTACCTCGATGACAAAGTAATTAGAGGGACAGATCCATTTCCGCCCGCCCTCTACCACATCCACTTCTGCACCCTCGACATCAATCTTCACCAGTGCATTCTTGTGCTGACCGGGCTGACCCAACGAGTCGAGCGTCATATAGCCGGGTCTGTTCTCGCGCCCGGCATACGCCTGAACCAGTTGGTAGGCCACGTTGTTTTGATCCTGCTCCTCGATGCTGCGGCGCAGCTTCACTATGTGCTGATCTTGATTTTCAATGGCGATGATTACCCCGGCTTTACCCAATCGCTTGAATGCCGCCCCGCAGCCAAAAGTAAAATATCCATCATTCGCGCCCACATCCACCACGCGCGTGACTCGGCGGAGCGCTTGCTCCAGCCATTGATTCAGCTCCCGCTCGTAGAGACCGAATATTTTGCGCAGCGAATCGCGCGGGTTCATAACGATGTGCGCGCCGCGGAATGGTCCGTGCCAGATGCGTACCCGAACGGGACGGTTCGGCAGACATTTTTTGAGCGCGGTCCCAATCATATAAAGCTTTTCGCCGATGGCTTCCTTCAGAATCGCAAATTAGGTGGAATCCAAACGCCAACTTTGGAAAAAACGGCCCAACCAAAAAATCCGTGTAAAGCCACGTCAATTATCCGCTTTAGTGGAACGCCCCTGGCACCGCGTAATGTTCCCGCGCGCCAAGCCGGCAGCAAATCCACATTTTTTAAAAGGCCGAAATTCAGAAAGCAGAAAGCTGAAATCAATAAATCAAACGCTGAAATGCTAAAATAGGACTATTGAACCACCGACGACTGAAACCTGACTTCCGATTTCTACTCTCTACTTTCTGCTTTCTGCTTCGCCCCTTCGCCCTATGACCCTGACGAAATGATCCGCAGACCGTCCGGAGTTATCGGCGGCGGTGGCGGGGATGGTATCACTTGCAACAGGGTAAAACTTGCCAGCGCCGTCCCCGGTTCTTCGCCCTTGAAACGGATTTGGTGCGCACCGGCGCTGAGGCCAAATACCTTGGGAACAATCTGGTCATTGTTCTGAGTGCCACTACCACGCCAACTGACAATGCGTTGCTCAAAACCCGATGTGATTGGCAGGATGTCCCAAATCATGGCTGGATCCTGGGGTGCGGCATCAATATTGACCGCAAATGAATTGGCACTCGTATTGGGCGCATCCACCAACGCCTGTATCTCGTAGTTTCCGGCATTGGCAACAGTGAAATTGAAAACAGCGGTTCCGCTTCTGATGTACCCGGGGGCCGGCGGCGGCAGATAGATATAACTGCTGGCAACACCATTAATGATAGTATTGGCCATCAGCATGCCACTCAACACGCCATTCGTCGCTGTGAAAATCAACCCGGTATTGGTTGTGCCCAGGGGCTGCGCCTCCACTTCCAGGTTGGTCTGAGACTCCGCCCAACCCTGGCTATTGCTCACGACCAAGGTCCAGACGTAGCTGTTGCCGATCGTATTCGTGTCAAAATAGCAGCTCATATTCGTTATCGGACTCGTGCCGTTCGTCCACACCACCGGGGTCCCTCCATTGACAGCGTAACTCCATTGCCACGTCTGAGCATTCGTCGCGGTCGCTGAAAATTGCACCGTCGTTCCCGCATAAATCTGCAGCCCCGGCAGGCTCAAATCCACATCGGTCGCATTCTCGTTGATCCCCGACACCGTGGGTAAAATTGGAGGCGCGTTGGTCGCGCTGCCCGTCACCGTCGTGTTGGTTCCCCCGCCACCCGTAAATGTCACACTCTGATTGTAATTGCTCGCCACGTTGGGACTGAACACCACCGTCACCGTCTGACTTTGATTGCTACCCAAATTGTAGCTCCCGCCCGAAAGGATGCTAAATGGCACCCCCACACTCGCCGTTCCGCTCAATGTTCCGCCACCCACGTTCTGCACGGTGAAACTGTTCGTCTTACTCGTCCCCACCAACAGCGTCCCATACGCCACGCTCCCCGGTGTCACCCTAATCGCGGGATTTACCGGCGCGTTGGTCGCACTCCCCGCCACCGTCGTATTCGTTCCCCCGCCACCCGTGAACGTCACGTTCTGATTGTAATTGCTCGCCACATTAGGACCGAACACCACCGTCACTATCTGACTCTGATTGCTGCCCAAACTATAGCTCCCGCCGGATAGGATGCTGAAGGGCACTCCCACACTCGCCGTCCCGCTCAATGTCCCGCCACCCACATTCTGCACCGTGAAAATGTTTGTCACACTCGTCCCACTCAACACCGTCCCATAAGCAATGCTCCCGGGCGTTACGTGAATCACTGGATTTACCGGCGCATTGGTTGCGCTGCCTGACACCCCCACGCTCGCGCCACCACCGCCTGTCAATGTCACGGTCTGGTTGTAACTGCCAGCGCTGATTGGGTTGAATGACACCGACACCGTTTGGCTCTGGTTGGAACCCAAATTGTAAGTCCCGCCCGACACGATGGTGAACGGCGACCCAACGCTCGCCGCACCGCTCAATATCCCGCCGCCCACGTTCTGCACGGTAAAACTGCCGGTCACACTTGTCCCGCCCAACACAGTGCCGAGTGAAAGACTCGGAACGGAAACGTGGATCGCCGGATTTACCGGCGCATTGGTCGCGCTGCCGGAAACGGCCACAGTCGCTCCGCCACCGCCTGTCAATGTCATATTCTGACTGTAACTGCCAGCACTGGTGGGGTTGAATGACACCGTCACCGTTTGGCTCTGGTTGGAACTCAAACTGTAACTTCCACCCGACACGACGCTGAAGGGCGACGCCACGCTCGCTGTCCCGCTCAATGTCCCACCGCCCACGTTCTGCACCGTAAAACTGCCCGTGACACTGGTCCCGCTTAAGACAGTACCAAGCGGAAGACTCGGAGCGGATACTCGAATCGCTGGATTGACAAGCGGATTGGTTGTGCTAGAAACATTTACCCAAGCGCCATTTGTCCAAGAAGCCACCAACGTCTGACCAAATGGTACGTTTATAGGCCCGCTCGTCAAGGCACTATTGAGATAGACCGGGATTGAATTTGAACTCCAATTATCGTTTTGAATAAGTATTTGCGCGCCGGGGGGTATTTGATTGGCATTAGTGTCAGTCAAGGCATAAACCGTTCCAGCATGGAAAGCATAAACTATTTCAAATCTCGAACCGTTTGCATAACTAATATAATTTGTTATTCCGGTGTTGTCGTAGATTGAAATGTAGTAAAGATTATTGGTGTCAATCAATGCGAATGGGCTTCCGTAAAGACCAGAAATTATGTTTACCGAAGCAGGAACATTTGGATTTTCTGCGAAACTGCTACAATCATTGTTGAGCAAATGTATATTGGTAGTCCACCCGTAGGTTTGCAAGAAGAATACCGTGTGGTCAGGTTGTGTCAAAGTGTTGCCATATACCTGAACGTCTTCTATGGCACCATTGTTAGTTGGTTCATAGGCGTTGGTCTCAACCCCGCCTAAAGAAACAAATATGTAAGGATTGATAATCGTATTGCTGGCGAACACAATGTTACTGCTCTCAAATGTTCCCAGCGCACCCGAAGTCCCGATGCCAAGAACGGTGGCGTAGTCAGTGCAAATACATTGGTTGCTGATGATATAAACATTGTCCCCGGAAGCCAAATCAAACCCATCGTAACCCTCCGCAAGATAGCAGGTGTTGTTCTCAAAGTAAATCGGAGGATTGTTTCCTTTGGCCACGTCCACAGCGAAAGTGGTTTCAGTGATGTTGGTGGTCAGGTTGTTTTGAAAATAAGACGCATTGGTCGAGTAGAATTGACAATACTCGACACCTATAAACAGGTTATCGAACCGGCAATTGGAAACGTTCAATGATTCAAAGACATTGATGGCACTCGCATTGCCATCGGTGAAAACACAACTGACTATCGAGACGTTTCCGTTCGTGCTGCCATTATTTGATTTTACCATCTCACCACGCCAATGGGCGAACGCCACATTCGTCCACGTCTGATGCGTAGGCTCATTTCCAGTTCCCCCCCGTATAACAATGGCATCATGCGTTTGATCCCAGCCCTGTCCATCAACAGGGTTTGCAATTATACCATGAATAGAAGTGTTTCCTTGCTGAACCCCACCATCCATTGTCAGGTTTTCAAAGCTGACCGAAAAATCGTTGGTGATAGGTGCTAGAAAATCAAATAGAAAACCACGCCACACAGCACCGCCCCATTGTAACTGCCACGCTCCCTGACTCAACAGGATGGTACTATTGGTTCCCGCCCCGACAAAATGAATGCCACCGCCGGTTAAGATAATAGCAGCGTTTCCAGAAATGCTTCCATTAGAACTGCAAAGGAAAAGATACTTGCCTGCGGGAATATTGATGACCGTATTTGTCCCGGAAGCCGCAGCAATCGCGTTGGCAAAATTCGTTTGGTTATCGTGGCCATAGGTGGAAAAGGTGTTCGTCAACGTCGCTTGGGCAAGCTGCGAGATATAAATGTTTGTTCCATTGACGACATTAGTGATAGTCGCTATCAAGTCCTGATTTCCGTTTGCATTTGTACCATTGCTGTTGACGCCGTGTGTTTGAAGCCCGACCCCAAAGACCTCGATTGCCTCACCAATGGCTGAATTGGGGATTTGGCTGGCGGTCGTGACCACCGTGGAATTGCTTGTGGTATTGGCAAAAAACTGGACAGCATCACCTCTCGCGCCATAGTTTGTGACATTCAGGCTTGTTTGCGCCTGACTGGGAACTGCCATTATCGTTAGCCATCCAGCGACCAGCGGTAAAAGCAGCACTCTCAGGCTTCCCAGATGGGTGGAAGAGCGAAACATAATGCGAGCATAATACTCTTTTCCTTCTAAGCAATGAACATGCCGTTGTTATTTGCAGATTGGAGCTTGCAATTCGTTACTGCCCCAGTCGGAACCATGCTCTGTAACGAGGCCAGGGAATTGGGTTTCGTTTTTTAATGCAATAAGGAATGCCCGCCAACGCCTGCCACCACCAAACAGGCTCATGCACCACCCAGCTTGCACCTCTTTTACAGGCATACCAAAACTGGGAAAAAATCCTGTAAGCCGCCAGCCCGATACAATACGGAAAGGGACATCTCAACAAGGCACTCCAGAATTCATTGCGGGAATGACGGTTGTGATTTCTCAATTCGCTTCGTGCCTGCCAGGACCAGTGATGCCGGACGCTGATGACGGGGCAGAAAAGCACTTCGTAGCCGGCACCGATGCATTGCAAGGCATAATCCGGCTCCTCATACATGTGAAAGAAGCTCGGCTCGAAACCAGGCAATTGCAGGTAAAAGCAACGGCGTAATACAGCTCCCGAATTGGCAAACGAACGCGTCAATCGCGCCGGCCCGAAATCCGACTTTGTGAGCGTTTCCGGATATTCATCAGTGCGCTGGGGAAAATGCAGCACCGCAAGTTGCGAGCGCTTTTCAAACAGCGGAACAAAGTGGCTGATACAATCCAATTGTTCCGGATAACTATCATCATCCAACGCCAGCACCAGATCCCCCCGCGCCTCGCGCATCATCCGATCACGCGATGCCACTGATCCTTTGCTTGTCTCGTTTATGATCAATTTGATGTTTCTGCTTCCTGCTTTCTCCATTTCTGCTTTGACGAATTGGACCGTGTCATCCGTACAGCCATCGGCAGTGATGAGGATTTCCAGCGGAGCCGGATTCAACTCCCGCAGAACTCGGCACGTGCGCCGTAAATCCGCCGCGCGATTCCTGGTCGTTATCATTACTGAGATTTGCAGACTCATGTAGGAACGGCGACCAAGGGGACTCCTTTTACTTTGCTGATCCAGCCTCGCGAATAACTGGCGAACAACAAACGGTCTTTGAGCGCCTTTTTATAGCCAGTCCACGCCTTGCGGGTCTTCGGGAACTTGCGGGAGGGCGTGGCGTGCCATGAACGGAAATGCTTCATAGCCGTTTTGTCCAGTATGGAACGCCATTGGCCATATTGCGGATGAACGAACTCACCCAGAAAATCCCACGGCTTGGGATAATCCAGAAAGTGGACCAAGCGGTCCATCTGGCCGAAGGGTTTCCGGAGTACCGGCCAGTTTTTCCTCATATTCGCGATGCAGTTGAAACGCTCGTCCAAGGGCACGGCACTCTCATGTAAAACTACGTTCAGCGCGGACTGGTCCCAATAATTCGGATGGTGTTTTGTGAGATATTCCATCGCCAGTTCCGTGACCCGCTGCCGCCGCCATTCCACTAAGTTGACCAAAATGACGCCGGAGTTAAAGTAAGGTTCCACCGGACTGTTGCCCAGTTGCCCGGCTACAAAACGGTCCACCGCACCAGCCAGCGGAGCTTCCGGCACCAGACCGGCAGGGGCCTTGCCCAGATCAAGCGTGTTCAATCCACTCACGTCCACATCGCACAAGGTATCGGCATCAACATAAAGGAAACGTTCCACCTCCAAAGCTTGCGGCACCACCAACCGGTAGTAAGCGGCCCAACTGCCATTCAGGGACGGAAAACCGGTGAACAATGCCGCGTCCACGCGGCGCAATTCCAAAGTAAACGGCTTGTTGAGCGCTGCCAGCGTCTTGTTGAGCAGCGCCAGATCGTGTTCATCCAGTTTATCGCTGAAAACAAAGAAGCGCGTCTGTGTTACCGTCGGGCTGATGCGCTCCAGCAACGAATACATCGCCACATGGAGTCCCGGCAGTACGCTGCTATCGGCACAAAAGACGATGTTCATTTGAGGTTGTAGGAGACGACGTAAGGAGGCTCATTTCTTATTTTAGCCTCGTCACTTTGGCTGCCACTTCTTTAACGGATGGTCAGGCAATCGGCTGAAAGCTTTTCTCCGCCGGAACCAGCTCATGGTAGAGATCAGTATAACGACGTGCCATTAACGTATCCGGGAAATGTTGGATCACGCGTTGTCGGCCAGCGACGCCCATGCTTGTCCGTTCTCCGGGATGCTTCCACATCCATTGAAGCATCCGTACGAGTCCGTCCACACTGCCTATTTTCTTTTCAATCAAGCCAGTTTCTCCATCTGCCACCACATCCGCCAACCCTCCAGCAGGATAGGCCACAACGGGCGTCTGGCAGGCCATCGCCTCCATGGCTACATTCCCGAATGTCTCGATCCGGCTCGGCATGGCAAACACATCCTGAGCCGAGTAAAACATGGATTGCAAACGCGGCGAACTCAAACTACCCATGGGTATGGTCTCAACCCTGCTGGCCGGCCATTTGCCCGCTCCCAGCACCAGCAGAACAATTTCCCGGGCAGGAAACGTTTTCAATGCCTCCATCAGGATTTCCGCCCCCTTGCGTCGTTCATAAAAATCCAGGCAGGAAAATCCAACCACGAACTTGCCGTCGGAAATTCCCAGTGCCCTTTTGGCCACAGCTTTTTCCACTGGCTTATATTGTTCCACATCCAAGCCATAATGAATGGTCCGAATGGATTTGGCATATTTCGCCAGCCCGGAACGCCTTGCCATGGCCGTTGTCCATTCGCTGTTGCCAACAAAATGCAGGTTGGTCCGTTGATACAAGTGTTCTTTGAGGTGAAAGAATTTATTTGTGGCATCCGATGGACCGGGTTTTTTCTGTTGTGGACAATGGCCGCACTCCTTGGTGAAGCCGTCGCACTCGCCCGGGTAGTGACAGCCGCCGGTGATGGGTATCAAATCGTGCAATGTCCATATCACCGGCAGCCCGGGCGGCAACGAGTTGAAGAAACTGGGAAGATCGAGCCATCTCGGCACCCAATGCAAGTTGGCCACCAACGGCAACTTGCCAGTGGCCTGGATTGGAGTTTTTCGTATCCAGCGGGGGCTTGGGACAAAGCCGCCGGGTGCCGTGCGCCGATTGCGCCAACTAATGGCCAGGGCTGCAAGATTACGCCAGAAAAAGGAGTGGTTTTGAAATAATGGAACGTAGCTGGAATCGGCAGGCTCACCCGCGCCATAGTAAAAGCAACTGTCCAGACCATTTCTGCGCAGGGCGTTGTGCAGACGCATCCCGGCAATGTTGGCTCCTCCACCCAGATGTGACGCAAAATGGGCAATCATGGCTTTGGTGTTCCAGTCGGGCGATGGGTAATCATGCAACCTAACATCAGGCGTCCGGCGATTTTGCAAAGGCAACAAGGTTGGGGCAATAACCCCACACCGTGTAGTTTTTACGATGTCGAATACGCCGGCACGCCAGATTGGTCCCGACGTGATCGTCCACATCGTGGAATACGATCATGCCGCCCGGAGCCAGTAATCTTTCCCATACAAGGAAATCGAACCATGTATTGATATAATCGTGAATGGCATCAATGAAAATTAAGCTGAATCGCTGTTGAGCCAATGCGCTGGCCGCTCCGCCCGATCGCAGACGAATATGTTTTATCTGGCTGATGGAACGGGTCCGATTCAGCATAATTTCCATGTCGCTGGCCGCTCCGGGATAGTTGTCAAAAGGATCCACTGCGTAAATGGTCCGACTGGTGGCGGCAGCCAGGGCGACAGTCGTCGCGCCACGCCAGGCTCCTACTTCCACGATGGGCAGACTAATCTGCTCGGTTTGCTTTAGCGCCTCCAGCAAAACCTCTCTTTGGCCGGCGGTAACCGCCGTATCTGCAATCTCCATGCCTCGATCTGGTAAAAAACACTTTATGGCCGCAGGGTCGAAACACTTCCCAAAGGGCTTATAGGTCAATTTTGCGATCAACTGGCCAAGTTCCAATTTCCAGCGCCACCGAAATTGGCGGGCTACAAACGGTAGTTTCATCAGCTCATTGGGATCGGTATATTGCTTCATTTGTTTACACTGTGCGTCAAAATTGTTTTCCCATATGCCGTATCGGATTGCGTGGCGGCGGGCTTTTTGACCGCACGCTTGATTGCATCTAAAAACTGCCTTTGGATTTTATCGGGGTTGAAATCATCGTTGGCGGCCGCGCGGACTTTTGCCGCCCATCGCTCCCGCTCCGTCACATTCAGAGTTTCCAGGGCGCGAACGAGGGCTGATGGTGAAGGATCCGTAACGCAAAGGGCGCTGCTGTTTACTCGCGCCCATCGGACTGCGGAACAATATTCAGGCCCCCAAATGACGATGGGTTTGTGGAATTGTGCGTAATGCGCCAGTTTGGATGGGAAGCTGGTTTCCATGAACCGACGCAAATGGGGTTCAAAACGCATGGTCACCAAAAAAGCATCCGCCGTGTTTAACCAAACCCCGAGTTTTTCTTCTGGAACAAAATCATGCCAGAGGCCGCGCTCCTGCATTTCTTTCTTAAAGGACGCCGGCCATGCCGGATTCCCACCAATGGCCTCCAGACGTATTCGCGGGTGTTCTTTCGTTGCTTCCAACACCGCCTGAACCATCCCGCCGTACTCTGCAAGGTTGCCCATGTATATCACTTTTAGAGACCCGGACACAGTAGGTTGCCCATTGGCATGACAGATTGAACGCGAGCAGCGACTGGGAATAGGATACAGGATTTCGGCTCTGGGGTGGGGACCCAGTGCCGCGGACATGCCTTCACACACGCACAACGAAACCGTGGAATTCTGATGCAGCGTATGAAACTGTTTGTCAAGGAAGGGTCTTATCGTCTCATGTGTTCCTGTCAAATCCGGCCACCAATCATGGAAAATGGTCACTAATGGAATTCCGCTGGCATTGGCTTCCCGGACCGCCAATCGCCAGAACCCGCCGTGAGCAACGGTCATGATGGCATCCGGCTTAAAACTCCTGCATATCTGCGCTATCTGGTTCGGGTTGCATGGCAGGAAAAATTCCTGACAGTCCAATCCCCAACGGCTCAAACGTGTCTTTGCGACGCGCATAAAAACCCGGGAGGAGAATTGATGCTTAACCACAACATGATTGAAACCGGAAACAAGGCCACCGGAAACCACCAGGAGGTCAATATCTCCCGGTTCCTTAAAGTGACGGCGAAGGAGGAGGCTGCCGCCACCTGCATTTCCGGGCACAATCGAAGAAATCAGAACAACTTTCATGCTGTCTCAAGGAGTTTCTTCTTCTGGCGCTGTCTTGAAAAAATGGATTATCATTGGATGAACGTTGGTGCTGAAACCACACGCCCTGTTCATTTGCTTTGAGAAGTCATTCGGTTAGCAGTTATCAACTCCATAAGCTTCTGGCGGAGCAACCCATGCAGGCGCCCCGCGTTAAGTTCGTTGGCTGCCACGCGGGCGGCAGCGTCCCCGGTTTCACGCCAGCGTTTGGAATTGGACGCCTCAGTCTGGATGGCGCTCACGATGGCCTGTGGCTCCGGGTCATCCACCGCCACGCCAGCACCAGTTTCCCGGGCAAACCGGGCAGCACTGGAATAGGCCGGTGCCCACACGAAGATTGGCTTGCCACAAGGAGCGTAGTCCAGCCACTTAGTGGTGAAGCTGGTCTCCACAAAGGTTCTGTCGGATGGCTGGAAACTCATGGCGACTAGAAATGCTTCCGCCCGCGATAATTCATTCCGCAGTTGCTCAAAAGGAAGGAATCCGCGAAGTATACCACAGCGTGTGAAGTGTTCGACGTCCTGCTCAGGCCAGTCATTTCCCATGGTGTAAATCTCCAGGGCGATTTTCGAATGTCGTTCCAACTGGTTGGCCAACCTTAGCAACATTTTTCCGTAAGGCCCCAGGCAATTCCCAGTATAAGTCAGCGTCAAGCGACCTGATGGTGCAACCGCGGCAGTTGGTCGGCCAATGACGGCCGCCCCCACTGGATAGAGAACCTCTCCTCGAGCGTCCACGCCAAACCATTCCCGCATTCCTTCGCCGGTGTGGAATACTGCATCCGCACAGCGCTGTAGCCGACGATATTTCCGGAGCAAACAGGGAATCAGCCAGCGATAGGGTCGCTGTATTCCGCTATGGAAATTGGAGCAGGCAAACAAATCCTGAAAATCAATGACGAAAGGAACGTTGAGTTTCTGGGCCAGGTGTTGTGCCATTGGGGCATGGAAGTCATCGGCCACGCTGAAAATCAAGTCCGGCTTCCACTCCTTTGTGAATCGGAGCAATCCACATGGAAGCCGCCAACCTGCGGAAAAATACTCGGCGTTGGTGAGCAGGCGGCCGAGCGCGGTGCGTTTAGCACGACCCCATATCCGATTCGCCCGGATGGAAAATTGTTCCGGGCAGGAAGATTCGCCAGCAATCCGACTGGCCACGGCCACCGTGAAGTCATCCCGTTCGACAAAGTGTCGATGCAGCGCCAGACAGCCCCCACCACAATGGATGGCAGGAATCACCGCGCTGACGATAAGCACGCGAGGCTTCATGAAACCCAGGGCAACTTATGCGCGTGCTTATGGAATGTATGGCTCATCCTGTTGCCACAATAGTACGAGGCATAACCTTCCGGGAACCTATCACTGCAGAACCAATACCACGCGCGGTCCGCAATCATGGTGCCGCGGCACGATACTCACGAGAAGAACCCGGTTCGGCTGTCACCCACGGATTTCAATTCACGGATTGGACTACTGACACGGAAATATCTTCGGGAACGCTCGCCCCCCAATTGCCGTGCCAGACTGGAGCGGTTCCATCCCCGTTTTGAGGAAATTCCACTTCGAATTGAAGGACGCCAAGCACAACATCGTGAACTCTAGGTGAATGCAACCAATGGCCTTTCAGCAAGCACACATCACAGTGGTATTTCCCTGGCGCAAAACGTAAATTCGGAATAGTGAGTTCATAAATACGACTTTTGCCAGGTGCCAATTCAGCCAGGATTGAACTAAACGATGTTCCCACCGGGTCGCTGTCCGTGTCAAAAAATGTAATGTCAAAACTAACCCCAGAAAGCCTCTCAATGACTGACAGTTGAATCCGAACTCTAAAGCTTTCTCCAAAGTATATGCGGGCGTTTCTAGTTGGAAACCAAACTTTCTCAATTAGGGCCAGACCGCTACCCTGATTCCGGCGAGGCAGGTTGGCGGTGTCATATTCCCATACTTCGCTACTGCCATCCCGGTACAAATATTTCTCCACTGCTGTTTTCGTGTCACCAACAAACACGACCATGCCTTTATCCAAAAGTACGGATTGGGGTGCCAGATTCCGGATGGCCTGCATGTTGTGGCTTACAAACAACACAGTGCGGCCTTCGCTGCGCGAGACACTTTCCATCTTGCCCAAGCACTTCTTCTGGAACTCCGCATCACCCACGGCCAGCACTTCGTCCACGATCAGGATCTCGGGCTCCAGATATGCGGCCACGGCAAATGCCAACCGCACATACATGCCACTGCTGTAGCGTTTTACCGGCGTGTCCAGAAACTTTTCCACTTCCGCAAACGCCACAATCTCATCAAACTTCCGTTTGATCTCCATCCGGCTCATGCCCAGAATCGCACCATTCAGGAAGATGTTTTCACGTCCGGTCAACTCGGCGTGAAAGCCGGTGCCCACTTCCAGCAAGCTCGCCACGCGGCCTTTGATATGTACCCGTCCTTCCGTTGGTTCGGTGATGCGGCTCAGAATTTTCAGTAGCGTGCTTTTCCCCGCACCGTTCCGTCCGATGATGCCACCGACTTCACCTTGGCGAACTTCGAAAGAAACGTCCTTCAAAGCCCAGAAATCCTCCTGCGAAGCAAGAGCAGAGGTCAGTGGTCGGAGGTCGGTGGACTGACTTCTGACTCCTGACTTCTGACTTCTTCTCAAAAATCTGAAGGGGGCAGCAAATTTTTGCGCGATCACATCGCGGAGGGCGACATAGCGCTGACCCTGCTGTTGGTGTTGAATACGGTATTTCTTACCCAAACCTTCGACCGTTATAATCGCGGAGCTCATTTTCTAAAGTCAAAAATGCTGGAATTGGAGACTTGAAGTTGAAGGTCAGTCACGATCATTAGTACCAGTCGTCCGGATAATGTGCGATTTTGGTGGATTCGGCACCGGAAGCATGGCAATGGCATGTGTCTTGGCTATCTGCCTTTCCGGGAAAAGACGATTCGAAACAAAACGATTCATCTGCCGAACCGTCCCGGCTGCAAACTCACCCGGAAGTATGATTATGAATTCAAAGTTCCCAACAATCCTTGCGCGCCATCCGATGTTCCAGATTTTAAGCGCCAGACGACGACCGTGGGCGAAACCGAATGCATGACCATAGTATTCTCCCGCCAAGATGCGCCGCCGTCGCTTTGTCAATAACCCTTTTGAACGAAGGACGGCTATAATGTTCTTGAACAGGCGGACCCGGTTGCACACATGGCGGCGTTTCGCCCAAGAGCTGCCTATTGAACCCGGCCTTACAGACCGGCAATATGAATCAACTTCGGGAATTTTGAGATAATTCAGCCCTGCAGCAATGGCACGAATGTGAAACTCCCAATCCTGCGCACACAATGCGCGTTCTTCCCATAAACCAATATGCGCCAGACTCGTTTTTCGCCAAAGCGGCCCACACGTGGGCCAAGGCACGTCGCGGCGGAGAAACCGGTCCAGATCATCCTCAGTCGTAAAATTATTCCAAAAATATGGACCATCACCTGGTATCTTGTGAAACATACGCGCAAGAAATACTGCAAAATCAATCTTCGGATTTTGTTCCATGACCTGGACCCGACGCTCCAGACACGTAGGAGCAAGCAAGTCGTCAGAATCCAGAAAAACAACAAATTCCCCCTTGGCCGACGAAAGCCCAGTGTTCCTGCAGGTTGATGCGCCGGTTGGCCTTCTTTCACGACGGACAAATCTCACGCGCTGGTCAGTAGCAGCGATGGACTGAATCATTTCCCCCGTATGATCGTCTGAACCGTCATCAACCACAATCGCCTCCCAGTTCACATATGTTTGAGAAACAACTGAATCAATTGTCTCGCGCAACAGGTCGCGCCGGTTCTTCGTCGGAATCACTATTGAAACGAGCGGATCCATTTTACTCATTTACCAACGGAAAACAGCCAAATCGAAATTGGGAAAGCAGCTAAATCAAAAGGAGAAATTGAGAAAGCAGAAAACAGAAATTAACAAATTCGAAATCAGAACGTTGAAATTCATTTCTGCTTTCTACTTTCCAGATTTCTGTTTTTGCCTTCAGATCACATCGGCGAAGGTTTTTTCCATCCGGCGGAAATACCAAATGCCGCTCAAACAGAGGACGGAGGTCAAAAGGACGGAAGCCAGAAGGCTTGGCCACCAAAGATCGGTCTGGCCGCGCAGCAATGCCCAGCGGAAGCCGTCAATGACGCCGACCATCGGGTTACACGAGTAGAGCAGTCGCGCCGGGATGTCCAAACCGTGCCAGTGCCAGAGTTCCGGCACCCGGTCGCTGCTGTAGCCGACCGGCGATAGAAAGAACCCGAACTGGACAATGAAAGGAATGATGTAACGGAAGTCACGGTATTTCACGTTCAACGCGCAGAGCCAGAGTCCAGCGCCAAGTGCTGCGCCAAAGGCCAGCGCCACGAGCAACGGCAACGCCAGCAGCCGCCAGTCCGGCAGGAATCGAAACCAGATCATCATTATCGCCATCAACCCGGTCGTGATGAGAAAATCCACGAAGCTGGTGATAACCGAGCCGGCCGGAACAATCATACGCGGGAAATAAATCTTGGAAATCAGATTGGCGTTGTTGATGAGGCTGTTGCTGGAGGCACTTAATGAAGTGGAAAAGAACTGCCACGGTAGTTGCGCTGCCATCACCAGCAGAAAATACGGAACGCCGTCCGGGGCTGGCAATTTGGCGACCCGGTTGAAGACGAGAGTGAACACCACCGTCGTTAGAAACGGCTGAATCACCGCCCAGGCAATTCCAATGACGGTTTGCTTGTAACGGACCAGGATGTCGCGCCAGGCAAGGAAATAGAACAATTCGCGGTAGCGCCACAGGTCGCGCCAGTAGTTCTTTTCCGTCCGTCCGGCTTCGATGATCAGTTCGTGCATGGAGAATGTTTTATATCCTCTTGAGCGCAGCCTCGTTCTGGCGCACCCACTCGTGGACATCGGCGATGATCTGGCGTACAGAACGCCGGGGGCGCCAGGGTGTGCGGCTGTATAGGCGGGAGTTGTCGCCAATGAAAATCCGCAGGTCGTTGGGGCGATTGGCGGAAACGGACGCTAGCGGGATGGTTTTGCCGCTGATCTCCTGGCAGAGCACGGTGAGTTCGCAGAGCGAAGCCGCATTGGCCAGGCCGCCGGAGACGTTGCCCAACCAGCCTTCCCACACGTCGAAATCCCCAACCTGTTCGATGAGCAGTTCGCACAGGTCGTCCACGTGCAGGAAGTCCCGTATCTGCTTCCCGGTTCCGCCAAAGCCGATGTAACTCAAAGGGCGTCCGAAATGATGGGCCATAACCCACAACGCCGCCACGCCCTGGTCCACCTTGCCAAATTGCCAGGGCCCGGCGATCACGCCGCACCGATTGATGATGGTGCGCAACCCATAGGCAGCACGGTATTCCTCAATGAGGTGTTCGGCGGCTAACTTCGTGAAACCGTACAGAGAGCGTACACCGGTCATGTCCGTTCTTTCGCTTACTCCCCGTGAAGAAATGCCCGGCGTACCGACATCTTCCCAGACAAAGCGCGTGGCTTCCTCGTGCCATGGCTGTGCTTCCAGCTGCGCCATGGGGTACACCCGGCTGGTAGAGAGAAAGATGAATTTACCTCGCCAGGCCCGCGCTTTTTCCAGACATTGATACGCGCCGACGAGGTTGGTTTGAAACAGGTAATCCGGCGAGCCATCCTGCCCGGCCAGCACAGACGGTTCAGCAGAGCATTCCACCAGAACTTCAAACGGACCTGAGGGAAAACCATCCGGCTCTCGCACATCGCCACGATGAAACTGCACGCCGGCCTTTTCCAGACGTGGTACATTCAACTCCGACCCGCGCCGGTAGAGATTGTCCATGCAGGCAAGTTCGGCATCCGGCCACCTTTGCTTGAGCGCCAGGGCGAGATTCGAGCCGACGAACCCGGCTCCGCCTGTGATGAGAATGCGCATTTTTTATAAATAGAAACACTGAAACGCTGACGTTCTAAAAAGCTGAAATCAGCAAATCAAAATTAGAAATTCGTAAATCTTCCGGCCCACTTCGCTCCGGCGTAATATGGGAATCCGAAATTCATTTTCAACTTTCTGTTTTCTGCTTTGCCCGTGTGGCTGCGTAGATTTCACTGAACACATCATCGAGTGTCCTGGTGATGTCCCAACCGGGATAGTGGGTTTTCATCTTTGCGAGGTCGCTGATGTAACAGATGTGGTCGCCGGCGCGGTTTTGATCCACGTATTCGTAATTCATCTTTTTGCCGCTCAAGGCGGTGGCGCGCTCGAAGGCTTCAAGGATGGAGACGCTGTTGACGCGACCGCCGCCGATGTTATAGACCTCACCGGTGCGCGGTTGCTCATAAAAGGCGTGAACGAAGCGTGCCACGTCGTACGAATGGATGTTGTCACGCACCTGCTTGCCCTGGTAGCCGTAGATTTTGTAGAACTTTTCCTCGACGTTGCACCTGATGAGATAGCTCAGGAAGCCGTGCAGTTCCACGCCGCTGTGGTTCGGGCCGGTCAGGCAACCGCCACGCAGGCAGCAAGTCTTCATCCCAAAGTAGCGGCCATACTCCTGAACCATCACGTCGCCGGCCACTTTGGAAGCGCCAAACAGGCTGTGTTTGCTCTGGTCAATCGGGAATTCCTCGGTAATGCCGTTGGCATACACCGGATCGTCGTAGTCCCACCGGGTCGGGAATTCCTTGAGCCGTATCGTGTTGGGCCGGTCGCCATAAACTTTGTTGGTGCTCATGTGGGCGAAGACACAATCGGGCGCATGACGCCGCGTGGCTTCCAGCAGGTTGAGAGTGCCGACGGCGTTCACATCAAAATCATCGAACGGCCGGGAGGCGGCGAGGTCGTGACTGGGCTGGGCTGCGGTATGGGCAAGCAGGTTGGGTTGAAGTGTCTCAATCAGGGCGTCAATACCCGCCCGGTCGCGAATGTCCAGTTCGTGGTGGCGAAAGCCCGGGTGCCTGGACAGCAGGCGTTGTTGGTTCCAGCGGGTATCGCCGCCCGAACCGAAAAAGTCCGCGCGCATATTGTTGTCCACGCCGTGGACCTCCCAACCTAGCTTGCAGAAATAATCCACCACTTCCGAGCCAATGAGGCCCGAGGACCCGGTTACCAATAGTTTAGGCATAAGTTAAAGTGGAAAGCAGCGGATCAATAGTAAAAATTGGGAAAGTATAAAGTTAAAAACGTAAATCCAAAACAGAAATATATTTCAGCTTTCTACTTTAGTTTTCCATATCCACTCGACTTCTTTCAAAACTGTAGGAGACGACGTTAGGAGTCTCAAGAATCACCGAAGAATGAGCCTCGTCACCTCGGCTGCTGCAAAGTATGAAAAATTCCTCAGTTTTTCCAATTTCTGCTTTCTCTTTGTTTTTCCGCTTTCCCAATTTCAGCGTTTCAGGATTTTAGTGTTTTAGCTTTTCCGTTGAGCTTCCTGTCAAATATTTTTTGAATTATTTTTTGTCGCCGGCTGACATCTGCTGTCGTTTTCGTTCGTCTCCTGGCATCTGCTTTCGCAACCCCCATTCGGTTCCGGTCAGTCCCGCCCAAAACCCGTGCTATAACTCTCCCGAACGCCACGCGTGTCACCGCCCGATGTCGGACGGCGCGTCGCAAAAACAAACCCTGGACGCCAGACGCCAGACCCAAGACCCCACATCATGAACGATCAAGAAACCATTGCCCGCTTCATCCTCATGCGCTCGCAGGGCTGGAGCTTTAATCGCATCACTACCGAACTGAATGTCTCCAAGCCCACCCTCATCAAGTGGAGCCGCCAGCATCAGTTCGACATCGCCAACCTCCGCGCCACCGAGACCGAGGCTCTCGCCGAACGCATCTTCCGCCAGCGCCACGAACGCTGGGAGGTCCTCGCCCGCCAGCTCAAACGGATGGAGGAGGAAATCGAAAAACGCGACCTCGAGGAAATCCCCGCCTCGCGCCTCCACTCCATCGCCGCCACGCTCCGCGCCGAAATCAACCGCGAGATGGGCCGCGTCCATTTTTCGGAAACCTGCAAACAGATCCCGCACGAGGAATTCGTGTTTGATCGCGAAGAGTGGGAGGTATGAACCATGAAAGACCCGCTGGTTAACTCCAGGGAGCGCTGGCGTCCCGCCGATATCATGCCATTCGATGCAAACACGGGCCTGCGTCGTACGTTGGCGAAACGGGCCTGCCGCCTCGTAGCCTTTGCGAAACGGGCTTGCCACGTCGTAGCCTTTGCGAAACGGGCTTGCCACGTCGTAGCCTTGGTGAAGAGGGGTAAAATTCGGTCAAATCCGGTAAACTCCCGCCCTCGTGTAGGCGACGACGTAAGGAGTCGTAAACTCATTTCAGAATTCCAGCGGTTCAGGATTCTACAATTTCCGCTTTTCGATTTGGTTTTCCGATTTCAGTTCTCTACTTTCCTCATTTCTACTTTGGTCTTTCGGTCAGTACTCAATCCGATAATACGCGTATTTAACGACTTCGTTCTGGAAGGCGATCACGCCTTCCTCATGCCGCCACCAGTCGTCCGTTCGGTAGCGAACCGGATTGACGGGGACGACGTGGATGGCCGTTTTGGTGTCCCGAAGTTCCTTGCTGAATATCCAGCGGGCGCGGCGGGTGTGAAACGGGTCGGTGGGAATAAGGATGGATTTCGCGCCGGACTTTTCCACCCAGACGCGCACGGCCCGGGATTCGTCATAGGTACTGGCGACATTGGTACCAATCATGGTCATGGCCGTTTTCGGGACGCCATTGCTCAACAGGATTCTGCGGGTCAGTTCCCGCTCCGGCGGGATGATCCCCATTTCCTCGGCCGGGCTGAGCCTGACATTCATGTAAAGAATGATCGGAGCAACTCCGTCGCGGAAGAGTTTGGCCGCCGCAAACGGTCGGTTTTCGAGGCCGCCACCGGGAATGACAATCGCATCGGCTTTGGTCACCGGGTCGTTGACCACCCAGGCATCGGCCAGACCCGCGAGCAAAGGGGCGCGAAAAACGTACCCAACCAGGAGCAGGACACAACCAAGGGTCAGACACCCCGCGATCCGGCGCAGCCAACAATTCTGAAAAACTGACATTCCAAAAAGCTAACAAGCTAAAATACAGAAATTGAAAAGCTAAAACGCTGACATTCTAAAACACTGAGACGCTGAAATGCTAAAAAGCTGAAATCAACAAATCAAACGCTGAAACGCTGAAATACTGACATTTAAAAATTACTCGGCGCGCTTGCGGAGTTTCGCGACCATTGTGATGAATATCGCCATCAGTTCACCGGTTTCGCACAGGAGATGTTCCAGTTGGTTGCCGGTTATGCCGCAATCGTCTCGTAATAATTCGAGCCACAATTGACTCTCATCTGCCTCTTGAAGCAACCCGTCTAGTTTGGAACAGAATTCACTGTCGGAGCGCGCTCTCGAAGCCTCTCGTGCGTGAGCTGCGACTGAAGTGCCCGAACGCAGGAGTTGGTTCCCGAGGACTTCAACCTCTTTACGCTGTCTTGGCAATTTGACATAAAAACGGATGATTCCCGAGGCGTATTGCTTGGTTCTCCCCCTCAATTCTCCTGACAGTCTGCTCATTTTTATTTTTAGCTTTTCAGTGTTTCAGCTTTTTCCCTAACGACACTTCGTGCCGGTCAATTCGCAGGGGCGTTTCCGCCTGGCCCGCAATCTAGTTCCAATAG